>Ga0209166_10002084_pt1 | contig 15679 bp, 11 predicted proteins | sample Coa_R1_3_FD_187151 | JGI IMG/M metagenome (GOLD analysis project Ga0209166, IMG submission 187151) | Surface soil microbial communities from Centralia Pennsylvania, which are recovering from an underground coalmine fire - Coalmine... | ecosystem: Environmental > Terrestrial > Soil >... | reverse complement strand
CGAGAATGTTGATGATTTCCGCGGAGGACTGGATGGCCTTGTTGGTGCGGTTGAGGCCGTCGGTGGTCTTCTCCATGGTCTGGATGCCGGTGACGACTTCCTCGCGCGAGCGGTTGGCGATGTCGAGAAGGACCTTGGCGGTGTCGGCGACGCGTTGAATCGAAGTGACCATCTGGTCGATGGAAGCGGAGGTTTCCGCAACGCTGGAAGCCTGCACCTGGGTGTTCTTGACGACGTTTTGCACGTTGATACTCATTTCGTGCATGGTGCTGGTGACTTCTTCGATGGCAGAGGAGGCCTGAACGCTGACCTTGGCGGATTCGTCGGCCGCGCCCGCAACCTGATTGGAGCCGGCGGAAACCTGGGAAGCGCTGTCGCGCGTGGAGCGGACGATTTCCTGCAAGCCGTGGGACATGCGCACGAAGGCGTTGCCTAGCGTGTCACGCTTGGAGCGCGGCGTGACTTCGATGGCGAGGTCGCCTTCAGCGACGGCCATGGAGACGCTGGCCATTTCCTTCAGGTACGCCACCATGTTGTTGAAGGTCGTTGCAAGCGTGCCAATTTCATCATTGCGGTGGATATCAATGTTTTGATCGAGGTCGCCGGAGTTGCCGATTTCCTGGGCGACGGTGATGAGGTGCTGCAGTGGCTCCGTGATGGACTTGGCAGTGCCAACCGCTTTGAAAAGTCCAAACCCGATGGCAAAAAGTGTGCCAAAAACCACGATGCCAAAACTTAATTTGCTGGCCGTGGAGGCAGCAGATTCGGACTGTGTCAGTGCTTTGCTGGTGTCAGTGTTTGCCTGGTCCAGAACGGTGGAAGACTTGGTTAGCCAGGACGCGGGATCCTTCTGCAGATAGAAAATCTGGAGGTCGGAGACGGTGGCGTCGCCGGAATCGACCTGGTGGCGTTTGGCCAGAAGAGGCTTGGCGAAATTGTCGGCCCAACTGGATTCGGTGCTTTCCACCTGAATGAGCGCGGTGTGCAGGAATTCACTGTTTGTCTTGGATTCGGCCTGCTTAATCTGGTCGGCAAGATCGGAAAATCCGCGATTGACCTTGTCTTCGTCGCGGGGATCGCCGCTGAGCAGGAAATTATTGAGATTCAGGCGATTCTGCATGATCTGATTGCGGACTTCCCCAATGGTGCGCACGCTTTCCAAAGCATTGGCGGCTTCGGTGCTGGCGGAGCTGGCCTTCCAGATTGAGCCGATATCCACAAAGAGGAGAATGAGGAGGATCAACAGGATCGCCCCAAAGCTCCGATAGAGTTGCTGCTTGATGGTCATTGCGTCACTTCCTCCACACCCCAAATCGAAACGAGATTGAAAAATGTTGAGCGAAACGAGCGGCCGAGCGGCGCCGCGTTACTGCCTGAAGTCGAACTCGACCACTTGCGTCGTTTCTTCCGGCGCTGGTTCGAACTTCCATTCCTTGACCGCATCCTGGCAAGTTTGGACCAGGACAGGATGGCCGCCCATGGCGCGCGATGATTTCACGTGGCCATCGGGAGCGATGACGACTTCAATTTTGACCTTGCCGGTGATGTTCATCCGGCGAGCGAGCTCCGGAACGGCGGGAGCAACTTTTGTTTTAACCTTGCGCTTGCCTTCTTCAATGGTTGTTGATTGTGCGAATGCCAGCGAGACGGCGAACAGAGCCGTAACGGCCGCGGCGAGCATTTTCTTGCTCCAAGTGAATGCCATTTGAGCCACACCCTCCTCAGGTGGGAAAGTACCCCACGAGGAAGAAGGCAAGTCCGATGCCATGATGGCGGGGGAAATGGCGGAATGAGAGAATTTGCGTGCGAGGTCGCTAACTGCCTTTGCTATATGAGATTAAAGGGAGAGAAGAAATCCGAGCGCAATCGGGGGCGCACCGAAAATGTCTCATCGTGCCTGAGGAATCAATTGTCGGGTCTCACGGTGAGACGGTGGAGAGAGAATGCCGGTTTGGCGAGGTAACGAATGCGTGTCAGGGGGAGGAAGTTCCATTGACTCAGAATGAGATGGCTGAGTAGCGTGGAAGCGCGTGGTTTCTTAATTTGAGACGCGCAAAGCTCCTAAGGCCCCTATGCGTGAACGGAAGAGCATCTCTGCGCACCGCCCTGCGGCTGCCTCTGGCCGGAAGAATCCCGGGCCGCCGAAGCACGACTATTCCAAGGAATTGATGGAATTGGTGGTGGAAGCCGCGAATTCGCGGGTGCTGCCGGAATTTCTGCGCAGGTTTGCCGAGCGCACGGCGGAGATGCTGGATGCAGAGTGGGCCGGCGTGGGCGAGATTGTGGGTAGCCGCGTGGAGATTTACGCGCGGGCGATTGATTTTCCAGCAAATGAAAAAGAATGCGAGTGGCTGGTGCAGGGGCTGCGGCAGCGGCGGCCCGGGCTGGAAGTGCTTCCTTTGAAGCGCACTGGCCAGCACATTGCGTTTTATCCGATCTATGCAAGCGACGGGGAGTTGATGGGAACGCTCTGCCTGCTGCGGAAGACGGCGAGCCTTTCGCGGGCGGAGGAAAAATTGCTGGCGGCGCTGGCCAGCCACGCAGCGCTTTCGATGGAGAAGGTGCGGCGGTTTTCGCAGCTGGAGCGGTCGAAGAAGCAGTGGGTGGAGGATATTGACGCCATCAGCGATTACATCGCGGTGCATGACCAGGCGTGGAAGATTGTGCGCACAAACCGGTCGCTGGCAACGGAGTTGGGAATTCCGCCGGCAGCCCTGGTGGGGGAGCCCATCAGCAGCCTGCGCCATATCGCGGAAACGGGCAGTGCGCTTCCCTGCCCCTTCTGCCGCGATACGCGGGAGGCGCGGGAAGAATACATTGCGACGAGCGCGGGGCGCACATTTCTGGTTTCTACTTCGCGGACGCGCGGCGTGACCGAGGAAGAATCGCGCACGATTCACGTGCTGAAAGACATTACCGACCGGCGAGAGGCGGAGAGAAGGTATCGCGAGCTGTTTGACAGTATTCAGGAAGGATTATTTTTTGCCACGCCGGAGGGACAGTTCCTGGATGTGAATGATGCGCTGGTGCGGATGTTGGGTTATGAGTCCGCGGAAGAGTTGTTGCGAGCGGACGTTAGCGCGCATCTTTATCCGACACCGGCGGCGAAGGCGCGGCTGGTGAGCGCGATTGCGGAGCGCGGTGCCTTGCGCAATTACGAGGAGACGCTGCGGAAGAAGGACGGCGGGCTGCTGCACACGATGCAGAACATCAGCGCGGTGCGCGACGCGCTGGGGCACGTGGTGCAGATTCGCGGATTGATGCTGGATGTGACGGAGCAGAAGATGTTCCAGTCGCAATTGCAGCGCGAGCGCGATTTCAACCAGAAGATTCTGAATACCACGCAGAGCATGATCCTGGTGCTGGATACGGCGGGGTTGATCAGCTACGCGAACCGGCGCTGCTATGAAGCGGGTTATCGCAAGGATGAGTTGATCGGGCACCGGCTGGTGGAGTGGGTGGAAGGTTCGCACCAGAAGGATTTTGAAGGCGCGCTGCAGACGACGGCCCACGGACAGCAGGTGGACAACCTGGAATTGCGGGCGCGGCGGGCGGATGGCTCACTGGGACACTTTTCGATCAGCCTGAGCCCGATGCGCGACGAAGCGAACCAGGTGAACAACGTGGTGGTGGTGATGACGGACATCACCGATGCCGCTTTGCTGCAGGCGAAACTGGCGCACGCGGAGAAGATGGCGACGATCGGAAGGCTGGTGTCAGGCGTAGCCCATGAGGTGAACAATCCGCTGGCGGCGATTCTGGGATTCACCGACCTGCTGCTGGAAAATCCGGAAATGCCGATCGCAGCGCGCGAAGACCTGCAGATTATTTTGCAGGAAACGCAGCGGACGAAAGAGATCGTGCAGGATTTGCTCAGCTTTGCTCGTCAGAGACCAACGCAAAAAGAACCGGTGAACGTCAACGCGGTGTTGCGGCAGACGATCAAGCTGCGAAGCTACGATTTTTCGAGCCACGGCGTGGAAGTGAGCGAGGACTTCGAAGCGAACCTGAGCCCGACGCTGGGGGATGCGCAGCAGTTGCAGCAGGTGTTCCTGAACATCCTGAACAATGCCTACGACGCGATTCAGGAGTCCGGGAATCACGGACGGATCCGGATTCGCACGCGGCGCGCGGAAGACGATATTGAAGTGGCGTTCATGGACAACGGAACCGGGGTGGTCGATCCCGAACGCATATTCGATCCGTTTTTTACCACGAAGCAGGCGGGGAAAGGCACCGGGCTTGGGCTGAGCATCTGCTACGGAATCGTGCGCGCACATAGCGGGGAGATCCTCTGCTGGAACAATGAGGGCGAGAGCGGCAGCACGTTCGTGGTGCGATTGCCGGCAGCGACGGAGACTTCGTTGGCGGCGGCTGTGAAAGAGGCGGGGCGATGAGCGCGACCATGATGCCGCGGACGGCGACGGCGATCCTGGTGATCGAGGACGAGCCCTCGGTGAGCGCTTTCGTGCGAGCGGCGCTGGAACGCCGGGGTTATAAGGTCGTGCAGGCGTCCTCTGGGGCTGCGGGGTTGCAGCAATTGGAAGAAAGAACGTTTGCCGGAGTGATTTCGGACATACGGATGCCGGGAAACATCAACGGCGCGGACGTGCATGAGTGGATTCGGAAGAACCGGCCACAGATGGCGAGCCGGATCATTTTGATCAGCGGGGATACGGCGAACAGCGAGACGCAGCATCTGCTCGCCTCCAGCCAGACTCCCTGCCTGGAAAAGCCATTTCGGGTTCAGAAACTGATTTCGATGGTGGAGAAAACCTTTGGGAAACCATGAGCGACGATCTGAAAATTAAAATACTGGTGGTGGACGACGAGCAGAGCATCCGGCGGCTGTGCATGACAATCGGCGGCTCGCTGGGATTCTTGTGCCAGGAAGCGGAGAGCGCGGAAGCTGCGGCGACGCGCATCGAGACGGATCCGCCGGACCTGGTGCTGACGGATTTGAAGCTTCCGAATCTGACCGGCGTGGAGCTTTTGAAGCGGATCAAAGCACAGCTGCCGCGGACGGAAGTGGCGATCATGACGGGACACGGCTCGATTGAATCGGCTGTGGATGCGATGAAACTTGGCGCGTACGACTATATTGAAAAGCCGTTTCGCGTGGAAAAGATGCGATTGCTGCTGCAACGGATGGCGGACAAGGTTCGGCTGGTGAATGAGAATGCATTCCTGCGCGAGCGGGTGAACACGGAAGAAAATTTGGACGGAATTATCGGGAGCTCGGCGGGGATGCAGGACGTACTGCGGATGATTTCCCGGCTGAAGGATACGCGTACGCCGGTGCTGATCTCCGGGGAGAGTGGCACAGGGAAAGAACTGGTAGCGAGGGCGATTCATTTCCGCGGAGCACTGGCGCAGATGCCGTTCGTGGCCGTGGATTGCGGGGCGCTGGTGCCGACGCTGATGGAGAGCGAAATGTTTGGGTATGAGAAGGGCGCGTTTACGGGAGCGACGAGGACGAAGGCGGGCCTGTTTCAGGCGGCCAACGGCGGAACGATTTTTCTGGATGAAATCGGCGAATTGCCGCTGGAAATGCAGGCCAAACTGCTGCGCGTGCTGCAGGAGAAGGAAGTACGGCCAGTTGGCAGTAACGACCGGATCAACGTGGATGTGCGCGTGATGGCGGCGACGAATCGCGACCTCGAAACGGCTTATCGCGCGGGGACTTTCCGGAAGGATCTTTACTTCCGGTTGAACGTGGTGACCGTGCACATTCCGCCGCTGCGCGAGAGGCGCTCCGACATTCCGATGCTGGTGCATCACTTCCTAAATCGCTATGCGCCGACCGGGCACTTACAGGTGACAGCGGCGGCGATGAAGAGTTTGCTGCAATATGATTGGCCGGGAAACGTGAGGGAGCTCGAAAACTGCATCGCGCGCGCGGTTACACTGGGCGATCACGAAACGATGGACGTGAAAGATTTACCGCCAGCTATTCGAAGCGAGCAGCCGGGGAGCAGCGACATTGCCCAAGGCTCGGATGCCGCTTCCCTTTCGACCACGGCGCTGGCGGAAATGGAGCGGATGACGATTCTGCGCGTTTTCGAGCAAGCGCACGGAGACAAGGCGCTGGCCGGGAAAATGCTTGGCATCAGCCGGGCGACACTTTACCGGAAGCTAAAGCGCTACAACATTGGACTGCGTGGGGACGAAAAAGAGGAAGAGCTGGGGACGGCTGCGGGCGAGATGTAGGGCGGCAAGTCTCAAACCAGGGCTTGGACCGATACGAAAACTTGAGACGAAATCGTTTCAGCCTGAGACATTGGGTTGGCAGATTGGAACCGGGAAAATTCTAAGCCTTCTCCTTTCTTGAAGTTGCAAATCAGAAAAGCCTGAATATTTTTGGTGCTCGGCGTGCAATTCCCTGCTTGGGACATTGTGTCCGGGTTCGCCTTACGTGTGTATCTGAGCGCGAGGGGGGACGCGGCAGGGATGAGAACAGGGTCGAAGTAACGGGGCTGAACCAAGCAATGGCGCTGACTACGGACGAACTGGGATGTGCGGAGCAGTTGGCACGATTTTTTCCGAGCCTCCCCAGCGTGCGATTTCCGGTGCGGGTTGCGCAACTGCGGGCCGGAAGCTCGCCGCGGGTACAGGAAAGCGCGATGGTGGAATACGGCTCGGAAGAATACGCAATTTTTTTGAGCACATTGCCGCTGGAATTCGCGGATCGGGTGCGGATCTCGGGTAACGGAGGGGGGCGTTCAGCAGAGGCCACCGTAATTGCGCTGCAATATCACGAAGGGCGCAAAGCGGTCGCAGTACGGTTTGGGGAAGGCCGCTGCGAATGGATGAGGCAATCGTGAATAAAACGATAACGACATTAAATTTGCCGGCTCCGTCGAAGGCGGACGCGGCAAAGCAGGCCCAGTGGGAAGAATTGCGCTCGGTCTTCCCGATTTACGTGGCGCTTGCCAAGCAACTGCAGCTGGAAATTCCCATTGCGCAGAACAAGCGGATTTTGCCGCAGAAGGTCGACCCCGATCTCTTCAGCCAGATTCAGAAGTGGCTGGAGGTGATGGATCAGCAGGTGATGGTGCACCAGTTGCGCCACTTGCTGCAAATGACGACGCTGAGTGCGAGCGAAAGCGGCTTGCGGGCCCTGATCATGCGGCATCTGCGGAAACCTTCGAAGACCACGACGGACCGCGACAAAGCCGATTTTCTGCTGGTGCAATATTTCGCGCTGACGGCTCCGCCGAAGATTTACCACAAGCAGATCGAGCTTGGAGATGTGGCGAATGTGCTGCGGCCGGTGTTTGGCGAAGTGGATTCGACGCCGTTGCCGTGGTGCGAACCACTGGAAAACATGATTCACGCGCTGCGCGAATTCAAGAGCCTGCGGGACATGCTGAAGACGAATTTCATCGAGCAGGGACGCCGGGTGAAGGAAACCGCGGGCGGGATGTTCTACGATCCCTCGGCGATGCTGGCGTTCATTCGCTTCAATTTTTTGATGCGCCGGACGCTGATCGAACTGATGCATTCGGATTTGATTTTCATCCGCACCGGGCTGAGCAGCCTCCAGCATGCGGGGGCGAAGACGATTGAATGCCAAAGCGTGGGCCTCGGAAAAGCGGAGCCGATCGAAAAACTTCAGCAGCTGGCGGACGAGTGGAAGCAGCCGTTCCAGAAGGAATACACGGAACGCACAGTGAACCAGGCGTTCGAGAAATTGCTGGGATTGCGAGCGGATGTGGAGCGCGCGGCGGAGAAAGTGCTCGGAAAATCGCAGGCCTCGCACGTAGCCGCCGAACCAGAGCCGGCCGTCCGGAAGACCGTTTCGAGCGAGGCATCCGGCGGATCGTCTCCCAAGGTGAAGGAAAAGCAGGAAGCTGCGGGCGCGAAGCAAACTGAGTCGGCGGGACCGGGACTGGATTTTGAAACCTGCATGGAGAAAATCTGGGAGCAACTGATTTCGGCGCCGCCTTCGCGCGGTCGTTCAATGACCACGGTAATTGTCGGTGGGGCGCGATTGCTGATGTCTTCGTGGGAAGTGGCGGCGTTTGTGAGTGAAGACGGGCCCGCGGCGGAAGATCTGCGGCGCGCGGTGGTGGCCCGGGCGCTACTGACGTCAAACCTGGAGCGCGCCAAAGAAACCGGCAACGCAACAGGGCTCGACCGGGCGTTGACGATCGCCCGCGTGGAAGCATCGCGGCTGCAGGAGCGTGTGGAAGCGGCGAAGCAGGCAAAGGACACGGAAGCAGCGGTAAATCTGGGGATCAGCACGAAGCGGCTTCTTTCGGCTTTGGACGAAGGCGAAAAGCTTTAGCTCGTAATTGCAAGGCATGGCAATTGGGAACACGGGTCAGGGAGCGGGGTTCTTGCGAAATACAAACGTATTGATTCTGACGGACGACGCGGAGTTTGCCCGGCTGCTGACGGCCTGCTGGCAGGTCGAACGGCAGCTTCCGGGAATCTGCGTGGTAACCAGCGAGTTCTGGAGGGAAGCGGACACGTCTTCGCCGGATTTGATTGTGGTGGGCCCGCTGAAGGATGGAAAGCTTGGGGATGTGCTGCGCTCGATGGAACCGAATACCGCGCTGATTTTGTGCGCGCCGTCGGAGGCGAAAGAGTTGGGCCTGCTGCGCAAGAAATATCCCAAACTGCTACATGTACCATTGCGCGAGGATTGGACGCAGGTGGTGCTGCTGCTGGCGGGAGAATCCTTGCGACGGACCGAGGCGCTGAAACTGGCGCGGCAAGCGGAGCGGCACGCGGCGCAGTACGCCAACCAGGCGACGCTGGGCCGCTACATGCACGACATGAAGCACAACGTGAATAACGCGCTGACTTCGCTGCTAGGGAACGCCGAGCTGCTTTTGCTGGAGCCGGGAGGGCTTTCGGCGCAGTCGCTGGCGCAGATCAAGACGATTCACACCATGGCGCTGCGGATCAACGAGGTGATGCAGCGATTCTCATCGCTCGCGAGCGAATTGAGAGAGGGTGAGACGCAATCGCAAGTTGAGACGGAAGAAGTGAATTTGACGCCGCTGCCCCGCCGGTAAAGATTGCCCCTTAGCCAATAAGTCCATTCCTTTCAATCCGATAGAAAAATAAAAAACAACCTCTAAGAAGACCCCAAAGGTGGCCGCCGACGTGCAATTTTCCGACGTGGAGAACTGCGCGGAAGGAATGAGTGTGCAGAAAAAAGTACTGATTGTCGATGACTCGCCAGCCCAAGTGAAGCTGATTCAGGGTCTGCTGGAGCCCGAAGGCTACTGGCCAGTGGGCCTGAATGACCCGCGGCGGGTGGAAGAGGCCATTGCCCTGGAGCGCCCGAGCGTGATCCTGCTTGACGTGGTGATGCCGGAGCGAAATGGATTTCAGGTCTGCCGGGAGTTGAAAAGCAATACGGAATTTAATTCGATTCCGGTGATTCTGGTCACGTCGAAGGACACGGCGAGCGACCGCTATTGGGGCCAGCAACAGGGCGCGGACGGCTACGTGACCAAGCCATTCACGCGGGAAGAACTTTTGCGAGCGGTACGTCGCTTCGCATAGGGGAGTTTCGAAGAGCAGAGGCATGAGCGAAGAATTCCAATTAACGCCAATACCCGCGGATGCGGAACTGGGCGAATTGCTGGAAGCGATGGACCCGGGTCTCGAGCGGACGCCGGAATCGCAGTTTTGCGTATTTCGCAGCGGGCGCGAGCGCTTTTGCCTGCCGGTGCTGGATGTAGAAGAGGTGCTGGAGTGGCCACTAGTGACGAAGCTCCCCCTTTCGCCGGCGTACGTGCTGGGAATTTTCAATTTGCGCGGCGCGATCGTGCCATTGATTGATATCGCGTTGACCGAAGGACGCCGGGCGGGGCTGCTGCCGAAGCATGTGGTGGTGGCATCGCTGCGGGGTGACGGGAATCACGACGATGTTCGCCTGGGAATTGCGGCGGATGAAGTGATTGGGACTTATTCGGTGAAGGAAGCCGAGGATCTGCTGCAGCATGCGCCGGAAAACGTGCCGCATTGCGTGGGAATGCTGCGACATGACGACCGGCTGGCGCTGGTGATCGATTTACGGCGGTTGCTCGAAGTGTATCCGGGACCAGGGATTTGAGGACTAGAGGAAAGAGTTTGGGAGGCAGGAATGAAATCGCGACTGAGTAGCACAATTTGGATGCTGGTCTTCTTGAACGCGGTCGCCCTGGCTGGGGCGATCTGGTTTTCGTTCAGCGCCGGACGCCAGGCGGCGAACGGCGGGTCCGCGCTGGAAAGCAGCGGAACGATTGTCGCCATCGTCATCGCGATCGGCATGAGCATCGTGCTGGCGTGGCGGCTTGGCGCGGCAATTCTTACGCCTGTCAGCGAACTGGCGTCGTTCTCCGAGCGGCTGGCCGCGGGTGACGGCAAGGCGCGGGCGGATGTCGGCACGAACGACGAGTTCGGCTACATCGCGGAGAATTTGAATCGCGCAGTGGCGAAGGTTTCGAAGGCTTCGAGCAATCAGGAAGCGAACGACTCGCTGCAGCGCAGCATCACGGACCTGCTGGCGGTGATCAACCAGGTGGCGCGCGGCGATTTGGCGTTGCGCGGCAAGGTGACCAACGACGCGCTGGGCAACGTGTCCGACTCGATCAACTACATGCTCGACAACTTCACGAAGGTGCTGGAACGCGTGCGCAAGGCGGCCATGGAAGTGGCCGTCTGCTCGAACAACATTTTGCTGGCGGCAGACGAGATGCAGGCGGGCGCGACACAGCAGGACCAGGAAATAACCAACACGTCGAGCGCCGTGGAAGAGCTTACGGTTTCGATGAAACAGGTGTCCAACAACGCGGAAGCCAGCGCGGAGGCAGCGCGGCGCGCGCTGGATGCCGCGGAACAAGGCAACCGCGCGGTACGTGACACACTGGAAGGCATGCAGCGCATCCGTGCATCGGTGCAGGCGACTGCGAAGAAGATTAAGTCGCTGGGCGATCGGTCCCTGGAAATTTCGGAAATCATCAATGTGATTAACGACATTACGGAGCAGACCAACCTGCTGGCTTTAAACGCGGCGATTGAGGCGGCTCGCGCCGGTGAAGCCGGCCGCGGATTTGCGGTCGTAGCCGACGAAGTGCGCAAGCTGGCGGAACACTCCCGCAGCGCGACAAAGGACATCGCGGCGCTCATTAAGGCGATTCAGGCGGAGACGAACGAAGCCGTGGTGGTGATGGAAGACGGCACCAAAGAAGTGGAGGGCGGCGCGCAACTTGCCGATCAAGCCGGACGGGCGCTGGACGCGATTTCAAGTGTGGTGCGCCAATCGGCGGAACTTGTGCAGGAAATTTCGCTGGCTTCCAAACAGCAGGTGCGCGGCACGGAAGGTGTGGCGCACGCGATGCAGATCATCTCCGGCATCACGCGGCAGACCTCGCAAGGCACGCGCGGAACGGTGGCGACGGTCAGCCAGCTGGTGAAATTGTCCGACCAACTGAATGAGGCCCTGGCGCAGTTTCGGGCAAACTCCAAGGCGGCCGCGGCACTGGAAGAAGCGGACCGGCCAGTCCCGGCAGGAGCGGTGCGTTAGAAGTGCGAGTGAATCCCGCGGGTAGACCGGGAAGCGAGTGGGAAGGCCATGAGTGAACGCCACGGGGCGGGACACGGTTTGACGGACCACGAACTGAGCGAGATCCGCATGCTGATTGAGGAGCGTACGGGCATTCATTTCGACGAGTCGCGGGAGAGATTTCTCTCGACGCGTGTGCGCGAGCACATGCACGAGCGCGGTTATGCGCGAATGAGCGAGTTGCTGCAGGCGGTGCGGAAAACAAATGTGGAGTACGACTCGCTGCTGGAGCGGATGCTGACCCAGGAGACTTCGTTTTTCCGGTATCCGGCGGTCTATGAAGCTTTTGAAAAGCGTGTTTTGCCGGAGATCCACGTATCGAAGTTTTGGAACAATCCCCGGACGCTGCGGGTGTGGAGCGCGGGCTGTTCGACTGGCGAAGAGCCTTATTCCATCGCGATTACGATTGCCGATTCCCTTTCGTTTGCGGATGCATGGAACGTGGAGATTCTGGCGACGGACGTCGGCAAACAGGCACTGAAAATCGCGGGAAAAGGGGTTTATTCGGGGAGGAGCCTGTCCGGAGTAAATGAAAAGCAGCTCGCGGCGCATTTCACGAAGGTCGAGAACAAGCTTCATGTGAAGCCACGGCTGAAGAAAATGATTTCGTTTGCGCCGATGAACCTGGCCTCGCCGGTGTATGTGGGTCGGATGGACCTGATTTTCTGCATGAACGTGCTGATCTATTTCACGGAAGAGCGGCGGCGGGCGCTGGTGCAGCGTTTTTACGAGGCGCTGGAGCCCGGCGGATACCTCTTTTTGGGGCATTCAGAATCGATTTCAAAGATGCCGGTGAAGTTTCAGGCGATTGTGCTTGGGGATTGCATCTTGTACCGCAAACCTACAGCGCAGGAGCAACAGAAAGCTGAACTGGTGACGGAGGGACGCGCGTGAGCACGCCGGACCGCGAAGCCGTCGAACTGTTCCTCCAGGAAGCCGCGGAGCACCTGCAGTATCTACGGGAGTACGTGAGCGTGCTTCAGGAAGTTTCGCCCCGGCGGGAAGACCTGGAGCGTTTGTACATTTCGGCGCACACGCTGAGCGGCACTTCGGCTAGTTATGGATTCCCGCGATTTTCGGAAGTGGCGGCGAAGCTGGCGCATATTTTTCAATATGCGTTGCAAGCGCCGCTGGGCGACGACCTGCATGGTCCTCTGACGGAATTTCTTTCGGACGCAATTTCGCTGCTGGAAACCAGCTTGCTCGAAATCAGCGACACTGAACAGGAGAATGTTGAGGATGTAGCAGCGTTCAAGGAACGCTACCGGTTTGCATTCCCGCCTGAGCCGCCACCGCTGAATTTAGGCATGCCGCCGACGGCACCCCTCTCGCAAGCGCCGTCGGATTATCAGGAAGAACCGGAGCCGGCAAACGTTGGCCAGACGGGCTCGTATTTCGACGCGTTGCCTGTGGACGACGAAGTGCCCGTCGAGATCCTTGAATTTTTCCAGCCGGAGGCGGAAGAGCACCTGCAGATTGTGGCGGACTGCTTGCTTTCGCTCGAAGGAAACAACAATCCGGAAGAGATCAACCGGCTGTTCCGGGCGATTCACACCGTCAAGGGTTCCGCGGCGCAGGTAGGTTTGCGGCGGTTGGGCGGAATCGCGCATCGCGTGGAAGATTTGATCGGACGTTTGCGCGACGGAGAGATCCAGCCTTCACCGTCCGTGGTGGATTTGTGCCTGGAATCGGTGGACGTGTTGAAGAAAACGCTGCACCGCGAATGGGCGGACGAAGCGGAAATGCGCGAGGGCGTCGATTCCCTTTTAGGGCGCATCGCGGCGCTGGCGCCGCGAGAAGTTGAGGAAGAAGCGCCAGCGGTAACGGTTGCCGAGGCGCAGGCAGAGGCACCGGCTAAGGCGGGTATCGAAAAGGCCGCGCCGAAAGCTTCGCTTACCGCAAAGCAAGTGGCGGCAAACAAGTCGGTGCGCATTGCGCTGGGCCGGCTGGACCGCATGATGAACACGGTTGGCGAGCTGGTGATCAGCCGCACAAAGATGGTCGGCCGGGTTACGGAACTGGAAAAGCTGATTGATACGCTGGGGTTTTCGAAAGAGCGCCTGCATAGCAAGGTCAATGAATTCCAGGAGAAATACGAGTTCAATCGAATTCGCTCGCAGCTCGCAACGCCGTGGGCGAGTTCACAGACAAAGCAATTGCTGACCAATGCCGCGGCCGGCGAAGGGTCATACCTCGAGGAGTTCAGCGAACTCGAGATGGACCGATACGACGACTTCAATATCCTTTCGCGGTCGATGACGGAAATTTCGGCGGACGTGAATGAGGTTCTGACGCAGCTTGAGGGTTATGTCGGACGGGTCGAGGGGGACATTGACGAATTTACGAAGCTGGCGCATCACCTGCAGGACGAAATCACGGCAGCGCGCATGGTGCCGATTGGAACGCTGTATTCGCTGCTTTCGCGCGCGGTGAGAGACGCGGCGAAATCCTCAAAGAAGCACGTGGAGCTGGATTTTTCGGGAAGTGAGACCGAGCTGGACAACAACATTATTCAGCAGATTTCGGATCCGCTGGTGCACCTGGTGCGCAATTCCGTGGCCCACGGGATTGAGCTGCCGGCGGTTCGGGCGGCGCAAGGGAAGCCCGAAGTAGGAAAGGTTTCCCTGCGCGCTTATCATCGCGGCAATCATATCTACATTGAAGTGGAAGACGACGGGCGCGGCATTGATTATGAGCGCGTGAAGCAGAGCGCGATTGAGTGTGGCCTGGTCTCGAACGAGACTGCGGACCGGCTGACGGAGCGCGATCTGCGAGAAATGCTGTTCCATCCAGGATTCTCGACGGCGGCAGTGAAGACGGAGCTGGCTGGGCGCGGCGTCGGGCTGGACGTGGTCCGCTCCAATTTGAACGCGCTCAATGGGGAAATTGAGGTGAACAGCGTGGCGGGGTCGGGTACGAAATTCACGCTGAAAGTGCCGTTGACGCTGATTATTTCGCCCGCACTCTTCGTGCGTTGTGGCTCACACCATTTTGCGCTGCCGCTGGCGGTGGTGGAGGAGATCCGGCGGTTGCGCGCGGATGAAATTGAGGACGTTGGCGGAAAACTGCTGACCAAGGTGCGCGACATTGTGACGGAAGTTGTGCGGCTGGACTCGTATCTCGGGTTGCCGCCGCTTGAACCCATCAATGGATATTTCCGCATGGTAGTGGCAAACGCGGGGAATCGGCAGATCGGCGTGGTGGTTGAAGAAGTGCTCGGCAAAGATGAAATCGTTATCAAGAACCTGGGCGAATATCTCCGGCGAGTAAAGCTCTTTCCTGGAACCACGATCGCCCCCGATGGCAGCCTGATCTTGCTGATCGATTTGAACCGCATGGTGGCGACGGAGCCGAACGAACGCCGCGCCGTGCAGGCCAGTGCCAGTGCCGCGCGCATATTTGCGCCGGGTTCTACGGCGGTGGCGCGGGGCACGATTCCTTCGGAAGCGATCGACCGCGTGGATCAGGAGCGCGTGATTGTGATTGCGGACGACTCGATCAGCGTACGGAAATTCGTGGGCCGGATGCTGGAAAAGAACGGTTACCGCGTGAAACTGGCGGCGGATGGACTGGAAGCGGCGGAACTTGTGACGCAACACGGATGCCACATGGTGATCACCGACCTCGAGATGCCGCGAATGACCGGGTACGAACTGATGGCGCAGTTGCGGCAGAGCCCATCCACGAAGCGAATACCGGTGATGGTGGTGACTTCGCGCGCGGGCGCAAAACATCGAGACCGCGCCATGAAGGAAGGCGCGTCGGCGTTTTTGACCAAGCCGGTGCAGGAAGATCAGCTGCTGGCAGCGGTGGAACAGCTGATCGGAACGGAGGCGGCACGTCCAATCGTGCCGGTCGGATAGACGAGCCATGGCTAGCGCCCCTCTCAAAAAGTTTCGCGTGCTCGTTGTGGACGATTCCGCCTTCATGCGGAAGGTGCTGGAATCGATTTTCAACGCCGACGAGCAACTGGTGGTGATCGGCCACGCGAAAGACGGCCGCGAGGCCATCGCGCTGGCGGAATCACTGAAGCCGGACGTAATTACGATGGATTTGAATATGCCGCACCTCGACGGGTTGCAGGCAACGGCGCAGATTATGACCACAAATCCG
>Ga0209166_10002082_pt1 | contig 15688 bp, 11 predicted proteins | sample Coa_R1_3_FD_187151 | JGI IMG/M metagenome (GOLD analysis project Ga0209166, IMG submission 187151) | Surface soil microbial communities from Centralia Pennsylvania, which are recovering from an underground coalmine fire - Coalmine... | ecosystem: Environmental > Terrestrial > Soil >... | reverse complement strand
AGGATGACCCTGACCGTCTGCCCGCTCTCCAACGTCCGCCTGTGCGTCGTGGACGCCATCGCCGACCACCCGATCGGCCGCATGCTGAAGCTCGGCCTTCGCGCCACGGTCAATTCCGACGACCCCGCCTATTTCGGCGGCTACATCGCCGACAACTACCGCGCCGTCGCCCCGCTGCTCAGCCGGGAGGATCTCGTGACCCTCGCCCGCAACAGCTTCCTCGGCGCCTTCCTCCCCTCCGCCGACATCGCCCGCCACCTCGCCGCCGTCGAGGCCTTCGCGGCAGGCCACAAAACTTGTTGAGGCGCTTGGCCCGGAGCCCGGCTTCCACCGGAGCGCCGGCGTCTCGCCGGCATCTTGCTTGCAAAACAAGGGCCGGCGGGACGCCGGCGCTCCGGACGCCTTCGCCGTGACCTGAGGAACGGGCGGGGCTACAAGGGGTGATGAGCGAGACTGACGCCGCGGCCATCGTGGGCCGCCTGGAGACCCTGTACAGCGAGAGCGTCACCGCCCTGCGGGAAGACCTCCAGGCCTTTCTCGCCACCCGCGAGGCGCCCGACCCCGGGGCCCGCGCCGCCGGCGCCTACGCCTATCCGGCGCTGCGGCTGACCTATGTCGCCAAGGGGCCGGCGCCGCGCCTGCCCCGCGCCTTCGCCCGCTTCAGCCAGGCCGGCGTCTATGTCACCACCATCACCCGGCCGGACCTCTTCCGCGACTACCTGACCGAGCAGCTCTCCCTGCTGCTCGGCGATTTCGAGGTCGAGGCCGAGGTGTCGCCCTCCGGCCAGGACATCCCCTTCCCCTACGTCCTCGACGGCTCCATCGACCTCGACGTCGCCGACCTCACCGCCGCCGAGATCGGCCGTCACTTCCCGGCCACCGAGCTGGCCTCGATCGGCGACGAGATCGCCGACGGCTTCTGGGCCCCGGACCGGGGCGAGCGGCCGCTCGCCCTGTTCGACGGCCCCCGCACCGACTTCTCCCTGGCGAGGCTCACCCACTACACCGGGACGGCCGCCGACCACGTCCAGTCCTACGTCCTCTTCACCAACTACCATCGCTACGTCGACGAGTTCGTCCGCTGGGGGGCCGAGGAGCTGCGCCGGCCCGGAACCCCCTACCAGGCTCTCGTCTGCGCCGGCGGGGCGGTGGTCACCAGGGACACGCTCAGCGTCTCGGACGCGGTGGCCGCCTCCGCCTGGCGCAAGCACCAGATGCCCGGCTACCACCTGATCGCGCCCGGCCGGCGAGGGGTGTCGCTGATCAACATCGGCGTCGGGCCCTCCAACGCCAAGACCATCACCGACCACCTGGCGGTCATGCGGCCGGAGGCGTGGCTGATGATCGGCCACTGCGGCGGCCTGCGCTCCACCCAGACCATCGGCGACTATGTGCTGGCCCACGCCTATCTGCGCGACGACCACGTCCTCGACGACGTCCTGCCGCCGGAGATCCCCGTCCCCGCCATCGCCGAGGTGCAGATCGCCCTGCAGCGGGCCGCCGAGGAGGTCACCGGCGAGAGCGGCGATGCTCTGAAGAAGCGGCTGCGCACCGGCACCATCGTCACCACCGACAACCGCAACTGGGAGCTGCGCTATCGGAACAGCGCCCTGCGCTTCAACCAGTCCCGCGCGGTGGGGATCGACATGGAAAGCGGCACCATCGCCGCTCAGGGCTATCGTTTCCGCACCCCCTATGGCGCCCTGCTGTGCATCTCCGACAAGCCGCTGCACGGGGAGATCAAGCTGCCCGGCCAGGCCAACGCCTTCTACGAACGGGCGATCTCGCAGCACCTGCGCATCGGCGTCGCCACCATCGACCTGCTGCGCGAGGAGGGCCCACGCCTCCACTCCCGCAAGCTGCGCAGCTTCGACGAGCCGCCATTCCGCTGAAATTCCGCCAATTCGTTCGAATTGGCGATTTATTCACGCGCGGCTCACGCCGCATCCCGACTTCGGCTCACGCCCCGGGGGCCATTCATCTCCTCGCGAACCGGACGACGTTCATGACGAACGACCGCCGGCTTCAGCCGAAAAAGCAAACGGGAGATCCAATATGTTCAGCAAGACCACCTTCGCCGCGATCGCCGCCATCAGCCTGTTCGCGGGCGTTTCCACCGCATCCGCCGCCACGCCCTCCGGCGACACCGTCTCCGTGACGATTTCGTACAACGACCTCGACCTCAGCACCAACGCCGGCGCCCGCGCGATGTTCGCGCGCATCACCCACGCCGCCGGCGAGATCTGCGGGACCCAGCCCGACCCGCAGCTGCTCGACGCCCAGAAGGCCTACAAAGGCTGCATGAGCTCGGTCACCGAGCATGCGGTGGCGAAGCTGGGCAGCGCCAGGGTGTCGGCCGTCGCGAGCCGCCAGCCCCTGACCACCGTGGCGTCCAACTCGGGCCGCTAGGGCCGAGCCGACCGCCTGCAGAGCGCAGGCGGTCGGATTTCGTAGCGGGGGGGAGGGCCCGGGGCTCCCGAGAGGGGGCGCTGGGCCCAAACCGCTTTTCCTGGCCCGACCCTCAAACTAGATTGGCTGATCGGATCGCGGGGGGATTTTGTCCACGGCGCGCGATCCGGCGAGGGGTGCGACTGCGGGTGGCCGACGCCGATCTTCCTGTCACTAAAGCGCGAATGCGTCTGATCGGCGCGTTTCGACTGACGGACGCCCGGGGCGAAGCCGTCCCCATCGTCAGCCGCCGCGCGCGGGGAATCCTGGCCTACCTCGCACTGGCGCCCGAACAGGCAGCCACCCGCGAGCGCCTGTGCGGGCTCCTGTGGAGCGACCGCGGGGAGTCCCAGGCGCGGGCCAGCCTACGCCAGTGCCTCGTCGAACTGAAGGAGGCCACCGCCACCGCCGAGCTCGACCTGCTGTCGATCGAGCGCACCCACGTGGCGCTCATCGACGGCGGCCACGACAGCGACGTCGCCGAGCTGGAACGGGCGCTCGCCCATGACGACGCCGAACCCCTGCGCCTGCTCCTCGGCGGCGTGGGCGCGAGCCCGCTCCTGGAGGATCTCGAATTCGGCGGCCTCTACCGCGACTGGCGCGACCAGGCGCGCGTGCGTCTCGACCAGGCGATCGCCGCGGGGGTTATGGCGCACATCGGGGGGCTGGAGGCGGCGGGGTCCTGGGCGCGGGTCCGCCAGCTGGCCGACGCCTACCTGCGCCGCGATCCCCTTGACGAGGCCGTGGCGGCGGCGGCGATCCGCGCCGACGTCGCCCTGGGCGCCACGGCGGCCGCCCATCGCCGGTTCCAGGCGCTCGAGGCCGAGCTGAAACGTGAATTGGGCGTCTCGCCCGGGCCGGCCGCCCGGCAGGCGCTGGCCACGCCCGGGCCGACGTCGACCGCCGTCGCGGCGACGGCTCTCCCATCCCCGCCTGATCCGCTCTCGCCGCCGGCCTTCGAGCAGCTCGTGGCCGTGCTGGCTTTCGACAACATGTCGCCCGACCGCGACATGGACTTCTTCTCCGAGGGCCTCTCCGAGGAGATCCTGACCCGGCTGACGCGCACCACGGACCTGAAGGTGATCGGGCGGGGATCTAGCTTCGCCCTGCGCGGCGTCGACAAGGCTTCGCCGCGGGTGCGCGCGCTGCTCGGGGCGACCCACGTCCTCGACGGGTCGGTGCGCCGCAGCGGCGAGCATGTGCGCGTCTCGGCGCATCTGACGGAGTGCCTCAGCCACACCGTCGCCTGGGCGAGAAGCTTCGACCGCGACCTCACCGACGTCTTCGCCCTGCAGGACGAGATCGCCGAGTCCGTGGCCGCCGCCATGCAGGCCGCGTTCGCCCCGGCGCCGCGCAGCGCGCAACTGGACCCGGAGACCCTCGACCTCTGGTTCAGGGCGCGCCAGCGCTCGCCAAGGCGGCTGTATTTCGACGCCAGGCTGCTCGAGGAGGTCGTCAGGCGCGCGCCCGACTTCGCCGACGCCTGGAGCGCGCTCGCCCTGACCTACGCCGTCGAAGCGGTGTGGGGCGCCGGCTCGCCATCCTTCCGCGACCTGCAGCAGCGGGTGACCCGCACCTCGGCCACGGCGCTCGCCCTCGATCCGGAAAACAAGGGGTTCGAAGCCCTGCAGGACGCTCTCTTCTTTCCGCTCTGCGGGGCCTACCTCGAGGCCGAGCGCCGCCTCACCGAGGCCCTCGCCGCCGCGCCCAACGACGCCCGCCTGATGCTGGCGCTCAGCACCCGGCTGCACGCGGTTGGCCGCAACGCCCTCGCCTGCCGCTACGCCGCCGAGGCCTTCGCCCTCGACCCCCTGACACCGCTGACCGCCGCCAACCACGCCTCTCTGCTGGCCAAGGCGGGACGGCGCGGCGAGTCGGACGCCGCCTTCGATCGCCATCTCCTCAGATGGCCGTCGAACGGCATCCTGAAGACCTTCGCCATCAGCCAGGCCATGGATTTCGAGGATTGGGCGCGGGTGGACCGGATCGCCCGGGACCGCGAGCCGACGCGCTCCTACGACGCCGCCATCGAGAGCCTCCTCGAAGAGAGCCGCCGGCGCCGGCGCTGGACGGCGGCCGACACGACGGCGAAGCTCGCGGGGCTGCGCGACCTCGTCGACGCCGACGGTCGCGCGCCGCTGCGAGACCTGGGCTGGCTCGCGGCCAAGGGGGCCGTCGACGGCTGCTACGCCATCCTGGAGCGGGCCTCCCTCGATCCCCTCTTCGAACCGGGCGGCCAATTCGGCGGCGCCGATGTGGGCCCGGTGTGGTTCGACCCCGGCTGGTCCGCCATGCGGCGCGACCGGCGATTCATCGAGTTCTGCCGGCGGCTAGCGTTGCCCGACTACTGGCTTGGTACGGACCACTGGCCCGACTGCGTCGACGACCTCGCCGACTGCTACGACTTCAAGGCGGCGGCGCGCGCCTCTTCGAGCCGCCCGCCGAACGAAGAAGACCAGCCCGCCTTGCCCGCCCCCCAGTCGGTCGCCATCGGACCGCTGCCGCTCTAGCCGAGCGACGCCCTCACCGCCTCCGGATCCAGCTCTGCTTGAACACAGCCCGGCAATAGACGTACCTTGCGAGATAGTGGTTCGTGCAACGTACTCAGTAGCACTGGGGGACGGATGGACTACAACGAAGGGCGCAACCTTGCCGTTGCCGATGCCTACAAATCCGTGCGCAACGCGCTTCTCGCCGGCTACAAGCCCGGAGCGCCGCTGGTGGTGCTCCTGCCGGGCGGGATGGGCTCTCAACTGGACCGCTCGCCGACGGCGTTTGCTGGTGATCCCATAGATTTCGACAACTTCGAGGTGGCCTGGCTGGGCCTGGACATACTCTTCCGCCAGTCCGGCCTCACGCTCGAGATCGAACCGCAAGGCCAGGACCTCCAGCAGTTCATCATCGTTCCGGATGGTCCGGTCCGGTTCGCGCTGATTCCCGCCTACGATGGAGTCCAGGCCTATTTCCAAGACAATGGCTACAACTATTGCGTTTTTGGCTATGACTGGCGCCGCAGCATTCAGGAGGCGGCGCTCAACCTGCAGGCCTTCCTGACTGACCTCCAGACATCGGTTCAAGACGAGTTCGGCGAGGACCCGCTCCCCCGAACGACTCTCCTATGCCACAGTCAAGGCGGACTGGTCGCCAAGTTGTTCGCTCATTTTCCCAACACGCCGGCCGCTGCACTTAGCCGGATAGTCACGATCGCCACTCCTTTCTACGGGACTGCCGATACAACTCCCGCATTCTTCTTTCAAGGTCAGGACCTTCTCAACATTCTCTACGGCGCTAATAGAGTAGCGCACATCACCGCCAGCTTACCTGGGCCGTATGTGTTGATGCCCATGGACTATCCAACCTGGCAGAAGCGCGGCCAGACTCTCGGCGTTGCTCCCTATCCCGTGCTGGATGAGAATGGCAATCCCGCCGACCCATACAACATAGCCAACATGCCGAAATATCCCTCATGGGTTTCCCAGGATTTGGTGAGCGACGCGCTCCTGGTGCGTTCGACGATCGATCTGGACCTTCCCGATGCTTTGCTCGGCAAGTTCTTTCACCTGAGGGCCCAGACTACCCACACGATGGGACGCTTTCGCTGGGACCCGCTGCCGGCGGACTATGTCCCTGGCCAGACTCCTCCGAATTACTATGTTGACGGTAGGGCGGCGGACGCGGGAATGGTCGCCGGAGACGGCGCCGTGCCGTTCTTCGCAGCTGGGCTCGCCCAGAACCTTGCGAAGACCTTCACCATACCTACCCTGCAACAGCACGGTGATTTGGCGGAGAACACACGCTTCCTCACGGCGGTGAAAACGATCATCGATACAGGCGCTTTGGTGGACATCGGTGGTCTGGAAGCCCTACCGGACGCCGCCTACAACACATCCGAGCGCCCCAAGGCCACCACAGGCGCCGTTCATGGCCTGTTGAGCGACGTCGTCGCCGGGCGGGTTGCGCCAGCCGATCCGCAGCTTTCCCGGCCGGACCTCGCCCGGGGCCTCCTGCGCGAGCTGACCAGATGAGACCCGCAGGCCTGTTCCTGGCGGCCCTGGTGATCGCTCTCTGCGGTTGTGGGGCGGTGTCGTTGCACAACAACAGCATCGACGTCGCCCTCTATCAGTCGGAGGATCAGCGCCTCGTCGTCACCAACACAACAACCAAACCCCTCACGATTGTCGGCCCGTCGGGCAAAGGGACCGTCGCCCTGGCGCCCGGCCAATCCATGGTCATTGCGTTTCGCGTGGCGACCATCGGCACGGCCGACCCGCCGTCCGGGACACCCTATTGGCGAATCGACCCGGCCGGATTCACCGAAAGGTTCCTGGAAGTCCGCTCGCCGGGGTTGGTCGACACCAGCAGCCCGGCCCTGGCTCTGAACTTCCATGATCCGGACGGTGTGCTCGTCAAGGCGTCATTCGGCCTCACCGGCTGCGGCCCCAACGGGGGGTGGGCTCGCCAGAAGACGCCACCAGCCGATCATGCCATCCAGGTTCCGGACCCTGTGCCGGCCGTTCCGCAGGCCGTGTGCCCCTAAAGCAGCAGCGACCACGTCGAAGTCGTTGACGATCAAGACCATCCCCTCGGCGGATGGGCCGTCCGCCACGCTAAGGCGCTCCAGCTTCAGCGCCGCGGCGAAGGCGAGGACCTCGCGGCAGGCTGGGGCGATGATCTGGATGTCCACCCGGGGTCGGCGAGGTCCCGCGCGGACCAGCGGCGGCGATGCGGGCGTGCTCGACGAGCACGCCCAGGTTCTCCCGCACATGGGCGAGGTCGCCCGGCGGGATCGACAGCCGAGCCGCCAGCGATTGCGCCAGCGCCGAGAGATCGGTCCCTTCGAGGTCCCAAAAGGGGCTTGGCTGGCGCGGGCGTCATGGGCGGCGCTCTCTCCTATCCCTTGGCCAGGTAGATGAACCTCAGGATGAACAGTCCCGACAGCAGGAACAGCAGCCAGTCCCGGGGCCGGGCCTTGCCGCGCGCCAGGAGGAGGGCGGCGTAGCTGGTGATGCCGAAGGCCAGGCCATTGGCGATCGAATAGGTCAGGGGGATGGTGACGACGGTCAGGAAGGCCGGAATCGCCACGCCCGGATCCGCCCAGTCGACCTCGGCCAGGGCGCCGATCATCATCGCGCCCACCAGGATCAGGGCCGGCGCCGTGGCCGCCGCCGGGATCGCCTGGACCAGGGGCGCGAAGAGCATGGTCGCCAGGAACAGCACCCCGACGACCACGCTGGTCAGGCCCGTTCGCCCGCCCTCCGCGACGCCGGCGGCGCTTTCGATGTAGCTGGTCACGGTGCTGACGCCGGCGAGCGCCCCGACCATGGCGGCGCTCGAATCGGCCAGGAGGATGCGGTTCAGGCGCGGTATCGAACCGTCGGGGGCGACTAGGCCCGCCCGCTTGGTCACCGCCACCAGCGTGCCGACGTTGTCGAACAGGTCGACGAACAGGAACACGAAGATGACCTCGAGCAACGACACGCCAAGGCCGCCCCTGAGGCTCAGGGCGCCGGGAATGTCGAGCCTGAACGCCGTGGCGGAGAGGGCGGTGAGGCTATAGGCGGCCGGGGCGACGTGGGCGAGGCCGAGCGCCCAGCCCGCCGCGGCGATCGCCAGGATGCCGATCAGGATCGCCCCCTTCACCTTCCAGGCCTGCAGCCCCCCGATGAGGAGCAGGCCTGCCAGCGACAGGGCCGCGGTCGGCGTCGTCAGGGCGCCGAGGCCGACGGACGTGGCCGGGTTCGAGACGATGATGCCGGCGTCCTTCAGGCCGATGAAGGCGATGAACAGGCCGACGCCGCCGGCCACCGCCGAGAACAGCGAGCGGGGGATGGCGGCGACGATCATCTGGCGCGCGCCCGCCAGGGTCAGGATCATGAACGCCGCCCCGGAGAGGAAGACGCAGCCGAGGGCGGTCTCCCAGGGAACCCCCATCCCCTTCACCACCGTGTAGGTGAAGTAGGCGTTCATCCCCATGCCCGGCGCCAGCGCCAGGGGATAGTTGGACAGCAGCCCCATCAGGATGCTGCCGAAAGCGGCCGCCAGGCAGGTCGCCGCGGCGACCGCGGCCACCGGCATGCCGGCCTCGCCCAGGATCGCCGGATTGACCACCACGATGTAGGCCGTGGTCAGGAAGGTGGTCAGCCCGGCGAACACCTCGGTGCGGACGCTCGTGCCGTGGGCGCGGAGTTGGAAGAGTCTCTCGAGCATCAATGAACCCCCGGCGGGAGCGCCCCCTCCGTCACCACGCTATGCGCGGCGCCGCCTCCCCCGCTCCGCAGGGGAGGAGGAAGGCAGCGGGCTCTCCTCCCTTGCGAAGCGGGGGAGGTGGCGCACCGCGCAGCGGCGTGACGGAGGGGGCGGCCGACGTCTCAGAACTTGGCCTGCAGGCGGACTTCGAAGGTGATGGGGTCGCTACGAACCAGGAAGTCGTTGCCGTAGAAGGCCGGGGCCGATTCCCAGTTGTGCTGATCGGTGAGGTTGTAGAGCGAGAACGTAAGCGTGTAGTGGCTCCACTGGTAGAACACCGAAGCATTCATCGTGTATTGCCAGGGAATGACCGGCGAGTGGTAGTAGGCGAGACCGGCGGCGTTGGCGGTGCTGGCGATGGCCTGCGGCACCAGGGGCAGGAAACCGCCCAGATTCGAGGCGTTGACGTCGATCAAGCCCGAGGTGGTGGTTTCGATGGGACCGGTGACCTGCACCCCGAAGCGGAAGCCGATCCCGCTGTTGAACTTGTAGTTGCCCAGGAAGTTGAACACGTGCTGGGGAACGCCCGGATCATTGAACTTCTGTCCCGGCGCATAGACGGTGAACAGTCCGGCGCCGTCGACGAAATTGAAGTTCCCCGTGCCGCCCGCCGAGACGGGGTACTGGTTACCGGGGTAGGCGGGATAGTTGTAGAAGGCCGCCGCCTTGTTCAGGGTGGTGACGATGTAGGAGTAGCCCGCGGTGGCGAAGAGGTTGCGCGTGGGCTGATAGTTGGCCTCGATCTCGACGCCGCGGATGTTGGCGTGGGAGAACTGGTTGCCGCCGGCGCCCGTGGGCACGTCGCGCTTCTGGTCGAAGCCGGCCAGGCCGACGAACAGCTTGTTGTTGAGCACGTTGAACTTGAAGCCGGCCTCATAGAGGAAGCTGTTGGAGCGCAGCAGCGTGTGGTCGGGAACCTGCAGGAAGGCGTTGATCCCACCCTCGCCGCCGTTCGAATTCTCGCTCTGGGTGAAGTCGAAGGTGATGTAGCTGCTCACCCAGGACATCGGCCGGTAGACCAGGCTGACGTTGGCGTTGCCGAGGCCATAGACGCCGGTGGTGTGGCTCTGCGGCAGCGGGACGTTGGGCTGGTTGTAGACGTGGGTGAAGCAGTTTCCACAGACGGCGCCGCCCAGCGGGTCGAAGGAGTGGTCCTGCACCAGGTCGATGCGGCCGCCGTAGAGCAGGCTGAACTGCGGCGTGACCTCCATGCGGTGCTGAAAGAAGAAGCCTGTGTCGAAGAGGTCGGAGACGCCGTCGTTGCCGAGGCTGACGCTGTCGCGCCCCGGCACGCCCAGCTGCTGGTGGCCGAACGAGGTCTGGTAGGGGAAGGCGTCGGCGAAGGCGATCTGAACCGCGTTGTCCCACAGCCACAGGTTGGGGTTGCCGGTAAGGTCGAAGACGCTGGGCGTCTCGGCGCTGAAATCGCTGATGTAGTTGACGTGGGCGAGGCGGAAGCTCGCCCCGGCGATGATCTCGTTCCTGGTGTCCAGGCCGAGGAACGAGAGGGTGAAGTTGGTCTTGATGTCGGCCCGGTTCTCGAACGTGTACGAGCCCAGGGAGGCGTCGGAATAGTAGTAGGGCTCGCGGTTCTCGCTGTCCTGGTAGGCGAAGAAGGTGTTGTTCTCGATCGTGGTGTCGGCGGTCAGGCGGTAGGACTGCATCAGCTGCAGGTTGAACGACAGGCCCTGCGAGAACACGCCGGGCGCCTCGTCGATGGTGACGCGCGGATCCAGCGGCGCGGTGGGGCCGAGCGTGACCTGGGTGAGGATCGGCGTGACCGGCGAGAAGGGGTTGCCGGGCGAGCCCACCTGTAGCGGCGATCCCAGGCCGATCAGGGTCGAGAACAGCTCGCCGGTCGGCACCCCCGTCAGGTACTGGTTGTCGTCGATGAGCGCCTGGTTGACCCGGTTGACGCCGACATTCTCGATGAATTGCTGCGAGTCGACTTCGAAGTTGAAATCGAGCTGGTACTGGCTGTTCGGCGTCCAGCGCAGCGCGCCGTACAGCGCCTGCTTGTGGAGATAGTGCTTGTAGAAATAACTGTCGCTATATTCGCCTGAATAGCTGATCCGCAGGCCGAGAACATCCGGGATGAGCGGGCCGCCGACGTCCAGCGTCCAGCGGCGGTTGCTCACCGTGTCGAAGGACGCCGAGGCGGCCTCCACCCAGTGGGTGAGGCTGGGCCGCTTGGTGATGAAGTCGGCCTGGCCGCCGACCCCTGGCCCCGGACCGTCGACGACGCTGGCCGGGCCCTTGGTGATGGCGATGGTGTCGAGGTCGTCGAAGTTGGGCGGCACGCCGTAGCCGTTCTGGGTGAACGAGAAGCGCATGCCGTTGTAGAACACGTCGGCGTACTGGCCGCGGATGCGCGGGATGTTGGGGGTGCCGAACGAGCTGTCGCTGTAGCTGCTGGCGGTGAGGTAGGAGAAGGCGCGCGGGTCCTGGATGTTCAGGGTCTCGAGCTGGGTGGTGGAGAGCAGCGTGGTGTTGCGCGGCGTATCCATCACGTTGAGGTCCAGGCCATAGACCGAATTGGACGAGAGCCTCGTCGGCAGCACCGTCTCCTTGAACGGGATGCCGTTGACCACCACCTCGCCGACCTCGACCGGCGCCGTCTTGATGGGGCCTGTCGCCGACGGCGGTGGGGCCTGGTCGGCGTCGGCCGCCCAGCCGGCCGCCGGAATCAGGGCCAGGGCCAGAACCACGGCGGAAACGCCATGGGCGAATTGGGCGCGCGTCGCGCGGTGCGGTTTCAATGCAGTACCCCGTGGTGGCCGACGGCTTTTGCCGTTCGAATCGCGTCGCAGCGCCAGCCTAGAGCGGCCGCGTGCTCCCTGCGCAACGCCAATGCGCCGCTGTCGGCGATTTGTCACGCTGCGCCTTGCGATTGATCACCGGGCGGTCCGGACTCACGATCTGAGGTCGCGGCCCCGTGCAATCCGGCGCCCTGACCGGCCGCGCGCCAGCGCCGAACGCGTGGCCGGCACGCCCTGCAGCCACGGCGCGAAGCCGCTGCCTCCGATCGCGACGCTTCGGCGGGCGCCGCGAACGAGGCGCAGCAGCCGCACGTTCTGGCGCAGCAGGCCGAGCGGCGAGAGGATCTGCAACGCGTCGTTGATCATGCTCAGGTCGCCGACGAAGCCGCGCAGGGCGCCCACCTTCTCGTGCTTGCGGGTGTTGGCGACGCCCGGCCAATAGACGACCTCGATGTGGAGGTTGGCGGCGATCACGAGCTGGTTGATGAAGGTCTCGCCGCCCCAGCGCGGCAGGGCGGCCATCGCGTCCACCTGGTCGCGGACGAGCCAGGCGGGAATGACCCGCTCGCCGGAAACGAAGTCCAGCCCCAGGCGGCGGTAGACGCCCAGGCTGTTGCTGCGCAGGCTCATGCTGACGTCGGTCCGGCCGCCGGCGATGGGCGCGGCGAGGAGATCGATCTCCCGCGGGCCGAGACCGGCCAGGTCGGCGTCCAGGAACATCAGGTGTTCGCCGACCGCGGCGGCGATGCCGCGGCTCATGGCGTAGGTCTTGCCCTGGTTGATCGCGTAGGACACCAGGCGGATGTCGGGATGGGCCTCGACGATGGCCCGGGTGTCGTCGGTGGAGCCGTCGTCGACGACGATCACCTCCGCCAGGGCCGGATGGCCGTCCAGGGTCCGCAGCACCTCCTCGATGCGGTCAGCTTCGTTGTAGGCGCAGACGATGCAGGAAATCCCTGGCAAGTCGAACTCTCCCCGTTGTCTCGCGGCGGCCACGCTCCGAAGCGGAGGTGGGCGGCCGGGCGTATCGTTCTCGGATGTCACGCGCGCCGAGGTAGATTCATCTCGGCGAAATCCTGCCTGTAGATGTAGTCCCGGGTCAACGGCGCGGCGTCGACGCGCTTGGCGAGTTGCAATTGGAAGACCATGAGGTTCAGGTACCGGAAGGCCAGTTCGCTCAGACAGAGATAGACCTCCCACATACGGCAGAATCGCTCGTCGTACAGGGCCGCGATCGCCTCCCGCTCCCGCAGAAAGCGCAGCCGCCAATGCCGCAGCGTCTCCGCATAGTGGAGGCGCAGGATCTCGATGTCGGTGATCCACAGGCCGACGTTCTCCACCGCCGCGGTGACCTGGGAGAGCGAGGGGACGTAGCCGCCCGGGAAGATGTGCTTGCGGATGAAGGGCTGCGACACCCGCGGCGGGCTACGGCTGCCGATGGCGTGAACCACGGCGAGGCCGTCGTCGGCGAGGAGCCGGCTCAGCTGGCCGAAGTAGGCCTGCAGGTTGGGCGCGCCCACGTGTTCGAGCATGCCGACCGAGACGATGCGGTCGAACCGGCCCTGGGCGTCGCGGTAGTCCATCAGGTCGAACCTGACGCGGTCGGCGACACCGGCCGCCTCGGCGCGCTCGGTGGCCAGCGCCACCTGTTCGGTCGAGAGCGTGATCCCGGCGACCTCGACCTCGTGCCGGCGAGCGAGCTCGATGGCGAGGCCGCCCCAGCCGCAGCCGATATCCAGCACCTTGTGGCCCTGGGCGAGATCGAGCTTCGCCGCCAGATGCGCCTTCTTGGCCGCCTGCGCCGCCTCCAGGGTCATGCCCGGCTCGGCGAAGTAGCCGCAGGAGTACTGCAGGTCCTTGTCCAGGAAGCGCCGGTACAGCTCCACCGAGAGATCGTAGTGGTGGCGCACGTTGCGGCGCGCCGTGGCGCGGTCGTTCCACTGCTGCAGCAGCCGCTCGACGGCGTAGATCGCGCGCCAGATCGGGTCGTTCCGGAACTGCGGCGCCGCCTGGTTGCGGCCGATGATCTCCATCAGATCCCAGAACCCGCCTTCCAGCAACTCGAGGTCACCATCCATGTAGGATTCGCCCAGGCCGAGTTGCGGGCCAAGGAACAGTCGGCGCTCGCCTCTATATGTAAAACGGATGACAGTACGGGGGCCGGACCCGTCACCGTAGCGCCCCGTCTTGCCGTTCGGATAGGTAACCCACAGGTGCCCAACACGCACCAGCCTGTCCAGACGACTGTGCAGCATGTCCCGTCCCCAGTGCAGGAACCCCCGGCCTGAACGCCGGTGCGCCAAATTTGTTGCAAATACCCAGCGCCTTCGCAACGCCGATGCGGCGGCGGTGCGCACGGGGAGAGGCGGGATTGCTGGCGATCCGGTCTGGGGATAATCGAGTGATCAGAACAGGGCGCGCCGCGGGGCGCGAGTCGAGGGGATGTCATGGATGCGGCCGACACGCTGAGAGACGAATTGCGCGCGGCGGAGCAGCGACTTCTCCAGGACCTGCGCAAGGCGCGCCGCGGGTCCCGAGCCGACGGCGCCGCCAAGCCCCCCAGCGAGATAACGCTCGGCCAAAAGATCGCCGATCAGGTGGCGGCCACGATGGGCTCCTGGAGGTTTATTATTATTCAGTCCTTGCTCCTGGCGGTGTGGATCGTCCTGAACGTCACCGCGTTTATCCAGAAATGGGACCCTTACCCCTTCATTCTGTTGAACCTCGCCCTGTCGTTCCAGGCCGCCTACGCTGCGCCGTTCATCATGATGGCTCAGAACCGGCAACAGGATATAGACCGCAAGGAAGCCGAGAACGACTACAAGATCAACATCAAGGCAGAGCTGGAAATCGAGTTGCTGCATCAGAAGATCGATGAGCTTCGTGAAAAGGAAGTCATGGCGCTGACCAAGGCGATCGCCGAACTGACCGAACTCCTCGGGAAGATGAAGCCTGAACCCAAGGGCGCCTGATTGACGGAGCCTATCCTCAGCCGTGCCGGTGGCCGGGCGGGCGCGATCCTTCTCGCCGCGGCGGGCCTTCTGGCAGGTTGCATGGTGGGTCCGAATTTCCATGCGCCGCCGGCGCCGACGGCCGATCGCTATACGCCGGCGCCGCTTCCGGACCGGACCGCGTCGGCCGGCCGCGGCGATGCGCGCGGCGGCGACGCGGCGCAACGGTTCGAACCCGGCGGACCGGTGGCGGCCAGATGGTGGACCCTGTTCGGCTCGGCGCGCCTCGACGCCCTCGAGGACGAGGCGCTGAAGGCCAACGCCGATCTCGCCTCCGCCCAGGCGGCCCTGAGGCAGGCGCGCGAGCTCTACCTGGCCCAGCGCGCCGCCCTGTTCCCGACCGTGGCGTTGGCCGCCAACGCCCTGCGCGCCCACAACTCGGACACCATCGCCCCACCCCTGGCCAACAACGCCCAGAGCTACGGGCTCTATACGGCCCAGCTCGACATCGCCTATGCGCCGGACGTGTTCGGCGGCGTTCGCCGTCAGATCGAGGCCGCCGCGGCCCAGGCCGACAACCAGCGCTTCCTCACCCAGGCCGTCTACCTGACGCTGACGGTCAATGTCGCCAACGCCGTGATCCAGCTGGCCAGCCTCGACAGCCAGATGGACGAGACGGAGGGGGTGATCGAGGCCGATCGCCGAACCCTGACGGTGACCGAGAGCGAGCAGCGGATGGGGGAGGTCTCCACCGTGGAGGTGGCGGCCGCCCGGACGACCCTGGAGCAGGCGCGGCAGCTGGCGCCGCCGCTGCAGAAGCAGATCGACCAGCAGCGGGACCTGCTGGCGACGCTGCTGGGCCGGGCGCCCCAGAACGCGCCCCTTGGGGCCGCCGCGGACAGGCTGGCGATCGGCGACCTGTCGCTGCCGGTGGCGCTGCCGGTCAGCCTGCCGTCCGACCTCGTGCGCCAGCGGCCGGACGTCCGCGCCGCCGAGGCCAACCTCCACGCCGCCTCGGCCCAGGTGGGCGTCGCCACCGCGGCGCGACTGCCCAGCTTCTCCATCTCCGCCGTTCCGGGCGGCGCCTCGACCCGGATCGACACCCTGTTCACCCACGGCAACGCCTTCTGGTCCGTCACCGGCGGGCTCACCCAGAGCCTGTTCGACGCCGGGGCCCTGCGCCACAAGCAGAAGGCGGCGCAGGCGGCGCTGGAACAGTCCAAGGCGCAGTATCGAGGCGCCGTGCTCACCGCCCTGCAGAACACCGCCGACGTCCTGCAGGCG
>Ga0209166_10002081_pt1 | contig 15693 bp, 6 predicted proteins | sample Coa_R1_3_FD_187151 | JGI IMG/M metagenome (GOLD analysis project Ga0209166, IMG submission 187151) | Surface soil microbial communities from Centralia Pennsylvania, which are recovering from an underground coalmine fire - Coalmine... | ecosystem: Environmental > Terrestrial > Soil > Unclassified... | reverse complement strand
CGGGAATTTCGCTGGAGCCACACGGAGGCGGATCTGGTGCGCGAGTACGCGGCGGCGCAGGCCGCGGAATTGGAAGCGGAGAAAAAGGAAGTTCGAGTGGCGGGGCGAATCGTTTCTTACCGGCTGATGGGGAAAGCGGGTTTTGCCCATTTGCAGGGCGGCGGGAAGCGAATCCAGATTTACGTGAAGAAAGATGTGGTTGGCGAACGGGGCTTCCAACTTTTTCAGTTGCTGGATTTGGGCGACCACGTTGGTGTGCGCGGGCATATGTTCCGCACAAAGACCGGCGAGCTTTCTGTCTGGGTTGAGGAACTGTTTTTCTTGTCAAAGGCGCTGCTGCCGCTGCCGGAGAAGTGGCACGGGCTGACGGACATCGAGCTGCGATACCGCATGCGGTATCTGGATTTGATCGCGACGGAAAGGTCGCGGGAAATTTTCGAAACGCGGGCGCGGATTGTTCGCGAGCTGAGGAAATTCTTTGACGGACGCGGGTACATCGAGGTGGAAACCCCGATGATGCACCCGATTGCGGGCGGCGCGGCTGCGCGGCCATTTGTGACCCACCACAACACCCTGGACATCGACCTTTATTTGAGGATTGCGCCGGAGCTGTACCTGAAGCGCCTGACGGTGGGCGGGTTTGACCGCGTGTATGAGATCAACCGGAACTTCCGGAACGAAGGAATTTCGACCCAGCACAATCCGGAATTCACGATGCTGGAGTTTTACGAGGCATACAGCAATTACCACGATTTGATGGACCTGAATGAGCAACTTTTCGCGCAGATGGCACAGGCGATCACGGGTTCGGCGAAGGTGAAATACGGCGACGTGGAGTTGGATTTCGGCAAGATGGAACGTCTCACAATGCGCGGGGCGATTGTGAAGTATTGGCCGGAGGGAGCCGGTGCTGCGCCAACGTTGGAAGATCTGGACACGCCGGGCGGGGCGCAGCGGGCGACGGAGCGCTACAACGTGTGGGCGAAGGCGAATCACGCGGAATATGCCGCGGCAAAGGGCAAGCTGGCGGACGGCGAGTGGACCGGGCTTCTGTTTGAAACCATTGCGGAAGCCAAGCTGGTCCAGCCAACAATTCTCTATGATTTTCCGACTGAGATTTCGCCGCTGTCCAAGCAGAAGCCGGAGGATCCGAGCCTGACCGAGCGATTCGAGATTTACGTGGCCGGCATGGAGATCGCCAACGGCTTTTCGGAATTGAACGATCCCGCGGAACAGGAGCGGCGATTCCTGGCGCAAATGGCTCAAGGCGGGGACGAAGTGCCAAAGCAACTGGATGTGGATTACGTTCGCGCGCTGGCGCACGGGATGCCGCCGACGGCCGGCGAAGGAATCGGCATCGACCGGCTGACGATGCTTTTGACGGATTCGCATTCGATCCGCGACGTTATCTTATTCCCCCTGCTTCGTCCGGAAGGAAACTCCGAAGCAGAGTCACCGGCGCAGGCAGCCGGGAAGGCGTAGAGGATACCGCGCCCCATGAGCTTCGAATGGTTTGTGGCGCGGCGTTACCTCAGGTCGCCGCACAGGCCGGTCATTTTGCGATTGATCACCCTTTTCTCAGTGATTGGCGTGGCGGCCGGAGTAGGCACGCTGGTGATCGCGCTCTCCATGAACAGCGGCTTCCGCGAAACCCTGCAGGACCGGTTGCTGGGAGTGACGGCGCACATTTCTCTCACCCGGCCGGGCTCCGGCGGAATCCCAAACTACCAGGCGTTATCCGAGAAATTGCAGCAGATGGCCGGGGTGCGTTCGGTGACCCCGGCGATTTACGAGACGGTATTGCTGTCGTTCAATGGACAAGCGCGGGGCGTGGTGACGAAGGGAATTGACGTTGACCGCGAAAAGAAAAGCGATGCCGCGCTGCAAAAGTTGACCTCGGGCCAACTGGATTTTTCGACCGACGCCGATGGGATTGACGGCTTGATCGTCGGCAAGCAGCTATCGGACGAGTGGAAATTGCGGCCGGGAGACTACGTTACCCTGACCAGCCCGCAGGGGCGCTTGACGCCATTCGGATTGATGCCGCGAACGAGACGATTCCGCGTGGCTGGCGTCTTCGAATCCGGGTTTTACGATTACGACGAGAACTGGTGCTTCGTATCCCTGGCGGCCGCGCAATCGCTGGCGGGCGCGGGAGACATTGTAAACGTGTTGGAGTTTCGGCTGACAAAGCCTGAGCTTGCAGCCCAGATTGCCCCGCAGGTCGAGCAAGCCGCGGGGCAGGGATATTCCGCCGCCACCTGGATGGAAGAGAACAAGGCGCTCTTCCGGGCGCTGAAACTGGAAAAGCTGGTGACGGCGATCTTCATCGGGCTGATCACGTTTGTGGCCGGGCTGAACATTCTGGTGGTTCTTTCCATGACAGTGACGGACAAGGCGCGCGACATTGCGGTGCTGCTTTCGATGGGAGCGCGGCGCGAGCAGATCCGGAGGATTTTCTTGTTTCAGGGCCTCGCGATTGGAGCGTCGGGCACACTGCTTGGCTTGGTGACGGGCTATGCGTTTGCCTGGATTGCGGGAACCTATCAACTCATTCCCCTGGATCCGCAAGTGTACGCGGTATCGTATGTACCGTTTCACCCTAATTGGGGTGATGGAGTTTGGATTGCGATTGCGGCGATGAGTATTGCGATGGTGGCAACGCTGCTGCCAGCGAGGGAAGCTGCGCGCTTGCTGCCGGTGGAAATCCTGCGGTTCGAGTGAAGGTGGAGGGATCGTTCTCGAGCTAGAGGTCGGGAGTGTTATGGCTCTCGATTTGCTCCTAGGGAGAGACAATACTTGGGAGGCTGGTCCAGCCGCGGCACCGGAACTGTATTCCGACCGCAGAGCCTACCTTAAAGTATTGAAACACCGACAATTAGGAATGTTCAAATTTCGAACAGTATCTCGGTCTACCCCCAGGGGCAGCCGGGGGTAGCTTGGGGGAGGAAATGGGAAATCTGTTGGGCAACTCGGTGCAAACCTGCGGCGATGGCCAGAGGTGTTCTCACGCCCACCTCACGCATCTTATGTACATGCCTGCGACCTTGTCGTGTGACGGAAAACCTTGCCGAAGCCCTCGCCGCGGCGGAGTATGCCGCTGATGGGCTTGCCGAGCACGCCCGGAGCGGATTTGCAGGGCGAAGTCGTGCTGGAATCGCGCGGCTTGCGGAAGCATTTCGGAACAGGTGATAAAAAACTGGAAGTTTTGGTGGACGCAAGCCTGGAATTGCGCGAAGGAGAGATGGTTGCGATCGTCGCGCCGTCAGGCGCGGGGAAAAGTACGTTGCTGCACCTGCTCGGCGCGCTAGACACTCCAACGAGCGGTACAGTATACTTTGCGCATAAAGCGATCGAAACGAACGAAGACGCGGCTCTGGCGGAATTTCGCAATCGAGCCGTGGGGTTTCTCTGGCAAAGGCATCAACTGCTGCCGGATTTTACGGCCGCAGAGAATGTAGCGATGCCGTTGCTGGTGCGCGGAGAGCCACAGCCAGTTGCGCTCGAAACGGCGCGCAAATGGCTGGCGGAGGTTGGGCTGCAGGATCGGGCCGAACACCGTGCGGGAGAACTTTCGGGCGGGGAACAGCAGCGTGTCGCGATTGCCCGGGCGCTCGTCACAGGGCCGCGTGTGCTGCTGGCAGATGAACCGACCGGAGATCTGGACGAGCAGAATGCTTGGGCTGTGTTCGAGTTGCTGGCTCGGTTGCATCGCACGCATCGCCTGACGTCGCTGATCGCGACGCACAATCTGGCGCTGGCAGCGAGATGTGACCGCGTGGTGGGACTGGAACATGGCGTTCTGCGGACTCGCTCGGTGAGAGCCGAGGCGACGGGGACCCCAGAGGGAGAAGCGAGCTAATCGTGTTCGAACGATACACAGAGAAAGCGCGACGCGTCATCTTTTTTGCCCGCTACGAAGCCAGCCAGTACGGGAGCCCATACATCGAGACGGAGCATCTGTTGCTCGGCTTGATGCGCGAGGACAAGGCGCTGGCCAACCGGTTCCTGCGGCAACAGGGCTCGATCGAATCCATCCGCAAAGAAATCGAAGCCCGCATCACCATCCGCGAGCGCATTTCCACCTCGGTGGAAGTGCCGCTCAGCGCGGAATGCAAGCGCATCCTCAACATGGCAGCGGAAGAAGCGGAGCGCCTGGGCCACAAACACGTTGGCACGGAGCACCTGCTGCTGGGAATCCTGCGCGAAGAGAAGTGCTTTGGCGCGGAGATCCTGATGGAGCGCGGACTGCGGCTGTCGGCGCTGCGGGAAGAATTGTCGCGCACGACAGGTGAGAAGACCACCGCGTCACGGCCGAAAGAGACTTCGCTGCTGGCGGAGTTCAGCCGCGATTTGACGCAGGCAGCCACGGAAGGTTCCCTGGATCCGCTGGTGGGACGCGAAGGCGAAGTCGAGCGTGTGATTCAGATTCTGTGCCGGCGGACGAAAAACAATCCCGTGCTGATCGGCGAGCCGGGCGTTGGCAAGACGGCAATCGTCGAAGGCCTCGCGCAGAGAATTTCGGATGGCGATGTTCCTCCCTTTCTGGCGGACAAGCGGATTCTTTCTTTGGACTTATCCTTAATTGTTGCAGGCACGAAATATCGCGGACAGTTTGAAGAGCGGCTAAAGACGATCATGAAGGAATTGATGGAGAGCCAGAACTCCATCGTGTTTATTGACGAGCTGCACACCCTGGTCGGAGCGGGTTCGGCGGAAGGCTCGCTGGACGCCGCGAACATTTTGAAGCCGGCGCTTTCGCGCGGAGAGATTCAGTGTATCGGCGCGACGACGCCTGGCGAGTACCGGAAGTCGGTGGAGAAAGACCGTTCGCTTGAGCGGCGTTTCCAGGCTGTGAAAGTTCCGGCACCCAATGAAGAAGAAGCCATCCAGGTGATCAGCGGCGTGCGGGAGCGCTACGAAAAGTTCCACGCCGTCAGCTATACGGACGAGGCGTTGCGCTACTCGGTTTACCTTTCGAATCGCTACATTCCCGACCGCTTTTTGCCGGACAAAGCCATTGACCTGATCGACGAAGCGGGCGCGCGCGTGAAATTGCGCCAGGCTTCAGTGCCGGAAGAGGTTGCCGAGGTGCAGAAGCGCGTGAAGTTCATCACACACCGGATGGAATCGGCGATTGCGGCCCACGAATTCGAAAAAGCGCGTTTTTATTCGGAAGAAGAGCGCAAAGAGAAAGAAAACCTGCGGGTGCTCCGGGAGCGCTACAAGCTGGACGACGCTTCGACGGGCATCGTGACGCGCGAAGACATCGAGGAAGTGGTGTCGCGGTGGACGGGAATCGCGGTCACTTCGATCAAGGAAGACGAGCAGCAGAAGCTGCTGCGCATCGAACCGGAACTTCACAAACGGGTCATCAGCCAGGACAAGGCCATCACCGCGCTGGCGCGGGCGATTCGCCGCAGCCGCGCGGGATTGAAATCGCCTTCGCGGCCAGTCGGCTGCTTCTTCTTCCTGGGGCCCACGGGCGTAGGTAAAACCGAAGTGGCGCGGCGGCTGGCGGAATTTCTGTTCGGCTCCGAAAAGTCGCTGGTCCGGTTTGACATGTCCGAGTTCATGGAAAAACATTCGGTATCAAAATTGATAGGTGCACCCCCAGGCTACGTCGGCTACGAAGAAGGCGGTCAGCTGACCGAGCGCGTGCGCCGGACGCCGTATTCGGTTATATTGTTGGACGAGATTGAGAAAGCGCATCCCGACCTCTTCAATATTTTGCTCCAGGTGTTCGAGGACGGGCAGTTGACCGATGGACTCGGAAATACGGTTGATTTCCGGAACACCATCATCATCATGACTTCCAATATCGGCGCGCGGCATTTGCAGAAGCGCACCTCCATCGGGTTCCAGGCGGGAATCGACGAAGCCAGCCTGCGAAGCATGGAAGACCTAGTATTGGGTGAAGTGAAGCGCGCGTTCAATCCGGAGTTCCTGAACCGGTTGGACGAAGTAATCCTCTTCAATCCATTGGGCGACGAAGATCTGCTTCGCATTATCGATTTGCTCGTCGGCCAGTTGAATGACACGCTCATTCACCGGCAAGTGCAAGTAGTTCTGTCGCCCGAAGCAAGACAGTGGGTTCTCGAGAAAACGTGCGCGGACCGCAATTATGGTGCGCGTCCGTTGCGCAGGGCTCTCCAGAAGTACGTGGAAGACCCGCTCTCCGAAGCACTGATCCAGGGGGGAATTCAGAGACCTGCAACATTGCAGATTTACGTTGCGGGGGAGGGTCTCGCATTCCGGCCGGTAGGTGAGGCAACCCCAGTCGTCCACTAGCGAATCTGACGCAGCACGTGTGAACGCGAAGCGGTTTAGCCAGAGTGGAAACCGTCCCGCGTGGTACGCGCGACCAGCCCCACCGGGCCTGGCGGGAGAATAACAAATTGAGTTTGGGGGCGCGGCCTTGAGATTCTCAATGGCCGCTAAACGGACAGTCTGTGTCTTCGCGGAGATGAACCTGGCGCGTTCTGCGCGAACGGGTGTCTCCTGGCGACCCTTACTTCTCCTCGCCTTGCTTTCCTCTCTCGCTTCCGGTTCGATTCAGGCCGGCGGGCTGAGGTTAGAAGAAAAAGCGGCCGCAGTGCACAAACGTTACCTGTTGCATGCCAGCCTGGATATAAACTCCCTCACCGAAAAAATGGACGATTTCACCCCGGAGGAAGCCGGCGGATCCGCGCAGACCGGCGGCAATTTTGTGATTGACCGGATCGAGTTCGTGGGGAACCGGCGCATTCGAACGGACACGTTGAAAGCGCGCATCTTCAGCCGTGATGGGGATCCCTACAACGAAGAAACGCTCCGCCGGGATTTCCAGGCGCTGTGGAATACGCAATTTTTTGAAGACGTGAAATTGCGGGTGGAAGAATCGCCGACCCGCCCGAATGGAAAGGTCATTGTGTTCGAGGTGCGAGAGCGGCCGGTCATCCGCCGCATCCGCTACGACGGCATCCACTCGATTTCGGAATCGGACATTCTGGACCGGTTCAAGGACAAGAAGGTCGGTTTGACGGTGGAAAGCCAGTTCGACCCAACCCGCATCAAAAAAGCAGAGGTGGTCCTGAAGGATTTGTTGGGCGAACACGGCCGGCAATTTGCGACCGTGACGCCGCAGTACGAGCGGATTGCCTCCAGCAACGCGGTGATCCTGGTGTTCAAAATTGAAGAAGGGCCGAAGGTCAAGGTAGGCCAGATCCAGTTCACGGGGAATCATGCCTTCAGCCGGCGGAAACTGATTCGCGCGATGCACAACGACCGGCCGTATTCGATCCCGCTGAAGATCACGGAGATTAGCGTGATGTCGAAGACCTACGACCACGACAAGCTGATCGAGGACATCGAAGTCGGAATTCGCGGGCTGTACCAGGACAACGGATATTTCAAGGTGCTGGTGAAAGATCCGATCCTGGAAAACATTGACACCCAAGGTTGGCGCTGGGGCGTTCCCGTGGTGATGGGCCGCTCGAGCGGAAAAGCCGTGAACATCACCATCCCGATCGAAGAGGGCAACAAGTACACGATGGGGACGATACGAATTGCCAGCAGCGACCCGGACAAAGCGCTCTCGCTGAAGGTGGAGGCATTGAAGGGCGCGTTCCCGCTGAAACAGGGAGATGTGTTCTCCACGGCGAAAATCCGCAAGGCGCTGGAAGACTACACGAAGATTTACGGGCAGTACGGCTTCATCGATTTCGTGCCTACACCGGAGACCGATATCGACGAAGCGGCGAAGCGGATTGACGTGACCATGAAGTTCGATGAAGGCAAGCAATATTACGTCCGGCGCATCGACTTCAGCGGCAACACCACCACCCGCGACAAAGTGATCCGCCGGCAACTCCTGATTGACGAAGGGCAGCTCTTCAACAAGCGCGCGTGGGAATTGAGCGTCCTCCGCATCAACCAGCTGGACTATTTCGACAAACTGGACCCCGACAAGGCCGTCGAAATCAAGCGCAACCAGAAACAGGGAACCGTTGACCTGCTGCTGAAGCTGCATGAAAAGGGCAAGCAGTCCATCGGCTTGCAAGGCGGCGTTAGCGGCTTGGCCGGCGGGTTCATCGGCCTGACTTACCAGACCAACAATTTCCTCGGACTTGGGGAAACACTGACTCTTTCCGCGCAGATCGGGCAATACCAGCGGAACCTGATGTTCGGATTCACGGAGCCGTACCTTTTTGACCGGCCCATCAGCAGCGGCTTCACGATATTTTCGACCCTGTATAAATTCGACCAGGCGCAGCAGGCCGCGGAACTGACAGGGCAACAGGTCAGCATCAACCCCCAATTCATCCAGGATTACAACCAGAACAGCACGGGATTCACGACCTTTGCGAATTACGCGCTGAAGAAGCACGTGTTTACGCGCGTGGGATTGACCTACGGCCTGACGCGCACCAATATTTCCACGTTCAACCAGTCCTCCCAGCTCTTGTTCACCCAATTGCAATTCGGAAGCCTCGCCGGGCCCAGCGCGCTGAACGGGATCATCGCCAGCTCGGTCACGGGAACGATCAGCTACAACACGATCGACAACCCGATCAACGCGACCCGTGGGAAAAGCTATTTTTATTCGCTGTCGTTCACTGGCGGGCCGATCGGCGGCAACGTGAACACCATTACGAACACGGGCGAGTTCAAGTATTTCCATCCGATCAATCACAGCCGCAATGCGGTCGGCGTGAGATTCTTGGGAGGGTTTACGACGGGCTACGGCGGGAAGGAAGTGCCGCCGTACAGCCGATTCTACCTGGGCGGCGAAAACGATTTGCGCGGGTTCGACATTCGCGCGGTTTCGCCCGTCACCTATATCCCGAACTCGGTCAACCAGACAATCTCGGTTTCGGGCGCGGCGATCAACGTGCCCGTCTTGCTGAAGAGCATCACCTTCCCCGGCGGCGACACGCAAGGGGTAATAAACCTCGAATACCGCATCCCGATCGCCGGACCGGTGGCGATGTCCCTGTTCAACGATATCGGTACGGTTGGAGTGTTGCGCAAAGGCGGACTGCGCCTGGACTCCACGGGAATCGACAACATTAACCAATCGTTTCCGCTGGCGAACCAGCAGGCGCAATTACAGATCGCGCCGGGCACGAACTTCAAGCTGCGGGATTCCGCGGGAATCGAGTTCATCGTGAACTTGCCGATCGTCCAGGCCCCGTTCCGGATTTATTACTCCTATAATCCGCTGCGAATTCACCAGACGCTGTACGCGCCGAATGCGGCAATCAACGGGCAGAACCTTTCGCGGCAGTGCATCAACAGCAAACTGACCAATCCGCTTACGCCCATCGATCCGAATAATTTGGACAATTGGCAGTCGATTTGCAGCCCCGCCGTGGTGCTGGCGGTGCAGCCGATCTTCGCGCCTTCGGGGTTGAACTACTTTGAACCGAAGACGACTTTCCGGTTTACGGTGAGCCGCACGTTCTAGTTCTAGGGGAGCGGCGGGATGCGAGTTTTAGGAAGCAAGATAACTTGGGAAGGCCCGCGGGAAATTTGCGCGGTGAATTCATGAGGGAGATTCATCCATGAGTTGGCGTACGACAAGAAATGCGATATTGGCGGTTTGCGCGGCTGGCGCGGCGCTGGCGATGTCTGGATGCGGCAGTTCGAACGCGAACGTGGTGACGGTGACGGTGACGCCGAGCCAGATAACGGTGATCGCGGCACAAGTGCAGACTTTCACCGCAACGGTGGGGGGATCCACAACAACAACCGTAACCAACTGGCCTTGCACGTTTTCCTATACACCGGCTCCGACGACCGCGCAGCCTAACCCGAAGCCCATTACGGGGACATGCACTTCCGGCGGAGCTATCCAGGGCCTGACCGGAAGCATCGGGACTTGGACGATTACCACCGCGAACGGTTCGAACGTGCTGACCTACACGGCGCCGTCCCTGACTAACTTCCCAAAACCATTCGTTCCGGTTCTGACATTCACTGCGACGGCGGATGCGGACAAGAGTAAGACGGCAACAGCGACGGTGGGGTTGGATTCGGGAATCCGTGTGTCGGTTACCCCTGCGACGGCGACGGTCCCTGTGGGTTTGACGCCGGCCCAAAGCAGCACGTTCTTTCCATCGTTCCTGAACGCACCGCCGGTCAACGCGCAGTTTCGATTGGTGCAGCCCAACTCAAGTTCCACTGTCATCGCGGATCAAACTCCAAACCCACAGTCCGATTCCTGCGATCCTACGTGCGGAACGATGGATGCAAATGGCAACGGGATTTATACCGCGCCACCGACCCTGCCAACCGACACCAAGCCTGCTGGCAGTAAGTCCACTTTACCAACCACCGTGTTCCTGGTGGTGTGGTCGGCGGCAGATTCCAGCCACTGGTTTGTGGTCACGATCACACTCGTCAATGCGACAACCAACCCGGTGACCTACTCGGGGCTGTACCCGCCGACGGTCGCGGCGGGAGGGGTGTTGCAGGACGTCTTTCTCAAAGCCAGTAACCTGCTCAACACCTCGCAGATCAGTTTTATCGCGCCTATATCGCAAGCCAATCTTGCCAACGGTCAGCAAACTCCGCTGAGCATCACCACACAAGTCTTCACGGTCCCCATTTCGTCGGCGTTCTGCACGCCAAGCGCAAGCGGAGTGACTCCGGTGGTTACGTGTGACGCCTCGCTGATGACCAGAGTCAGGCTGCTGTCCCCGCAACTTGCTCTGGCTGAACCCGATTCCACCCAACCGGCGTGGATCATGATCTCCAACTTGCCGGGGAACCCGGCGCCGGCGTCGCCTTGCGTTTTGTTTCCGGGCTCCACTTCGGCAATCGCATGTCCTTTGCATATTGTAAATGTGAGCCCAGGACTGGTTGCGGCGGCGCCGGACAATTTTCCGCAAGCGACGCAGAATGGCACGATTGAAGTGTCTCTCGACGGCGGATACTTCGGAACGTCAAGCAATGGGGTGAATGTAACTTTCAACGGCAACGGAGTGACCAAGAGCGTCCAGTCGGGAGCCAGGCGCGTCATTTTTTCGCAGGATGGCTTCCAACTTCCCAGTCCGGGGCTTTACGAAACCACGCTCGCCAGCAATCCGACCCAAGGTACACTGCCTCCTTTCCCGGCCGTAACAACCAACGTGGCTGTTCAGCCGGCTTTTAGTGTTGCGCCCGTGCCCACTTCCATCCCGCTGATCGCGGCGGGGCAGCAGGCAGTGAACCTGGCCCCGAGCGCAATCGCGTTAAATTCCGTCAAGGGCTATGCGGTAATCACCGAGCAGGCCAGCAATCAATTGCAGTATATCGACCTGACTGGCGCGACACCTACAGTCCAACCTCCTTCCCCGGTTCCGCCGATCCCGCCGATTTTGTCGGCGCCGACCGACATCGCCATTGACGGCAATTTTTTCCCAAATGGGGACGATCTGGCAATCGTAGTAAGCAGCGGTGACAGCACGCTGGCTTTGTACTCGATTCAGCAGGCGTTGCAAAGTTTCACGTTTATTGCGAAGGTTCCGGTGGATCTGCCAACGCTCCTCAGCCAACCCGGAGCGACGGGACTTCCCTCGCCGATTTCGTTTGGCGTCGATCCGACGACGCATCTGGGAGTGGTGGCCTATGGGAGTACGAACGGTACGAACATAGCCTTCATCGTGGATGTGAATCCAAACCAGTCGGGGACAGATACCCGGACGTGCTTCCTGCCGGGGAAAACACCACCGTGCGTGATCGCTCCGGTTGCCGTGAACACTGGCCCGACGCCGAAGGTGATCATGCAGCCTAACCTGCCGCTGGCGTATGTGACGCCGGGCGGTGGGAACGGCGCCACCTCGGTTGTGAATCTGTTGCAGCAGGGCACCAGCGCGCAGATCGCGCCCTTCGTATCCGGCGGAACCAGCGGCGCGGTACGAACCGCGGGAACAACCAAGATCATCACCCAGACCCCGCATGGCATCAATCCGATTCTCGGCGGAACCGTAATCATTTCCGGCATCACTGGAACGACAACCGGCTCAAGTTTCAACGGCACTTACCAGGTATCGCAGGTAATCGATCCGTTTTCCTTCACGTACGCGCAGTTCGGACTGAACGACGACATTGAAAGCAATACCAGCTCCGGCAGCAGCGGCGCCGGATTGGGAACCGTCCAGTATGGATCGCCGTATTTTTCTTTCAGCACATCCACCACTGTGTCGGGCGCGGCGATCAACCCGATTACGAACACATTCGCCTACGCCGATTACCAGGCGACTTCGGCGCAGATCGGGTTTATCAGCACGCTCGACCAATCCTTGACAACGCTGACGCTGACGGCGGGGAGTTGCAGCAGCGGCTGCACGCCGATTCCGGCGGGCGGCCCGGAATTCGGTTTCCGATCGGTGGCGTTCGATCCGTTCACCGACTTGCTGATTGCCTTCGATCCCAATGAAAATGCCGGCACTGAAATTGTTGGGAACGAGATCTCATTGATCAATCCGGGCGGCCCGGCACCATCCGGATCGACGAACTTCCCAACTCGGATCATAGCCGCAATTAATACCGGGCAAGTTGGAACGGGTTCGTATACTCCCTCCGGGGCGAGTGCACCAGTTTCCGTGTTCGGGCCGATGACCTACGATCCAAAAACGAAATACGTATTGGTGGCCAACGCCGGCAGCAATACCCTGACGTACATGAATCTCGATCCGGGCAACACTTTCCAGAAGGCGCACATCCAGGACCTTCGGTTATTCGATACCACGCCTTCTTACGGCGTCCCTGTGAGGCAGCCGGCCTTGGGTTCGCTTTCGTCGGCGACTACGTGCAGTCTTACCGACCCGACGATGCCCTGCATGCCCCAAGCGGTGCGCGTGGGGCAACCGGCAAATTTGAGGATCCTGGGACAGGGTTTCCTGTCCGGTTCTGCAACTCCGATTGTTCGGTTGGATGGCCTGACATCCATAACCCCGCCGGGACAGACGACGGCCATGCCGATCCCGCCTCCGACTTCAGTGACCGACAACGAAATCGACGTGACCATTCCGGCGGCATTTCTGTTTGCGCCACACGATTACGCACTGGACGTGCAGACAAGCTCGACGAGTGGAACGTCCACGACCAACGCCATCGATCTACACGTGGTGGGAATCCTGGATATGACAAGTACCTGTAAGCCAACGACCGCATTCCCGCAAGGGCCCGAAGGTGTGGCCATTGATGAGCCGCGGCGCATAGCGCTTGTCACCAACTACGCTTGCAACAGCGTTTCCGTCATTACCATCGATCCGAATGGCTTTGCGAAAGCGGCCGGAGGCATTGCGCCGTACGGCTCGATCATCGGCAACGTGGGAGTCGGGAATAACCCCATCGGCATAGACGTGATTTCAAGGTTGGGCTATGCCGTGGTGGCGAACAGCGGGGACACTCCAAGTGGAACCGCGTCGATTATTGATATCAGCAACCCGGAAAGCCCGCAGATCGTGCCCATTACCACGACCTCCGGAACGACAACGACGACGACCAACAGCGTCACCGTCGGACTTTCTCCGCTTGGTGTGAAGATCGATCAGGATCACGCCCTGGCGCTGGTGGCCAATAACGGTTCGAACACGCTGTCGGCCATTGACCTGACGGTGCTGGCTCCCTCGGTGACGGGCGGGCACACCCAGAAAGGCCCCACAGCCACGACAGTTGCCCTAAGCGGCCCGCCGGCGGCGATTGCCGTGGATCCGAACCGCGCAGTCGCGGCAGTAACAAGTCTGCAGAACTCCGGCACCACCAGCGTGTCGGGAGGAATCGACGTCGTGAATCTGGCCATCTTTCCGCCGATCAAGAGTTCCACAGCCTCGGTATCCTCCTTGTCGGCGAGCCTCACGGGGATCGCTTATGATCCCGGAGATCCCAATGGCGCGACCGGGCAAACGGGTATCTTTTACGCCACTTCGACACAGCAAAACGCGATCTATTCGTTGAACCCGGATACCGGCAGCGTAGGGACGATTCGTGTCGGAGTTAATCCCTACTCGGTCGGGTACAATTATCAGACCGGGACTTTGCTCACCATCAATTCCACGTCGAACAGCAGTTCGGTGGTGGACGTACAGAATTTCAAGATGCGGCAGACCCTGGGAATTAGCAGCCTTTCTCAGTTTGCAATCGCCGTGGACAATCTTACGAATATCGCGGTGATTGTGGACCAGAACAACAATCGCGTGGTGTTCCTGGATCTGCCGAAGTAATGGACTCGGGGCAGGCCGTGGGGGCGCGCGGCTGTCCGGATAGCGTTTGCAGCGGTCTTGATTGCTCAGCTATACTGTTCGCTTTGCATTAAGGCGGTTGAGGCGAGTGTATGCCGCCGGGCTGCGCAGACGGACTTTCTGGGGGAGCCTGCGACAACAGAGTCGCTCATTTCCTCCAGGGACTCTAAAAAATTTGACCGGTCACCGGTTAAGTATCCAAAGGCTTGCCAATCTCAATGGCGTCGGCCGCCAGGGACGAAGCAGAGCCAAGATGAATAAGGAGATAAAAGTGAATTCGAGAAACATGATTCGTGTGGCTGCGGCGGCCACGTTATGCCTGCTGGGCACGGTAACCGTGCGTGCGCAGGGTGCGGCGGCGGCGGGCGCGGCAAGCGGCGGGAAAATTGCCGTTCTGAACGTCCGTCAGGCGATCGTGACGACGGCGGAGGGCAAGCAAGCTTCGGCGGAACTACAGTCGCAGTTCGCTCCACGGCAGAACGAGATGGAGGCGCTGAACAAGCAGATTAACGATATTCGACAGCAGTTAGCGGCCAACCAGACCACCTGGAGCGATGAGCAGAAAGCCAAGGCGCAGGCCCAGGGACAGCGGCTCGCCGCGCAACTGGAGCGGAAAAATAACGAACTGCAGGAAGACGTGAACGCGGCGCAGGGCGACGTTGTGGATCGCATCGGCCGAAAGATGATGGACGTGCTGGACCGGTACGCCCGCGAGAACGGCTACGTGGCCGTGTTCGATTCCTCGGCGCAGAATTCGCCGATTATCTACGCTTCGAACAACGTTGATGTCACGCAGGAAATTATCCGGCTCTACGACCAGCAGTACCCCATCAAGAGTTCGGGCGCGCCGGCGGCCAAGCCGGCAGCCACCCCGAAACCAGCCGCGCCTCCCGCAGCCAAGCCCCAGAGGTAGTTTGGTTCCAGAATCTGACCACCGGGGCCGCCGCGAGGCGGCCCTTTTATTTTAGAGGCTGTTGGGATTCCCTGACGGAGTCGCCTCTGTAGTCGGCGGCGAAGACGCCTCCTTCGGCTTTCCAATCTTGTGCTTGGTATCCACCCCGAACAGCATATAGTCCGTCAGATAGTGCATGTGATGATATCGGTGGCCGTGGAGCTCCATGTGCATTTCGGCGCTCCAGGGGAGCCAGAGCGTGGCATTCGAAGAGACGAAATCTACGGGCCATAGCCCACAAGCAGGTGGTCGCGGGTGAGAGCGAGGATCTCGACGGGCTCCCGTAGATCGGTTTCGATGCGGAGCACATCGAAGCTTGTGGAAGAGAGCCACACTCGGCCTTTTACGGGAATCTGGTAGAGCTTGCCATCCCGCCGCCAGTTGCGGACTCCTCTCGCGGCATCCTTTTTTCTTCGAACCGGATTTGCCACGATGCCTTTCCGCGGATGCTGGCCAGCCCTTCGCATTGATAGTCGAAATCTTTCCGGGTGGCTGGCTGCAAAACTGCGACGCCCAGATTATTGAGGCCTT
>Ga0209166_10002080_pt1 | contig 15702 bp, 12 predicted proteins | sample Coa_R1_3_FD_187151 | JGI IMG/M metagenome (GOLD analysis project Ga0209166, IMG submission 187151) | Surface soil microbial communities from Centralia Pennsylvania, which are recovering from an underground coalmine fire - Coalmine... | ecosystem: Environmental > Terrestrial > Soil >... | reverse complement strand
CTTCGCGCTCGAAGCCCTCGGCTATCTCTCGCGCGACGATGGCGACAACAAAGCCGCCGAGATGTTCTTTAACCGCCTGGCGGCGGCGTATCCCAACGATTACGTGCCATATCTGGCCTTGGGCGATCTCTATACTGCGATCAGAGATTACGACCGGGCCGATGCCAGCTATCAAAAAGCCTGGAAGCTTGCGCCCACCAATTCCATGATCGTGGCCAGCGGCTCCAACGCCGCCATTGCCGCGCACAATATCGATCTTGCGGGTGAATGGGTGTCGCGGGCCACCGGGGCGATGAAGAATGATCCGCGCGTGGTGCGCGAGACGGAGCGTTATCTCTTCCACAAGGGCAAATACGCAGAGTCGGCGCGACTGGGCGCAATCGCCGTCGAGAAGTTGCCGCATGACCGCGATGCCGCCGTGTATCTGGCCTACGACCTTTACAATCTGGGCCGTTACGACGACGTACTGTTACTGGCCAGCCGCTACGAAACGACTCTGCCGAAAGAGCCAAACTTCCCGCTGCTGGCCGGGCACGTCCACAAGCAAAGCCAGCTGCTGCAGCAGGCCATTGACGATTACACCCGCGTGCTGCAGATCGACCCTCACCTCCCGGAAGCCCTGATCAATCGCGGCTACGTGCGGAATGACATGCAGAACTCCCAGGCGGCCATCGGCGATTTTGAGCAGGCGCTGAAGATTGTGCCCAACAGCGGCACCGCGCATCTGGGGCTGGCATTCTCGAATCTGCAACTGCATCGCGCACGACCGGCGCTCAGCGAAATCGAGGCCGCGGAAAAACTGATTGGTGAATCCGGAGCCACGCACATGGCGCGAGCGACCGCGTATCGCCAGACACGCGTTTTCGACAAAGCCGAGCAGGAATACCGTATCGCGCTCAAAATGGATCCGGACGACCTGAAACTGCACATGGCGCTGGCCGATACGCTTTTCCATGCGCACCACTTCAGCGCGTCCATTGCGGAGCTCGAAGACACGCTTCGGCTCTCACCCGACGATCCGCTGATCTATGCCGACCTGGCGGCCGCGCATGCGCAACTGCATCATCAGAAGGAAACGTTTCAGTACATTGAGGCCGCCGAGCGCGAGGCCAATGACCAGTCCGCCATATTCATGGCCACGGGTGAAGCCCTGCTGACGCTGGGTGACCGCAACGCCGCCACGGAGCGCTTTACGAAGGCGCTGGAAGCGCCGGACGCCAACCGCGTGGACGTGCGCCTCGAATTCGCCAAACTGTTTGTGCGCGAAGGCAAGTTTGAAACCGCCAAACAGCAGGTGGCGCTGGCCTTTGCCGAATCGCGCGTGGGTGAAGCCTCGCCCGTGACTACTGACAATATGGTGGAGGCGGCCAATGTCTTTTTGAGCGCGCACGATTTCGATCTGGCGCTGCGCTACTTCGAGAAGGCCCGCGATATGGGTGCGGCGGATGACAGTGTGGCCGTGGGCCTCGCGGAAACATATCTTGCCCAGGGGAATGACCTGCTGGCGGAAAAAACACTCATCGCTCTGGGTGATCCCGCGGACCATCAGCAGGATATGGCCTATGAAATGGCGTGGGGCAATGTTTACCATGAGCGGCACGACACCCGGCGCGCGCTCTCCGCCTTTGCCCATGCCAATCAGATTGCCGAAGACGATCCGGTGGCGGAGCACGCACTGGTGGAAGTGGGCGGAGAAGAAGGCGATTTGATCCAGCCTAAGTTCAGCTTCCAGAGCAACGCCTACACCACGCCGATTTTTGACGACGCCACGCTCTACGAGATGGACGCCAAACTCTTCGGTGCGCCGGTGGCTCCGCGCTACTCACAGCAGACCGAGGCCGGGACCTCGTTTCGCTACCATCTGACCGATTCCCTGCCGCTGAATGCGTACTTTGGCGAGCGCAACACGCGCGGCACTATTTCCGTGCCCAGTGAGCTGCTGATCATCAACCGCAATACCTATGACACGCTTTTCAGCGTGGGCACCAGCACCATGGTACGCCTGGGTTCGGTAAAGCTGGTGCTCGACCCCGGGATTGGATTCACAGTCCGCCGCGACTCTGAGTCGCCGTTCGACATGAACCAGAACCTCTTCCGCGAGTTTCTCTACGTGAACAGCTCGCCCATTTTCAACTGGATCACGATACGCGGGCAGCTGGTGCACGAGCATGGCCCATTCACCGAGCGGAACCTGAGTTCCACCGACCTGGGCGGGCGCGTGGAATTCGAGGTGGGACGGCCCTGGGGCAATACGGCGCTGATTACCGGCTACTCCGTCCGCGACCTAGTTTTCAGTCCGCTGGTGCGTGAGTACTACACCACATCCGCGTGGGGCGGACTGCAGCACAAATTCGGCAGTAAACTCACGGTAGCCGGCCTGGCGCAGTACCTGCGTTCATTCCGCGTGCAGGACCAGAGCACCGCAGTGGCCCAGGCCCTGATTCCGGGCGCCCGCGCCGAGTTCAAACCCACGGACCACTGGGCCATCAGCGGCAATTTCGATCTCACGCGCGGCGAGGGATTCCATTTATATGACAACGTGCAGAGCGGATTCGTCATCTCGTATCTGAGGCCCATCCGGCGCAGCCTTCAGGATGGCAGCGGAGGCGTGACCGTGGAATATCCGCTGAGGATTTCGGTGGGGCTGCAGCAGCAGTCGTTTACAAGCTACACCGGACCGGGCCAGACTTCGGCGTTTCGTCCCTTTATCAGCGTCACGCTTTTCTGACGCATTTCGGTTTAGAGTCCCCTATGAAGATTTGCTTTGTCAGCGCGTTTCCTCCCAGCAAGGCCATGCTCAACGAGTATGGATACCACATTGCCCGTGAACTGCATGCCGACCCTCTGGTCGGCCTTACCGTCCTGGGCGACGAAATTGATGGTGGTGGCTCTGAACTCCAGGACTTCCACGTGGAGCGGGTATGGAAGATGAATCATTTTGGCAACCATGCCAGGCTGCTCAAGGCCATTCACGAGTTTCGTCCGCATGTGGTGTGGTTCAATCTGGTTTTTTCGAGCTTCGGCACCAGGGACCATCCATTCTCCGCTTTTTCCGGACTCACGCTTCCCCTGGCCACGCGCATGGCCGGCTACTACACGCACGTGACGCTGCACCACCTGATGGACCATATTGATCTGGACGATGCCGGTGTCCGCCACAAGCGGCTGTTTCGGGCGGCCGGGAATGTGGCCACACGGCTGGTGCTGATGGCCAACTCCGTTTCCGTGCTGCTGCCGGCTTATCGCCGCACGCTGATGGACAAATATCGCGGAGAAAACATACACTTCCGCGCACACGGCATTCTTTCCGCGAGGCCGGAGTTCCCGGACTTCTCGCGGCGGGGCAATCCCCACCATCGCATTCTGGCCTTTGGCAAATGGGGCACCTACAAGCGCTGCGAGCTTTTGATCGAGGCGTTTGAAGAATACGTGCTGCCCAAAGTACCGCAGGCCCGGCTGATCGTGGCCGGCGCCGACAACGGCAATGCGCCCGGCTACATTGATTCTTTGCAGCAACGGTACAAGAACAATTCTTACGTGTCCTTCACCGGATACGTCGCGGAAGAAGATATTCCCGAGCTATTCGGCACGGCGACCATGCTGGTGCTTCCTTACACCTCGGCCACCGGAGCCAGCGGCGTGGCCCATCTGGCGGCGGAGTATGGCGTGCCGATTGTCTCTTCCGACATACAGGATTTCCGCGAGATGTGCGACAACGAAGGCCTGGCGATCCGTTTTTATCCCGTTGGGAACAAGGCCGCGCTGGCGAAGCAGATGCTGGCGCTGCTGGAGTCACCGGAAGACCAGCACACCCTGGCGGAGCAGAATTTTTCCGCCGCGCTGCGCATGACCATGCCGCGCATCATCCGCCAGTATGTCCGCGCCTTCGATCTGCACCAGCGCTCCCGCGCTCTGGAAGCGGTGTCACGCTTCCGCCGCCTGCCCGCCTGGATACCCTCGCGCTCCACCATCTTTCGTGCTTCCGCGCCGCGATGGGGGACGTGGATGTAAAGGGTGCTGTCATTTTGCTTGCTGGGAGTGGGGCTGGCGTGTTCTAGTAATGATTCAACCCTATGTCCAAACGCAAGCCCCAGCCACAGGCGCAGCAGCCCGTCCAGCCCACCGTGAAAGTTCCACCGGTACTTTTTGAGAAAACGCAGAAGGTCATCGGCCAAATTGAAAGCGAGTTGGGCGAGCGACTGGTAACCTACTGGAATTCTCCCAGCGGCTCCATTAGCAGCAACGACGTAATCGGGCTTTACGGCATTCTCTCCAGCATGGGCAAGCTGGAGAGAATGTCATTCTTCATCAAGTCAGACGGCGGATCCGGCCAGGCATCCCTGCGCATGGTGAATCTGCTGCGCCAGTTTGTGGGACAACTCACCGTGCTGGCCCCGCTGGAGTGCGCCTCGGCCGCCACCATGCTGGCGCTGGGCGCGGACAAAATACTCATGGGGCCGCTGGCCCACCTTTCCGCCGTGGACACCTCGCTTACCCACGATCTTTCACCCATCGACCGCGACAACGACCGTGTGAGCGTGAGCCAGGATGAATTGCAGCGCGTGGTGCGGTTGTGGCAAAAACAAGCGGAGCAGGAAGCGAAGAAAGAAACTTCCAATCCGTACCAGGCCTTGTTCAGCTATGTCCATCCGCTGGTGATTGGCGCCGTCGACCGATCCAGCGCGCTTTCCACCAAGCTATGTACTGAGATCCTTTCCTATCATCTCAAAGATGCCAAAGCGGCCGAGCAGATCAGCGAAGCCCTGAACTCCGGCTACCCTTCGCACAGCTATCCCATCATGCTGCAGGAGGCCCGCCGCATAGGCCTGAATGCCGAGCCGCTGGGCGAGCACATCAACCGCCTGCTGTTTGAACTCAACGAGATTTATTCCGAAATGGGCCAGCTCGCCTCGACCGATTTCGACGAGCGCAATTCGCATGACAACAGCATTCTGAAAATCATCGAAGGCCGCGGGCTGCAAATCTTCTACCAGATCGACAAGGACTGGCACTACCGCACGGAAGAGCGCCGCTGGGTATCACTGAACGACATCAGCGCCTGGCGCAAAGCAGAGATGGTGAATGGGAAGACGGCGGTTTCGATTTTTCATGTGCGGTGAGGGTGGATTCGGATTTCTACATTGGAGTTTGCATGGTCGACTTCATAAAAAAGCGATTGCAGGTTTTTGTTTCTTCCACATACAGCGATCTGCGCGAAGAACGTCAGGCCGCAGTGGAAGCAATTCTTTCAGCTGGTCACATCCCGGCCGGTATGGAGCTGTTTGCGGCCGGAGACGAGTCCCAGATGGAAGTCATCCAGCAGTGGATTGATGAATCCGACGTATATTTGCTGATTTTGGCTGGACGGTATGGCAGCATTGAGCCGAGGAGCGGAAAAAGTTATACCCAGCTTGAGTATGAATATGCACTTAGTAAAGAGAAGCCGCTTTTTGCGTGTGTACTTAACGAAGATGCCCTTAACACACGTGTTCAGAAACATGGAATGGCCATGCTTGATGAGCACGGAAAAGAACTGCATGTTTTTCGTGATCTGGTGAAGAGCAAAATGGTGGAATTTTGGGATGATTCCAAAGATATCAAGCTGGCTATCGTGAAAAAGCTTGGTCAACTTGAAAGGCGTCAAGACTTAATGGGCTGGGTGCGCCCGCACCAGGAAGCAAATCTCCCGGCGTTGTCTAACGAAATAGTGCGCCTTAGCAAAGAAAATGCTGAGTTGAGAAGTGAGCTCACCTCAAAGTCTGAAGCTCACATCATGGGGCTCTCATATTCACAATGGAAGACTCATCTCCAAAAGAAGAATCTTTGGGGCTATATTAAAGATAACAGCCAGGAACTTCGTGCGGGTGTGGGCATGCACACAGATCCTGAAATTATTAATGAGTTAATTAATCTTAGACTGTTGACGCTGCATATTCTTAATGAAACTTGTGATCTATCAGAAGCTGGGCTGGTACTTGTAAATAACATCGAATTTGAAAAAAGCACATCTTCATAAGTTGACCTCAGACTTGTCTCGTGGAAGTGCCTGCTGGCTGTATCTAAGCTTCGCTCATCCTCGGGATTTCTCGACTTCGCGCCGCAGATCGGTTCTGATCAAAAATGTTCTGCGGCGCTGCGCTCGAAATGACAAGTTATTGAGAGTTCGCCGGGACAATCAGCCGTCGCTGTTTCGGCAGCGTTATTTCAGCATGGTTGCTTCAGCATTATTATTTGACGCTGAGTTTCGAATTAGCTGTCTGTCATGCCTGAGCCGATGAGCTGTCAAACACGCGACAAATTCAAAGCAGGCTCCGCACTCAACTCCCGCAACAATCCGCCCACCTGTTCAATCACCGCTTCCGGACGCGTGGACTGCAAATTGAACTTGAGCACGCCGCCGGGGGTGAACTGTGCGCCTTTGGTTTGGGCGACGAAGCGGGCCAAACGCTCCGGCTCGATGGATGCCTGTTCGGCGAACTTGATGGTCATGGCCTCGCGCTTGCGGTCGATGTTCAGCACGCCGGTACGTTCGCATAGCAGCTTGAGCGAGGCGGCTGAGAGAAGATGCAGCACCGGTTCGGGCGGCGGGCCGTAGCGGTCGGCGAGTTCTTTGCGGACGTCTTCGAGCTGGCCTTCGTCTTCCACACCGGCGGCGCGCTTATACATGCGCAAGCGCTGGTTCTCTTCCGCGATGTAGCTGGTGGGGATGCGGAGATCGATGCCGAGATTGAGGTGGGTGCTGATTTTTTCGCCCGCAACCTCACCTTTCATTTCGCGAATGGCATGGTCGAGCATGGAGGTGTACATTTCAAAGCCCACGGCATCGATATTGCCGCTCTGTTCGCCGCCCAGCAGATTGCCGGCGCCACGCAGTTCGAGATCCAGCGCCGCGATCTTGAAACCCGCCCCCAGATCGGAAAATTCCTTGAGCGCCGCGAGGCGGCGGCGGGCGATGGGCGTTAGCTCCTGCTCGGCGGGCACCAGCAGATAGGCATAGGCCCGGCGGTTGGAGCGGCCCACGCGTCCGCGAAGCTGGTATAGCTCGGAGAGGCCGTGGCGGTCGGCGCGATTGATGATGATGGTGTTGCATCGGGGGATATCGAGCCCGTTTTCAATGATGGTGGTGGCGACAAGTATATCCGCCTCGCCGCGGACGAAAGCCATCATTACTTTTTCCAGTTCGCCTTCCGACATTTGCCCGTGGCCGACGATCACCCGAGTGCGGGGAAGCATCTCCTGCAGTTTGGCCGCGATTTCATAGATGCTCTCCACGCGGTTGTGGACAAAGTATGCCTGGCCGCCGCGCTCCAGCTCGTGCTCGAGGGCGGAGCGGATGAGCTTTTCATCGTAGCCCGCGACCACGGTCTGGATGGCCATGCGGTCTCGGGGCGGCGTTTCGATCACGCTCATGTCGCGCAGGCCCACCATGGACATGTGCAGCGTGCGAGGAATGGGCGTGGCAGACATGGCGAGCACGTCCACTTCTTTTTTGAGCTGCTTTAGGCGCTCCTTGTGGCGGACGCCGAAGCGCTGCTCTTCGTCCACGATCAGCAGGCCGAGGTCCTGAAACTTGAGGTCTTTGGAAAGCAGGCGATGGGTGCCGATGAGGATGTCCACTTTGCCCTGCTCCACTTTTTCCACGATTTCTTTTTGCTGCTTCGCGGTGCGAAAGCGGCTGAGCATTTCAATGGTGATGGGAAACGCGGCAAAGCGGCGCTTAAAACTTTGAAAATGCTGGAAGGCGAGGACGGTGGTGGGCGCGAGCACCGCGACCTGCTTGTTGTCCTGCGCGGCCTTGAAGGCGGCGCGCATGGCGACTTCCGTTTTGCCGTAGCCCACGTCGCCGCAGAGCAGGCGGTCCATGGGCAGAGTGGATTCCATGTCGCGCTTAATGTCGGCGATGGCGGTGAGCTGGTCGTCGGTTTCGTTGAACTCGAAGGAGTCCTCGAATTCTTTTTGCCATTGCGTATCCGCCTGAAAGGTATAGCCCTGCGCAGCCTTGCGTTCGGAATAGAGCTTGAGCAGCTCATCGGCCATATCTTTCATGGCCTTTTTCACGCGAGACTTGGTTTTGGCCCATACGGTGCCGCCGAGGCGGCTGAGCTGCGGTTTGGCGCCCTCGCCGGAACGGTATTTCTGGATCAGGTCGAGGCGGGTGAGCGGCACGTAGAGCTTTGCGCCTTCGGCAAACTCGAGCACCATGTACTCGCCGGTGTTCTCGCCCTGCTGAATTTCCTTGAGACCCTGATACATGCCGATTCCGTGCTCGACGTGGACGACGAAATCGCCGATGGTCAGATCGCGGAAGTCAGACATGAAGGCGGCGGTCTTTGACTTTTGCCGCAGCGGACGGGCCACGACCACGTCGGAATCGTCAAAGAGGTCGCGCGCGCCAAAAATCACCAAACGCGAATCCGGCAGAGCGACGCCGTCAGGAACTGGCGCGCGGACGATGGTGGTCGTGGTGAGGTCGGCGGCGAAATACGCGGTTTCTTCGAGATACGTCTCGCTGCCGAGAGCCGGTGTGCGGCTGCCCAGACGGAACGGGAGCTGATATTCGGTAAAGATATCGGCCAGGCGCTCCATTTCTCCGGTGCTGGACGCGGCAAAGATCACTCGCTGGCCTTCGCCGGTGAGCTTCTTTACTTCTTCCACCATGCCGGGCAAAGAGCCGTGAAAGCGTGGGGTGGGCTGGGAAAGGAATTCCGTGTGAATGGAGGGCGGGTTGGGATTTTCGCCTTCGGTTGATTCCACTAAACCGAGATGCTCCAGACTGGCTCCGGGCAGCCGAGAGATGAGTTCACTCCACGCTTCGGGCGGGAGATAAATGTCTTCCGGCGTGGCCAGCTTGCCCACTCCGCTTATTTCATGGCGCTGAATTACTTTGTTCCACCAGCGCTCCTGCTCGGCTTTGATGGCGTGAGGTTCATCGACCATCACCATGGCATTGGGCAGAAGATCGAAGATCGTATTCTGCGCGCCGGCATTGGCGTAAAACTCCCAGCCAGGGAAGATGGTTACGCCGGTGGCTGCCAGGGCGTCACGCACGCTGTCTTCCGCGCCTTCCATGCGGCTGCCGGAGAGCCGGGCATGGATTTCCGTGAGCAACTCTTCGCGGACCGGAGTCTCGGTGAGCGGGAGAAGAAATATTTCGTCCACGGGCGCGGCCGAGCGCTGCGTGCCGGGATCGAACTTGCGGATGGACTCCACTTCGTCGCCAAAAAGCTCCATGCGCAGCGGACGGTCGGCTTCCGGCGGATAGGCATCGAAAAGGAGGCCGCGCTGCGCGTACTGGCCGGGCATTTCGACTACATCGGCCGCGACATAACCTACGGTGTTCAGGTGCTGGCGCAGCTCTTCGGTATCGAGCAACTCTCCGCGCCGCACAATGCGCGCCAGGCCGGAGTAGTGCTCGGCGGAGCGCAGCCGCATGGATGCGGCTTCCATGGGGACGATCACGATGGCGGCTTCACCGCTGGTGATCTTCCACAGCGCCACTGCCCGCTCTTCCTGAATCTCAGGGTGGGGCGACATGTTCTCGAAAGGAAGCACGTCATACGCGGGCAGTTTGACCACGGCTTCTGGAGCGCAGGCGGCGGTCAGCTCGCAAAAAGCCTGCAGCATTGGAAAGACCGCATCGGCAGCGCGATTGTTCGCAACCACCAGGATGACGGGCACGCCGGCAACACGCTGCAAATAAGGGACAAGAAGGGATTTTGCCGTGGAAACCAGGCCTGAGACGCGAATGCGCCCCGCCGGGGAATCCGGGGACGCCCTGCGCTGGTTGAAGTATGAAGCTGCGTGCTGGAATGCGGCGCTCTTTTCCACGTCCGCCAGCACTTCGCGAACGAAGGGAAGGATCACACGCTTATTTTATCCGATGCCGCAATTCCGGCTTCGTCCATGCTCGATCTCTGCGTCTATCCCGGGGCGAATATAATGGGGCACGAAATCTCCGCTGCCAGGCGAGCGGAGCGGAAAGGAATATCTATGCCAGTTGTTCATCCCGTGGCGGAAGAGAACGCAGCCGCCGATCTAAAGCCCGTTTACGAGGGCATGAAGCAAAGGTTCGGGCGCATGCCGAATTTTTTTGGCGTGCTGGCCCACAAACCCGAGGTGCTGAAGGCCTTTTTGCCGTTCTATTCAGCCGTGACCGGACCCGGCGCGGTGGAGCAAAAACATAAAGAGCTTGCCTATCTCAAGACATCGATTGTGAATGGCTGCGAGTATTGAACCAAAGCCCATACCGCTTCGGCGAAGCGGATTGGAATTACAGCAGAGCAAATCCAGGCGCTTACGTTCTACCAGCGCAGCAAGCTTTTCGACGAGAAAGAAAAGGCCGTCATCCATTTTGCCGACCTGGTCACCCGCGCGGCCACGACGATCCGCGACCAGCAACTACAGGAAATGCGTAAACACTTTTCCGAAGAGCAGATCGCGGAGCTGGTGCTGACCATATCAGTCGCCAACTTTACCAACCGCGTGAATGAGTCGATGCAAAGCGATCCTGATCTCGGCGACTAAGCCCAATCACCCCTGAGTGGCCAGCCGCGCTGAAGACGCGGCCGGCTACTTTGGCTCCGTCTGGGGCGCTGCCTGTGGCACGGGTTGCGCGGCGGGCTGCTGCTGACGCGCTGGCGCCAGCGGGTCACCGCGATAGAACTTCATCTTGTGGACAATCTCGTCCGCGATCAGGCCATAGACTCTGCCCGCGAGGGAATCGACCTTGCCTGCCATGACCACGGTTTCCGTTTCGCGGTCCACCACAGTGTAGGTGAAGTGATTGCTGAAGGGAATGCGCTTGACCCGCACCCACAGATCGGCGTTGTTTTTTACGTTGGTGATTTGCAGGTCCCAGGCTTTGAATTCTTTTCGGCCCAGCAGCGAGCTTTCCAGGTTCTCGCGCTTCACGTAAAAGCTGTCCGACTCAACGTACAGACTGCGCGCCCGGCTGACCAGCTCCCGGTTATCGGGAATGGACTTTGTCTGGGCGAGCGCCGCAGCGGTGATAGCGAACAACAGAAGAAAGAATATTTTTCTAGTCACAATAGCCTCCATTTCGTGCGCTTTCATCATTCATCACCACGGCGAGCGAGGGAAAGCGACATTCAGCGGCAAGGGGACGGCACAGGACGGCAGGCGGACAAAGAGGCTGATGTATATTAATTTCCGTGAATCGCAGCGAAAAATCCCTTCAGCTTCATGAGCGTGCGTGCCGGGTGATTCCCGGCGGAGTCAATTCACCGGTGCGGGCGTTCCGGTCGGTGGGCGGCAACCCACCTTATATTGTGCGCGGCCATGGCTCGCGCATACAGGACGCCGACGGCAATGAGTACATCGACTACATTGGCTCGTGGGGGCCGCTGATTCTGGGGCACGCCTTTCCGCCCGTGGTGGAGGCGATTGAGAAGGCCAACCGCGATGGCGCCAGCTTTGGCGCCTGCACGCCGATTGAGGCGGAGCTGGCCGAAGAGGTACTCAAAGCATTCCCTTCGATGGACAAGATACGGTTCGTGAGCTCGGGGACCGAAGCCACTATGTCCGCAATTCGGCTGGCGCGGGCCTACACGAAACGCAAATACATCATTAAGTTTGAGGGCTGCTACCACGGCCATGCCGATTCTCTGCTGGTAAAAGCAGGTTCGGGCGTGGCTACGCTGGGCATTCCCGGCTCGGCGGGCGTGCTGGATGAGCTGGCCCAGTTCACTCTGGCCCTGCCGTTCAACAGCGAAGCGGCCATTGAAGAGGCGTTTGGGCGCTTCCATGACCAGATTGCCTGCGTGATTGTAGAGCCAGTGGTGGGCAACATGGGATGCGTGCCGCCGCATGAAGGGTATCTCGAGTTTCTGCGCCTGATTACCGAGCAGAACGGCACGGTGCTGATCTTCGACGAAGTGATGACCGGCTTTCGCCTGTCATTGGGCGGCGCGCAGGAGCTTTGCGGCATTAAGCCCGACCTTACGACGCTGGGCAAGATCATCGGCGGCGGGCTTCCGGTGGGCGCTTATGGCGGCCGCGCCGAGCTGATGGACATGATTGCTCCGCTGGGCCCGGTGTACCAGGCAGGCACGCTTTCGGGCAATCCGCTGGCCATGGCGGCTGGTCTCGCGACCGTCCGCTATCTGGCCGAACATCGTGAGATCTATCAGCAGATAGCGCGGCGGGCTTCCCTGCTGGTGGATGGCGTTCTCAAGGCGGCGAGAGACAAAGGCGTGAAGCTCACGGCCAACCACGCCGGATCGATGTTTACCTGGTTCTTTCAGGCGGGCCATGTGGTGGACTGGGACACTGCCGCCAAATCCGATACCGAGGCTTTTGGCAACTTCTACCGCAAGATGCTGCAAAACGGGATCTACCTGCCGCCTTCACAGTATGAGGCCATTTTCCTGAGCGCGGCGCATACCGACGAGGACATTGAGCGGACGATTGCGGCGGCGAGGGAAGCAATCAGCACTCAGTAGTCAGCACTCGGCATTCAGTCCCTTAGCACCCTGCGCGACTTTGTGGCTTCCGCATGGCTGATTTGCTAAGTTCAGCGCGTTCTTCTTAATCCTCAAGTGAAAGGGAGCCTATAGGGCTCCCTCACTTCGTTTCGGGATGTTGGGGTAAAGAAAAAAACTAAATACCTACCGCGCCGTAATCGGTGCCCGTGTCGGTATCGCGGACGGAATCTTTTTCGTACGCGCGATACGGATTGCGCAGCGAACCCAGGCGGCGTTTGCGCAGTTCAAAACCGGCGTACATGCCTCCGGCCAGGACCACGGCCGTGAGTGCGCCGAGGGCCAGGGCGCGTCCGGGATGGCCGAGCAGCGGACGGGCGGCGTGCGAGGTGGCAATGGCGATGCGTCCGCGAAGGCCGAGGGCGTGGCGAAAATCCTCGAGCGACTGATGGCCTCCGCGCTCCAGCGCCCGATACGAATAAAGAACACCATACGAGAGCGGCAGAGAGAGGTCCTCGCCCTGATGGACGATCGCGTGCCCGGTGGGCCGCTCTTTTTGCGCCTGCAGCAGCTCTTCCAAAGCCGCGCCGAGGGGCTGGGGCTGCGCCCACATGGAGCGGAAGGCCACGCGTCCGGTTTTGTCGATCAAAAAAGCCGGGTTGGGCAGGCTGGAATATTTGCGGTGAATCGATCCGCCAAGGTCGTCGAGCAGCACCGGCATTTGCAGGTCTTCTTCATCGCGCAGCAGGCGCGCGGCGCGGACCTTGCCGGTCATGGAAGCATGGGCGGGGATGCGCTCGCCGGGATGGGCTTCGCGCACGTACACGAAGAGGAACTCAACGTCGTCGCCGCGAAAGTGGTGATAAAGCTGGTTGATCCCGGGCAGCGAGCCCGAGGTCATGGGACAGGTGGCGGAGCCGAAGAGCAGCAGGACATTCTTGTGTCCGGCGTAATCGCTCAGGCGCACAATTTCGCCGTCACCATCCAGGGTGCGGGCTTTGAAGTCCGGCGCGACTTGTCCCGGCAATGGGCCGGGAAATACGGTGCTGCCGCCCTCATGCAGATGCTCGCGAGTGAAGTGGCCGTAATTGTATCGGGAGAATCCCAGCATAACTGCTTGCTCCTGTTTTTTTTGAAAGCCCGTTGGGTTTCGATGCCGCGGGGGCCGCTGCTGTTTTCCGGGCACGCTGCAAAATTGCTTCCTGCTCTCTTCGCAACTGCAGGGATGAACGATCCGCCCCCCAAAAAATTTTTGGCGCTTGTCTTTAATATCAATATCTCGCGAATATCTCGAATATATCGCAAATATCCGCGTATTCTGACCATCGGCGCTTGCACCGAGGGGCAAGGCTCTAAGCTAAACTGTCCTAAATCTTTTGGCCACGATAAAATAACTCCTGGTGGCGTCCCACACAGTTTTCAAACTTAATTTATCAAATCATTGCACTCTGAACGGAGGGTTGGATGGCGGCTCTTGCGGCAGGCAGCACTGCCCCGGACTTTGAACTGCCCGCGGTTACGGGCAAGCAGAAGCACAAATTCAGGCTCAGCGATCTGCGGGGTAAGCAGAACGCCATACTGGCGTTTTATCCCCTGGACTGGAGCCCGACCTGAACCAACGAGATGTCGGCGTATGGCAAATACATAAGCCAGTTCGCCGGCCACAGTGCCCAGGTCGTGGGCATTAGCACGGACTCGATTTACAGCCATCTCGCGTGGCAGGAAAAATCCATTGGCTGGCTGGAGTATCCCCTGGCCAGCGACTACTGGCCGCATGGCGGCATCGCGCAAAAATACGGCATCCTCAGAGAAGGCGACCCGCTGCCCGGCATCAACGAGCGCGCCGTGTTTATTGTGGACAAGCAGGGCACCATCCGGTTTTCGAAGGTGTACGAACTGGGCCAGGAGCCGGACTACGAAGAGCTGCTGGCGGAAGTGGCCAAGCTCGGATAAGTGTGGACGTAAATCAAATGTGAACCCGGCCTTGCTTCGTCAGGGCCGGGTTTTTATCTTGCAATCGCACCTTAATCTCGGTGGGTACCCCAACAGACTGTCCAAAGTTTTGTATAAAGGCTGCCAGCAATCAGCTCAGACGTTACTTTGGTATTTAACACCAAAGAGTATTTTCTTGCCGTTTTTTAAATGCATCTGTACTCTCTCCCTACTACCTAACAAAAATGCAGGGGATATCAATGATCTCTTCTTTGCGGGGCTTTTTTTGCAAGATAGCGCTCATAATCTGTGTGCATGGAATTATGGTTGCCCAAATACCGACAACGATTACGGGAATTACGATCACTCCGACAGACGTTGTCGGAAGCAGCACGACTGTCCTGCATGGCACCGTGACGGTCCAGCGAGGCTCTGATATTTTTGGTCGTCCATTTATTGGCGCAGTTGGGTACGAGATGTCTATTGTCGGCAGCAACTTCGTTAGTTTTCACAGATTTTCCTGTGATTTTCAGGTCCCGGCTTTAGGGGGCGGTTCTGTGTGCGCGGTTCCAGATGACTCCAACACGGGCAGTTTTACTCTTGTTCCCGATGGTTCCCCTACTGACGTAAATCTGTCTGTCCAAATACATCTTGGCGATGGGTCACAAAATCTGCAGCCAGGACAGATTGCTCTGACTCCCGTTACCATACGAGCCCAGCGAGCATCGGTAAAGTTTGTTCCCGACACTATTCCCGATGGAGTTCCAACCCAGGTTACGGCAATCGCAACTTTCATGACGCCGCCCGAACCAAACATACATGAGAGCAATCTGCCTGCTGCTTCCGTTGATCCTGTTTTCGGCAATCTGAACGCCGTGTCAGAACTGCAGCTTGAAATGCTGGGCAACCCTTTATTTGTAAAACTCCCGTCTGATTTTATTCCACTTATTCCACCATTTGCTTTTTTTGAAGGACCAGCGGGCCCCAACCAATTCAGTAAAACTTTTACCATTACCGCAACTCATGTAACCGAAGTGCCGTTTCGGGTTGCCCTGCCTTTAATTGGACATTGCGGCTGCGTCATCAATGGGGATGGAGTGCTGAAAGTTGGCGAAACGGAAAAGTTTCAGCTTAGCCTGGGCAAAGACGGAGGCGGCAACGCCCTGGTGCATGTTTTTGACGCAAGCACGACTTCGATTGACACTCCATTCCAGGTTAAACTGGGCCAGCAGTTTCCAGTCGAGATTGCGCCGGTGAATCCCGATGGCACGGTGGGAAGCCCTCTGGTGGTTACCGAAGAAATTGACAACGCAAAACCGGGTGATATTTT
>Ga0209166_10002079_pt1 | contig 15708 bp, 17 predicted proteins | sample Coa_R1_3_FD_187151 | JGI IMG/M metagenome (GOLD analysis project Ga0209166, IMG submission 187151) | Surface soil microbial communities from Centralia Pennsylvania, which are recovering from an underground coalmine fire - Coalmine... | ecosystem: Environmental > Terrestrial > Soil >... | reverse complement strand
CATCGACGACGGCATGGGAGAGTTTCACATCCCGGTTTCCTCCATCCGCCAGCGTTTCCTTGAAGCCTTCCGCCTGCGCAGCGAGCACGCCGCCTCGATAGACGAGGGCATGCGCGGTGCGATCGCGACCCGCCTGATCGAAGAATATGGCAGTCCGCACGGCGCAGCGGACGCCATCCGCGCGCTGGCGAGAGAGAACGACTGGTTCCGCGAAGGCGAGGCGGCGGAGCGCTACCTGGTTCACCGTCCGACTATCCAGCCTGTCCGGAACCAGGCGGCGCTCGATTTCACGGTCGCATGGCATGGCAGACCGCTCGGGCATCTGACGCATGACGGATTTGAGTGGCGCTGGATCGCGAACGAGACGGATGGTCCGCCGCTGATCCGCCAGACCACGCCCGGGCTGTTGCCGCCCTTCATCCTTGCCCTGCTGCCGGAAGGCTGGCTGGAACGCGTCCTGCGGGATCAGGACGAACGCGCGCTGCTCCGTTCCGGCAGGCGATACATGTCGAACATCATCATCGTCGAAGATGCAGCCGAGATCGGTGCGTTGCCTCAGGACGCGCTGGAAACCCGGCTTGCTCAGTACACCCGGGACGGCGCTTTCACCGGCCGGTATGACGGTCCCGGGCGCGCCGAGCTGGAACAGAGTTTTGAGCGGAATCTCGCGCAGCTCTTCGCCAGCGCCGATATGCCACGTTTGTCCGGCGTCCAGATCAAGGCGCCGATGTTTCTCGACGCCGACGGATCGCTGTCGCCCGCGACCGGCAAGGCCTTCACGCACATCCTCAAGCCCGCTGGAACGGGGGGCTATGAAAACCTGCCGCTGGTGGAGTGGTTTACGATGGAAATGGGCCGGGCGGCGGGGTTTGAGGCTCCGGCGACCGCGCTCGCGCCGATGCCGGACGGTATGCCTCCGGCCCTGATCGTGGAGCGCTTCGATATCCGTCAGGGCGCAGACGACAGGCGTATGATCGCGTTGGAGGATATGTGTTCCGTCCTCGATCTGCCGACCGCCGCAAAATATGACGGCACGATGGAGCGTGTCGCGCGCGCCGTGCGCCCGCTCTCGACCGCGCCCGAAGCCGATCTGCTGATTGTGCTCCGGCGCGCCGTCTTCGCATGGCTGATGGCCGACGGCGACATGCACCTTAAGAACATGGCGCTTCTCAAGATCGCCGAACCCGGCGATCGGCATTTCCGCAGTGTGCGCATGGCGCCGCTCTATGATGCCGTGACGACACGGGTCTTTCCCGCCCTCCAGCACGACAGGATGGCATTGAAGCTGAACGGCAACGATGATCGGTTGAGTCGCGCCGACTTCCGGGCGCTTGCCACCAATGCCGGCTTGAGGGCTTCCGATGCCGACAGCGTGATCGCCGAGATCGGCGACGACCTGGGCCGCGCCGCCGACAGGATCGTGCTTCCTCCCCTGATCGAGCCGGAATCCGGCGCGCGCGTCATGATCGATGAAGCGCATGCCCTCTGCCGCGCCCGGATCGCGCAACTGACGTGATGACGCGGGTCGCCTTCGGTCGGCAGCGTCGGCGACAGCTACGATAATGCTTTGGCCGAGACGATCAACGGCCTCTACAAGGCCGAGGTCATCCATCGTCGCGGACCCTGGCGATCCTTCGAAGCGGTCGAGCTTGCCACGCTGGAATGGGTCGACTGGTTCAATCACCACCGGCTATTGGAGCCGATCGGCAATATCCCGCCGGCCGAAGCCGAGGAACGCTACTACGCCATGCTCGACGAAACCCGCATGGCCGCGTAACTCACATCAATCAGCCTCCGGTAAACCCGGCGCGGTTCACCCGCTGCCGCAGGTCCCACGAGCCGAAGAGTTGCATCGGTCCGCATCGCAAGGTCACCCATCGCCGGTCTCCCTGAGTCACCCGACGAGTGACGGTGCCCGAGCAACCGACCGGCCGCAAGATGAGCGCGGATACACTTTGGTCGACTACGGTCCGACCCCGGCGCGAGGCAGCGATTGCGGCTGGCCTAGATCAGGCCGCAGGCTGAATGCTCGCGATCATGTGCCAAGCATAAGCTGATGCTGCGTGTTCCCCGTCTGGCGCGAGCACGACACCGATCTCATCGGCCGCTGTCATTGTGTAGGTCGTGGCCGCGTGCTCTCCGACGAATCTCACCGATACGCTCGCGACGCCGCGCTCGCCTAGCAAGCCCATCAGGTAAGCCAGCATTACACTTCCTCCGCCAGCGCGGCATCGATCAAGTGGATTCCGACGAAGCCGCCCCCTCATTCCGAGAAGATCGCGCCCCCTTATTCCGAGATGATGTCGCCCCCTCGGCTATGGGGCCTTACCGGCATTGATGGTTGTTGTTTCGTTCGTGGTCGCCGTCAAGCGGCTGGGTCGGTTTTCAACCGGCGCATGCTGTCGCCCTCGAGGTTCAACCGATGGGCGTTGTGGACGAGGCGGTCGAGGATGGCGTCGGCGTAGGTCGGGTCCCCGATCACCTCGTGCCAGGCGGCGACGGGCAACTGGCTGGTGATGATGGTGGAGCGGCGACCGTAACGCTCCTCCAGGATCTCGAGCAGAACATGGCGAGCGAGCGCGTCGAGCGGTTCGAGGCCCCAGTCGTCGAGAATGAGGAGTTGGACGCTGCCGAGCGTACGCTGGAGCCGGGCATGGCGACCATCGCCACGAGCGAGGGCCAAGCTGGCAAACAGCTTGGGGACACGCTGGTACAGGACGGAACGGTCGTCGCGGCAGGCCTTGTGGCCGAGCGCGCAGGCGAGCCAGCTTTTACCGACGCCGGTCGGCCCGGTGATCACCAAACTGTCGTGTTTGGCAATCCAGTCGCCCGCCACGAGCTTCATGAACAGAGCACGGTCCAAGCCCCGATCACTGCGGTAGTCGATATCCTCAGGCGTCGCCTGATGGCGGAGTTTGGCGAAGCGCAGGCGGGCAGCGAGCTTGCGGTCGTGGCGGAAGCTCCATTCGCGGTCGAGCAACAGCCCGAGCCATTCCGGATGGGTCAGGCGGTCGGCCTCAGCATTGCTGGCCAACTCAGTGAACGCTCGCGCCATGCCGGCAAAGCCCATGCTGGTCAGCCGCTCGAGGGTAGGATGTGGCAGCACTCTCGTCTCCTTCAGTGATAATATCGGGGGCCACGGATGTTCGGGTGGTCGATGGGCTGGCCGGTGGCGGCAGGCGCCGACGGCAGCTTGTCGAGGCCGTTGTCGAGGATGGATTTGACCGAGCCGTAGGTACGGGCCTCGATGTCGAGCGCGCGGCTGCAGGCGGCTTCGACGCGCTCCCGACCGAAGCTCTTCACGAGGCGCACGATGCCCAGACAGGCGCGGAAACCCTGCTCCGGGTGAGAGCGCTCGATGAGGATCTTTTCGCACAGCAAGGCGGCACACGCGCCGATCGCTGCAGCTTCCCGGCTGATCCGCTCGATGGTCCAGTCGGCAAAACGGCGGTGCGACGACGGCATATGCTCGGGTGTGGTGGTGTGCTTGCCGTTGCCGGAGCCGCGCATATGCGCGGCGATGCGCTCACCCTGGTGGAACAGTTCGATGGTACGAGCCGTGATCCGCGCCTCGATGGGCTCGCGCGCGAAGCGGTACGGGACGGAGTAATAATGACGCTCGATCTCGACATGATAGTCGAGGCCGGCGCGACGACGGCGCCACTCGGCATAGACGTAGCGTTCCGCCGGCAACGCCTTGAGCGCGGGCTTGTCCAACTCCTCGAACAGTTGCCGCCGGGTCTGGTTGAGGCGCCGCAAGACGCGATTGTCGTTGAGGTCGGCCATGAGCGCGCGGATGGCGGCGTTGAGCTCTGCCAGGCTGTAGAAGGTCCGGCGCCGCAGGCGCCCGAACAGCCATCGTTCGACGATGAGCACCGCGCGCTCGACCTTCGCCTTGTCCCGCGGCTTCCTCGGGCGCGCAGGCAGCACGGCACTGCCGTAGTGCGCCGCCATCTCGGCATAGCTGCGATTGACCCACGGGTCATACAGGCAGGCCTTGATGACCGCGACCTTGGCATTGTCGGGCACGAACAGGCCAGGCGCTCCGCCGAAGGCTTCGAGGTGGTGCCGGAAATTTGGACAGGAGGCTAAGCTATCCCGGACGTGAGGGATGGACGAACAATGAAGACGACGCGGAAGCGGTATACGGGCGAGTTCAAGGCCAAGGTTGCCCTGGAGGCGATCCGGGGCGACCTGACGCTGGCGGAGCTGGCGGCCAAGCACGGCATCCATCCGACGATGATCGCGACATGGAAGCGGCAGGCAGTTGAGGGCATGGCGGCGACCTTCTCCGGCGCGAGCGACGCAGCGAAGGCCGCGGGCGACACGGAGATCGAGAAGCTGCACGCGAAGATCGGGCAGCTTGTGGTGGAGCGGGATTTTTTGTCGAAGGGGTTCGCGCGATGAGTGTCGCCCGACGGCGACAGATGATCGAGCGAGAGCATGCCCACCTGTCGATCGCAGCGCAGTGCCGGCTGGTGTCGATCAGCCGGTCGTCTTTCTACTATGCGCCGGTGCCGGAGACGGCCGAGACGTTGGCGCTGATGGCCGTGATCGACGCGGCGTTCCTCGACATGCCGTGGTATGGCAGCCGCCAGATGGCCCGGCACCTTCAACGGCTTGGCCACCCGGTCGGTCGTCGTCGCGTTCGGCGGCTGATGGCAAAGATGGGCGGAGCAGCCCAAGGTTCCGGCGATGCGTAGCATCGTTGGAAAGGCTGTGGAGGGTTGTCGCCCATCTTCCAGCGCCCGCGGACCAGTGATCCGCACCCCGAACACCGGATTTACCCGTACCTGCTGCGCGATCTCGAAATCACGCGGCCGGACCAGGTCTGGTGCGCCGACATCACCTATCTGCCTATGCGGCGCGGCTTCCTCTACCTGGTCGCCATCATGGACTGGGCTTCCAGGAGGGTGCTGGCGTGGCGGCTGTCGAATATGATGGATGCCGAGTTCTGCGTGGCCGCCTTGAAGGACGCGCTGGCGCGGTTCGGCAAGCCCCAGATCTTTAACACCGACCAAGGGAGCCAATTCACGAGCAGCGACTTTACCAGCGTGCTGCGAGATGCCGAGGTGAAGATCTCGATGGACGGGCGCGGCCGCTGGATGGACAACGTCTTTATCGAGCGGCTCTGGCGGTCGCTGAAATATGAATGCGTGTACCTGAATGCGTTCGAGACCGGCTCGGAGCTCCGTGTCGGGCTGGGCCGATGGGTCACCTATTACAACGAGGGGCGTCCTCATTCCCGCCTCGGCGGGAGAACACCGGACGAGATCTATCGGGGGATCGACGCGACGCCTTATCCGGGGCATGCCCCGGATAAGGCGCTCACCAAGATGGCGGCGTAAACCAACCGGGGCATAGCTTAGCTCAGCCGCCAAACTGTCCGAACAGGCGGCACCACCTCACCTCGCATTCGCGCCAAGAACTGAGACACGCCGCCCCTTCGCTGAAGGCTTTCCGGCCATGCCGTTCGCAGTGCCGATGCGAGGGCTCACCGAGGCGATAATTGGCTCATAGCGTCGGTGGGGGTCACGCTGTTCTCACTGGCGGTCAGGATCAGCGCCGATCGCCGAAGCGGCTGCTCTCGAACGACACAATGGCCCCGGCACCATTGCCCAGCGGAATTGCAGCCACGCCATAGGCACCGCGTGTGGCATGCGATCCGATCATGGCGCCGATCTCGCCATGGATGCCGCGCCCAGCATTGCTGGAGCTTCCCAACCCAGCGCGAGCGGCGTCCACGCTATCCTCGGTGTTGCCGCTCAGTACAGCCAACTTCTCCTGGTCCGTCAGGCTGAGTGTGCCGGGCGTCGCGGAGGGCGCGGGCTGCATCGGCACTGACTGCGCTGATGAGGCCGATGACCAGCAGGAAAAGCCCGCCATAACGGCAAGCGCGATCGGGACGGCGCGGGAGTGCGGGCGCGACATACCCGCTCTATAGGCCGGATGGAGCCGACCGCACAATGAATGGCAGCGGACAGCTGAGCGTACGGCCACCGCCCTCTACAGGCAGTGGGCCGTCCTAACGAAACACTAACCGGATCGCCTTAGGGGTGCGGGCGCAATCTAATCGAGAAGGAAGAATAAGCGGTGTCCGCCAGTACCGATGTGCGTTTAAGTCCTCGCCGCAGCGCCTTTTTCTCCGCGACCATCGAGCACGGAGCAAACCGATATCAGGTGCGCGTACGTGACCACTCGGCAACAGGGTGCCGCGTGCAGACCGACGAGCCCCTCGGTGCGGGCGATCGCATCGTGCTTGAACGCGGACCCTATCGGATTCCAGGCGCGATCGCGTGGCGTAGACTTGGTTTGGCTGGCATCCAGTTCGATGCCCCCGCTCCCTCCGACCTCTTCCAGAAGCCTGCTCACACCGAGCCTGCACCCTCGCCAACGGTGGCCGGCCTCGACCAGCGCGGCCGTTTTCGCCGATCAAGCCTACGCCTTGAGAGCCTTACGACCGAGGAAGCGGAGCGAGCGAGCATTTGGGCCCGTGGGAGTGGCTTGAGGGGCGGCTATCATACCTGATCCGCTCCACCTACAGCCTGCCATGTCCGCCTACGCCAACGTCGCCTCCGTGATCGCGGCGCCGGCCGGCAGCGTGAAGCGACGACGCCCGCGGGCGCGCCTCAGGTCCAGATTGCTCACCTCTTGACGCAAAAAGCCCCGCCCAAGCAGGGAGGGACATGCCTCCTGGACTGTTGAAGGCAACGCGAAACGAACGGGAAGACCGTGCCCTGGTCGAGATGTGGATGGAGGCGCCTTCGGAAAATCAGCGGTGAGCGGGTGCGCCGAGATGAGCAGCTACCCGCCCGGCTTCCTGGCGCGCATGTTGGCCACGATCGCGAGCATGTCGGGCTCGGTCAGCCAATCGCGATCCGGTCGAATCATCGCCGGCACCGGATTACGACCGTTGGCCTGAACCGGTATGAAGTCCCGGTAACTGCGGCGCTTGTCGAGGTTGATCAGGAAATGGCAGTCGCCAAACTGGAATGTGTACGCGCGCCTGCCCCAGCTCGGCAATGCGTTCGGTTCGGTCAGTAGCGGGTGACCGGATTCCTCTCCTGCGAGCAGTGTCCGCTGGCTGAGCAATACGAGTTGCGGTTCATAATCGTTGGCGCCCCCGAAGAGGAAACGGCGCAGCCGGTGCTCCCAAGGGCCCAAGTCCAACGGGACGCCGGCGACTCTGACGGGTGACGCCCATCGCTTCCAGAGACAGGCTGCGGCGAAGCGCACCAATAGATCCGGCTTAGGATTCGGAGCCAACCAGACTTTGCGCTCGAAGGCAGCAGAGCCTCGACCCCAATGACGGTTGAGGAACCGCGCCGCATAATCGTCCGCCGTCGCGAATGCGCCCTCGTGTTTGGCGCAGAGAAGATCGGGATCGAAGGCCCCCTTGCCATCATATTGCGTGCCCAGCCGATCCGCATAACCGACTGCGGCGTGCTGCCGTTTTCCAGCCACACGCCGAACCAGCCAGCGCGGCATGATGTGCGCATCGATAGTGTTGGCTTCTCCACAGATCAGACAGGGCATGGCTTTTCATGGGCACTCATGAGGCACGGCATCAATCTGGACCGCTCAAAGACGGCGTCGTTTTGTTGATGATCGCCAAATCACAACAAGCAAGTTTGTTGTTGGCAAAACCGGGTTTTGCAATCATCAAAGCGGCTAGCTTTCAGTGAGCGATCATCAACGCCCGGTGCGTGGGAAAGCATGTTCGAGCCGTGGAGGAAATCTTGCCGGTCCAATACCACGAGGGGAAGTTTCCGCCGACCCGGCTTGATCTCGACGTCCTCTTCCCGCTGGTGGGACCGGCCAACGCCGCGGTGGCGCGCTATGAGGGCGTGCTTTCCGGCATCCCCAATCCCAACGTTCTGCTGTCTCCTCTCACCTCGCGAGAAGCGGTCCTTTCCAGCAAGATTGAAGGGACGCAGGTCACGCTCGGTGAGGTACTGGAGTTCGAGGCGCAGGGCGATCTTTTGGACGAGAGCACGCCGAAGAAGGCTGACGCGCGGGAAGTTCTGAATTACCGAGCAGCGCTTCACGAAGCGACCAGGGCGATGAGCGTTGAGGGGCTTCCTCTCTCTCAGCGGCTGATCAAGGCTACCCACCGGGTACTGATGGACGGCGTTCGCGGACGGAGCAAAGACCCGGGCGAATACCGGCGCATTCCCAACTGGATCGGCCCTAACGGATGCACCATCGAACAGGCGAGATTCGTTCCGCCCGGGGCCGATGAGATCGATACCGCCATGAGCAACTGGGAAGCCTATATCCATACCGACGCGCCGGATCGGCTGGTGCAGTTGGCGATCGTCCACGCCGAGTTCGAATCGATCCACCCCTTTCTCGACGGCAACGGGCGCCTCGGCCGCTTGATCATCCCCCTGTTCCTCTATGCGCACGGCCAGCTGTCGCAGCCGAACTTCTACCTCTCCGAATATCTCGAAGCGAACCGCGACGAGTATTATGCAAGGATGCTCGCCGTCTCGCGGGATGACGATTGGAGCGGTTGGGTGGCGTTCTTCCTGCGAGGCATCATTGCACAGGCAGACGCCAACACGCGCAAGGCGAAGGCCATTCTCGCGCTCCACCAGCACAAGCGGGACTGGGTCGTGGAAGTGACCCATTCTCAATATGCCGTGAGGACGCTTGACTGGATCTTCCAACGGCCGATTTTTCAAACGCCCGACTTCGTCAGGTCGGCGCAGGTTCCCGGCCCCACTGCACGCACGATCATACGCGCACTGCGCGACAATGGGATGCTCAGGGAAGTGGTGCCGGCGGCGGGCCGGGCGCCGGCAACTTTCGTGTTCTCCGAGTTGCTCAATATCGCCGAAGGGCGAGCCGCATTCTGATCGATGTCACCGATCGGACGCTAAGCAGGTTTCCCCAATCGCCTCCAAATATCACGCGGTGCTTACCGGGTGATTGCTGGGGCCGACTTCATGGGCGATTGTGTAAGTCAGTGCTTCTTCAGTTTTGCGCAGTTTTCTGCGGTGGCGCGCCCGGCAGGGTTCGAACCTGCGACCACAAGCTTAGAAGGCTAGTGCTCTATCCAGCTGAGCTACGGGCGCGTCGCGGCTTGCCTTAACGCGGATTGCGCGAGGTGGAAACCACGATACTGTGCCCACCCATGACGGTCATGGAACAAAAACTCCGCCCGATCGAGGCGGAGAGCGTGCGGCGGGAAGGCTTCCGCCATTTCGACTTCATGATGGCCGCGTTCGTCGCCATCCTGCTGCTGTCCAACGTGATCGGCGCGGGCAAGGTGGCGACCTTGCACGGCTTCACCTTCGGCGCCGGCATCCTGTTCTTCCCGATCTCCTACGTGCTCGGCGACGTGCTGACCGAGGTGTACGGTTACGCCCGCGCCCGGCGCTGCATCTGGGCGGGGTTTGCCGCGGTGCTGTTCATGGCGTTTATGGCCTGGGTGGTGGTGGCGCTGCCGCCCGCCGACGGCTGGAAGAACCAGGGTGCCTATGTCGCGGTATTCGGGCAGGTGCCGCGCATCGTGCTGGCGAGCATCTGCGCCTTCTGGGCGGGCGAGTTCGTCAACGCCTTCGTGCTCGCCAAGATGAAGATCTGGACCGGCGGGCGGCATCTGTGGACGCGGACCGTCGGCTCGACGGTGTTCGGGCAGGGGGTGGACAGCCTGATCTTCTACCCGCTCGCCTTCTGGGGCGCGGAGGGCTGGACGCATCATCTCGTGATGGTGGTGATGGTGACCAACTGGGCGATGAAGGTGGGCTGGGAGGTGCTGCTGACCCCCGTCACCTACGCGGTGGTCGGCTTCCTGAAGCGCGCGGAAGGGGTCGACGTGTTCGATCACCACACCAACTTCTCGCCGTTCAAGGCGAAGGTCTGAGCGAGCGCCGCCGAGGTGAAGTTGACAAAGTTGACACCACGGAGGGTAAAAATCGCGGCTGCGGGGCAACGGGATCGACGCTGGGAACGCGCGGGGAGGCGCAGTGCGTTCGACAGTGTCAGAGGAAATCCTCTTATGGTCGAATTCGAGGGCTCGACGCAGGATTATGGGTTTCGCCGGGGAGGCGAAATTCGGGGTAGTGGAGTTGCTGGGCAAAGGCGGAGGCAGGAGCATCTAGACGAGGGTCAACATGCTCTTATGCGCGGGTTGGGTACGGCATTTCCATGGGTTCGTCTGGGGCTGCCTCTGTCTACAATCGGGCGTCGACGGTGTCGGCTTTCAAGCGACTTCGGAATGAGTCCCCTTGGCGCCAACGAAAACTGACCCCCTTCCATGGTCAAGCGTTAGCCGGTTCAAGCGACGGAGCGGCCTTTTGCAAAAGGCCGCTCCGTCGCTTTTCGCGTAGTCGGTAGCTGTCACCCCGGATGGTAATGACATGGCTGTGATGGAGCAGCCGGTCGAGAATGGCGGTCGCAACGACGGGGTCGCCAAAGACCGTGCCCCATTCCCCGACGCTGCGGTTGGAGGTGATGAGCATGGCGCCCCGCTCGTAGCGCCGCGAGACCAGCTGGAAGAACAGGTGCGCTGCGTTGGGGTCGAACGGCAGGTAGCCCAGTTCGTCGACGATGAGCAGTTTGGGCTTCGCTAAAAAGGCGAGGCGTTCCTCAAGCCGGCCTTCGCCATGGGCCTTCGCCAGGGCCGCGACCAGCGCCTGGGCGGTGGTGAAAAGCACGGTGTAATTCTGACGGATCACCTCCCGCGCGAGGGCAATGGCGAGGTGCGACTTGCCGACGCCCGGCGGCCCCAGAAGCAGCACCGCTTCGCCGTGGGCGACCCAGCGCGCGGTGGCGAGCTCGCGGATCTGATGAGGATCGACACTGGGCTGGGCATCGAAGTCGAAGCCGTCGAGTTCGCGTGCGTGCGGGAAGTGCGCGATCTTCATCGCCATCTCGACCCGGCGCTCGTCCTTGCGCGCGATCTCCCGTTCGCACAGGAACGCCAGCGCTTCGCGCATTGTCAGGTCCTTACGCGCCGCCTCGTCGAGCAGCGTGTCGAGCTGGTCGCGAATGGCGGTGAGCTTGAGCCGGGTCAGCCAACCCAACAGCGTTTCATGGTCGACAGCCATCACCACCGCCCTCCCGCCAGCTGCTCATATTCGACCAGGGGCCGTAGAAGCTCCGGTAAACAAGGGTTCGGCTCCTCGACCGGCGTGGGACGCCGGACGGGGCCGGCCACGCCCGAGACGCCGATGAAATGAGCCGGGTCGATCAGGCGACGATGGCGCCCGGCCGCCTCGGCATGCTCGGCAACCAGCTGACCGGCGTGGAAGATGCACACCCGCGCAGCGCTCACTGTCACCTGCACGCTCTCGCCGATAAGGCGCCAAGGGACGGAATAGGCGTTGGTATCGACCTCGACCGCACAGTCGCTGTGCACCTTGCGCACCAACTCGCGGATCTGACGAAAGGGCGGCCGACCGTTCAGCGGCTTGAGTTTGCTCGCCTCGTCACGCACGAACCGCTGCAGCGGCGGCTCGCCCGTCGAACCATGGCAGCGCAGGTCGGCGACCTCGCGCATCCACCACGCCAGATGCTGTTCGAGCGCCTCCATGCTCGCGAAGTCGTGACCAGCCAGCGCGTTGTGCTTCACATAGCCGACGCCTCGCTCATCCTTGCCCTTGGTGCGAGCCCGGTACGGCGCACAGGCTCGCGGCCGGAAACCCCAGTAGCGGGAGAAGGCATGCAGGCGGTCGTTGAACACCACCTCGCGTGTGACCGCATCATGATGCGTGACCAGCGCGCCCGCATTATCGAGCAGCACCTCCGCGGTCACCCCGCCGAAATGGTGGAACGCCGCCTCGATACCGTCGAACCACGCTGATTGCCGCTCATGCCGAAACGCGGTCGTGAACGGCCGGCGCGAATAACCCAGCGTCGCGACAAACACGTACACGCGCACCGTCTCGTCCCCGACACGCACGCGCTTCTCACCGAAGTCGATCTGGAGCTGATGACCCGGCGGCGTCTCGAACCGCATCGTCGCGCGCGCTTCCGCCGCCAACTGCTGCCGATAGCCCGACACCGCCCGCTCGACCGTCCGCAGGCTCACCGTCACGCCCAACTCGCGCGCCAGATCCTGACGAACGACATCCGCATTGCCTCGGTGGCGGAAGAAGCGCTCACGAAGCCAGGCTTCGTGGCCAGCCAGTTTCCCGCCAGAGGTCCGGCGCTGATAAGGCTGCCATCCACCAGCGCCGAGGTACCGCTTCACCGTCGTGCGCGAGCAGCCAAACTCTCGCGCCAGACGCTTGCTTCCCCAACCCAGCTTTCTCAGCCGCAGCATCGCCGTCACCTCGTCAGGCTCGAGCATCGCTTCTCTCCGCGCAACCACCGCGGAGATCCTCTCATCACACGTGCTCATCTGTCCCTTCCTCCTCTCAGAGGGGGTCAGATTTCACTGGCGACGGGGGACCAGAATTGCATGTCGCCTGACATCGGCCACATAGGATTTTCGAGGGTTCCCCACCGGAGCCCTGCCTCCGCCTCACATGATGTGTCTCCGGTCGATGGGATAGTTTTACATTTCGCAGTCGGTCCAGTCCCCTCAGATATCCAGCTGAGCCTGGTCACGAGTACCGGCGGATATGCCTCGCCTGTACAGACGAAGAATGAAAAATCCGTCTGTACATTGCTCGTACAGACGGGATGTAGTAAACCCGTCTGTACAATGAGCATGTCCCTTCAGCTCTCCATCCGAACTATGTTCGCCGACCTCGTGCAACAGGTCGACACGGCGCCGCTGGCCGGCTCGGTCTACACGCGGCAACGCGACGGCATCGAATATATCTACGCTAAGCTGCCGGCCGGCCGGGCGCGGGTGGATCGATTCATCGGCAAATCCGGCGATCCGGCGGCTGAAGCCCAAGCCGCCTCGCTCCGACGGGGTGGCGAGTTGGCGAGAAGCCGTCGCGAAATCATATCGATCCTCAAAGGGCACAGGCTCGCCAGTCCCGACCGGGCGCTCGGTGCCGCTCTCGACGCCATCGCTTTTGCGGGGCTGTTCAAGCAGGGGGCCGTTCTGGTGGGGACGGGCGCCTACATGATGTTCGAACCTCTGGTTGGCAGCCGGCTTCCCGCGCCGACGCTGATGACCGGCGATCTCGATCTGGCCACGGCCCAACTGGCGCTGACCGCGGACCCGCCGGAGCGAATGGAAGACATCCTGCGGCGTGCCGATGCGACCTATGAAGGCATTCCGCAGCTCGATCCGCGCCAACCGCCATCCCGCTTCCGCAATGCCGAGGGCTATCTGGTCGATCTGCTGACACCGACGCGAAGCCGGAAGGACCAGAACCCGATGCCGCTGAAAGCCCTGGAGGCAGGCGCTGCACCGCTTCACTATCTGGACTGGCTGATCAGCGAGCCGATACCCACGGTCGCGCTATGGGGTTCGGGCATTGCCTTGCAGGTGCCCCAGCCGGCGAAGTTCGCCGTCCACAAGCTCATCCTGGCCCAGCGCCGTGATCCCGCCAATCGCCATAAGCGAGCAAAGGATCTGGATCAGGCCCGGGCGTTGATCGACGCGCTTCTGGTCCATGACCGCTTTGTTATCGAGGACATGCTGGCCGATGCCCGGGGGAGGGGGCGTGCCGGCTGGGCCGAGCCGATCGCAAGATCCCTGGAGGAGATCGGCACTCCGATATGAGGTGCGAACGGCGGCTGCTCGACAGCATCGACATCACCACGCCGGCCGGCCTGCGGGACCGGGTGCTGCCGCGATGGCGAACCCTGCTTCCACCCGCACCACACAGCTCTATGATCGGCGCTCGGATGCGGTGACGCTCGACGAGATCGAGCGGGTTTGGATCAAGGGAGTGTCAGCGTGCGTGCGATCTTCATCCGGCATGGCCAGAGCACCGGCAACGCCGGCATTCCCTGCACGGACCTCGCTTCGATCGCGCTCACCGAGCTCGGCTGGGAACAGGCCCGCGCGATTGCGGCCGGCTGGGTTGAAGCCCCGACGCTGATCGTCACCTCGCCCTATCTGCGCACCCAGCAGACCGCCCGGCCGACCATCGATCGCTTCCCCGATGTCCCGGTGGAGACCTGGCCGATCGAGGAGTTCACCTATCTCCAGCCCGCCCGCTGGAACGGCACGAGCAGCGCCGAACGCATGCCGCATCTGGAACGTTATTGGGGGGAGGCTGACCCGGGCTATTGCGACGGGGAGGGGGCGGAGAGCTTCGCGACCCTGCTCGGCCGGGCCGATGCGGCACTGGCGCGGCTGGCGGCGCTCCCTGGCGATGCGCTCGCTTATGTGTTCAGCCACGGGCAGTTCATCCAGGCGGTGCGCGCGATCGTGGTCGACACCGGCCTCGATGAGCGGGGCAAGATGCTCCGCTTCTGGCGCAAGGGGGAGCCACCCGCGATCAGCAACGCCGAGAGGTTGCCGCTTCACTGGTCGGGCGTGGAGTGGCGGCCTCTGGCTGATCCGGATCCTGTGGCGGAACTGCCCGGTGATGCGGAAGTCAGCCAGTTTATAAGGAAACGATAAACCTCCATAACTTCGCTATGGATCTGTTCGAGTTCGTAGCAATCGGTCCGCTCGATGACGAAGCCGCGCCCGACGCGCTCCGGCTGCCGATCGAGCGGGAAGGGGAGCTGATCGACGAGGACGCGCTGGCGGAACTGGACGTGAGCTTCTTCCAAGTCGGCTTCGATCGGCCGACTCCCGCCTAGAAGCGCTATCTGCAGGCGATGGCGTCGCTCGGGCCGGGGCCGCATCGTTCCGGTAATGTGGCGGATGCGCGGGACGTCAAGGTGTCCGGCGTGGCGCCGACGCGCAACGGCCTGATCACCAAGGGCATGCGCTACGGCCCCGCGCATGGCGACACCGCGTTCACCGTGCCGCTGTTCGACGCCTATATGGGCGTGTGATGTCGTAGCGGATAGCAGCCGCCCGCGCGCTGGCGCCGGTCCGGAAGGAGGTCTTGATCGACCGCCTGATTCAGTCGCGCCGCAGTGAGTCAGGAAATCCGTCGGACAGGCGGCATGGCGGTCGATATCGTCGAACCATGGAAACATCGTCCGTCCTGGCCGAGCCGGTCGAACTTGTCGCGATCGATCCGGCCCGCAACATCCGTCGTCGCTATCGGATCACGGTCGCCCGGGATCTGTTCGGCCATGTGCTGGTCGAAACAAGCTGGGGGCGGATCGGCCGTGCCGGCCAAAGCTGTACATACAGCTTCCCGGACGAAACGAGGGCGGCCGCCTTCGTCCGGACGACTCTCCGCCGTCGCGCCGGCGCACCGAAACGGATCGGTGTCGCCTATTGCGCTCGCCGCTGATTGCCCATCGCCCTTATCAGCAGGTCGGTCTCGCGGCCGAGGGCGAGGGGATGACCATCGTGGCGATCGAGGCGCCCGCGAACCGCTCGCTGCCGGGCATCCTCGTGCCGGTGCTCAGGGCCGCCCTGCTCCGGCTGGACCGTATGAAGCAGGCCTCCGCCGGAGTTCGTCGCGCGCTGCGAGCCCTGGCAGGCTTCGCCAAGCTCAAGGTCAAATATGATGATCCCGAGGTCGCGCTCGATTTCGAGCCCGAGCCCGGCCTCGCCGACAGCGGCGACCTCGACGCCGATCTCGCCGACCTGACGCCGGCCGAGAAGCGCTATCTGCAGGCGATGGCGACGCTGGGGCCGGGGCCGCATCGATCGGGCGACGTGGGGGAGGCGCTGGGCGTCAAGGTGTCCAGAGTGGCGCCGCCCCGGAACAGCCTGAT
>Ga0209166_10002077_pt1 | contig 15712 bp, 15 predicted proteins | sample Coa_R1_3_FD_187151 | JGI IMG/M metagenome (GOLD analysis project Ga0209166, IMG submission 187151) | Surface soil microbial communities from Centralia Pennsylvania, which are recovering from an underground coalmine fire - Coalmine... | ecosystem: Environmental > Terrestrial > Soil >... | reverse complement strand
GGGTTATCTCGATGACGGGACAATGATTGTCGTCGAGGGCGGACGCCAGCACATGAACAACACGGTCGAGGTCACGGTCACGCGCGTGCTGCAAACCGTCGCTGGCCGGATGATCTTTGCCCATCCCAAGGGCAGCGCGGCAAAGAAGTAGTCAGGAGGAGGAGGAGGCGAGGGATGAGCAGCGAGCGTGGGCGGGCGGCTGCTGTCATTGTCGCAGCAGGCAGCAGCCAGCGCATGCAGGGCATTAACAAGACCTGGGCCATGCTGGGCGAGAAGCCGCTGCTGGCGCACAGCATCTGCGTCTTCGAGCAATCTGGGCTGATCGATGATCTCGTCGTCGTGTTAGCACAAGACACACTTATCGAGGGCAAACAACTGCACGAGCGCGAGGGCTGGCGCACGCTGCGCGCCCTGACACCCGGCGGCGCGCGGCGGCGCGACTCCGTGCTGGCCGGACTGGAGGCGCTCTCACTTGCCCCCGACTACGTACTGATTCACGACGGCGCGCGCCCATTCATCACCACCACGCTGATTAAGCAGGGGCTAGCTGCCGCCCGCCAGCACGGCGCCGCCACCGCCGCCGTTCCGGTCAAGGATACCATCAAGCGCGCCGGGCCAGATGGGCTGGTGATTGAAACACTGGACCGCTCCGCGCTCTGGGCGACCCAGACACCCCAGGTCTTCGCCTATGATCTCATCCTCAGCGCCCATCGCGCCATCGACCCTGCCTGGGACGCCACAGACGACGCCGCGCTGGTCGAGCGTGCAGGCCATCCCGTCGCCCTCTTCATGGGCGCGTATGACAACATCAAGATCACCACGCCCGATGACCTGCTGATCGCCGAGGCCATGCTCAAGCGTCTGGCAGAGCGCCAGGCGCTGGCGGCGCAAAAAGAGACGCTGTGATGATAGCTCTCGCGCCGCGCGAGCAATTCGCCGCCAACCCTGCCTGCCACCGGCAGCTTACAGTGGGCGGCGCACCGTCGCCAGCACGGTCGCTGGCGCTACGAGCCACAGCGACTCTTCAGTGAGATTTGGAGCTTACCTCACCAGAGAAAGAGCATCTTATGGCTATACGAATAGGCATCGGCTACGACGTACATGGCTTCTCCGAAGGGCGCCCCCTGATGATCGGCGGCATCGCCATCCCCCACTCGCGCGGGCTGGCGGGGCATTCCGACGCTGACGTGCTGATTCACGCCATCGTCGATGCCCTGCTCGGCGCAGCGGCGCTGGGCGACATCGGCAGCCACTTCCCCTCCAGCGACCCGCGCTGGCATGGCGCGCCCAGCAGCGCCTTCCTCACCTACACCCGCGATCTGCTGGCAGAGCATAGCTGGCGCGTCAGCAACATCGACGCCGTAATCGTTGCCGAACGCCCAAAAATGGCCCCGCATATTCCAGCCATGCGCGCCGAACTGGCCCAGCAGCTAGCAATTGACCTGGAACAGATCAGCGTCAAGGCCACCACCACCGACGGCCTCGGCTTCACCGGGCGCGCCGAAGGCATCGGCTGCTACGCCGTCGCCCTGATTGAACAGCGATAATCCCTGCCTCCTACTGCGACCAGCCGAATCTATGTGATACACTATCAGAGGGCATCTGAGAAGCTCTGAGGCCCAACGCTGCACTGATAGACCTCTCACATGACATGAGGGAATGGTTTTATGAAGATACGTCCACAAGAAAGACTAAGCTGCTCCTGTCTTAAGGGCCTCGAAGCTGGGGCATAAGACGACAGGCAGTAGGCAATAAGAGAACCCCATCTGCTTCTGATACGGCTTCTGTAGACCCCAGTTCGCGGCCCGTCCCCTCCCTCTATCTGCTTACCACACGATCTGATGCGCAGGATATTACCCTCCTGCGCCACGCATCGCACAAAGAGTCAAAAGGAGTGACTATGCGCATTCATAACACCGAATCGGGACGCGAAGAAGTCTTTGAACCCTACGGGCTGCCCGTCAAGATGTACGTCTGCGGCCTGACACCCAAAAATGACCCGCATATCGGGCACGCGCGCAACTTCGTCTTGAACGATGTCATGCGGCGCTACCTGGAGTATCGGGGCTATCCTGTGCGCTATATCCAGAACTTCACCGACGTGGACGACAAGATCATCGCCGCTGGTGCCCGCGAGGGCATTCCGGCAACCCAGGCAGCCAGGCGCTATATCGATCACTACTTCGAGACTATCGACGCCATGAACGTGCGCCACGCCGACCAGTACACCTACGTCACCGAGTATATGCCCAAGATTATCGCAATGATCCAGCGCCTGGTCGAGACCGGCCATGCCTATCCATCGGGCGGCGATGTCTTCTACGCCGTCAATTCCTTCCCGCGCTATGGACGGCTCTCGCACCAGACCGAAGAGGAACTGCTGGTCGCAGGCGCGCGCGTCGAGCCAGACCCCAAGAAGCGCGACCCCCGCGACTTCGCGCTCTGGAAAGCGGCCAAGCCGGGCGAACCCTCCTGGGAAAGTCCCTGGGGGCCAGGCCGCCCCGGCTGGCATATCGAATGCTCCACAATGGCGCTAGATACGCTGGGCGCGCAGATCGACATTCACGGCGGCGGCAGCGACCTGATCTTTCCGCACCACGAAAACGAGATCGCCCAGAGCGAGGCAGCGACAGGCGTCGAGCCGTTTGCCAAATACTGGGTGCATGTCGGCATGCTGAATCTTGGTGAGCGCAAGATGGCCCACTCCGGCGCTTTCATCCCGCTCAAGGAGATGCTTAAGCACTATCCCGCGCCGGTCATCCGCCTCTATCTGGTTAGCCACCACTATCGCGCGCCCATCGCCTACAGCGAAGAAGCGCTGGCAGCCGTACAGCCGCGCTGGCAGCGCTATGTGGAGACGCGCGCCAATCTGCTGCGCCTGATTCGCCGCGCCGAGGAGGCGCAGGGCGCAGATGGGAACACTGATACCGCCGCGCAGGCGCCTATCAGCCCTGCCGTACCGCTGGCCGAAGCCCGCGAAGCGTTCATGGCGGCAATGGATGATGACTTCAACACCTCCGGCGGGCTGGCAGCCATCGATAACCTGCTGCGCCGGGTCAATGAGTACGCGGCCTCGGTGAGCGACGCCGACCTCACGCCTGAGGCGCTGGCGACGCTGCGCGCAGCCGTAGGCTTCCTTGATGAACTGCTCAGCGACGTGCTGGGTGTCCAGATCGAGAGCGTTGGGACACAGATCGATCCCGCGTTGCAGGCTGAGATCGAGGCGCTGATTGCCAGTCGCAACGAGGCGCGCCGCGCAAAGCAATGGGCCGAGGCCGACCGGATACGCAAAGACCTGGAGGAGCGCTTCAATGTCATCTTGAAAGATCGCTCCCAGGAAACCACCTGGGAGTTCAAATCCTGAAAGGCAGGCGCTATGATTCCCACGCTTGTGACCTATACCTGTCCCCAGGATGCCGAGGCGGCGCTGCTGCGCATCCTGGCGCGCAAGTGGAGCGTCTTTCGCAATCAACATCTAGTCGGCGATAACCGCCTCGTCTTGCGCGACGCCAAACGGCCAGGAGTCATCATCGAATATTTTGAATGGCTGAGCAATGCGGAGAGCAAGCGCGCTCATACGCTGCATGAGGTCAACGCCGTCTGGGACGAGTTGGACGCCGCAACCATCGGCGGGCGCTGGGAGGGCATTCAGATCGCCACCTATGAGCCAATCGAGATTCGCCTGACCACGCCCGAACGCAAGCCGCCATACCCAAAGCCGAATTGGGTCTAAGGAGCAGTATGGCAGAGTACGTCTGGGGGCGTAATCCCGTGCTGGAGACGCTGCGCTCGGCGCGGCGCGTGCATCGGCTTTTGCTGGCCGAAGGCGCCCGCGACGCCGGGCTGGCGGATATTCTCCGCGAGGCGGAGCGGCGCCGTGTCTCGGTTGAACATGTGCCGCGTCGTCGGCTAGATGAACTGACCCAGGGCGCGGTCCATCAGGGCTGTGTCGCTTCCGTCGCGCCGCGTGAGTACGCCTCAGTGGAGGAGATGCTGGCGCTGGCCGGGCAGCGCAACGAGCCGCCCCTGCTGCTCATCCTCGATGCTATCCAGGATATTCAGAACCTGGGGTCGCTGCTGCGGACGGCTGAAGCCGTCGGCGCGCATGGTGTCATTCTCCCCGAACATCGCGCCGCTGGCCTGACACCCGCCGTCGATAAAAGCTCCGCCGGAGCGGTGGAACACCTGCTGGTGGCGCACGTCACCAACCTGGCGCGCACAGTTGATGCTCTGAAGAAAGCGGGCGTCTGGGTCGTGGGTTTGGCCGGAGAGGCGAAGCAGGATTACGACCACGTTGACCTGGACCGCCCACTCGCGCTGGTCGTTGGCAATGAGGGCAAAGGCATCGGGCGACTGGTGCGCGAGCATTGCGATTTTCTGGTGCGCCTGCCCATGCGTGGCAAGGTCAACTCGCTCAACGCTGCCGTCGCAGGCTCCATCGTTCTCTACGAAGCCTGGCGCCAGCGCGAGCAGCGCCCAAAAGGCCATGAGGCTGGCAGGTAAGCAGCGCCAGCCAGGTTTATTTCTGGGGCCAATCCAGCACGTTAATGGCTGTCTTTACAGATGGTTGATTGTTGTTGCCCGTCGAATCGCCCGTCACCCAGAGGACTGCTGTTGGCGAAACGGCCAGCGCCAGCGCATCTGAAATATACGCATTCAGCGGGTATGAGTGATCGTTGACGACATCATAGAGATTGTAACCGCCGCCGCTATCCTGCCAGACCACAAAGGTTGCGCCGGCCTGGGGGGCTGCAACCAACGTACTGGTTCCAAGACTGGCCGTCTTCGGGCCAGTATCAAGATCGGCCCGACCATCCTGGTTCTCACTCCAGAGGATACCCAGCACCTGGTTTGTAGCCCCATTCCCGCTTCCTGGTGTCACAGTCCCTGTGGTTGTTGGTATCGGAGAGGCGGCTGCATGCCCAGAGGCCAGCGTCGAGCTATCCTGCGGGGGCGGCTCTTCCAGCCAGAGCAACTTCCCAGCAACAATCATCGGCGCGAACGAACTATTATTCGTCGTGACGGCTACAGGCAAAGCGCCCGGCGAGAGGCGCGTGATATTACCATGCAGCGTGCCATCGGGGTCTTGCCATTGATCAACCCAGTAATCGGTCGTCCCATCTGTCGCGGGATCGGTAATCAGATGGTCAGCTTGTGGCGCTGTTGCCACAAGCACCCGCGCCCCGGCGCCTCCCTGGCTGAGATCAAGTGAAACGAGTTGCCCATGTCCATTTGCCAGTTCTTCAGCCAGCAAGACCGTCGAGCCAAAAGTAGCGAGGCCATGCAGCGCTGCAACCCCACCATCTTGCCCGGCAATATTTCCCTGAAGCAGCCGCGCTGTTGAAGCCGCGCCCGGCAGCGCCGGGGATAGCTCGGTGGCGTCCAGTTCCCAGTGATTGCCAGCCCCTTGCGTGCCCTGTGCCCAGAGGAGCCAGTTGCGCGCCCAACCCTCCAGGGTCAGCGGTCCAGCAACCGGCGCGGGCAACAGCGCGGCGCTCTTCCCGGTCTGGCGGTTGAGTTCCTCAAGCATATAGTTCCCACTGGCGTTATGCGCCGCATAGATAATGTATTGCCCATCGGCGCTTGCTGCCGCATCCGCTACAAGCGGATAGGCCGGATCAAGAGAAGAATAGGCAGAGGTAAAGAAGGGGTGACAATTACTCACACAGGTTGTATTACCCGTACCAGTTATGGAGTTAGGGCTGCGCAGCAACTGGAACAAGGCGACACTCAACCCTACAGCAAAGATCAGGAAGGTGGCAGCCAGCGCGGCGCCATAACGCAAGGCAAAGGCGCCAGCCGGACTCATCTGACGGCGCAGCGGCGCGACACGCGCCCCGCGTTCAGCTACGGCCCGGCGCAGCGCCGGGAGATGCGCGACATTCGTCATGCCAGGCACCACCACCGTCTCAGGTTTCCTCTGCGCCGTCTGCTCATGTTTAGCAGCCTGGCGCTCCTCCGCGCGTACAGCGGCCATCACGCGGGCATAGAAATCAGGAGGGGCAGCAATCTCTGGAAGGGTTTGCAGCGCCTCGCCGACCTGGCGAAACCCATCAGCAAGCGCCCGACACTCCGTACATTCCAGCAGATGCGCTTGCAGTTCGGCGTCTTCCCCTGGAGAGCGATCATCTCGCCGATAGGCAGCTAAAAGCTGCCGAGCCTGCTTGCACGTCATGGACCGTCCACCTCCTGCTGATAGAGCGCGATAAACCGCTCGCGCGCTCGCATCAACCGCATTTTGACCGCTGATGGGCTAATCTTGAGGACATCCGCGATCTCATTACACGAGAAGCCCTCATGTTCATACAAGAGCAAGCAGGTTGCATACTTCACAGGCAGTTTACTCAAGACCTTATCGACAATCTCACGATCAGCCACGCGCTGCTCAAAGCGACCGCCGTTATAGCTGCCGCCATCGTACAGGCTCGCCGCTCCAGAGAACCCTTCCTCAGCGCCGCCACCCCCAGACTCACCAGAGAGGTTGCCAACACCAGCCCCCACCCCACGATCTTCATTAAAGAGCGAGAGCGGCAGCCAGGCGATCAATCGCTTGCGACGCAATGCATCTGTCGCTGTATTCGCTGCAATGCGATAAAGCCAGGCTGAGAGGGCGCCAGAGTGAATCTTCGTGCCACCAGCCAGCGCTTTATACGCCTTGACAAAGACATCCTGTGATAAATCGCACGCCTGCTCACGATTGCCAACAAGCCGGTACACAAAGTTAATAATTGGCGTTTGGTAGCGTTGAAACAGCCATTCAAAATGTGAAAGATCGATCAGGTCGTCCCCTGAGACAACCGGAGCTTCTTCCTCCCCGGCAGTCGTTTCCTCCCCCTGCTCACCCTCATCGCCCTGATCACCTGCGGATTCAGCATCAACCAGGCCAATTCCACCGTGTGCCCTACCATTTCCAGGCTCCGCTGATTCCTCACGGACATCTCGCCTGGTATCCTCCGTCGCTGCCTCCAGCAGTTCTGGCTGCGCCATCTCTGCCTCTCTCGTATTGTCGCTACCGACCGCACGAGCGGCCAATGTTCTGCCCAGTTCAGGCGGACACATTCCAGCATCAGGCACCGTCTGAGATTGCGATCCCTCAGGAGGCTTGTCAGCATCGTTCAAGTTGAAGAGACGAATAAAAGTCCCCATCGGTTACACCTATGACGGTGAATTCCGTCATGCCCCTCAAACCCATTCCTCTCCCATATAACAATTCTTTGTCTACGCTCCCTGTTAAGCATACTCGCAACTTCCGCATCTGCCTATGGCGAGGCTCACACATTCCCCTGAAATATGCTGGGCCAGGGCACACCCGTCTCTCTAGCAACAGAATTATTGTCGCACAATTGGGAACGTTTGCCAACGTAACGGCCCCTCCTCTGCCTGCTGATTTGCCCAGCAGAGGCAGCTCTTCACACCCGCTCTTTGGCCGTTGGCATCAGTCCATTCCTTATGCTATACTTTGTATAGTGAGGTGAGCCTACCTGCGCGCCACACAAAGCTCAAAGGAGAAGAAACAGACATGACCGATAAGCAGGATGCCCAGCAAGCCATCCGCATGTATTCAACCAACTGGTGCGGCGACTGCCGACGCTCAAAGCGTTTTTTGCAGGAGCATCAGATTCCATTTGAAGAGATCAATATCGAACATGACCTGCGCGCTGCCGAGTTCGTCGTCAAGATAAACAAGGGCGCGCGCAGCGTTCCCACGATCATCTTCCCCGATGGCAGCGTGCTGGTTGAGCCATCCAATCTGGTCCTGGCAAACAAGCTGGGGATCAAGCTCTAGACTTTCCATCATCCACAGATACACAGGTCGCTCTTGCGCGCCTACCTCAGCCGTGCTATGCTTGCGCCCGGTAGCGGATAGTGGAAGCCGGACGCTGGAGGATTGACAGTCCATCCAGACGAGATCGGCAGGAACTCTGCGCCAGCGTTCCACAGCGCTGCCTACTAAGGAAGGAGCGCAAGTCATGTTTTGCCGACGATGTGGCGCGCAGATTCCCGACGATTCGACCTTCTGCGCGCGCTGTGGTACTCCCATCGCCTTCACCGACTCGCCTGGCAACCAACCCACTATGAGCGAGCAATTTGTTCCATCGCCACCGGGCGAGCAGTTTACGATGCCGCCTCCCTGGCAAGGACCGCCGCCGCCGAGTGGCGGGATGTTCCCTGGAGGGCCAGGACCATACGGGCTGCCGCCCCCTCGTCCGCTGGTGTGGGAGCGCCTCTTTGGGCCGCGTCTTCAACCAGGCGCAACACTCACGCCACGCAACCGCGTACAACGCCGGTTTTTTAGCCGATTGGCGCCACGCATAGCGAGCAGCGTCTGGTTTGGCGCTATCGCAGGCGCCGTCTTCGCCTTTGTACTGGCATTGGTATTAAGCCTGGCCTTCAGCCTGACGCTGGGGTCCACGCTCGACCAGAGTTCTTTTGGCCCATTGACAAGCGGCGCATCCTTGGGCGCAAGTCAGCTTGGCCTGAGTACCAGCAATCCGCTCTCATTCTACTCGAACCCTTTCCTTCTGCTGGCCTACGCCCATCGCAGCGCCATTGATCTGACACTCAACGCCACGATCAGCGGGCTGAGCCTTTCCGGCGGGAGCCTGAACTTTTCGGGGTCCGTCACCCCGCCCGTGACCCTGCTGCTCATTCTTCCCGCCATCAGCCTGCTCTTCGGTGGCTATCTGGCAGTCAACCAATTATGGCGGGCGGCGCCTCTTCAGCGTCATGCGGGGCGCCTCTGTCTGCGTAATCTACGCGCTCTTGCTTTTCATCATCAGTTTCTTTATCTCAACCAGCACGACGATTACCAGCAGCAGCAGCGATAGCAGCTTTTCCTTGGGTCTGCAACTCAACCCTGATGCGTTCTCTGCACTGCTCTATGGGCTGCTCTGGGGGATCATCTTTGGCGCGCTGGGCGGCTACTTGCACAGCCGTTCGATCCCACGCGCCAGTCGCGCAGGCTCAGGGAGCCGGGCATGGGCGCGCATACGCGGAGCGCTAGTTGGATCAGGCGTGGCCCTGGGTGTGCATTTTGTCATCTGCCTGATTCTAGTGATCGGGCTGTACACGCTGGCCCAAGTAGGGGGACCAGCCCTGCGCGGCGAAGGCTCTCCACCGCTTTCAGGAATTCCTGAACCATCGACTGCCTCGCCATGCAGTGTCTCTTTACAGCAGCCCGATAGAGGCACACCACCCGTTCTCAAAGATGATTTCTCGACCCACGTTTCATTTGCCATCAGCAGTCCCAGCCTGGCAATATGGGTGATGCCCCTCTCGATGGGCGCACCGCTCCAATTCAGCCTTGGCGGGGGCACAGCAAACACAGGCTTCAGCATCGGGCTTCTTGGCGCAGGCTGCGGACCAGGCGCAGCGGGCGCCATTTTCTATCTGTTGCTGCTGCTTCCGGCAATCACCACGTTCCTGGGTGGGTGGTTTGCCGCGCGCGCCGCGCAGCCTCGAACTGCCAGAGAAGCCGCAGGGGTAGGGATACTCATGGCCGCTGCATTCACCCTCCTGCTGCTCATCGGCTCCTTCCTGGCAACGCTCAGCGCCTCTGCCAACCTTGGCATCTTCGGCTCAGGTACAATCAGCCTTGGCCCCTCGCTCTTAGGTGCCCTCCTGGCAGGCTTGCTCTTTGGCGCTGTGCTAGGGATTTCAGGCAGCCTTGTCGGGCGTCCGCGCAACCTGCCGCCACTTCAGCCAGCCACACCCGCTGGATCGGCTGCATCGTCTGGCGCGTGGCCCGCAGCCGCCTATCAGCCAGCGCAGTCTGGCAAGCCTCTCACGCCACCCGCTGTCTATCAGCCAGCGCAACCTGACCTGCCGCCGCTGGCTCCGATCTCGCCCCTTCCCAGCCCCAATATGCCCTCCGGTGAGATACATAGTGAGCCATCTGGAGGACTCGCCAGCCCAGACATACCAGACGCGCCAACTATCCCAGGTTCAGACGCTCCAACACAACCAACCTCCTGAGGGACACCGCACAACCTTGCTCACAAAGCGACAGCATGTTCCACGGCTGGAACATGCTGTCGCTTCTTCCTATCCTCTTGACGGCGCTGCTCTTCCTCCACTACCATCTGACTATCGATACGGCATCATTGCTGAGGAGTCTAAAGCATGTCGCTTCTGGTTGCCATCCTGCTGGGCATCGCGGGTCTGTTCATCCTGCTGGCCCTGTTATTAGTCATCTTCACCTGGCGGCAGGCGTGGGCGCTCACACACCCGGCGCGCAAACCGCTCACCCGCACGCCTGCGGATGCAGGCGTCGCTTTTGAGGATGTCACCTTCACCACCGAAGACGGCGTTACCCTCTCCGGCTGGTTTATTCCTGCGCGCAACGGGCGCACGTTGATTGGCTGTCATGGCATCCTTGACAACCGCGAGCAGTTACTTGAACCGGCGGCCCTCCTGGCGCCACGCGGCTATGGGTTCCTGCTCTACGACGCGCGCGCGCATGGCAAGAGCAGCGGCGTGTGCAGCACGTATGGACACGATGAGATTAAAGACGTAGCCGCTGCCATCAGCTATCTGGAGGCGCGACCAGATGTGGACGCCAGCCAGCTAGGCATTATCGGCAACTCGCTGGGCGGCATCACGGCCATCCGCGCCGCGGCGCGCCAGCCTCAATTGCGCGTGGTCGTTGTCGAGAGCGCCTTCGCCGACTTTGCCCGCGACATCGGCAAAGCCTTCACCCGCTTCACTCATCTTCCGGCGTTTCCATTCGCGCCGCTCACTATCTTCTGGGGCGAACGCCTGACTCATATTGACTTGAACGCCATCCGCCCGGTGCGCGACATTGGTTCCATCGCGCCGCGTCCCATCCTGCTGATCTCCGACCTGCTGGATGCCATCGTAGATGAGCCATATGATGGCGAACTGCTCTACGCCAACGCGGGCGAGCCAAAAGAACTCTGGCAAGTTCCAGAGTGCCAGCATGTCCAGTGCTTCGCCGCGCAGCCCGACGCCTACATCAGCCGCGTGGGCGGCTTCCTGGACAAAGCCTTCGCCCTCGAAGACGCCAGGAGCCAAAGCGCGTCATGAGCCGCCGGACCTGCGCGCTAGCTCTTCTTTGCCTGGCGCGATGGCGCTCGCTTCTTTGGAGCAGCAGGTGATGCCGTACTCCCATCGCTTGCGGGCGCCTGTTGGGCATCTGCCACCGCCGACTCCGCTTGCGCAGCAGGCGCAAGCTGCGCGGCCAGATGCTGCTTGAGCCACCCGGCCACCAGCGGCGCCACCTGCTCCCGATATTCCACCGGCAGCATATGCCCCGCGCCGGGCAGCACGATGAGATCTTTCTCACAGGTCAGCCGGTCATAGACTGCCCGCGTCATCTCCACCGGCAGGATTTTATCTTTCTCTCCAACCAGAATACGCGTCGGCTGCCTCACATCTTCCAGCGCGGGCTTATCGCCGGGAGTCATAAAGAGCGAAATCCAAGAACTCGTGCGATAAGCGTTGGTGGAATAGGGATCGCTGAGCCAGGCGCGCGCGTGCGCTTTGTCTTCCCAGACCTCTTTCGTCGAGAGAAACGCCGTCACCGGCACTGGCGCCCAGGTGAGCAGGGGACCCAGCCCCATGCGCGCCATGAGCCGCGTGGGCGGCACGATCACACGATGGCGCAGCAGGTGCAGGGCCGGGTCGATATTGCGCAGGTCCAGCACATCCATCGCCGCCACCGCCTGTAGCTCTGGAATCTCCAGCGCCGCGTACAGCGACAGAATGCCGCCCATGCTGGAGCCGCTGACACCCACCGGCGTGCCGAAACGCTCGGCGGTGTAGCGCGCTGCCGCCCGCAGCGTCTCGATGATACTCTTATAGGTGAAGAGACCACGCGGGCCTTCGCTGCGGCCATGCCCAGGCAGATCGACCGCCACCACATTCAGCCCCTCCGCCGCCAGCGAGGCCAGAAAGTTTGACGCCGGATCGAGCGTTGAGTACGTGCCTGCATGGCTGCGCATCCCTGGAATAAAGATCACCGAAGGCGACGCTTTGGGATTGTCCGCCGGATAGATCGTCAGATGCTTCCGTCCCTTGAACCCCTCCACCGCCAGGAACACCTCTTCAGGCGCTCCATTGATCGCCTGGTTGTCTACTGCCATACACTTATCTCCCTCTGACGCAACACGCCACTCTTGATGCGGCCATTCTACCAGAAGCCTTTCCATCCCACAAGCGCCTCTTTGAGATCGCCTGGTCTATCCGCTCGCTGACGTGATACTGTGGTATGCTATCCGTTGAGAGTATTAAGAAATATGCTTGATAAAGGGCGAGCGCCAGCACAGGCCAGCATCATGCTGCGCTTGCCTTGCTGGCCCAGCTTCTGCAAAGATGCCTTGCCAGCATCGCATACTTAAGAGGAGTTGTGAGAAAAAGATGCCGACGCGCGCCAAAGTAGCCGTATTGAAAACACGGCCTGAAACCGTCCTCGAAGACTATGGGCGACTGATGAAACTTGCCGATTTTGACCAGCAGCTTGACCCAACCAGCACCACCATTCTCAAGGATAATATCTCCTGGCACTTTCCCTTCCCCGCTGCAAATACTACGCCCTGGCAAATGGAAGGCGTGGTTCAGGCACTGCGTGGCGCGGGCTACCAAGACCTCACCTGCGTCCAGAATAAGACCGTCGTCACCAACGCCTTCAAGGGCGAGGACTTGAATAACTACGTACCCATCTTCCGCAAATACCAGATTCCCGTCCTCTATAACTTCAAGCCGGAAGATATAACCTGGGTCAAGTATGAACCCAAGCACAAGATGCTCGTGCTGGATAAGATTTTCCCCGAAGGCATCACCATTCCCGATTACTTCTTTGGCAAGAATATCGTCCACCTGCCGACGATGAAGTGTCACATCTACACCACCACCACCGGCGCGATGAAGAACGCCTTTGGGGGTCTGCTCAATACGAAGCGCCACTACACACATAGCTGGATTCACGAGACGCTGGTGGACCTGCTCGCCATCCAGAAAGAAATCCACAAGGGCATCTTTGCCGTCATGGATGGCACCACCGCTGGCAACGGTCCCGGCCCGCGCACGATGTTTCCGGTGATCAAAGACTACATCCTCGCCAGCACCGACCAGACGGCTATTGACGCCGTTGCGGCCTGGATGATGGGTTTTGATCCGATGACCCTCAAGTACATCCGCCTGGCGCATGAGAACGGGCTGGGCGTCGGCGAGATGAATGAGATCGAGGTCGTTGGCGCCGACATCTCCGACGAACGCTGGAACTTCACTGTAGGCGATAACGGGGCCAGCCGAGTAGGCGACATCATGTGGTTTGGCCCGCTCAAAGGCATCCAGAATTTCTTCTTCCGCACGCCTCTGGTCAACGTCTTTATCCTTGGCTCGGAAACCTATCACGACTATTATCGCTGGCCGCTGAAAGATCGGCGTATCTTTGAACGCTGGCTGGCCGAGACTCATTGGGGCCATCTCTTCCAGCAGTACATGACTACCGACGCGCCCGCAGAGGTACGCAGCGCCTGATGTCTCTGGAGCTGCGAGGCACTGCACCTTCTGGCGAAGGCGGGCAGCGCCGCATACATCTCTGCGATGAATCTCTCTCCGCCTGTGGAATGCCAGGCAGCAGAGCTTGAAACCAGGGGGGCTTTCAGCGTACAATCTCCTCGTGGCAGTGAAGTGCGCAGTTGCTCAGAGAGCAAAACAACAATCAGCAGGCGATGACAGGGCCATTGCTTAGGCAAGATAACACCTGAACCATCTATTTAGGCGCGGCGCGTGTAGTAGAGTAGGAGAGAGCGTTCCACCTGCCAGATGGATACACTCTCGGTTGCGATGGTTATTTGAGGCGGCATGGGGAGCGAGCGTTTAGTCAACCAAGACATAGAAGATGAAAGCCTCACAAAGCGAGTCGCCGAAGGCGATGCCATCGCGCTTGAGAAGCTCTATGATCGCTATGGGCAGCCGGTCTACTCCCTGGCGCTGCGCATCGTGCGTGACCCAGAGACTGCCGAAGAACTGACCCAGGAAGTCTTTGTACGTCTCTGGCGCTACGCCGCGACCTATGACTCGTCGCGTGGACGTTTCTCCGGTTGGTTGCTTGGAATCGCGCATAATCTCTCGCTGAACGAAGTCCGCCGCTGGCAGAGCCGGCCCCAAAAGGCTGAGCTTCCCACAGGGGATGATGAACGCGCCTATGACCCGGTGGACGAATCCGCCGATTCGGCGGAGGCCGCCTGGCTCAACATCCGGCGCGAGGCGATTATCGATGCGCTCAAGCAGCTTCCAGAGGCGCAGCGGCGGGCCATCGAACTGGCGTTTTTTGGGGGACTCACCCATTTGGAGATCGCCAACCTGCTTGGCGATCCGCTTGGCACGATCAAGAGCCGCATCCGTATTGGCATGCAGCGACTCAAACAACTTTTGCTGGCGCAGGGCATTGAGGCTGAATGATTCATGTCTGAGAGAGAGAACCAACTCAATAATCATGTCGGGGACCAGATCGACGCCTATGCTCTGGGGATACTCGAAGATGAGGCAGTAGCTCAGGTCGAGGCGCATCTGGAAGGCTGCGCTGATTGCCAGCGCCTGCTCCGCCAGGCGCGCGAGGTCGTCGCGCTGCTGGCGCTCGCGCCCAGGCAGGTTCAGCCGCCCGCCCGACTCAAGCAGCGCATCCTCACGCGCATCGCCCAGGAGGAGCGCGGAGGCGGAGCGCCGCCCGCGCCGTTGCAGCGGCTGCCCAGGCAGGCAAATGGCACACAAGAAGGCGGCGCCAAGCAGGAAACAACTCCTCTAGCGCATGAGCGAGATGAGACGCCAGACTATGACCCAAACGTCGCTTTGCCGCTCCCAGAGATCGCTCCAGAACGCCAGGGTCTCATGGAGAACCTGCGGCGCCTGCTCTCTGGCCGCCGGGGCGCCGCGGCGCCTGGCGAACTACCCTCCGCTGCACAGACATCTTCTGAGCAGCAGCACCTCCAGTCCATTTTGCAACTCTTGCGCTCACCGCACCCGGCGCTCTGGGAACTGACCGGCACGCGAGAAGCGCCGCAGGCCCGCGCCCACCTGCTCGGTTCTCCAGAGCAAACTATGGCCGTCCTGATCGTGAGTGGGCTGGAGCCGCTGCCGCCAGAGCGCGATTACCAGCTCTGGTTCCTGCGCGAAGGCAAGCCGGTGGGCAGCGCCGTCTTCGACGTGCGTCACAACGGCGAGAGCCAGATGGTGATACACGCGCCTCGCCAGCTTGGGCATTACGACCTGGCCGCCATCACACCTGAGCCTGCCGGGGGCAGCCCCGGACCCACCGGCCCGATCATCATTGCCGGGGAACTCAAAGCTGCCTAGCGCCAGCAACATGCGCTGGCGTCAGTCCTCTGCGCGCTAACCCGTTCCGGTTCCCGTTCCTGCAACCTTCGCCTGCTGCTGGCGTTTGCGCCTGCGCAAGCGCCGCCACGCCCAGCGGATGACCAGGAGGAACAGGGCGACAAAGAGGATCAGCAAAATCAGCGCGATGACAGGCAGCGCGATTGACAGGACCGTCAGGACAATCGTCACAATATCCTCAATAGTACTCACCACCGGATTGCCAAACCCAACGGTCGTCGCTGTGACCACCGGACGCGAGAGCGCCTTCATGCCATGCACGCCACCGGCCAAGACCAGCCCAAGCCCTGCCGCCAGCGGCGTACTGGTCATGCTGACCAGATTCTGGGAACCCGAAAAAATCAACGCCCCCATG
>Ga0209166_10002074_pt1 | contig 15728 bp, 10 predicted proteins | sample Coa_R1_3_FD_187151 | JGI IMG/M metagenome (GOLD analysis project Ga0209166, IMG submission 187151) | Surface soil microbial communities from Centralia Pennsylvania, which are recovering from an underground coalmine fire - Coalmine... | ecosystem: Environmental > Terrestrial > Soil >... | reverse complement strand
CGTGAACTTCTCGACGAAGTACGATCCGCCCAGAGGATCGACTGTATTGGTAACTCCGGATTCATAGGCGATGATCTGCTGCGTCCGCAGCGCGATGCGCGCCGCTTCGGCCGTAGGCAGGGCCAGTGCTTCGTCGTAAGAATCGGTGTGCAGTGACTGCGTCCCGCCGAGCACGGCAGCCAGAGCCTGGATTGCCACTCGCGCAATATTGTTCATGGGCTGCTGCGCGGTCAGGGACACGCCGGCGGTCTGCGTGTGGAACCGCATCAGGCGAGTGCGCTCGCTCTTTGCGCCAAAGCGATCTTTCATCAGGCGGTGCCAGATTTTGCGCGAGGCCCGGAATTTGGCGATTTCTTCAAAGAAATCGTTGTGCGAGTTGAAAAAGAAGCTGAGGCGGGGGCCGAACTCATCCACATCCAGACCACGGCGGCGCGCCCACTCAACGTATTCCACGCCGTCATAGATGGTGAAGGCCAGCTCCTGCAGGGCCGTGGACCCTGCTTCGCGAATGTGGTATCCGCTGATCGAGATGGTATTGAACCTGGGAGTGAATTTGGAGCCAAACTCAAAAGTGTCGATCACCAGGCGCATGGAAGGCCGGGGCGGATAGATGTATTCCTTCTGCGCGATGTATTCCTTCAGAATGTCGTTCTGCAGGGTGCCGGAAACCTTCTTCCAGTCCGCGCCCTTCTTTTCCGCCACCACCAGATACATGGCCCACAGCACGGAGGCTGGCGAGTTGATCGTCATCGAAACCGTGATTTTCTCGAGGTCAATCCCGTCGAAAAGGATTTCCATGTCCTCAAGCGAATCAATGGCCACTCCGCACTTGCCCACTTCGCCTTCGCTGGCCGCATGATCGGAGTCATAGCCCATCAGCGTGGGCAGATCGAAGGCCACTGAAAGTCCGCCGCCACCGCTGGCCAGCAGATATTTGTAGCGCTCATTGGTTTCTTCCGGCGAAGCAAAGCCGGAGAACTGACGCATGGTCCAAAGCTTGCCCCGGTATCCGCTGGCGTGTATGCCGCGCGTGTAGGGCGGCTGGCCCGGATAGCCCAGATATTTCTCATAAGACCAGTCTTCCGGCAGATCGGCCTGAGTGTAGAGCCGCCTTATGGGTACGCCGCTGATGGTGGTAAAGCGGGCATTGCCGTGTTCGTCTATGTTGACGTCGGTCGGCGCGCCAATCGGTTTTTCCGGGGCTTTCTCCAGAGTCGAGGCCAGTGTGGTTTCTGCCCAGTGCTTTTCTGACTCAGAAGGGTGCCGCCCTTCAAAAACATCGGCGATGGGATTTTCGGCTACGCTGCTCTGTTTCTTGCGTTCGAGTTGGTCTGCCATAAGGTTCCTTCCATCATAGAAGATGATGAAAACCAGCGGCAAGTCTCAATTGTCTTAATTTCCTGACTTGCCGCCTGGCAGCGATGAGCCCTCAAGCCGGAAAATTTACCGCGAGCTCAGTTGGCTTTTTTCAGTACGGCCATATTTTTTTCGTCGGCATTGATCTCATGAAAGAATTTAACGAGGTCGCCAATACGCTCCGCCGGAATACTTGTGGCATTGATTCTGTATTCACGGCTGTACTTGAGTGAGTTTCCCTCACTCTCGATTTTGCTGTTGTACTCACCAAAAGCAAAGCTGGTTTTGGCCGCGTCCGGCAATTCGTCAATTTTGTACCCCTCGGGCAGGCTGAACTCAAAGGTATCGGTTTGCAGTGTGGGGGCGTCAAAGGAATAGGCGTAGTGGCGCGGCCTGGAGCTGTCCAGTGCGCCCAGTTTTTCTCCCAAAACTCGCGGACGGACCAGAAGAAGCGGTCCTGCGGTCTTGGCGTAATGCTGTGCGCTGAATTTGTAACGGATCACCAAATCCTTATCGATACTCTCCAGATCGTCGGCTTCCACGCTGTCCAGCTGGAAACTGCCGATCATATGTCCCAAATACTGCTCCAGATTCTTGCGGCGATCGGCAATGGTCTGCCGCCCGAACGTAGCCCGGCTTTCAGCGGCCTGGCTGCCGGTGCGCACTTCAACGATTTCACCTTTCATCGAGCCGTCCGGGAGCAGAGCAAGTTTGCCGGTGCGTGTGATGCGGTTCAGTTCGGCTTTGCTGAGTGGCAGGTGAATCAGTTCGCCTTCCTGCTCATGGACCAGAAGACCGTAATTGTCCTGTTCGTAGTATGGAATCTGGCCGAAGGGGACCACCGTGGACGTGGGATCGAAGATCAGCAGGTTGCCCAGTTGTTGATGCTGATACAGTGCCGGCATGGCTTCGCTGAAACTGGCTGACGGCAACTGGATGGCAAGAATGACGTGATTAAAACCATTCGTCGGGGGTGTCTTTTCCGTATAAATCCCCCGGTCTGTATGTATCAGTATGTAGTAGGACTTAATTCCGATCTGCGCCAGCATCGCGCTCAGAATCGTGGCTTTGTCCTTGCAGTCGCCATAGCGGCTGTTCAATATTTGGCTCGCGGGATGAGGCTGATAACCGCCAATTCCGATTTCGATAGCCGCGTAGCGTATGTCCTGCTGCGCAAAGCGCGCCAGAGCCTTGACTCTCTCGAGGACGGGTATTGATGCCGGGGCCAGTTCCTGAACTTTTTGCTGCAGGGCAGGCGAAGGGGCACGCGAGTTGATCGTAAGCTGAGAATACCAGGCGCCGAAATCGGCCCAGCTTGAGTAAGTGCGGCCTTTGGTCTTTTCAGAAAAATAAGTTACAACCAACTGGCCTTCAAGCGCACGTGCGTGCGGCATCTCAACTTCACTTTCAATTCGCGGAACATCCGTGAGCTCCCAGATTGAAGTGCCGCCCTGGACCACGGGGGACTGTTCTGCATAGTGAAGCCAGGCTGCGCGGTACTCCCAGCCGGATGGAACATGAAGCACAAAACGGGCGCGCTCCACCGGTTTTGAGCTTTGAAAATACCACTGGTCTTCAAAGGTATAAGGATGGCGTTTCTGCTCCCACTCAACGCCTACAATAGTACCGACATCCACGCCGGGAATGCGCATGGCTTTGACTTTGGAGTCCGAATAGATTTCGTATCCTTCCCCCCCGGACACCTCGAAAATGTCGTCCTTTTTCGCCTCGTATTCCTGGCCGCTGGCGCTGATACTCCAGCCTTTAAAGTAGCCAAGTTTGGTTTCTTCATCGAAGGCGACGCCCTGGAGCGCCGCTTCCCGGCCAGCGGGGCGCAAGACCCTGATCACCCGGCGCTCATGACTAATCGTTTCGCCATTGTCTTTGACCGTGGTCTCGGTCTCATGGAGCAAAACAACCGCATCCACATCATCAGCATACTTTTTTGCCGGCTGTTGGGCGGCATTGCGCAACCAGTCGGGCACGCCGGCGTGGGCATTTACTGGAAACAGTGTGAATACAAACAGAAAAATAACAACGCTACTCGCCTTTTTTATCATTGACGTTTCCTCCCGCCCGCAAAACAGCCTGCTGCTCATCACCCGCCTGTACCTTGCTGAAAAAATCCTTTAATTCTTTGTATTTTGTCGGATCAAAATACACACCATTCAGCAGCAGAGCGCGCTGTGTTACCAATCGCGTTCCCTCGACTTTGCTGAATAGCTGATACCTCGCATAAGGAAGATTGGCGTTCTGCTGGGCAGATGTGCCCTCCAAGGAATATCCCGAGGGAATTTGTATGGATACATTGTCCAGTTCCGCGAAAGCATAGGCGAAATAGACAGGATACTTTCGCTCGGCATTCTTGAATGCGTCCTTTTGTTTTGACTGGAGCAAATAGGAAGGCATTAAAAGCCGTTTTCCCGCAAACGAGGCGAAGGAAGGCACTTGTATTGTCAGGTGCACCGTCAACGGATCATCGGTGGCATCCCAGCCCTGCGCACCCGTCATGGTTACCACGGAGCCAGTGGGGAGCCAGCTTCTTACTTCGTCTTCAAGGTTTTTCTTTTTACCCGCTTCATCGGTTCCCAGTGCGTCCAGCCTGTGTTCCAGCGCCTCGCCTCCCTGAAAACTCACATCCAGAGTTCCGGTAAGTGTTCCGTCTTCATCCACCGAAACTTTTGCCGTCCGGACGGTCACCGCCTTGTCCTGTCTCGCTGGTGGAATGTTAAGGAACGTTGTTCCACTTTTACCCAGCTTGAGAGCGGCCGTTGAAGTGCGATTCCACCTCACGAGCCCATAAGGGCAAAACTTTGTCGCTGGATCCAAATAGAGATCACGCCCTTCGATGAATACCGCAGCAAGATCTGAATCAAGCTGCCGGCTGTCCGGCAAATTTTTATCAAAAAACCGTTCACTCCGGCTGGAAACCCTCAGTACAGAGGCATCGAACCCCGCGGCCCGGGCAAGCGCGACAAAGAAAAAAGTAATCTCCTGCCGGTTTCCGTACCCGCGCTGGAGCACGTCTACGACGTTTTCATTGTTTTTAAGGTTTTCTTTCTTCAGTTCCTGTTCGGTACGGTCCCGTTCATACGCCAGATTTCTTATCTGCTGCGCGCGTGCATAGAGTTTGCGAAGTTTTTGCCCGGGATCAGTTTCTGCCCCGATTACCTGGGCAGCAGTTTCCCGTATCTCGCGATGATTGCCAATGAAATGTTCTGCCGACTCGGTCCAGCGCTCTCCATTCTTTTGCCAGAATTTATCGGCAGACGATAACTCCGATCCGCCATAGAAAAAATTGACCTGTGGTTTGTATATGGCTTCTGGCGGCATAAAGCTTTCGCTCGCGAACCCAGGCACATTTTCCAGATCGAGCGTTACCGTCGTCCCCTTAAGCACTGGTTTTTTATCGAGATGAACCGTGGTGTAGGAAAGCTGGGAAGTTCCATCTTCGGTCCTCAGGCGGCCTTCATAAGCTTTGAATACCAGATTTTCCTGAACGGTAAACAGATTATGCTGTATGTCCCACGAGCTGTTATACACCACCCCGTCCGGTGTGTTTATCTTGTATTTGTATTCGATGATACTGCCCACCGTTACTTCCGGCATGGTAAAGGCTTTGGCCAGTATCTTGATGCCTTTGCCCTTAATCAGGGTCTTCTCGAAAGGCTTGCCGGAAAAATCCGTGATCTTGCCATCAGGATGAATCGTGCGGGCCTTCAGCCCACTGATGGAAAAGCCGGAGAGAATCGGGATTTCCACGTCAGCATATCCGTCTGATCCGGGCTGGCGTCCTTTTTCCGTGAGTATTTTAATGCGGTGGTAATAGAATGTAGTGCCATCATTGTCATTGATGTACTGTGCATAGTACAACTGGATTGCCGAAGCACCCGGATTTCCAGGAATTTCCTTAATGTCCAGATCCTTTTGCGTAATAGGCAGCCAGTCTTCCTTCTGGCCCCAGGCGGAGACAAGACAAATCATGCAGACAACAACCAGCAAGTACACACATCGCAATGGACGCACGGACACCTCTCTGGCACTTAAAGAGTAATTTTATATCTAAGATTATTGGGTCAGATATTGTATATACACCAAAGTCTCTGTATTGACCAGAAAATTTGGAATGCTCGCGAGCCGGAATGGTCTCGTCAATTCATTGTTTCCCGGAGGTCAGGATGATCTGCTCGTCATCCGCAAGCCGCAGACGGTCAAAAAAAACCTTGAGTTGGCCATAGTTTTCCGGGGGGAAATAAATTGAGTTTACGACCAGTGCCCGCGACAGAACGACGTGTCCATTCTGTTGTGTGCGTTGCGTTATAAGGCGCGCCGACTCAAGCTTTTCGTCCTGACTGGCAGGGAGAGTATCCGCATGGACACCATCCGGAAGCTGCATGTCCAATTTGTCTATTTCTTCAAAAGTATAAGGAAAATAAACCGGATACTTCCTCTCCGCATGGGCAAAAGCTGTGTCTGGTTTCGTGTGAAACAGGGCCGCGGGCGTCAGCAGGCGTTTGCCGCTGGGTTTGGCATACTCCGGAATCTCGAAGGTGAAATGCGCCAGCAGGGAAGGACCGGAAAGCTCCCACCCATCGGTGTCACTCAGATTCAGCTTTACCGGAGTAGTCTGCCATTCGCCGAGAGCATCTTCCAGTATTTTTAGCTTTCCGGCATCATCCGTTTCCAGGGCCTCGAGCCGCAATTGCAGGGCGTTGCTGCCTTTGAGTTCAAGCGACATCTCTCCTTCCAGAGTCCCGTCACTTTTGAGCAGGGCTGTAACGGTTCGCCGTCGGATGGATTGATCAGCGGCAGGGGTGGGGAGAACGATAAACGTCCCTTCATTCCTGTGTAACCGGAGTGCCGGAACCGACGTGTGTGTCCAGTAAACCAGACCGAAGGGGCAAAATCTGGTCCCGGGATCGAGAAATATGTCCTTGCCCTCCACTTTCACCACTGCCAGTTCGGTCTCAAGCTGGCTGGCAGAAAGAAAGTTGGGATCAAAGACAAAATCCCTGCGGCTGGAAGCCCGCAGGATATCAGCTTCAAAGCCGACGCTGCGGGCAAGGGCCACAAAGAGCCTGGCAATGTCATTCGCGGAGCCATAACCATGAATGGCGACATCGGCCACATTTCGATTGGGGCGCAGGTCCTCAGCCCTGTCCTCCAGGCGCGTGCGCTGTCGCTCAAAACTCAGATTTCTTATTTCCTGTGCCCGGGAATAGAGCTTTCGCAGTATTTTTTCGGGATCGCTCTCGGCGTTCGTGACTTCCGCCGCAATTTTTCTGATCTCCTGATGGCTTCCGATGAAGCGCTCGGTTTCAAGAAACCAGTTTTTGGCCTGCCCCTGCCAGAAAGCATCGGGAGATGAAATCTCGCTGCCGCCGTAGAAGAAGCGCACCAAAGCACGGTAATTGTCCGGCGGCGGCATGGATTCCTCGGGCTGAAAAGCCGGCATGCGCTCCAGTTCCAGTGTCACCACACCACCGTCATCTTTGGGCGTTACTCCCTCGGGCAGGTTGGAGTAAACGTAAGAAAATTGCACCTCATCTTCGTCTTCAAAATGCCTTATTGCGTTCAGCGGACCGGTAAATGGCCGGATGGAAAATTTCTCCTTTACTGTGTACAGTTCGTGCTGAATTTCCCATGTTTTATCCCCGATATAGCTGTTCCAGGAATAGCTGTATTTGTACTCAAGAATGCTGCCTGCCGTGACTGCCGGAAAGGTAAAGCTTTCGATTACCGTCTTTGAGTCCGCAGTGCGGCGAACAATTTTTTCAAACGTGCGGCCATGCAACTCCGCAATCGTGCCATCGGGATGAAGGGTGCGCGCCTTCAGCTCCGTAAGGTACGCATAAGGAGGAATGGGAATCTCCACATCCGCAAACCTGCGGCCTTGCCCGGCGAGCACCTTGATACGCTTATAGATGAACTGATGCTGGCGGCTGTCATCGCGGAAATCCGCATAATAAAGCTGGATGGCGGGTGCTCCGGCATCACCCGGCACATCTTTGGTCTGCCAGTCCAGCGCGGTAACGGGAAGCCAGTCTTCACGCTGCCCCAGTGAGGCAGAGCACAGTGCGCAGATGAAAAATACAAGCATGCAATAACGGCGCATCAGCCTTTTTTGCCCCCGCCCTGCCTTTTCCGAATTCCGCCGCCACACAAGTAAAAGCATGTATATCTATCCGCACATGGAATCTTTATTTCGTGACAGCTCCCAGGCCTTGGCGTACTTCCAGCTCACATACGAGGCGTGCGTTATATGGACCAGCAGGCCCTCCGGTCCATCCAGAAATCCACCGCGAAAAAAATAGCCGTAGATAAAGCGCACCAGCGGGCGAAAAATAATATTTACCAGGCTAAAGCCCGCTTTTTTCTGCGCCACCGTCATTTCCGCCCCCAAAGATGAATAGCGGTTCGCATGCTCAATGAAATTCTCGAGCCGGGGGTAGGCATGATGAATCAGATCGCCTTCCAGCAAGCCGGTGGGCCGCGCCATTTTCATATCTTCGTGGACGGCGCGAAGCTCGAATTCCGCCGCGCCTCTCCTGATCAGCCGCAGCTTGCGGTCGGGATAGTATCCGCTGCGCCGGATCCAGCGATTCAGGTACATGTTTCTGCGGCCCATACGATAGCCCTCAAACCGGGGGGGCGTTTCTTCGAATTTGAGCAACTGCTGTATGCTCGCCGCCAGTTCCTGGCTGACCTCTTCGTCGGCATCCAGCGAGAGAATCCAGTCATGACTCGCCTTGGCCAAAGACGAATTTTTTTGCGGCGCAAATCCTTTCCACTGTTCGATGAAAACCTTTGCGCCATAAGATTGTGCAATGCTCACGGTTTCATCCGTACTACCGGAGTCCACAACGATAATCTCATCGGCAATTTGCTTTACGCTTTCCAGCGTTCGCGCGAGGTTGGCTTCTTCATTCAGCGTAATGATGCAGACGGAAAGAGTCATGCCGGAAGAATACAGGATTCTCATGGGCCGGCAAAAAGCCCGGCTGCATTCAGCCGGGCTTATTTTCCTCAGAACGGATGATTATCGAACAGGCGGCGGAGTTGTAGATGGCGGAGTTACTGGCGGTGTTGTCTGGTTCTCCTGCACACCGGTGTTGGGTACCGCTCCCTGCACACTGGGAATGGTTTTCACTTCTCCGGTTACCGCTTCATCCAGTTTGATGTTGTTCCGATCCAGCAGTTCGGCCGTATCCTGGTCCAGTGTCACACGCGATTTTGCGTAGTTAGTCATTGCGGCGACCGTATTGGATTCAGCCTGAGCCAGATCGCGCTGGTCCTGCAGAATAAGAATGTAGGTGGAAGCGCCGAGAGCGTATTTCTTCTGCTCCGCGTCCAGTGTCTGCGCGGCAAGCTCCTGTGCCTGGCGCGCGGCGGCCACGCGAGCGCGGTTCTGCTCCACGGCAAACGTGTCATTGCGGACCTGGATGGCTATCTGATTTTCCAGCTGTTTCACATGGAGTTCAGCCTGGCGGTACTCCAGTTGCGCGCGGATTTGCACCGACTGCGCTGCCCGGTTGCGAATCGGAACGTTGATGTTGATAGCAACCCCTTTATCGGGGGAACTGGAATTGAACAGGTTGTTGTCGGCATCGAGAAAACCCGTGGCCGGTATGCTTCCCGGCGGAAGCCCCCTGAATGCTGGGTTTTGCACACCCGCCAGGCCCGCGGCTCCGTAGAAGCCCACAAGGTCCACCGTCGGCAACAGTCCATTTTTGGCGCCTTTCAGTCCGATGGCGCTGTTTTCGAGGTTGATCTTCTGCTCAATGTAGTCGGGTCGATTGGCCAGCGCCTTTTTCATCAGGTCGTCAACACCAGGAAGGTTTTCCTGGTCGGGAATCTGGACCGTATCGGTGGGTACGACTTCCGCCTGCGTCACGGGAGAATTCGAGGGCAGGCTGCGCGTGATGGCATTCTTCATCTGCAACTGCTGGAGCTGCAGATTGGTCCGCGAAACGATCAGGTCCTGCTGCGCAGTAGAAACGTTGCTCTGCGCCCGGACAATGTCGATAGGCGCCAGGGTGCCAATCTCTACCTGTTTGCGGTTGTCGGAAAGCGTTTTTTCGGCCAGGGCGAGGGAGCGTTCTTTTACTCGTACATCTTCGTAAGCATTTACCAGGTCCCAGTAAAGGTTCTGTATCTGGCCCACCGTAACAATCACCTGCTGCCGGAAGGATTCTTCGGTAATCTTTTTTGTGTTTTTCGCCTGGCGGATCAGTCGAGTGTTAATGCTCGGGCCGAATCCCTGCAACAGGTGCTGCCGGATGGTTGCGCGGAAGCTCGAATTGAGTACGGGATTGAGCGTGCTGAAAAGACTGTTCGTTGTCTGCCGGTTGTTGTCGTAACTGAAGGTGAGGGACGTGCCCGGTGAAAATCCCTGAAAATAGGTAAAGTTACCGGTGGTCGTGTTTTGCGTCAGGTTATTCGTTCCCGTGGTGACGATGTTGGAAAGCGGGAACCTGGCGCGCTCGAAGCTGAGCGTGCCGCTCACGACCGGATCAAAACTGTCCGGTGTTGGTCCGGCGCCCGTGGCCGAGAGCACAATGCCCGACGCGCCCGCACCCGCGCCGCCTGCCCCCGTGCTGGTGCCACCCGCGCCTCCACCGGCTCCGCCCGCAACTCCGGTTCCGGTGCCACCCGGCGTACCCTGGACGACTCCGGTATTCACGCCACGCGGAGAACCACCTGATTTGGTGAGCAGGATATCGGTATCGGCAATAGGCAGGTTAAAGCGCGCAATGGCAATATCGAGGTTATCCGCCAGCGCCAGAGCAATGGCATCATTCATGGAAAGATAAAGCTTGCCGTTTTTTATCAGTTCATCCACGCGCGGAGCATTGCCAAAAGCCGGCGGCGGAACCATGCGTTCCAGATAAGGCGCGGCTGGATTGGGCCAGTAATTCGCCGGCTTTGAATAATCCACATGGGTCGGCGAAGGCAGCTTCGGCGCCGGAGCGCTGGGGAGCTGCGTCTGCGACTGGGATACAGTCTGTTGCGCTGTGGCGCAACCCGCGAGCAAACAAACGGCGGCTAATATCTTTCGCAATGAACCTTGCAATAAAAGGACTACAGACATTCTTCATTTCTCCCAGGACGGTTGAGTGCACTGTTAATCTGACTTGGAAACCTTCTTTTCGTCACCTTTAGTACGAAAGAGTCGTATTCATGGTTCCGAAAAGATAAACAATAATGGTATGCGCAGGCGGAAACCTGACAGTATAGCGGCTTTCCGAATCCTTTCGCTGTTAAAAAGTGTTAGGTGACTCAATTTTGCATCGCAATTTCAAACTAACCCTCGCCTACGACGGCCACGATTTCGCCGGCTGGCAAATTCAGCCGGACCGGCCCACCATTCAGGGAACTTTAATGTCGGGCATCGAACGCCTGACCGGAGAAAAGACGCTTCCGCAGGGTTCGGGACGAACGGATGCCGGAGTGCATGCGCTGGCGCAGGTTGCCACGGTGGCCCTGCAATCGCCGATACCAGCGGAAAATCTGCGCAAGGCGCTCAATCATCTGTTGCCTGACGCAATTCGCATATTGTCGGCAGAGGAAGTTGCTCCCGGGTTTCATGCACGCAGATCGGCCACGGCCAAAACCTATCAATACAGAATTTATCGCGGTGAAATTTGCTCTCCCTTTCTTGCCCGTTACGTTGATCACCATCCCTTTCCCCTGGATGAGGACAAAATGGCGGCAGCGGCGGACATCGTGACCGGCGAGCACGACTTTACCTCATTTGCCGCGGTTGACCCTGAAAGCCGCAAAGAAGGCCTTGAAGTCAGTAATGTGCGCACCATTTATTCCTCAGTGTGGAAGCGTTGCGGAGAGGAGCTGATTTATACCGTTCGGGGCAATGGCTTTCTGCACCACATGGTGCGAAATCTGGTGGGCACGTTTTTGCTGGTGGGCAAGGGCAGTTTGAATGCAGGCGATGTCCGGCGCATCCTTGAACTGCGTGACCGCTCGGCGGCGGCGGCCACCGCCCCGGCAAGCGGTTTGGTGCTGGTGAGCGTAGAATACGGGCCATGAACGCCGCACGCGCGGAAGTTACCCTTCGGCAGATTGAAGTCCGCAATCCTGCCACGCAGCAAGCCGTGGGTTCTGTGCCGGCCTTCGGTGCGGAAGAGGTTTCCACGGCAGTCATACAGGCCCGCAAAGCCCAGCGCGAATGGGCGGCAACTCCCCTTAGCGAACGAATGCGGGTTCTCCGTCGCTTCCAGCAACTGCTTCTAAGCCAAAAAGAGCGGGTTGGCGACGTTATCAGTCGTGAAACGGGCAAACCGCGGGCCGAAGCCCTGTCCACGGAAATTCTGGTAGTGCTGGACGCGGTTGAGTTTCTGTTGCGCCATGCCCCGCTACTTCTGCGCCCGGAACACATTCCTCATGCCAACCTGGCCATGAAGCTGAAGCGCGGAATGCTGCTGCGGGCACCCTGGGGCGTGATCGGCATCATTAGCCCGTGGAATTATCCGTTCAGTATTCCTTCCACCGAGGCGCTTTCGGCGCTGATCGCCGGAAATGCGGTAGTCCTTAAGCCCTCAGAATTCACGCCTTTTTCCGCTCTCGAATTGCAGAGCCTGCTGCGGGAAGCGGGGCTTGGCTCCGGCTTGCTTCAGGTTGTAACCGGTGAAGGCTCAACCGGCGAAGCTCTCTTGCAAGCCGATATCAACAAGCTGGTGTTTACTGGCAGCGTGGCGACGGGAAAACGCGTTGCCGTGTCCGCCGCTGCGCGGCTGTTGCCCGTGGTGCTGGAACTGGGCGGCAAGGACCCGATGATCGTGCTGGAGGACGCCGATCTGGACGTGGTTTCGAGCGCCGCTGTCTGGGGCGCATTCATGAACGCCGGGCAAACCTGCCTTTCGGTGGAGCGCTGCTATGTGCACGAATCCATCTGCCGGAAATTTCTGGATTTGTGCGTGGAAAAGACGTCCAGGCTGCGAGTCGGCAGCACGGAAAATGCAGCCGATACAGGTCCACTTATCAGTGAGCGCCAGCTCAAAGTAGTCCGTGAGCAGGTGGAAGAGGCCATTGCTCAGGGCGCGCGCCTCCTTGCCGGAGGAACGCCTCTGCCGGAACTCGGCCCCAACTTTTATGCGCCCACGATCCTGGCCGATGTAACGCATTCCATGCGGATCATGCAGGAGGAAACCTTCGGTCCGGTACTGCCGGTTCACAGTTTTAAGACCGAGGAGGAAGCCATAGCCCTGGCCAACGACTCGCAATTCGGACTGGCTGCCAGCGTGTGGACCCGCAACCGCAGGCGGGGCGAGGCCATAGCGCATCGTATTGAAGCTGGTACGGTGATGGTCAATGATGTCATCTCCTGCTTTGGCCTGAGCGAAGCGCCCCACGGAGGCATCAAGGCCAGCGGAATTGGGCGCACCCATGGCCGGTTTGGGCTGGAAGAAATGGTCTGGCCCCGGTATGTGGATTCAGATCTCGCTCCCGGCATCAAGAAACCGTGGTGGTACGGCTATGGTCCGGTTTTTGCCACGCAAATGGCAGGCTTTGTTGATATGTTGTTCTCAGCGGGACTGGCTCGTCGCTTCAGGGGAGGGCTGAAGAGCGCGCAATCCTTTCTGCGCCGAAAGCCTCTGTAAGAGTAAAATTTTTGCAGGATCAATGCTCAAGGAGCATTCGTGCCATTCAAAAACTCAGAACTGATTTATGACTGGAATTCGGTTAATGGAGCCAGCCTCAAGCCTGCTGGCCCGGTACTGCTGGATGACGAATCGCTGCGAGATGGCCTGCAGTCGCCTTCGGTAAAGGATCCCTGTATTGAAGACAAGCTCAGGATTCTTCACCTGATGGAAGACCTGGGCATCAACATGCTCGACATTGGTCTGCCTGGAGCGGGTCCGCGAGCCGTGGCCGATGCCGAGCGGCTGGCACGAGAGATCGTCTCGTGCAGGATGAAGATCAAACCGAACTGCGCGGCCCGCACTCACGAGAATGACATTCGCCCGGTGGCGGAAATTGCACAACGCGTCGGAATAGCGATGGAAGTGGCGGCTTTTATAGGCTCCAGCCCCATTCGCCGTTATGCGGAAGACTGGACCCCGGACTTTCTCCTTCGCACCACGGAAAAGGCGGTCACCTTCGCCAAATCGCTTGGCCTCGAAGTCATGTACGTGACGGAAGACACTTCCCGCTGCGATCCCGAAACAGTCAAACAGCTTTACACTACCGCCATTAACTGCGGCGCCTCGGCAATCGTCATTTGCGATACCGTCGGTCACGCCACACCGGCGGGCGTCCAGGCTTTGGTTAGCTTTGTTCGTGAAAATGTGGTCAAGCCTTCCGGAGAAAAAATCCGCGTGGACTGGCATGGACATTCCGACCGTGGACTTGCGGTGGCAAACTCGCTGGCCGCTCTGGCGGCCGGTGCGGATTGTGTGCATGGAACGGCCATCGGCATTGGGGAGCGTGTGGGCAACACGCAAATGGACCAAATGCTGGTCAACCTCAAACTGATGGACGTCCAGCCCTGGGCTGATCAGGACCTCACTAAACTTCGCGAGTACTGCACAACCGTATCCGAAGCTACCGGCGTGCCCATACCGCGAAATTATCCGGTACTGGGTGAAGACGCCTTCCGCACGGCAACCGGCGTACACGCGGCGGCGGTAATCAAAGCCTTCAAAAAAGGCGAAACGGAGCTGGCCAACACTGTGTATTCTGGCGTTCCATCACATTACTTTGGTCTCGAACAAATCATCGATATCGGCCCTATGAGCGGGAAGTCGAACGTAATCTTCTGGCTGGAACGCAAAGGAATGACGGCCTCACCAGAGCTGGTGGAGCGTATTTTTCAACGGGCCAAAGCTTCGGACCGCTGCCTGACGGAAGCAGAAATTCTGTCGTGCTGCAGCTGAGTCTCTGCTATATTTACACCGCTCGAACCGTTTCGCCTGCTTTGGTTAGCAGGATGCCCCCAACCATAAAAGGAGAACAGATGAAAAAGATACTCACCCTTGTGTGCATGCTGGCCCTGAGCGCAAGCCTGGCCATTGCGCAAACCAGCGGAACAACCGGCGGCGACACAACAACCACAAAGAAGGCCCATAAAGGCGGCAAGAAAGGCCATAAGGGCGGGAAGAAAGGCAAGAAAAGCAGCGGCGACACCACCACTTCCACACCGAAATAAATGTTTTGGACTTTTCCGGAGTACCAGAAGTGCAGGCCTGTTCGTGATTTCCTGATCTCGTGCCGCGCAACTATTTGGCTGCTGACGGGTTTGTGTAATTACAGTCTAAATCTTTCCTTCTGAGGAGAATCTATGAAGAAGTTGTTTGCTCTTGTTTGCGCACTGGCTCTCTGTGGCAGCCTGGCTGTTGCTCAGGCGACAGGCGGCAGCACTGCCCCCGACACTACCACCTCCGCCAAAGGCAAAAAGCACCACCACCACAAAGGCGGCAAAAAGCATAAAAAGGGTGGCGCGGACGCCAACACCGGCAGCACTACACCTAAATAACCTGCCTGAAGTTTGTTTCCAGACCTGAAGCGGCCTTTGCGGCCGCTTCTTTTTTTGTCCATTCGTCTATTCTGTCCGCGTTATAGTATCGGTTTGGAACGAATGCCTACCCGTGGTCCAGTTTCTGAACTCGTCGGCTGCCTGAAGCCACAGCAGGAAGTCGCTCGCATTGCCGAAATGCGGGCCACCCATGCCGCCATGATCAGTCTTCATCAGCAGGAAATGGAGCTGCGCCGCTGGCAGATGGAACTGGCCGGAATTCCCGCTCCGCCTTTTGGGGAAGAGCCGCGCAGCGAATGGCTGTTCCAGCGTTTCACTTCGCTGGGGCTATACAGGGTGCGGCGCGATGAACTGGGCAATGTGTTTGGACTGCTTTATGACGACAATGCCGCGCCTTTGATTGGCGTAAGCGCTCATCTGGACACTGTGTTTCCCGCAGGCACGCGGCTTGAATCCCGAGAAGATGGCAATCGGCTCTATGCTCCCGGAATCAGTGATAATGCCGCCGGAGTCGTGGCCATGCTGGCCATGGTGACGGCGCTCAGGAATGCGCGGATTCGCCTCGCCACCAATGTGGTTTTTATCGGCAACGTAGGCGAAGAAGGTGAAGGCAATCTGCGTGGTATGAGGCATATTTTTGCCGATCCTGCGTGGAGCCATGCCATTGCCAGTCTTCTCGTCCTCGATGGTGCAGGCACGGATTCCTACGTTACCCACGCTTTGGGCAGCAGACGATTCGAAGTATCTTTTCAGGGACCCGGAGGCCATTCCTGGAGCGACTTTGGTATTCCCAATCCCATTGTGCTGCTGGCGCGCGCTCTGGCCCGCTTTAGTGAAGCAGAGGTCCCAAAATCTCCACGAACCACATTTAACGCAGGCG
>Ga0209166_10002071_pt1 | contig 15739 bp, 15 predicted proteins | sample Coa_R1_3_FD_187151 | JGI IMG/M metagenome (GOLD analysis project Ga0209166, IMG submission 187151) | Surface soil microbial communities from Centralia Pennsylvania, which are recovering from an underground coalmine fire - Coalmine... | ecosystem: Environmental > Terrestrial > Soil >... | reverse complement strand
TCGTGCAGCTCTTGCGCGGATGTGTCGGAGACTGCGCAAAACTCCATCCCCTGATGTCGCCAGTGGACCCACTGATAGCCCTGGCGCGATCCGGGCGGGTGAATCGGTGTGTCCGGTTCTTTGGTCGGCCACACAAAGACGTTGACGAAATGCTTGCGGCGTCCGTAAACCAACGCTGCCACATTACGCTCACCGAGCACATCGAGACGGCCGCCGAGCAATGGAAATCCCTCATCCACGAAATCGTGCACTGGCGGCACGAAGTCCAGTTTGCCGTCAAACCACGGCTTGACAGTGTGCTGGTCCGTGGAAGTCACGTCGGTGAGATGCCCGGGTTGCAGCGAGCGAATATGTGCGTCGATGACTTCCGTCGCCGTGACCGATTCAGGACCAGTGGCGCGGAAACGTGGCAAGGAATACCACGCTATTCCGCTTAACACGACGATTGCGGCAGCTACTGCAAGCCAGCGCCACGCGGCAACCGCTGAACCTCTGGAGGAGCCAGTCGCGGGGCTTTTGAGTTCCCTGCGAATCTTCCCGCGCAAATCCGCCGGAGCGGTTTCGTAAAGCTGCGCTCGTTGAAGGGAGGAACGCAGCGACTCTATGGCTCCCAGAGTTGCCGTGCACTCGCGGCAATTCTCGAGATGCCGTTCGAACTCGGCGGCACGCGCGGCGTCGAGTTCGCCGTCGAGATAGGCGTGGAGGAGCGTCCCGGGGAAATCACAGCTCATGGGGCGCCTCCTGCTGGGCAGGTTGCGTAAGGGCACGCTGCAATCGCTGGCGCGCCCGGGCGAGCGCGGACATGACCGTCCCGATCGGAACGCTGGTAATCGCGGCTATCTCTTTATAGGAACAACCCTCGAATTCGCGCAGCACAATCACTTCGCGGAAGCGCAAAGGAAGTGTTTCGAGAGCCCGCGCCAGCCGTTCGCGATTGTCCCCTGCGATGGCCAGCGCTTCTGGCGTCGCGGCAGATTGTTGGTGCAGGTCTTCGTCGAATTCGGTCATGAGCTCCACTTGGCGGTTCTTCTCCAGCCACGTATAGCAAGTATTGCGGACGATTTGCAAAAGCCACGCTCGCGTGTCGCCGCCGTTGAAGCCCCGAAAGAAGCGAAACGCGCGCAGCATCGCTTCCTGCGCGACGTCTTCCGCGTCGGGCCGGCTTCTCAGCAGCCATCGCGAAAGATTGAATGCAGCATCAAGATGGGGCAACACGAGCTGCTCAAAGCGAGCCCGGTCTTGCGAATCCAACACGTCCCAACCCTTCCCCTGGCCCGTAGTACTCATGAACGAGAACCACCCCGGAACCGATTTTATTCCACATTATCCACTATCTGTGACGAATTAGTTTCTCGGAAGTAAGCGTAAGAAAATTGGAATAAGCGCACGCCTTGCTTGGTCTGCACAAATGAAACTCGTCCCATGGCGGCCCGGGACCCTTGGACGTCTTCTTGCCCGCGCCGCTCCTGCCGAAAATGCGCAGTCGTGGGAAACGCATACGAATTCGTGCGTATGCCAAAAGTGTGTTCAGGAGGAAGAAAAAATGGCTGGCAGGACGAAAATTGAAATTTTGCACGATCACAACCAGGATGGAATCGACCGGCGCGGATTTTTGAAGTGCATGGCCTGGGCCGGCACAGGCGCGTTCTGCGTTATGAAGCGCGGCGTTCTGAAATCCTACAGCATGAGCCGGCTTTCGGATATGAACCCCGAAGACATGAAGGGGGAGTTGAGCTTCGTGCAAATCAGCGACAGCCACATGGGCTTTAACAAAGCCGCGAATCCGGATGTTGCCGCCACTTTGCAGGCCGCTGTCGATAAAATCAACTCACTATCGATTCCGCCGGAGTTTTTGCTGCACACCGGAGACGTCAGCCACCTCTCGAAGCCCGAGGAGTTCGACACTGTTAGCCAAATCCTGAAAGGCGCCGCGGCGAAAGATGTTTTCTTTGTTCCCGGAGAGCATGACGTTTTGAACGATGACGGCAAAGATTATTTCGACCGCTTCGGTAAAGGGACACAACCGGGAGGGTGGTACAGCTTCGAAAAGAAGAGTGTGCACTTCATTGGTTTAGTGAACGTACTGAATTTGAAAGCCGGGGGAATGGGAACTCTCGGGCGCGCGCAACTCGAGTGGCTCGAAAAAGACGTCAAGCATCTCACGTCCAGCACACCGATCGTTGTTTTCGCGCATATCCCGCTGTGGACGGTTTATCCGGAATGGGGCTGGGGAACCGATGATAGCGCACAGGCTCTCGCGTACCTGAAAAAGTTTGGCTCGGTGACCGTGCTCAACGGGCACATTCATCAAACCATGCAGAAGGTCGAAGGGAATGTCACGTTTCACACCGCCTGCTCCACGGCTTTCCCGCAGCCAAAGCCCGGCGAAGCACCCTCGCCAGGACCGATGAAAGTGCCCGCCGAGCAGTTGCGAAGCCTTCTGGGGATCACGGATGTGAACTACGTGCGGGGCAAGCATGCGCTGGCGGTGGTTGATTCGACGCTGGAGTGAGCGAGAAGAACTCCTACACGCAAACAAGCAGGCCGAAACTGAAAATCAAAGGAGAGAAAAAAACATGAGGAAAAGTGTGCTTATAGCAAGTGCAATGGTTGCGGCGGTGATGGGTCTGGGCGGAATCCAGCCCAAACATAATGGCATCATCGCGAGCGCGCAGGAAAAACCGCCCTCAACGGCCGAGGTGAAAATTGACAATTTCTCCTTTGGCCCGGCGGCCATCACCATACCAGCGGGAACCACGGTTACCTGGATCAATCGCGACGACATCCCTCATACCGTCGTGAGCACCGAAAAAGCCTTCAAATCCAAGGTTCTCGATACCGACGAAAAGTTTTCTTACACCTTCACGAAATCCGGCGAGTATCCCTACTTTTGCTCCATTCATCCGAAGATGACCGGAAAAGTGATCGTCCGGTGATCGCCCGCAAGAGGAGGATGGAAGTTGCATCCATTTGATATCAAAGCTGCGCTACTGGCCAAGCATGCGCAACACGTTGTCTTGGTCCACTTTCCCATCGCGCTGTTCACTGCCGGCGTGGTGTTTGATTTCCTTTCGCTGAGCTCCAAGCGGCGCGTCCTTGCGGAGGTGGCTTATTACAATTTACTCGGCGCAGCGATTACCGTGCTGCCGGTGCTCGGGACTGGTTTTCTCGCTTGGCAGTTCCAGCTTGAAGGCCAAAAACTCAAAGGCGTTCTGCTCATGCATTTGGTTCTGGGTTGCGCGTCGATGATGCTCATCTGGATCTTTTGGGATCTTCATGCGCGCTCCCGAGGAAGGAAGCGAGATTTGCAAAGGACTCTCCCAATTTTCCGCCTTACGCTGGAAACATTGGCTGTGTTTATTGTGGGGCTCACGGGCCATCTTGGGGGATTTCTCAGCGGCGTGAATGGCCCCAGCTAGTACTTTTTGTGCTTCTCCATGCCACATAGTTTGCCTTTAAACCGCTGTAAATAAAGAACATATATGTCTGATGGTCAATGGTGAGCGGCTTTGTTCTAGTACCACGACTGCAGTACCCCGCCCACTGGCTCTAGCGGCCCATTGAGCGCTTCACATGCACTGCGTAGCCTTCTAAGAACGGGTTGGGGGCCGCGCGGGGACAGCGGCTCCGCAAGGAGCCGTGTGCGAGCTACCCAACCCGCCACTCTAATCTTTCCCCGCTATCCGCGTTTTTGCATCCTACCCTCGAATCTTCAAGATTTCTCAGTCGATCTTTCGGCAACCTTCGGCAACCTTCGGCAACCTCCGTGCACTCCAACATTTGCGTTCAGCGTTTCCATGCGGAAATAGCTGCGTCATCAGAGAGTTGGAGAGAGGGCCCGTACTTTGGGTGAACGATTCCGGCGACACATGGCGCGATTTACAGACAAGCTACGCGTCCCCGGACTCGTGCTTGCAGTCTTCCTCCCGGCTTCTGTCTCTTCCGCGCAAGCCGCTCCAGCCGCCAACCCCGCCCCCACCAGATTGCACTCCGAAACCATCTCCGCATTTGATCGTTACGTGCGGTTAACGGAGGAACGCAATGACATGGAGCTGAAACGCGGTTCTCCGATCCTGTGGATCGATTCGCTTCCGGAAACTCAGCGCGCCGGGGCCTACGCGGCCCTAAAACGCGGCGAGGTTCAGATCCATCAGCTCGCCACGTTGGACGCTGGCAAGCCAATCCTTTGCCCCGGAGGCATGATCCATCATTGGGTCGGTGCGGTTTTCATTCCTGGCGCAAACCTAAACGGTGTGCTCGGCGTCCTTCAGGATTACGATCATCAATCCGAATATTACGCTCCTGATGTGGAACGCTCTAAAATCGAATCGCGCGACGGCGACCACTTCCGCGTGTTCCTCCGTTTCCGCCGACACAAAGTGATTACCGTTGTCCTCGATACCGAGCACGACGTGCGCTATTTTCACGACGCCCCGGATCGCGCCCATAGTCGGAGCTCCGCAGTGCGCATCGCCGAAATCCAAAATCCCGGAAAGAGCGACGAACGCGAAAAACCACCAGGCGACGACGGCGGCTTCTTGTGGCGCATGGAAACATGGTGGCGGATGGAAGAACGCGACGGCGGAGTGTACGTGCAGAGCGAGGTTGCCTCACTCACTCGCGACATTCCCACCGGCCTCGGCTGGCTGATCGGCCCGTTCGTCACGAGCATCCCAAAGGAAACGCTAGCCTTCACGCTGGATGCCACACGAAAAGCCGTCGAGTCCAAGACAAGAAACAACCCTGCGGCGGGAACAGCCCCTCAAATCTAGAGGGACCCTTTCAGCGCACAGACAAGTACGGCTCCGCTATTAAGCAGCGGATGTGCCCAGCTGCTCGCCCCTTTGTCCGTGCCAGAATAGAAGATGATTCGGTCGGCCCACTGCGAGATCAACTCAAAAGAATCGTAAACGCTATAAGAGTACGCGACGCCATCGCCTTCTGTGATTCTATAACCTTTGCCCGAGGTGCGGACGTAGTTGTACGCCCCCCACAACTTGCTCTTGTATAGGCCTAGTTTGATAAGCCGCGCCGCTCGAGACCCCTGCCCGAAGCGATTGCTGTCCGAGATCAGCACGGCTTTCTTCGCCACTCGCAGCATCTCCTTGACCACGGCGTTGGGATTGGCTACGTGATGAAGCACAGCGAATTCGCAAACGACATCGAAGCTGGAATCCGCAAAAGGCAGCGCCGCCCCGCTCCCGCGGACCACTGGCCCGGCAGCAGTATTGCCGTTGTGTACCGCCTGCTGGAGGAGCGCGGCCACGGGCTCAACGCCGCAAACGAAGCCATTTGGCAGCGCCTCTTTCAAATCCCGCAGCCCCCGGCCGGTTGCAGTACCTACGTCGAGAACTGACCGAGCGTCGATCATGCGAAGGATAGAATGGACGAACTTGTTGCCGAGAGCGTCGCCAGAACCTTCATGCTCGTGCATCTGTTCATATCGCGCAGCTGTGTCCGTGTAATACTTGCGCTGCATCTCCACGCCGCGATCGAAGTTCGGAGTCATTCGGTACCTTGCAGGAATGCCCGTATCATGGGTCCTTTGATTAATGCATCTTACTTCAGGAACCCGGCGCATCGCATCCTCCTGAGTGCTGCTAGGAGTCAGAGGAAGCCCTCTTCGCGTCGATGACTCTTAAGAGTTCCCAGACAGCAGCGGCGTTACGATTCCAGTTCCATTGGAGGATCGTTTTGGCTGCCTCTTCGCCAAGGTTGTGGCGCAGAGCCAGATCTGCTTGAAGCCGCTCGATTAGCTGTGCCAGAGTTTTTGCGTCGCACGGGTCGCGCACGACAAACCCGTCGACTCCGTCGTGAATGAACTCTGCTACGCCCGCAAATACGGACGTAATCACCGGCAAGCCGCACGCCATGGCCTCCGCCACTGGAAGCCCGAAAGAGTCTTCTCGGCTAGGACTGACGTAAACGTCCGCCGCAGCATAGAAATCGAGCACATCGGGCCGCGGAGGCTCCCAAAGGCAGCGTTGCTCGATACCAAGTTTCCGTGCACTTGCACGGAACCGCTCTGCGGCATCGTTTCCCACTACTAGCAAGCGTAAAGGCAAACCGGGAAAAGCCGCCATCGCTTTCAAAATCGTAGGCAAGCCTTTGACCCGCCAATCGTTGCCGATCAGAAGCAGAACGAAATCATCGGCGCGAAGACTTCTCCGTTGCCGCGCTTCCGCGCGCCGCGCGAGCCTCGTTGGCGCTGTAAAATGCTCGGTGTCAACGCCATTCGGGATCACGCAAACACCTTCCCGGTGAAAATAATTTCTCAGGAGACCGGCGGTTCGCCGGGAAACCGCCACAAGAGATACCGTTTCATCGGTGTAAATCCTGCGTTCCAATCTGGCCAGCAGCACATAGTAAACGCGCCTGTGCAGCCGCCGAAAAAAGCCGCCCTGCAGCGCGGGGTCTTCCTCTTCTTCCCGCGCGAGCTCCTGCAATCGATGAAACAGCGCATGAACGATTACGACATCCGGATGAAGACAATTGATCCCCGGCGACAGGACCAAATCGAAAGAAACGCGGCCAAATGACGCGCTCCATTTTCGCAGGAACCCGTTTAAGAAAATCCAGGCGATAAATTGCGCCACATGCGGGCCAGGAATGGATGGGACCTTATGCCAAAAAATGAAGCCTGACTTCGCAGAGCGCGCCGATTGCAGGTCGATTAGCTCAAGGCCTTCCACCCGTTGTGCGTAGAGATGAATCTCGCAACCGTAATCGCGCGCAAGCCTCTCGAGCAATTCCGCAAGCGCGCGCTCCGTGCCGTGGCGCCGGTCAACAAACGGGGAAACCACGGCGAGCCGCAAGTCAGCGCATCCAGCGGCGCGCAGGTTGGGGTGCCGGAGCGTCGATCGCGAACTGCGGCGAGAGCGCGATGGTCGGAAGCCGGAAGAGCAAGCCGAGCAGCAGCCAAAAGTACGCATTCAGCAGAAAATCTTCGTACGCGGCCATGCCTCCAAAAGTGGCGGGGCCGAGCAAAAAGAACGCATACCAGAAAATCACGAAGCCCACCGGAAACCAGGGCGAACCGCGCAGTTTTTTGACCACTTTCCACGCGGCAAACAAAATCGCCGCGCTCATGACGATCCAGAGAATCAGCCCTCCGATGCCCATTTCAACGACCAGCGTTCCGAAACCGCTTTCGACGCCGATGGCCGGCGGCTTCACATTAAAGAATCGTGCGACATATTGGCCGCCATTAGAGGTTGTGCCGATTCCATACCCATAGGGCCAGCGGGCGTAGTTAAACGCGCCGAGAAAATTCTCCATGGGATACGACCACCCTCGAAGAGTAAGTTCGTTAGTCGGACTGGAGGGCAGAAGCGTTTCTTTGTAAATGGCGAGCCGCGACAAGAGAGCGTCCGGATAGGCATAGAAAAGCACAACCATTCCCAGTCCGATGCCTATCGCGACTCGCTGAACAGAACGGAAAACTCGCTTCGCTTCCCCCTGCTTCCAGGGAGCGCCCCAGATAAGCGCGACACTAGTTGCCGCAGCGTTGATCATCCCCCACATGAAGGAACCCCGCGACGCAGTCAAGAAGGCTCCCGCCGCCGTCACAGGCAGGGCGATAAACGCGAGAGCTCTTCCTCTCTTACAGCGCAGTAGAAGGTAACCGCTATAGCCCAGCACCAGTATCCACGCCACCATGATGAAATCTGCATAGCGGCCGGCGCTGACGAAGACCGAAGTCGGCCGGTAAGCAATCTCGCCCGAAATCGGAGATACGCGGTACAGACCGCTCAGTAGACGAAGGTCTTCGGCCTGAACTGCGGGATTAAGAAAGGATGGGCCTAGGATGGATTGAGCGATGCCCAAAGAAACGATGATAAGTACAAGAAACAAATTCACCGTGAAGAAACGGCGGATCTCCGCCTCGGAATTCAAAAGCGCATAGCCGACAAATATCAACGGCACGTAATAGAAGAATATTTTAAAGCCCATTAGGCCGTACCAGACGCTCGTGGAAGCCGGATTGAATATCTGAAGCACGCCAAACCAAATGAAAATCAGCAGCGGCATGAGAAACGGAGGGCGGAAGAATTTCACTTCCTTTCTGCGATAGGCCGCGAACAACGAGATGTATACGATCAGGACCAGAAAGTCCTTGGCGAAGTAAATCGCCATATTATTGCCCAGGAATTTCCGCGCAAAATCCTCGAACAGCAGCCAGCTCAAGAAAAAATACACGCCGTTGCGCCAGTTGCTGAGGATGGCGACGACGATTCCTCCGCCAACGACGCACATGGCGGCGTACGCCAAACCAGTCATGTCGTCGTTGATCACATACTGGGCTGCTTCGTAAGCGGCAAAGGCTCCTGCGACTAGCATGCCGAATCCGATCAGCGGGCGTCTTCCGAACTGACTTGAAGATAGAGCCGATGCAATTCTCATAATCTGGCTTCTTGCTGAGTTTCCCGATTATTACTGAGTCTAATGCATTCCGAAAGGGGTTTCCCGCAGACCGCTTCATTTCACTTGTGAAAACTGGCGCGTAGCCCGCTCTTCTGCAGAAGAGCGGCGCCCACTTCCGGGGCTCTTTGAGTCGGCTAGCTTTCTGCTCCGCACAACCATTAATCGATGCGCCCGGTGGTGTCTAGTGATTGTGTCACCGGCCGGTTGCGTGCGGCGAGGGTTCTTGAAATGGCAATCTTGAGGGTGACCGCCCAAACGGCAACATCCACTGGTAGGAATAGGACGCGGCCTTTCACGAGATTCCGGCCCATTCTGATAGCTGTCCACTTTGACCGGTCGAAAATCAGTCGGCTGAGAGAATAGTCCTTGGTTGATTCCCAATCATTACGGGACAGCTCTTTCTTGGCAAACTCCGTGACGGTATTATTCTGGATGGAAACGCACTGGCTTTGTGCGATGAAATGAGTGTCCCATCCGGCCGCTCGAATCCGCTCGCAAATGTCAGAATCTTCTGACACGTTGCCTAGACGGACGTTGTATCTGCCGACCTTCTCAACAGCTTCCCTTCGAAACAAGACCGCATGTCCCGGAGCGAAGTGGGCCGAGCCCGTCTCGGGGCCAAATTTGGTCTCCTGGAATCGCATGCGCCAACGCGAAAGCAACCGTTTGGGATTGTCGGGAACCGTACGCGTGAAGCAAACCCCGACTTCCGGATGTTTTGATAAATAGTTTGCACACGTCGCCAGCCAGTCTTGAGCTGGCAAAACTTCACAATTGACGCAGGCGATGAGTGGAGAGGCGCATTTTGCGAGGCCCGCGTTGCGCGCCGCAGCGTTTCTCTGATTCTTGGGCAAGCGAATCAGGGAGACTTTTCCCGCAGCTTCGATTCGCTGAGGGATCGCGGCGGGAACCGCGGAACCATCATCAATCACAAAAATGTGCGAAATGGGGTAAGTCTGTCTGAGGCAGGCATTAAGCGTTGCCTCGATCGCCTCAGGACGCTCGTTGAAGACAGGTATAACTACGTCAGAAGATCCTTGGGCTAACGCCGGGGACTCGTTCTTCGGATTCATCGGACCGCTTGATCGTACTCCCAATCTCGCCTTTAGCGCTTGTCAGTCTACTTTCGCCATCTCTTCCGCGCTATCTACCGCTTTGAGTCCTCGCGGCCGGTTCTGCTCAATCCGACAGCGCTGTGGAGCGTGCAAAAACGTCCCCGTATTCCTCTCCCGCAGCAAAATCGGAAAGGCGCTTGGATAATTCCTGACCACTCATCCAACCCTCAGAGACGTACTTAAGGTCAAGACCGCTACTGAAATTGAATTCGTAGCCACTTGAGAGAGCGGGTGTTTCAAAACAACGCCCCGCAGTTTGGGGAAGCAGGCGATTGTATTCGAAGCTCAAAGACTTCGGCCGAAATGACATTCCCATGAGCACGTGATCATCATAGCCCTCGGCGTCGACCTTGACGAATGCGGGAACGCCGTAGCGTTGCGCTAGTTCATCCAGCGTGACGACATCCACATCAACGCTTTCCAGCCACTGTGCATCTTGATGGATAGGGGACTGTCTGGCCCCCTCATACCAGGCTTCGACGACCGTGCTAATGACCGAGTCCTGACAGATTCTAAGTTTCAGTTTTCCAGGCTTGTCTCCAGCCGCGCAGTTTTCGACATTAATGTCACGAACTTTCGCAAGGCGTCTTAGTTGCTCGCAACAACTGGGATTTGGCTCTATAGCAACAACTATGGCGCCAAGATCAGTAAAAATCTCCGCGTGCCTTCCAACATGAGCTCCTACGTCGAAAACTAAATCTCCTGTCCGCACAAAAGACGAATAAAACGTTCTCATAGCATGGCGATAAGCAAATCTGGGGCGGTCAAAAAGGAACTGATACCCAAGCCGGAGCCGAGGATAGGCTCTGCTTCCCAGCAGTAGCCTCCTCGCGGTTGCCTCCATCTTACCCACATTGAAGCCCAAGAGTAATCACCTCTCCATGTAATCCGAGACCAGCACGGGCCGCGGTGACCGCATACGAATTTGGATTGCTTCGAATTCGCTTCAGCGAATTGCGTTCTTCTCTGCTGCGCTGTCTCAGTATACGGCACTTTTGTCTCGGCCAGTTGCTCGGCCCTCGGTCACTCCAAGAGCCTAACTCCCCGCTTACAGCGCCGCCTCAGCCTGCAGCTCTTCAATCACTCCCTCAGGCAGATCGTTCGTTCCGTCCCGCCGCTTTTCAATCTGCATCCTCTGCGTCCGCTGGGCAAGAAATGAATACAAGAACCAAAAGACTTTGCGACGCATGCGCGCACCTCGCCTTCTATGAAATACCTCTTTATGGAATACTTGGACTCCGACTCATACTGAGGAGTTCCCATGCCACGCTACCTCTCGCAACACACGCTAGCTTGCCTCACGCGCCAAGGCGCGGAGACGCTTGCCCAGCGCATGCAAGGCGGCGGCCCCGCATGCGCGGACCGCGTCCTGGTCAACATGGTCGAAGGAAAAATGTTCGCCGAGTTTCGTTCCGATTCCCGCGAAACCCTTGAAGCCTGGCTCAAAACCGAAGGCATGCACTACGATTGGCTCGTCCGCATCGAGTGGGAGACGCGCGACGGCAAGCTCCTTATCGCTGAGTGATCTTCCGTAATTTATTGTAAACAAATAACATGCTGGTTACTTGGAGCGGCGTCGGTTCTTTCTTGAATCTCGATAAAAAAGAGGGTGATTTAACGCGCCACCTGCGCTAATCTTTTCTTCTTACGTCTAACGAGAAGGGGAAACACCATGTCTGACTACGCACATCCAGAAGTTCTCGTCACCACCGAGTGGGTAGCCGCCCACTCAAAAGATCCGGGCATCCGCGTCGTCGAAGTCGATGTCGACACGACGGCCTACGATCAGGGCCACGTTGAAGGTGCCATCTCTTGGAACTGGCAAACCGAACTTCAGGACGCCATTCGCCGCGATCTAGCGCAACCGACGGCGTTCGAAGAATTGCTCGGCAAAGCCGGCATCTCTCCGGATACGACGATCATCCTCTACGGCGACAACAACAACTGGTTCGCGGCTTGGGCCTTCTGGCAACTGAAATATTACGGCCACGAAAAAGCGCTCATCATGAATGGCGGCCGCAAAAAGTGGCTCGAAGAAAAGCGCCCGCTTAGCACCGCCAAGCCATCGGCGGCTCCAACGTCTTATAAAGTTAAGGCGGCCAACGCCGCAATCCGCGCAAAGCGCGACGATGTTTTCGCCGCCCTCGAAAAGAAATCCGGCGCGCAACTCGTTGATGTACGCTCCGTGGATGAATTCACGGGAAAAATTATCGCCCCTCCCGGAATGACGGAGACGGCGCAACGCGCTGGTCATATTCCCGGCGCCGCAAATATTCCCTGGTCGCAGGCTGTGAACGAGGACGGCACGTTCAAAAGCCTCGACGCGCTCAAGCAGCTCTACGCCGCCAAAGGCATCAGCGGCGACCGGGAGGTCATCGCTTACTGCCGTATCGGTGAGCGCAGCTCGCACACCTGGTTCGTCCTCAAATACCTCATGGGCATCAAGGACGTGCGCAACTATGACGGCTCATGGACGGAATGGGGGAACTTGATTGGCGCGCCAATCGAGAAGGAAGTCTCGGCCGCGGCCGCGAAGTAACGCACGAGCTTCTGGCCACAATCCCTCTATCACTTGAAAAATGCGGGGCGCGCAATTTCGCGTCCCGCTTTCTTTTTTGCCCGGCATCCAAAAATTGTTTTGACGCAACCCCGGGCGTTTGGGGATAGAATACGCCCCTATTTTGGGAGGGACAGAGTCATGGAACCGGAGCAAAGGCGCGAGCCCAGATATCCGTTCATCGCGTGCGCGGAAGTGCTGGAAGAGGGTTCCGGAGCCCGCATGAACACTCGCATCAGCGATCTCAGTCTCGGCGGCTGTTACGTGGATACCATCAACCCCCTCCCAGACGGGACTTCCGTGCAAGTGAAGATATTTACCGAGACGCATTCTTTCGAAGCGCCTGCAACGGTGGTTTATTCTCACCTGCACCTTGGCATGGGAATGAAGTTTCTAGAGATGCGCGCAAATTCCCAACAGGTCTTGCGCCTTTGGCTGCCCGAGGCCGCCGAAAAATCGAACGAAGCCCACGCCTGAAGCAAGAACGGCCCCCGTCTGCTGGTTAGGAAGAAAATTCAATTGGCTGAGGGAATCATGGAAAACTCTTTTAAGTTTTCGCTGGGCGACGGCACGGACCTCGAACCTGGAGTCCGACAGGCCGGGCCGAGCTCTATCGCAGCCGGATGCGGCTCCGTCTCCGATCGGCGAGCGTTTCTGCAAACCGCGGCCGCCGGCGCGGCCGCTTTGGCTTTGCCTGCATGGGCCCGTGCTTCCGCGGTTCCAGGCATTCCTGCGGACGAGATGGACGGGATCCGCGCGGAAATTGAGAAGCGCCACGATGAAGCCGTGCAGCGTTTGCAACATTGGATCCAGCAGCCGTCCATCGCCGCGGAAAATCGCGGCATGAGCGAAGGTTGCGAGCTCACGATGAACATGCTCCGGGACGCGGGGTTCGAACACGTCACGAAAGTTCCGACGGATGGTCAGCCCGGAATTTTCGCGACGCTCGATGCGGGCGCGCCCCGCACCGTCGGCCTCTATTTCATGTATGACGTGAAGCAGGCGGATCCCGCGGAATGGAGTTCTCCGCCATTTAAAGCGGCGCTGGTGGATAAGCCCGGCCTCGGCAAAGTGATTGTCGGCCGCGGCGCGGTCAACCAAAAGGGCCCGGAGGCGACTTTTCTTGCCGCGCTCCATGCCATGCGCGGCGCGGGAAAGAAAATCCCCGTGAACTTTGTATTTGTCGCGGAAGGCGAAGAAGAGATCGGCTCGCCGCATTTTCCGCAAGTCGTTCGAAAACCGGAGGTCGCGGCGGCCCTGAAAAAGTGCACGTCGGTTTTTATGCCGTTCGCGGCGCAGGGGCCGAGCGGCCAAGTCACCGTTTATCTGGGGGCCAAAGGCGTTGTCGAGCTCGAGCTGGTATCAAGCGGAGCTCGCTGGGGCCGCGGTCCCAAAAAAGACCTGCACTCGAGCAACAAAGCCCGCGTGGACAGCCCGGCGTGGCATCTGGTGGAGGCGCTGGTGACGCTCGTCTCTCCAGACGGCAACGATCCCGTGATCGAAGGCTTCTCCGCCAAGGCACGCCCCCTTTCAGATGCCGACAAGAAAATGATCGCCGAGGCGGCTCGGCGTCTCAGCGAAGCTGAAGCAAAAAAACTGATGGGCGTCGACCACTGGGTTCACGACGTAAACTGGCAAGAATCGCTTGAACTACTCTGCTCGCGTCCGACGGTGAATATCGAAGGATTAGTGGGCGGCTACACCGGCCCCGGTGGAAAGACCATCCTTCCTGGCAGAGCTGTGGCAAAGATCGACATGCGCCTTGTGCCCGACATGACCGCAGCAGAAGCGCTTGCCGCACTAAAGGCTCACCTCGCTAAGAAAGGTTTTGGCGATATCGAGGTAAACATGAGCGGCGGCTACGATCCAACGAGCACGCCGGCAGATTCCTCGATTATTCGAGCCTCTCTGGCCGTTTATATGAAAAACGGAATTGATCCCGTCTTATTTCCCCGCCTCGCCGGCTCCTGGCCCGGTTATGTCTTCACGGGTGAACCATTGCACCTTCCCGCCGGCCATTTCGGTATGGGACACGGCAACGGCGCCCACGCGCCGGATGAGTATTACCTCATCGAATCGAAAAACCCGAAAGTCGCCGGGATGGACGATGCCGTACGGTCCTATGTCGAGTTCTTATACCAGGTCGCCCAGACGGCCTAAACTAATTATTTTTCCCATTTAACTTCCGTCCAAGGAACAAAACCGCCTGCACAGCGTCTTATTGGGTATATCACCTCGCGGAGGCAGGCCATGAGGACCTTGGTGCAAGATGTTCGCTACGCCTTTCGGCAGTTCCTCAAATCCCCGGCGTTTGCCATCAGCGCAGTTCTTTCCCTGATGATGGGAATTGGAGCGACCACGGCTATCTTCAGCGTGGTCTATGGCGTGCTCCTCGACCCATATCCCTACAAAGACGCCAATCGCATGGTCCACGTTGAGCTCCGTGACAAAAATGGCCGCGGGCCTCTGCTGATTGTTAACGGCACCCAGGCCCAGGAACTTCGTAAGGCCTCTTCCATCGATGACATCTTCTTGCAAGACGAAAAACAGGAAAATCTTACCGGCGAAAAATTTCCCGTCACCGTGAACGTCGGCCTCTATTCGCCAAACATGTTCGATTATATGGGCGTGCCGCCGCTCCTTGGTCGCGAGTTCTCTCCTGCCGATGCCCCGGCCGGAAACCCCGCGCCTGTTGCGGTCCTGAGCTATCTCTTCTGGCAGCGGCAATACGGCGCGAGCAGCGACGTAGTTGGAAAGTCGATCGAAATGGATCACAAGTCGTACACCGTTATCGGAGTCGTCCCCCCGCGTTTCACTTGGGGCGATTCCGACGTCTATCTGCCTGCGCTGCCCACCGCCGATCCGCACTACTATTGGCTCGCCTTCATAAAACTGAAGCCGGGCACGAAATATCCCGCTGCGCAGGCTGAGATGCAGGTTTTGGTGGATCGCTTTGCGAAAGAAGATCCGAAAAGCTACCCGCAAGACATGCGCGCCAAAATTGTCACGCTGAATGAACAGGTGCTCGGCCGCTTTGCCGGAACAATTGTCTTCCTCTTCGGAGCCGTGGTTGTCCTCCTGATGATCGGCTGCGCCAACGTCTCTATCCTGCTGCTGGCTCGAGGAGCGGCGCGCCAGCACGAGTTTGCTGTCCGCACTTCCGTCGGCGCGGGACGCGGGCGCCTGATCCGCCAACTTCTGACGGAGTCGGTTCTTCTATCCGTGACGGGCGCGGCGCTCGGCGTCCTGGCGGCGTACTGGGGAGTGAAAGCTCTTTCTACCATGTTGCCCTACTATTCGTTTCCGCATGAGGCAGCGATTCACGTGAACGCGATGGTCTTGATCTTCAGCGCTGCACTCGCCTTGCTAACCGGGATTCTCTTTGGGATTTCGCCCGCCTATCAGCTTTCCCGGCCACAGCTTGGCGCGCTCATCCAGGCCAGCAGCGCAAAGCTCACAGGTAGCGCTCACAGCCGGAATACGCACCGGCTCTTGATCGCCGGCCAGGTCGCGCTGACTTTGCTTCTTCTTGCCGGAGCCGGAGGCGCGGTGAAGGCATTCTTAGCGAAAGTGCATACCCCATTAGGCTTCGACCCAGATCACGTTTTGACGATGAACGTGGCAATGCCCAAAGGGGCCACCA
>Ga0209166_10002070_pt1 | contig 15742 bp, 13 predicted proteins | sample Coa_R1_3_FD_187151 | JGI IMG/M metagenome (GOLD analysis project Ga0209166, IMG submission 187151) | Surface soil microbial communities from Centralia Pennsylvania, which are recovering from an underground coalmine fire - Coalmine... | ecosystem: Environmental > Terrestrial > Soil >... | reverse complement strand
CCCGGCGGCCGGGAAGTTCGAGTCCAGCGTGAGCTTATAGGTGAAGATCACGTCGTTCGAGGTAAACTCCTGCCCGTCGAACCACTTGATCCCGCGCTTCAGCTTGTACTTCACGACCATGTGCTTGTCATCGCCCGTGCCCACGTAGTAGGCGCCGCCGTTATCCAGGGTCGGCACATACGCCGCCAGGTCGGGCAGCACATTCTGGTCCTTATCGCGCTTGGTCAGGCCGTTATAGACGAAGTTGCGGATGTTGCTGCCGATGAGCGTGCTATCCTCGATCGGGATCAAGGTACCCGGGTCCTGGCCGCGGCCGATGCGGAAGGTATCGACGGGGTTATTGCCCTTGGCGACGATCGGATCGTTCACCTGAACCTGGTGCTGCTGCTCAGCGCCCAGGCGGCCCAGCAGCACTTCGAACGGCGTGCCGGCATTCTCGGGGTGATACTCGAACCGCTGGCGCTCAAAATACTGCACCAGGAAGCTCTTGCCCGCGACCTTCGGATCGGTCTCGCGGGTCACTTCCTGGAACGGCTGGCTCAGCGGGAAACCGAACTGGGCGATGCCGCCCTTCTGGGTCCAGAAGCTGGCGATCGCCTTGCCGCCGGTGCTGCTGTCGCCCACCGAGTGCTTGGTCTCGGGGAACCAGCGTGAGCCGTCGTTGGGGTTGTCGATCGCCTTGAACGGCTGGTCCTTGCGGCCTTCCGCGGCGAACACGCCGAGCAGCCCCAACAGCACGTCGTACGGCTGCTGGTTCTCGGGGTGCGCCTCGAAGCGGGCGCGCTCAAACCACTGCGTCTGGTAGATCTTGCCGTCGGTCAGCGACGTCTCGGCATGGCGGTCGCTCAGCGGCAAGCCGTTGATATACAGGCTATCCGCGAACGGGCGCCCACTCTCCCACACATCCAGGAACCGGCCGGAAACATCCTGGTTGGTTTCGCTGAAGTGCCGGGTGCGCCCCTGCTGGGCCGGAGCCGCCGCAGACGCCCTCGGAAAGACGGTCACGGCCAATGCAGCAATCGTCGCCGCATAGACCAGGATACGTCCGTATCCGCTTTTATTCATCAAGGTTCTCCTCCTGCTACTGTGGATTGCGTTGCAAATCCGAAAGGTAAGGGGACCCTGGCTGGTCCCCATCAGCCGGCACAAACGCTGGACCGGCTAGAAGGGCCGGGTGCCAACGCGAAAAGCACCCAGGACCTGGTAGTAAGAAGCTCCAGGCGCAAATCGGGGCGCGACGGCGGGTCAGCCGCAATGCCCGGGGCGCGTGGACGACCACCTCCTTTACTAATTGATGCGTGCCATCAGCAATACATCAAGCCGCCCGGTTGGTCCAGGCGCCCCCTATCTTACCACAAGCGGGTCTGGTTTGGCAACAAACACGGGCTGCCGCGCCGACCTGTAATAGGGGGAGGGGAGCGACTCAATAGAGCCTTTCCGCCTACTCTATAATAAATACAACCCCTGCCCGCCCCTGGTTCAAGATCGGATGGTCACTTTCCCGTCAATTTTAGCGCGGCACGGGCACCCGCCCCAGGATGCGCTCGATGGCGCGATCGGCCGTCAGCCCCTCGATCTCGGCCTCGGGCTTGAGGATAATCCGGTGGCGGTAGATGGGGGGGACCAGACTCTTGATGTCGTCGGGCACCAGGTACTCCCGCCCTTGCAGCGCGGCATAGACTTTCGCGGCGGTCAGCAGGGCCACGGACGCCCGGGGACTGCCCCCCAGCAGCAGATCCGGCGCCCGCCGGCTGGCCTCGGCGATCGCCGTGATATAGGCCAGGTGGGCCTCGTCGGCGCGTACCGCGGCGGCTTCCTGGCGCGCGGCCGCCAGCGACGCCGGGTTCGCCACCGCCAGGACGCCGGCGCGGGCCAGGTCGTGCGGGTCAAAGCCGGCGTTGTAGTTGCGCAGCAACTGGGTCTCATCCGCGGTGCTCGGGTAGCTGACCAGCAATTTGAACAGGAAGCGGTCGAGCTGGGACTCCGGCAAGGGGTAGGTTCCTTCATACTCAATCGGGTTCTGGGTCGCCAGCACCAGGAACGGCCGGGGGAGATCGTGTGGCACGCCGTCGATCGTCACCCGCCGCTCCTCCATGGCCTCGAGCAGGGCCGACTGCGTCTTCGCTGGCGCCCGGTTGATCTCGTCGCCCAGGACGATATTCGCGAAAATCGGGCCGACATGCAGCGCGAAGCGGCCGGTAGGCAGATCGAAGATGTTCGTGCCGACAATATCCGCCGGCATCAGGTCGGGGGTGAATTGCACCCGCTTAAACTCGCCACTCACGGTGGCGGCCAGGGTTTTCGCCATCAAGGTTTTGGCGATCCCCGGCACGCCTTCGAGCAGCACATGCCCCCCCGCCAGGAGCGCCACCACGAGCAGCTCAAACGTCGCATCCTGCCCGACGATCACCTTGCGGCGCTCGCGGTCAATGGCCGCGTATAACTCGGCAACAGTCATCTAGTCCTCCTGGGTAGCGGCGCTAAAGAGCATCCGTGCGGAAGGTTTCGGCGCGCCGGATCAGGCGCAAGAGGGCCGCGTCGCCGAGCACCGGGCGGCCCTGGGGGCCCGGCGTGGCCGCCGTGTCGAGCTCGACTAGCAGCGTGGTCAGCTCGGCCACGTCGATTGGGTGGTGGTGGGCGGCCGCAAAGCCGGCGGCCAGGGTCGCGGCCGGGCCGCCGGCTTCCAGGCCATAGGGCGCGGCCAGGGCACGGCGCAATTCGGCCCGATAGCGATCGGCTACCCAATCGGTCCGGCCCGCCCGGCTGAAGAGGCCGGCCATGGCCGTCATGTACTCGCCGGCGCCGCGCCGCGCCCCGGCCGCCCGCGGGACCAGCGGCGGGCCCAGGCGCCGGCTGCTAAACAATAAGCCGAGCACCACCAGCCCCCCCCCGTAGATCAGGGCCCAGCCCCACGCGCTGCGCAACACTAGGTCCCGCAGGTCGCCGCCGGTGTAGCCGTGATGGATTTCATCGAAAGCCACCCGGCGCCCCAGGCCGGATCCCGCCAGGTTCCAGGCCAGCCAGCGATTATCATATTCGCCGAGGCCGGCATTGGTGAACGGCCAGTTCGTCGAGAGGAGCACCAGCCGGCCCTGGCCCCGCGGCTGCACAATCGCCAGCGGCCCCGTGGCCACGCCCAGCAGGGGCACGGCCGTGGCCCCGGTCAGGTCGAGCTGCCAGGAGGTTTGCACGCCCACCTGCCGCACCGGCGGCTGGGTCCAGAGGGGTTGGGTGGGCGGCAGGGCGCCCGCGATCGGCGGGAGTAGCGGCGTGAGGCTGGCGCCCAGGTGATCCAGCAGGGGGTTGAGGGCGGCCTGGGTGCCCTCAATGGTCAGCACCAGCACCCCCCCTTCATTCATCCAGGCGTCCAGATCGGCGATCTGCGTGGCGCTGAAGCCACTCTGCGGATTGAGCACAAACAACACATCCGTATCGCGCAGGGCGTCGGCTAGCCGTGTGGCGCCCTGGATGCGCTGCACGGGGTAGCCGCTATCGGCCAGCCAGAGATAGAGGGCCAGCGCGCCCGGCGGGGCCGGGCTCAGGCTGCTGCCCTGTAAGTCGGCCTGCCCCTCGCGGGCCGAGGTGCTCAGGAAAGACACCACCGCGACGAGAAACAGGGCCAGGATCAGCCCGGCGAAGATCAGCCGGTCACCCCGCCGCCCGCTCACGATCGGGCCTCCGGGCCCACCTGCTCCGCCGTGGTCGCTAGCGCCTGGTACGCCGCATAGTCCTGCGCGGTCGCCGGATAGCCGCCGTACCAGAAGCGCTCAAAACGCTGGATCAGCGGGCGCAGCGGCTCCCGCATGCCGGCCGGCGCCTGGCGCAGGTATTCGCCATTGGTGAGCGCGGGATCGAAGCGCATGTGCCCCGCTTCGTCCAGGGCCAGCAACGTCGCCAGGTACCGATAGCGCACCGCTTTGCGGTAGTCGAGCGCGGATGCGGCCGTCAGCGCCGCCAGCCGGGCTTGCGCCGCCGTCCACCCGGCTTCGGCGGCGAAGGCCGCGGTCAGTCGGGCATCGATTGGCGCCCGCGCCCGCCGCAGGCCGAAAACCAGGTAGACCAGCACGCCCAGAGCGACGATCACGCCCAGGCCGCCGAGCCCCAGCCCCACCGCCGGGCCGATCAGGCTAACCAGGTCGAAAAAGTAGGTCAGCAGCACATAGACCAGCCCCGCGGTGCCGCCCCCCGCGCCCAGGATCGTGGCCCAGTAGCGCTCCCGGCGCCAGGGGGCCTCCCGGTAGCCGCTATAGACCATGAACGCCACCAGCAGCCCGGCCACCAGCGCGATCAACACATTGCGCTGGCGCGGCGGCATTTGCAGCAAGAAAGTGACGAAGGGCTGTAACGCCTGGGACAGACCCTGTTGGATGCCGTTGCCCGCGGCCTGGCGGAAACGGGGATCGGCCAGCACCCGGTCCAGCCGGGCGCCCGCATCCCCGCTGCTGAGCGGGGGGCCGGTGCCCGTCTCGGGCGCCGGCAGATAGGCTGGCGTGCGGATCGGCGCCGACGTGCCCGGGCCGGGCGGGGGGGTCTCGTCGGGAGTCGGCGTGGCCGGCGGCAGCGACCCCGGGTCCAGCAAATCGAGCAGGGCGGTCAGGTACTGGTGGGCGCCCACGAGGTCGGGCGGCTGTTTCTGCAGGCTGTCCCGTAACGGGCGCAGGTCGATGGCGGCGAGGGGGCCCTGCGCATCGGCCACGGTCACACTCTCCGGGATCGCGACCAGGGCGCGGGTGATCGCGGCCGCCTGGCCCGCATCCTGGCCGGCGGGCACGGCGTCCACGTCGGCCAGCAGCGTGTGCAGGAGGCGGACATAGGCCGCGCGGTCGAGCGGCGCCTGGCCTGCCGGCGCGGCCTGGGCACGGCCCGGCCAGCAGGCGATCCCCAGCAGCGCGATGAGGACGCAGAGCGGGATGCCTACCCCCCGGCGCAGCGGCCCAACAGCTCGCCTCAGCCCGCGGCCCTCGGGGCGGCGCTCTCACGCCGCACGCGGAGATCGTAGTAGTAAAGGGTCAGGAGAATCAGCACCCACGGCAACACGAGCAGGCGCAGGAAGAGGGCGATCCCGCGCACCACGGCGAGCACGGCGACGCGGTTGCCCCCTTCCGGGAGCACTCCCAGGAACTGCGCGACCAGTGTGCCGTTGGAGAGCAGGCTGATCGGCAGGCTGCTGATCAACAAGGTCCCCAGCGTGCGCCAAAAGGCGCCGCGGATCAGCTGCCAGCTGCGCTGTAAGGCATGCACCGGGGGCGAGTCTTCCAGCACGACCACCTGGACCATCAGCGACCACTTCACGACCAGGAAGATCGAGAGGGTGGCGATCAGGGCCAAGAGCAGAAGCTGCAGCCAGAGGTTCTGCGTCGGATTCACCAGGCTGTCACGCAGTGCCTCGGCCAGGCTTTTGCCCTCGCTGCCCAGGACGGCCAGGACCAGGCTGAACACCACGGAGAAAAACACCCCCACGGCCGTGAGCAGGCCGACGCTCACGACCAGCAGGAAAGAGCCGCCCAAGAGGGCCCAGAGCCGGGGTAAGACCTGCCGAAAAGCCGCGCCGAGCGCCAGGGGCTGGCCGGCGCGCAACGCCCGCACCTGCACGGCGATCAACGCCAGCAAGAGAAACGCGAACACCGCCTCGGTGAGCGTCAGGATACTATCCGCCAGCGTAAAGACCGTAAAGCCGACGATCCAGGATGCCGTGATCGCGGTGGGTCCAGGATCGAGCCAGGCCAGCACCCCGACATTTACGAGCAAGAGCGGCACTTCCAGCAACAGAACCGGCAGCAAAAAGGCCCCCCGGCTGCCCATATACAGGCGCCACCCGGCCGCCGCGAGGGCCCAGAGGCTCTGCTTCATGCCTGGGTCACTTCGCCATAGGGCAAGGGCGCCATGGCCCGGCCCGCGGGCGCACCGGCGCCGGCGGCTGGCGCGACCGCCTGGTAGGGCCAGCCGCCCCCGATCGCGGCCGGCTCCAGGCCCAGGTCCACCGCTTGCGCGTCGAGCGCCAGGTTGAGATCATAGCCCTCCTTGCGCACCCGCAGGTCGAAATAGAGCAAGGTCATCGCCGTGAGCTGGATCGGCGTCGAGATGACGGCGAGCACCAGGCTGGCGAACTCCGCCCCGATGTTCTGCACCACCCACGACGCGCCCACCAGGCTCAGCGCCACCGAGGCGACCGAAGCCGGCAGGGTAATAATCGTGCGCACCAGAAACAGCAGCAGATAGGTGCCGAAAACGCGCCACCAGTCCCCCCGCACCAGATCCCAGCTCCGCTGGAGCGCCGAGGCGACGCCCCGCCCTTCGAGCACGACCGCCTGGCTGGCGAAGCTCCAGGAGATAAAAATCCAGAAGAATAACGGCGGCACCACAAACAGCATCAGCGAGAACCCCAGGAGGACGATCAGCCCGGTGAGCGACCAGAAGCGGGGCAGGACGGCGCGATAGGCGCCCAGGACGCTCAGCGGCCGGCCCATATAGCCATCGGCAATGGCCCGGGCCAGCGCCCCCGTCGCCAGATTCAGCAAGATGACACCCACCCCGGAGAGGGCAAACAGCAAGAGGGAGCGGCTGATGAGATCGCTGAACCAGGCCGCACTGGCCGCATCGTATTGCGCATAGGCGTTGGGATCGGCCCCGAACCGCGGCGGCTGCGGCGTCCGCAGGTTGGCCGGATCCAGCAGGAAAATATTGCCCAGCGTGAGCAGCAAGGTCACCGGCACCTGCATCAGCGCGACGATGCCCACATAGGTGAAGAAGTTCCGGCGATAGAGCACCACGGCCTGGTCCAGGATCGCCCCCACGTCGCGCGGCCGCAGCCGCACCAGGATCGAGAGGAGTTTTGAGTTTGGAGTTTGGAGTTTGGAGTTTACGGTCGCTTCCGGCGCCGCTGCCGCCCCTGCTGCATCCATCGTACTATCCCCCGTGGCTGCATCTTACCACAACTGCTCGTGTGCTACCACCCAGCAGCAACCTCAGCACGCGGCCGGGTTCTGGGGCGGGACGCCTGGCGGCTAAAGCCGCGGCTACGAGTACGAAGCCCGCCTACGCGGGCTGACGATCATCCCGACGGGGCGGGGCGCCGCAAGTCTCCGAGCGGTCCCTGCCTCTAAGGTTACTGCGTATACATGCCATCGGCCCCGCACCCTAACTCAAAATTCAAAGGGTGCCGGCGGCCCCGTTGCGCGCGCAAAAATGTACCTACGGCACCGCTGCGCGATGTGCCTACGGCACCGCTGCGCGATGTACCTACGGCACCGCTGCGCGATGTGCCTACGGCACCGCTGCGCGAGCAAAACTCAAAACTCGTTTCCAGTCGTTCGTCAACTCAAAACTCAAAACTCAAAAATGTGCCTGCGGCACCGCTACGCGATCAAAACTCAAAACGGTCAAGGGGTCGGCGTCGGCACGGTGTCGAGCGCGATCATGGTCTCCTGGGTCGTGGTGCCCTGCACCGCCACCCGCACGTAGTGGTACCGCCCGCCGAGCAGGGCCGGCACATGGAGTGGCTCGCCGCCGCCCCCGGTAATGACATAGGGGACCCCGTTGCGCTCCAGGCGGGTATAGGCGTGCAGATGGCCCGCAAAGACGGTCGTGACCTGGTATTGTTCCATCAGGGCGCTGAACTCCGGCCCCCCTGCCTGTAGGGCCGACTCGGCCGGCACCGGATAGGGCATCAGCGGGGGCACATGCACAAACACAAACTTGAGCGGTTGGGCCGTCGCGGCCAGGTCGGCGGCGACCCAGGCCAGCTCGGCCCGGCTGAAAGTGACCGCGCTATCATCCGCGATCGTGAAATGGGCGTTCCGATAGTCGAACGACTGGTGGCGGGGCCAGAATTGCTCAAACGGCTGCGTATTCTGGGACCAGGCCACATCATGATTGCCCGGCACCGCGTAGACCGGCAGCCCGGCGCCCCGGGCCAGGCGGGCAAACTCCGCCAACTGCTCCGGCCGGCCCTGCGGGGTCAGATCGCCCAGGTCGACCAGGAGCGAGTCGTGATGGGCGACGGCATCGTGCAAAATATAGCGCAGCATCGGCGTGTCTTTCCAGGTATCGCCGACCACCGCAAAGGTCCAATCCGGGCCACCCCCGCGGGGCCCGGCGCGGGCGGCCGGCGGCGCGGCCAGGTCGCCGGCCGCGGTATCCGCAGCGCTCCCGGCCGGGGGCGCCCCGGTGGGGGTGGGCAGCTGGGTGGGCCAGATCTGTGCGACCGGCGGCAGGGCCGGCGCCGCGGCCGGCGGGGCCGCGCCGCTACACCCGGCCAGCACCAGCCCAAGCACCAGGCCCCCCGCCAGCTTAACGCGCACGCTGCAGATCCGCGCGGGCGGCGTGCCGCTGGCGCCAGCGGAACAATAACCGCACGGCCACGATCAGGAAGATCAGGAACAAGACCGCCGAGAGGGCCGGCACCAGCAGGGCCAGCAGGGTGCTCACAATCGCCACGGCATCCTCGATGACGCTGACAATGGGATTGGCGAGGCCCCCCGTGGTCGCGGTCAGCACCGGGCGGACCGAGGCTTTGACGGCATGGACGCTGCCAGCCGCCAGCAGGCCCAGGATCAGCGCCAGCACCGGATTGAGATCGCCCAGGGCATTATTATGCGCCGCGAACAAGATCGCCCCGGCCGCGGGCCGGATAAAGGTATGGATGGCGTCGTTGAGCGAATCGACTACCGGGACCTTGTCCGCCAGAATCTCGATCAAGAGCAGCACAGACAGCGTCGCCAGGACCCAGCCGTTCGAGAGCAGGTTATAGGGCGCGCTCAGATGGATCAGGGTGGTGAAGCGCGCCGCGAGGCCGACGATGAGCAACGGCAACCAGGCATTCAGCCCGGCGGACGCCGCCAGCCCGAGCCCCGCGAGAATTTGAATGAGAGTGTCCATCCCGGTGGTCCTTTCTAACAGGGTGCGGCTAAAGAGGTATCCCCGGCCCGCCCAGGGGCAGCGGGGGGGGCGCGGAGGCCGGCCGGGTCAGGCTATAGAGCCAGCCCCCCAGCGCGCCCAGCCCGCCGGTGAGGGTCGGGATCAGGATCACAAAGATGCAGCCGACACAAAGCGTCAGCATGGAGATCAGGGCATCGGCGGACGTGCTCAGCCCCGCCTGGCGCAAGCTCTCGGCCAGCTGCGCGCGGCCGGTCGCATCGCCCAGCAACTGGTAGGTGACGACCGTGAACGCCAGCCCGCCCAGCACCCCGACGACCGCGCCCGCCGCCGTGCCGGCGCGCACCACGATACTGCGCCAGGTAACCGCTGGCGCCCCGGGGCGGGCCGGGGCGAGGGGCACGGGCACCCGGCCCGCCAGGTAGGCGGCCACCGCGCCCGCCACGATCGCGAGCAAGGCTTCCACCAGCAGCGGAATCCAACGCTCCGTGAAGGGGAAAAAGAGCCCCGCCGCTACGACGCCAAACGCCGCCCCGACCAACAACCCTGTTCGCATACGCCAGGCACTCCTACCTGCTATCCCGTTCTCGCTAAACGATCGCCTTCACTCTACTACGTGGCCGGGCCCTGCCTCGTTGCGGCCCGCAACAATCATACCCCCTGCGGGGGCCCCGGTATAGCGCAAATTTACGTGTTTTCGCCCGCCGGCGCCCGCCCGACCCGGTAATTCTGCCTGCCGCGCCCGCCGCCTCATTTGAGGCCCGGCACGAGCGGCAGATCGGGGGGCGTGGCCGCCGTGGCCAGGGACGCCGTCAGGGCAATCCGCAGGTTCGCCAGCACGGTCAGCTCGATCAGCGCCAGGAGCAAGGCGATCAGCAGGGGGGTCAACGCCGCCTGCCACGAAGTTATGGTGCCGGCCCGCCGGCTCAGCGTCGAGACGATCAGGACGTTGGCCATCATCAACATGGCCAGCAGGCCGGCCACGCTGCCCAACGCCAGCGGCCAGTAGAGCCAGTCGCCAATCGTGGGGTCGCCGGCCGCCGAGAGCAGCACGCCGACGACCACCGCGCTGGGCACCAGGAACCCGAACAACTCATACGGCTGTTCCAGCGAGCGCTCGCGCTGCAGTAGCCGCGTGCGCCAGAAGCTCTGGTTGAAGATCGGGTAGAGTACGAACATCAACGCGGTCCCGGCGAGTGTGCCGGTGATCAGGCGCAGCCAGTTTGTCGTCTCGTACAGCGCCGTGGCGCCCGGCACGGACTGGAACGTCGAGTTAATGCCATCCAGGACCATCGTGGCGAACATAAAGCCCAGCAGCGGCAGCATCCGCCGCGCGGGCAACGCCCCGGCCAGGGGGCGCAGGATCAACAGCATCCCCAGCGTGATCAAGGCCCCGAGATAGATGCCGCTGCAACGCGCGCACAGCGGCAGCTGGTGACCGGCGATAAACAAGGAGTGGCTGCTCAGCTGGTGGCAGACCCCGAACCCCAGGAAGTCCAGCTTGAACTTGAGCGAGCCCGGGGCGAAAAACAGCCCGCCCAGCAGGACGGCCAGCAGCCCGATCTGGGCGGGGGTCAGCGGCCAGGGGCGGCGCAGGCGATCGATAATCATGGCAGGGGCGGGGCGATGCTGACCGCTTCGCCATAGCGGCTAAAATCGATCGTCACCAGGACCGCGCCCTGGCGCAGCGAGCCGGGCGCCAGGGTCAGGGTGGTGATCTCGCGGGTCATGCGCCCCGTGCCAGCGGCCAGGTAGACATCGCCCACCGCCGCCGAGTATGTCACCCCCGGCAGCAGCGGCAGGACGCTCGGCTCCAGGGTCATGTGCAGATGCCGGCTGGGCACGCCGTTCACCACCTCGTCGGGCCCGGCCGTCACATCCGTCGCATATTGCAGCACGCCGATCAGGCTCGACAGGTCGATCGCGGCGCCGGGGGCGCTTTTCTGCCACTGCCCGCCGGTGGCCGTACTGCTGATATAGACGCTGGGGCCGATCGTCACCACCTCGCTAACGCCGTCGGTCGCCTGCTGGACAAAATGCGTACGATTGGGGGCCTGGAAGTCGCCGGATTGCCGGGCGAAGGGGATGGTCACGTCGCCGCTCTGCAGCTGGAACAGCGAATCGAAATGGTAGGTCGGGGCGGCCGCCGTGCGGTCGATCGCGTCTAACAGGGCCGCGGCCGGACTCCCATACCGGTATTGATAGTAGTGCTGGCCGATATTGCCCATCTGCACCTGCCACTGCGGGGCGTTCGCCGGGACAAAGGTCAGCACGCGCCGCTCGTAGGCCTGGATCAACACCCACTGAGGCCGCCCCGCGATCTTCACGCGCGCCCAGTACGCTTCGCTGATCGGCAGGCCGGTGGCGAAATTCCAGGGGGTGGATAACGGGGCGATAGCCCGGCCGCCGGCTTCCTGCACCGGCCCGCGCGCGTTCAGGAAGGTCCAGAAGACGGCCGGGATGTTATGCCGGGTGCGGGGCTCGTAATGGGCCAGGCGGGTCCCCACCAGCGCCCGGCCGGCGTCCTGGCCCACCTGCCCCGCGCGATCGATCGTGGCGGTCACCGCGCTTCCCGTGGCGTCCGGGGCCGGGTGGTCGCCGCGCGCGGTGTTGCTCACGGCCAGGAACGAGGCATAGGTCGGCGCGCTCGTATCGTCCGTATCCGAGGCCAGGGGGATGGCGGCCGGGGCCCGCGGCTCATAGCTGGTGAGCCCGGTTTGCACCCGGCCCGAGATCAGCTCGACCGCCAGCAGCCCGTTGGTCACGAACCAGGGGGCGCTGCGGTCACCCTGCGGGTCGTTGATCTCCATACGGCTCTTGTCGAAATACTGGACCAGGTGCGATCCGCCCGGCAGTCCGGCGAACGGCTCGCGCACGATCATGCCCGGTGCGGGGCCCCAATACCAGGAGCGCCCGGCCTGCCCGGCCGCGACTGGGGCATCGGTGCGCGTCCAGACCTGCGCAAACGCCGGATCGCCGAAGCGCAAGGCGACGGCCCCGGCCGGGGGCGCGGCAGGCCAGCCGGCCAGCAGGCCCGCCCCCAGCAGGCCCGCGAGCAGGCCGCGCCAGGGGGGCCCAGGGATGACGGTGCGCATGAGATCGTCGCCTTTCTAACGGGAGAACGGACGAGCACCGGGCGCTGGTTTGGCGGCCCGGTGCTCCTATTATACCCGAAAGCGGGATCGGGCTAGACTTCGGCGCCCAACCCGGTATTGGCGCGCACCGAGAGCTCGGTGAACTTGGCCTCCGCGCTCGGCTCCTTGCTCAAGATCGTCCCCAGAAAGGCGCCCAGGAAGCCCAGCGGGATGCTGACGATGCCCGGGTTGTTCAGGGGAAAGATCGCCGTCGCCTGGATCAGGTGGCGGGCATTGGCCGCCGTGGCGGCGGTGTCAATCCCCATCAGGCTGGGGCTGAGCAAGATCAAAATCAGCGACGCCGCCAGCCCCGTCGCGATGCCGGCGACCGCGCCTGTGGTGTTGAAGCGCTTCCAGAAGAGCGAGAAGAGGATCACCGGCAAATTCGCGGAGGCGGCGACGGCGAAGGCCAGCCCGACCAGAAAGGCCACGTTGGCCGTCCGCAGCGCCAGGGCCAGCAAGATCGCCACCGCGCCCACGCCCAGGGCCGCGTAGCGGGCCACGCGGACTTCTTCGTCTTTGCTGCGCTCCTTCCCGCCGTGGATCACGTTCGTCCAGAAGTCATGGGCAAACGAGGTCGAGGCACTGATCGTCAGGCCGGCCACCACGGCCAGGATGGTGGCGAAGGCAATCGCCGAGATGAAGGCGAAGAAGACGTCGCCGCCCAGGGCCTTGGCCAGCAAGGGGGCCGACATGTTCGAGCCGCCGTTGACCGCGATGACGGCGGGGGTCACGATCGTCGCGGCGCCAAACCCCAGGAACGTGGTCATGATGTAGAAGGCGCCGATCAGGGCCATCGCCCAGACGACGCTGGTGCGGGCCGTCTTCGCGTCGGGCACGGTATAGAAGCGTACCAGGATATGGGGCAGCCCGGCCGTGCCGAAGACCAGGGCCAAGCCCAGGGAGATCAAATCGAGCGGGCCATACGGCGGCTTATACAGCAGGCCGGGTTGCAGGAAGTTGGTGGCCGTGGTGATTTTCGTCTTCGCGTCGACCACCGGCACCGTGGTGATCGCGTCGAAGAACTTGCCGAGGTCAAAGCCCCAGTGCCCCAGGACCAGCAAGCTGAGGAAGATCGTGCCGCTCATCAGCAAGATGGCCTTGATGATCTGCACCCAGGTGGTCGCCAGCATGCCGCCGAAGACCACATAGACGATCATCAGCACGCCCACGCCGATCACGGCATACTCGTAGCTGATCCCCGAGTCCTTGAGCAGCAGGGCCACCAGCCCGCCGGCCCCGACCATCTGGGCGATCATATAGAACGTGCTCACCGTGAGCGTGCTCAACGCGGCCATCGAGCGCACCGGGCGCGCGCTGAGCCGGTAGGCCAGCACATCGGCCATGGTGTACTTGCCGGCGTTGCGCAGCGGCTCGGCCACGATCAGCAACACGGTGAGATAAGCCACCAGCCAGCCGACGGAGTACATAAAGCCGTCATAGCCGCTGAAGGCGATGATCCCGGCGATGCCCAGGAATGAGGCGGCGCTCATGTAGTCGCCCGCGACGGCCACGCCGTTTTGCCAGCCGGTGATCTGGCGGTTGGCGGCAAAAAAGGCCGTGCTCCCTTGCGTTTGCCGCGCCGCCCAGTAGGTGATGCCCAGGGTAATGGCGATGAAGACAATGAACATAATCAGGGGAACAGACATCGCTTATTTCCCTCCCCGCTTCAGGTTCAGCTTGCCGATGATCGTCTTCGCCATCTCGTCGAACCGGCTGGCCCGGCGCAGGTAGATATAGGCCAGGATCCAGGCCATGAAAAACTCGGAGAGGGCAAAGAGGTAGGCCAGGTTGACGGGGCCGAGGATCCGCGTTTTCATCAGATCCGGGGCATAGCCCACCAGCACCGGCAGGGCAAAGTAATAGATGATGAAGAAGATCGTCGCGGGCAGAATAAAGCGGATTTTGGCCGCGATCAGCGCCCGGAACTCGGCCATCGCCGCCACCTGGTCCCAGGCGGCGACATCCGTATCTTCGTCCGCCGTCTGTTCATGGGCCGGCTTCGGCTGCGTGCGCCCCAGCGGGCTGATATCTGTCGCGGCCCCGACCGCCGGCGTCAGGTCGCCGGGCTCGGGTTCCCGGCGTGCTCCTATCTGTGCCATTGTGGTCCCCTCCTGTGCTATAACGACCACCCTTGAATCAGCGCAAGAGACACTAAATGCCCCTGCTTGGCGCAAGAGTATAGCAGTGGGCCGGGGCCCTGTCAATGGCCTGCGGGCTACGCGCCTGAGTGCCTGAGTTCGAGCCCTTGGCAGCGGCAAGGTGTTGCGGTTATACTCCGCTGGACGAATACCCGTTTCCTGCTTCTCTACCTCGCCGGCCTCCTTTAGGGGAATCGCCCTGGAAAACTTGACGGGCATTCGCCAGCGGACAACGGTTAAGCGGTCGCAGCGCGCACGGCAGGCCAACTGGGCGTTCTACCAACTCAAGAGCTTTATCGCCTACAAGGCGCTGCAGGCCGGCGTGCGGGTGCAAACGGTGGACCCCCGTAACACGTCCCGCGAGTGTCAACGGTGTGGCCATATCGCGAAAGCCAATCGCCCCTCGCAAAGTCGCTTCCTGTGTGTGCAGTGCGGGTTCGCTGCCCCGGCTGACGCTAACGCGGCGGTCAACATCCGGCAACGGGCGTTGGTCGCCAGGGCGGCCGTCATGCCGCCATTGGTCTCGGTCTCCATCGACGCTGTGAGCGACGGGGATCAGGGACAAGCTGCGGGCCTTTAGGCCCCGCAGTACATGACGGTGTCGTTTCCCGCGGTCGGCTTTTACCCCATTGAAATTGACTACGCAGAAGACGGTGGCGGGGGGCTTAACAAGTTGTCCTTGGCCCTCAGAACGGGGGATCTGGTGAATCATACGCCCATTCCCAACGGGCCGAGCCCAACGGTCACTAGTCAATACAATCACAGCTTGATTTTACTCGGAGTAGCACTTGTGTTAGGAGGATGTGGGCAGGTGAGCGGCGGGATGGGCAGCGATCCTCTCGCTCCAGGCACCCCGCCACTTTCAACCCCTACTGTATTCATCTACATTACCCCAACCCCACTGCACGGGCTTCCGGGTCCGGACGTCTTGCGCGCGGAGAACGACGCCGCCGCGACCCGCGAGGCGCTTACTCCCGTCCCGACGTGGCCTCCTGGAGTTCCCCGTGTACCTCCGGCCACGCTACCTCCAGAAACCCCGGTCGATATGTTCTACCTAACACGCCCGGTGGGGGCCGGCCTGCTCTATGACGAAAGTGTCGCCCCAGATCTACCCTCGACCTATGGGAATATCATCAACCAATGGGTGGCCGAAACACCGAACCAAGTCATTCACGTTTACGCAGGGGCTAAGCAAGGCTCGGCAAACTCGAATCAGGGAGTCGCTGTCGTGCGGATCTACGACCGGGCGACTAAACACTACGGCGACCCTTTCATCTATGAAACCCCGTTGCGCGCAGGACGGGTGAGAATCGTAGACGGATCGGGGATGCAGTTGACACTGCAAGCGAGCAATGGCACCCTGTTTTACTTTGATGCCGCCGCGCAGCACTGGATAACTACGCCAGCCAGCCCTGCGCCCTCCCCTGGAGTTTCACCAGGTCCATCAACTATCCCCTAGCAGTCACCAATAGGCTTAAGGGGTTACTTACACAGAGGGCCGTGAAGGTAATAGCTTTGGGAGGCCGACCGAGGCCGGCTCACAGCGCCCGCCCCTTAGTGAGGAGTGCCAGGCCACGCATGTAGGTGCGCAAA
>Ga0209166_10002068_pt1 | contig 15748 bp, 11 predicted proteins | sample Coa_R1_3_FD_187151 | JGI IMG/M metagenome (GOLD analysis project Ga0209166, IMG submission 187151) | Surface soil microbial communities from Centralia Pennsylvania, which are recovering from an underground coalmine fire - Coalmine... | ecosystem: Environmental > Terrestrial > Soil >... | reverse complement strand
GAAAGAGCCTATCTGCATCTAAATCGGGCACGGGAGGCTATATGCTCTTCGCTCCTTCTCTCCGCTCGGTCGTCACGACTATAACCATGGTAGTCGTCGGCGCGATGTGCAATCTTGCACAGACCCAAAGCACTCCTCAACCGCAAAACAATACCGCGCCGCCCGTCCAATATCAGGACCCAATGGGGTTGCCGCCGCGAACTATGCCGCCGCCTGTGTCGGTCGAACAACCGACGCAACCTGCCAATGGGCAACAATCCGGTGAGCAGTCCATTTCGCCGGTTCAAGGCTCCGAAGACCAAGGCAGATTCGTCTTCAAGAAGCAGGTCCAGGAAGTGTTCCTGCACGCCACAGTAGTGGACGACGCGGGAAGGCTCGTCAGTGGACTGGATCGTTCCGCGTTTACGGTTTATCAGAACGGGCAGCCGGAGACCATCACATCGTTCCAGCGGGAAGATGTTCCAGTAGCCCTTGGGATCGTTATCGACAATTCCGGATCGATGCGCAACAAACGCGCGAGGGTCAACCGGGCAGTCGTGAATCTAGTCCAGGCAAGCAATCCCGAGGACCAGGTGTTTGTCGTGAACTTCGGCCAGACAGCGTACCTGGACCAGGACTTCACGTCCGATGTGAACCTGCTTCAAGCGGCGCTGCACCAGACATCGACACGCGGAAGTACGGCTCTTTACGACGCGGTCGTGGCTTCCAATGTCCATCTTCGGAATAACCAGCGCCTGGACAAAAAAGTGCTGTTGGTGATTACCGATGGCGAGGACAACATGAGCCGCGAGACGCTGCAGGATGCAATGCGAAAACTGCAATCGAGCAAAGGCGCAACGGTCTACGCGATTGGCATCACCGATGAAGGAATGACGCGCTCAGGACGGGAGGCGCTTCAAAGCCTCGCCACCAGCACGGGCGGAGTCGCCTATTTTCCGCAGAGCCTGGACGAAGTGGATGCGATCACGCGCAGCATCGCCCACGATATTCGGAGTCAATACCTGCTTGCCTACAATCCCGGCCCCAACATCGGTACCGGGTATCAGAGGATTCGGGTGGAGGCGCGAGGTTCCGGACACATTCACCTGACGGTGCGGACTCGAAACGGATACTATCCGGGAGAAACCCTGCGCTAGAGCTTTTGTCTTGCGGGCCTCGAACGGTCTACGCCGCCGCTGGACCCGCAGGCGATTTCGGCGGCGGCGGAAGCTCAATCTGGATCAGGTTGTTCTTAATCGCATACACCACAAGATCGCGAATCGAATGAAAACTCAGCTTCCGCATGATGTTGCTGCGGTGAGTTTCGACCGTCTTGGTGCTCAGATTGAGCAGAGACGCCACTTCTTTTGAACTGTTGCCTTCCGCGAGAAGTTGAGTGATCTCCCGTTCGCGGGCGGTTAACGTGGGAAGCTTCGGGGCCTCGTTGCGCGAAACCGTTTGTCCCTTTTCCAGGAAACCGGCGAGGACAAGGTCGTTCACCCGAGGGGTGAAGAACATTCGCTTGTTCTGCAGGGCTTCGACGGCGGAGACCAGATCGCGAGCGGCATCGGATTTCAAGACAAAACCACGGGCACCGGCGTCCAGAGCTTCACGGATGACCTGATCTGAGTCCGTGATGGTTAGGACGATGACTTTGAAATGCGGATCGTGCTGCAGCAATTGGCGCGTCGTATCCAGACCGTTCAGGTTGGGCATGCCGACATCGACAATAATGACGTCCGGATTCAACTGAAGGGCTTTCTCGACTGCTTCGCGACCATCGCTGGCTTCGCCGCACACTTCCCAGCCCTCGTGCTTCTCAAGCAACGCGCGCAAACCTCGGCGCACGATTTCATGATCGTCGGCCAACAGAATTCTGAGTCTCATAACCATTGCCCTCTCAAGGCAGAATTGAAAATTGCAAAAGTCACAGTTACCCTTTACCGAAGTTCCGGAACAGTCCGGCTGTGCAGAGCGGTAAAGACGCGATGCTGGCTCACAGCCTCCACCGCCGCCAGCAGGTCGCGAGCTGCATTGGATTTCACAACGTATCCCCTTGCGCCGGCTTCCAAAGCTTCCCGCATCATCTGCGGAGAATCGTGCTGCGTTACGAAGAGGATCTCAAGCGCCGGATACTGGCGGCGCAACACGCGGCAGGCATCGAGGCCATTCATCCTCGGCATGGTTACATCCAGCACCATTACGTCCGGGCTCAGATTCCGAGCTTTTTCAACCGCCTCAGCTCCGTCCGAGGCTTCGCCGATGACCTCCCAATCCGAATGACCTTCCAAAAGGGTTTTCAAACCCTGTCTTACGATGGGATGGTCATCAACCAACAGTATGCGAATTGTCATTCCGTTTCAGTTCCTTCGGAGGACCGACCAGACGATTCGCCACATTCTATCCCCACCCTGAGGTGGCGAGGCGCAGCCTGACCAATTACCTAATCTCATGAAATTTCGAGTCTCGCCACGGGGGATCCCGGCACCCCGGTTCGCCAAAATAGAGGCTAACTTCTTCACTCTCAACGTCCAATACAGAGAATCCTGTATTCCCTCATCCCCCTCGCCTGACTGGTAACAACTGCCTATAATCCCTGCCCTGGCGATATAGGCGGGAAGTACGTTTTATCATGAAGCAAGACGTCGACCGCCTCGATGACCGAGCCAATGTCTTGTTTGGCGCAGGCGCCCCGGACGCCTGCCTGCCGCGCCGCATCCGCCAATTGTCTGGAGAGGTGGAGCGTCACCATAAGGATCGGAACCTTTGGGAACATCTCGGCAATCTGTTTGGCGATATCGACGCCGTTGAGGTCGGGCATTTGGTAGTCCAGCACAATTAAGTCAGGAGGGGCTTCAAGCACTTTTTGTAGCGCTTCGGCGCCAGTTCGAGCTTCGCCGGATACCTGCCAGGACTCCTGCTGCTCCAAAATGGCGCGCAGATAGCGTCGGACAGCTGGATTGTCATCGACGATCAGAATACGAATCACCGAAAATCTCCCGCTCCGTTCGCACGGCACTTCGAGCTGCCAGAACGGGTTTCGCTAAGAACGACGCACCGGGACCCTTTGTATCACGCTGCCCGATCTGCGAAAACGCAGATTACGAGCAGGCGCAGAGCGCAACCTGACCAAAAACTAGGTCATTCAAGAGCTTGCAACAATCCAGCAAACCCCGTAGGAACCGTCTGCAAAACAGCCTGCGAAAAGAGCCGTTCCGACAACATTCACCAGATTCCTTTGTCACTGCCCGTGATCTTTAACTCCAGGGCAGCGGCCGTTGCGAGCCCCGGAAGAAGACTAAGGCGAAGGCTATTTCGAAGTTCGCCCCTCAGCAGCAGTGTCGTCAACTCGCGAGCATAGAGACCGACGGACTGGGGTAGGATCGGAACCCGAAGAAAGTCCCGCCGGAAGCGAACCTTTTCCGCTTTGAACTGTGCCGATCTGGTCACCACCGACGGCAGAGGCACTCCGTAGCCGCGATAAGATTCCACGTATTCGGAGACGATTGTCAGGTAAGTAGAAATTCCCTGCCAGATACCGGCAGCATCCCCGAGTGAGTGCAGGTATCCAAAATCGACTGTGTGGGAATCCACCAGAAAGGCGTTGTCGATCACGTCACACAGTCGAATGTAAAAGTGACGATACATTCGTTGCAAAGTGCTGATGATGATGCGGTCTTCAGGAGCGGCGACACGGAACGAACGTTGATCGATTTCCACCATGCGTGTCCGTGCAGACAACGATCGCGTGAGGATCGTCTGCTCGCCGGTCTGGCCCAGTCGACCTATGTGGACTTCCACCAGTTCAGGAAGTCCGGGAATGACGAAGTTCCACTTATTGGCGAGGCGATCTCCCCAGCTGCGATCCGCGACCGTGGCCTTGAAGCTCTTGCGCATCACGTCCACTACTCTGGAGGCTTCTGCATTGGTGTACAGATCCAGATCACTCCCCAAGTCGGGCCAGTGATCGAGAGACTTGATCACCACGGCCGGGCAGCCGTTTTCTTCCAGCGCCCCGCAAATTCTGGCTAAAAAGTCCACAGCATGCTGAATGCGAGCGCGCTCAGCACGTAGAGCGTCCGCGACCCAGGCCGCTTCGGCTTGTCTGCCAGCGCCGGCAAGTATCTGTTGCAACGGCTCAAACGCCCGCACGATGACGTGGTTCGTGGCCGCTAACTTCCGAAGCTCTTCCAGATCTCCGTCTGCTTCTGTCATTTCATGGGGCTGGTACCCGAGCGAGTCTGCAATTGAGCCGTTGCGAGGCGCAGTAGCAAAGAACGCGGGGTTGAGCACGAGATACGACAACAAACCAAGATTCGTCGTGGCGTCGCGAATGATAGGCATGCTGTTATTCATTTCCGTTTGAGCAATCTACATTTTGATGTGGTTAAGCTCGAGGTGGTTGGCGCACCGAGACTTGGATTACGGCGAACCGGCCGAGGATTGGCTGTTCTGGCTGCACTTAGCGAAACTCAGTCGCTCGATGGCGGTGCCTTCTTCGTAATCGTTCCATGTCTCGATCATCATGAATGGGACAGGATGTGAGGCATCGAAGTAATGCGTGTACAGGTGGAGGGTATCTTCAAAGGTCCGGCCGCAGCGGGCTTGCATGTGCCGATTTAGTCCCCAATCGGCATGGGAATCATCAAACCCTGGCCACGCTCCTCCCACAACGATTTTGTCGGGATGCCTGCTGCGCATGTTCTTGTAGAAATAATCGAGATAGGTTTGCCCCCAGTTGCTGCCGTCAGGCGTCCAGCCTGGTTGTCCGGGCTGAACCCAGGCGTACATTCCCGCGAAATCGCGCAGATACTTGGCGGGAGGGTCATCCTTGTAGAACAAGATGGGAGTGGATTCCCAATCGCTGCAATGCTCGACTACTCGGTCCCAATCCACGTGACCGCGTTTGGGAAAGATAAAGATCATGGGATGCCCGTTATAAGTGAGGTAAGCATTGCGATGAGGAGCCCTCGGACCGATGTAAGCGTTGTAAGCCTTGTCAAAGGCGGCAATCGTGTCGTCTGTGGCCTGCTGATCTTCGTCAGCGGATTCGTTGTAAAGAAGAGCGACTTGGAAGTGACTGTCGTCCGCTGCCTCTTGCAGGAGCGCGAAGTTGTGATCGGAGAAAGCCCGGCTCTCCCCATACCAGTCAACGACAAATGCAGAAATTCCCATGCTGCGCGCTTGCTGAATCTGACGCCGAAGAACAGGTGGATCGGAACTGGCGTAGCCTACATTGATGTGGCTGTGGTCTCCAAACCACGGCATGTACACAGCGAGTAACTTTGGTCCGTAGCTGTTGGGCGCCTGCAGGTTCTGTCCTATGGGGCGATGTCCGCCAGGCGTAGTGCAACCAGTGCCCACCATGAAGCACACGATTGCCAACGCAAGCAGCTTGTTTGACACAAATCTCTCCATTTGGGTCAGGGCTATTTGGTTTAGATGCCGCGGCTGCTTGTGCTGGTTGGCGTCCAGCCGTGTCTCAGAATTGTGGAACCGCCTGTAGCTGACGAACAACCCAGCGGTCTGCACCCGGAGTCATCAAAACCACGTAGTGCGCAATCACATGCTCGTTGTGAATCGTTTTGTCTCCATCATGGATCTGCAAATCGTAGTCTGCCGTATCGTGCAATTCGATCAGATCGCCTTCGGGGGAATAGAAGACGGCTTCGACCTTGTGATTTTGGTTGAGATAGGAAGAACTCAACCCGTTTTTTCGCTGACCATGAATCTCACCGATCAGGGCTGCGCTCGCATTTCCCTCGAACAGTCCGTTCAACGGGCCGGTCGAACTTACTTCCAGCGCGTGGGTGAGATTCGCCCACGCATACTTGTAGTCGCGAAGGATCGCGCGTTCGGTGAGAGGCTCGACCGAACGGGGAGCTGCCTTGCTGGTACTCAAGGAAACCTGCGGAGCTGAGTCCGCCGCGAGCGAGTAGACCGATACACAAAGAGCAAAAATCAAAATGGGCAAGACGCTCGAAAATCGCCCGCGCTCAATCACCGTACGCCGATTTGTCATAGGAGTTCCCATCCTTCTACTCGCGGCCCCCGATGCGTAACTCATTTCCCATGACGACCCCGGAAGCTGCGGAGATCACGACTGGGCCGCTGGCGGTCATTCGGGCACGCGCAACGTCCTGCTTAACTGGGGCATCCACCGTGTCGGTTGCGCCGTCGCTCTTGGCAGTGAAAGTAATCACGGTGCCGTCAGGGACTGGATTTCCGCTGCAATCGCGCACCGGTTCGGTCTCGACCTCGATTCCGTTCTTCGTGCGTTGGCCCTTGATGCGCAAACGGCAGGGTTCAGAGGCGACTTCCTGCACGACTCGACGAGTCGTAACCTCATTCATGGATGCAGATATCTGTAGCGGGCCCGCAGTCTTGCCCGAGGTGGTGCGAAACCACGCGGCACCATTTTGAGTCTCAGTCTTGTGGGATACCGGGTTTCCCCCTTTGGCGGTGAGTTGAAATTCGATCGTCTGGGGCTGAAGGACCAGATTGTGGAATTCGTCAAAGGAAACCGCGACGCCGGTGATTCCACCGTTTGGACCTACAGGCGCGCGCGAGGGATGAACCAGAAAAGCAAGGCCCACTGCCTTTGCCGGCGCCACAAAGAAACCGACGCTGCTGCAACTCCCTGAGCACACGACGGCGATATATCGTCCGGCAGCTTGCAGTTCCTTCTGCGCCAGCGAAATTTCCTGGCCTAGCTGTACGTCACGCTTCACCGCGATCGCCGGGCCAATCAGATAGAAGCTGGCGGACCCGCTACCCGAGGTGGTGATCGAGGCCGCGGCTCCCGCCACCGCGTTCGCAGGTGCTTTGAGGGTCACGTCCTGGGCGCAAAGTACTGACGTCAGGCATAAAACGCCAAGAAAGAAACCCAAGGCTCGGGGCATTGAGTTATGACTTTTGCACACTGTATTGGTTGACCACGACATGAAAGTTCTGGACCTTTCCCGCCAAAGACTTCGGCAGTTCGACAGCAAATCGTTCGGTCGATTGTGGCAGCAATGCCTGATCGACATAACCGTCCGAGACCCAAACCACTTTGCCCACGTTGTCGTAGAAGCTGACGATTACATGTGGAATATTTACGGTCTGCCCGCTTTCGTTGAGCAGATCGCCGTGCAACACGGCATGGCCCTGCGCATCCGTATCCAATTTCTGGTTCATCACACCAATCACGGGATCAGAGGATGCCGGAACGAGAGTCGCCTTGGCATCAATCCGTACGTTCTTCACTTTGCTCAGTTTGATCCGTGGGAAGTCGACGCGGTAAGGCGAAACCTGCTTGGGGAGTAATACGTGAAGAATCTTGTCGAAGCTGCTCTCGTCGTCGACGACGCCGCCAGAGGCGTCAACGAGTGTGGCATTTACATTCACAAACGCCGGAATTGTATCTTCGTTCACTACCTCTCCCATAACGACCGCACCTTCAGCCGTGTCTACGGCATTCATGGAAATGATGCGGACGCGTGGTGAGTCGACATTGTGCGATCCCCAGTCGCCCTCAGCGCTCGGAGTAACCAGATCCCAACGCAAGTAGTTCACGGGTACGACTTGCGCCGGAACATTGGGCGGCGGAGTCTGCTCCCAGATTACTTTCCACTGATCGCCACGATGCGCCAGATGGAAATCGCGGACATCATCCACTGGACCAACCGGAGTCGACCAGTGCAGTTGCACACGCATCTGAGCTTCGGAGTCGTTAGCGTGCAGAGGACGTACATCATAGCCTTCCAAACTCGAGAAGGAACGCAGGCCACCGTCGGCCCCGGTCCACTCCCGGATGAAGGATTGTTCGGACAGGGACTCGCTGGTCCGTTCCACTCCTGAGAATGCCCGGTCCCAATTACGTCGCTTCACGTCGACGAGGAAGTTGTCCATCGCTTGTTCGGGGGTGACCGCCTTGGGAGTGAATCCAGGGAGGGCCGAACCAGCGGCGACGCCGACGGTTCCGGCCGATCGACCCACGCTGGTCAAGCCCAGAACAATCAGCACAACCGTGACTACGAGCACGATGAGAACGAATGGCAGTCCAGTTTTCATCTCAGTTCCTCAGGCAACATAATGCCCTTCCCGCTGGGGCAGCGGGATCGGGGACTCAATTACTTTCCTCGCCCGCTGGCGAACGGGCAGGAATATAACCAGGAACATAGCGAGAATGCTCACACCGATGGGGAGAGTCCCCCAAAGCAGCCCCATCCATGCAGGCGGGATGGCATCGGAGTCGATGCGGTGTGCGGGAAGAACATCTTCTTTCGACCAAACACTGATTTCGCCGTGGCCGAAAAGCTCGGTCTTGCGCCAGCCCACGAATGTCAGCAGCGGCTCATAGAAAGAATCGTGCACAAAAATGAACTTAAGACCGTAACGGTTCGCATGTTCCAGCATCGAGCGTAATGCGGCCATGCCAGCGGTACCGTAAAACTTTGAGTTGGTTAACTGTGCTGAACCGTAGTGAGTCATTTCCGGCAGGAGTCGCGCGGAGTTGTAGTCTCCGTCTACGCTGCTGGCATTGGTGTACGTCGAGATCGCTCCCAGTTCACTGCCGAATCCGAGAGTAAGATAGCGGTATTCGTCGTGGCCGTCGCGATTCAAGAATCCAATGACGGGATTAACGTCGATGGAAGCCGTCGGCCGAAATGGATTCGCGGTCAGCCACGCCAGGGCGGCGCCAATCGTTGCCACCGCGGCAAGGGAGAGCGCGACTGCAGCTTTCCCCCGGAAGCGCTCCAGTAACTCGATGGCTAACAGACCGACGATGGGCATCGCCATCAACGTGGCCCAGAAGGTAAACCGCTCGAAGGTGAGAATTTCAAACGCCCGTCCGAGCAGCAATCGTGGAAGGGGGGTCGTGCCTCCCAGACCGAAAATCAACGTGATCCAGAAACCCACCAATAGTGGTCGCAGCCTTCGCCGCGTCGCTCCGAGCCACAAGATGAATGGGAACGCAAGAATCAGCGCACCGTAGGGGATCAAGAAATAATTGACCGCCGTCACCGAGTTCAGCAGGAAGTTGTTCCGGCTGTCGTGCGGAATGGGCATTTGATGGATTGGATGCTGGATTAAGGTGAGCCAGTAGGGGAGGAGTACGATCCCGGCGCCCACACCCACCAGCGCTGCAAATATTGCAGCCCTGGTAAGCGTTCCGCCGAGCGATCCTCGGGTCCGGCCATCCTTGGCGTCAATGCAAGCAACCCAGAGCACCGGAACGGCAAAAAAGACCGTGCCAAAAATAAGCGTGACGTGGTGCGCGGCCGCCGCGGCCAGACTCACGGCTACACCCTTCAGCAGCGAACGCCCGGATACCTCCGTTGCCCACTCGTAGAAATAAGGAAGAGCGTTCAGGTAGAGAGCAGCCGACGTAACGGTTGCTAATTGGCCGGCCTGATACACAAGGAAAGCCAGCGCTCCCAAGAAAACGGTGCCCAGCGCCGCATAGGAGGCGCAACGTTCATCCACCCAAATCTTGGCATACCGAAAGACACCCACGGGCAACAGCAGCACCGCAATGAGTTGCACGATCATGTAGCCCATTTTCAAGCCACTGATCGTTGAGACCAGCGCGATCCACTGATGCGTCAGCGGCGGGTAAGTGGTCTGGGAGAACCCTGCGAACCATTTCTCGTTCCAGGGATTGAACCAGTGATGAGCGTAGTGCGAAGCGAGAAAGATGTGGAAGTTCGCATCGAACGAACCGCTGGGAAGCTGCATCAGCAGCAATGGACCATGAACCGCCAGGGCCACCAGGACAATCGCCATGAGCGGAATTGGACGAGAGTACCCTTCGGATTGGATCATTTGAACGCACACTCCTGTACATCCAGCAGCCCCACTTGGATTCAGAAAGGCATCTCAGGGTTTGCCCTGATTTGCCCCGGAGTCATCTCTTCCGCAGAGGTAAACCTCCACGGTCAAGCTGGCATCTGAAAGCCACCGCAGGACTTCCTGCGCCAGGGGTGTCCTTGCATTGGCCCCTGAGATTTTTTGAATAGTGTGGTGACTACGTGAAAAGCCGGCTTCCGCTCACGAGCTTTTGCCTCATCGTGGTTTTCGCCCTGGGGGGCAGGGGACACGGTCAGACCTTCGAAATCAACGGAGGGTCTTCCTCTACTTCCTCTAAACCGAGTAAACAAAGTGGCTCCAGCAAGCAAACCAATCCCAACAAGCAAGCTGGGGAACCCGAGCAATCCAACGGGTTCAGTTGGGGAGCTGGAATTGAGGTAGCGCGCCAGGCGCGAGGTGCAGATGAAGCTCTCGCGCGCCACGATTATGCTGCCGCGGTTTCCTATGCGCAACAAGCTGCTAAAGCCGCGCCCCAGGACGCCGAACTCTGGTTCCTGCTCGGTTACGCTGCCCGGCTCAATGAGAATTATTCGTTGTCTGTGGATTCCTATAATCGCGGACTGAAGTTGCAGCCGAACTCTGTCCGCGGACTCGCGGGCCTGGCTCAAACGGACGCAAGAATGGGGCGGACGCAAGAGGCAGAGGCACTCTTGAAGAAGGTTGTGGAGGCGAATCCGAAGGACGCGAGCAGCCTGCAACTTGCCGGCGAACTGATGCTCGCCACCGACCCCAATGCCGCACTGCCGCTCCTCGAGCGTGCCGATAACATTCAACCATCGGCGCACTCCGACATGTTAATGGCGCACGCGTATGACAGGTTGGGCAAGCCGGATGAGTCCACAAAATACCTGAATCGGGCGAAGAGCCGGGCCCCACATGATCCCGATGTGCTTCGTGCCGTCGCAGGGCAGTATCGCGATGAAGGCAAGTTCGATGAAGCGATTGCGACGCTTCAGGAAATTCCGCGAAAGACGACCGACGTCCAGTCTGAGCTGGCGTACACATATCAAGTTGCAGGAAAGCAGCAGGAAGCGGCGGACCTGTATTCAAAGTTGGCCAAAGCAGCAAAGGGCAACATCGGATTGGATCTGAGTGCCGCGCAGGCGTGGGCGAATCTCGGGCGCTCGGACGAGGCCCGCCAGTATTTGGATGCTGCTCGCCAGGTTGACGCTAACAGCTACCGTCTGCACGCCATCCTGGGGAGCGTTGCTGAATCCGAAGATCGCCTTCCAGACGCCGAGCAAGAATACACAACCGCCCTCAAGAACCTGCCTGCAGTTCCGCAGGAAGGGCCGCTCTATCCCATCGAGCTTCGTTTGAATTTGTATGAAATCTATGTCCGGCAGGACGACACCGCAAAAGGCAACCAGCAACTCCAGGCCGCAGCGGCGGCGATCCAACAAGCACGAGTTCCTGACTCTTCGCGTCCAGAATTGCTGCGACTCCGAGCTGCTGTGGAGTCATCGTCCGGAGACCTCGAAGCTGCCAACCGGGATCTCAAACAAGCGCTCGCGCTGGCCCCCACGAACGTAAATTCGCTGATGAATTTCGGCAATTTGCAGTGGAAGCTCGGCCAAAAGGATGCCGCGAAAGACACGTTCAACAAAGTCCTCCAAATCGATCGCAACAACCGGCAGGCGCTTGCGGGCCTCGGATACCTGGCACGGGATGCCGGAGATATAAAGACCGCGGAAAAGTATTTCCAGCGAGCCGTAACAGCACACCCCACAGATTTCGGCCCGTATCTAGCTCTCGGAGACCTCTACACAGCGGAAGGCAACTTCCGTGCTGCCCAGGCCAATTACGAGAATGCCTTCAAACGAATGCCCACGAACGGCCTGATCGTGGCAGGCGGGGCGAATGCAGCCATGGAATCCCACAACTTGGACTTGGCGCAGCGCTGGCTCGAGCGAGCTACTGCAGGAATGGATAACGTTCCGCAGTTGATGCGCGAACGCGAACGGTATCTCACTTTTCGGGGTCAGTACGAAGATGCTGCCAAGCTTGGCTACAAAGTCATCGCCAAGCTATCCAACGACCGGGAAGGTATCGATTACCTGGCATACGACCTCTATTACCTCGGTCGTTACGATGAGGCGCTGGCGCTGGTTACAAAATACGATCCTGTCCTGACGAAAGATAAGGATCTGCCCCTCATCGCAGGAAACGTACATGCGCACAAGGGGGACCCCGAATCTGCCGTTCAGGATTTCACCCGCGCGCTCGAGCGCGATCCGAAGATGGCGGCTGGGTATGTGAATCGTGGTTTCGTGAGAAACGATCTCCATGACGCAAAGGAATCGGTAAAAGATTTCCAGACTGCGTTGAAGCTGGATCCGAAATTTGGGGAAGCCCATCTGGGCCTGGCCATGGCCGACCTTCAGCTGCACCGCCCCAAACCCGCGCTCACGCAGCTCGAAGCCGCGCAAAAGATCATGGGCAAGTCACGGCAGTGGCATTTGGCCCGTGCTGAGGCGTTCCGGCAGGAGCAGGATTTTCCACATGCAGCGGATGAGTATCAGATCGCGCTGAAAGAAGACCCGAAAGACCTGACTACCGAACTGGCTTATGCGGACGTCGAATACCGCATGCGGCACTACGACGAGGCGATCTCTGCGCTTAATGCTGCGCTACAACTCTCATCCTCGGATCCGCATATCTATGCCCTGATGGCGCAGGTTCACGCCAAGCAGGGAAATCGCGATCAAACCCACCACGATATTCAATTGGCCGAACAATATGGCGGGGATCGCGTCGAGATTCTGATGGCTACGGGAGATGCGCTGCTCACGCTTGGAGAGCGCGATGGAGCCATGGATCGGTTTTCGCGCGCTCTCGACGTCCCCGGCGGCGACCGCATTGGCGTTCGGCTCGCGATCGCTCAGGTGTTCCTGCGCCAAGGCCATTTCGACGATGCCCGCCGTCAGATCGCTCTGGGATTCGCCGAAGCACGCATGTTCCCGGATTCAGAAGTTACGGGCGAAGATTTCGGTCAGGCCGCAAACATATTCCTCGCCATGCACGATTTCGATCTTGCCGAGAACTACTTCAGCAAGGCTCAACTAGCCGGAGCAAATAGCCGGACGGTAGGCATTGGCCTGACCAACACTTATCTGGCGGAAGGCAATACTCGGAAAGCGGAAACTTCCCTTGAGAGTCTGGGCCCTGCTACTGATTTCAGCGGGGACTATGACTATATGATGGCCCGGGCCAACCTATACCGTCAGCGGCAGGACCCCCTGCATTCTCTGGCGGCATTTGCCCAAGCCAGCACCGTAGCCGGCCAGGAAGATCACGGCGCGGCCGAACTCCTCCAATATCAGGAAGCGGATCAGGCAGGCCGCCAGATTGGCAGCAACTTCAGCATAGTTCCAGAAGCGCTTTTCACACCCGACCTCGAAGACATCAACGTGTACACCCTGGACGCAAAGCTTCTGCGGGTGACCAACCCCACCATGCTGCCGCCACCGCGCCACTCGTACCAGAGCATGGCGGAATCTCATTATCGAGTCCAGGTGGGGAACCTTCCTGTCATTACCGGGTTTGTCGGAGAAAGCATGACCGCCGGACGTTTTCTGTTTCCCAGTATCGGTGTGGTCCAAGATCGTCACACCTATGACACCATCGTCAATGGCGGGATTGTGCCGACTCTCCATTTTGGTTCGAACTCAATTACGTTCAATGCGGGCCTGCAGTTCACCATTCGCCGGGACACTATTTCGCCTGTGAACATGAGTCAGAACCTGTTCAGGCAATTTCTTTACGTTTACACAAGTCCGTTTTTCAATTGGCTGTCGATCACGGGAAGCGCACAACGCGAGGCAGGACCGTTCGTCGACCAGAATCTGAGTTCCCGCAATTTGTTTGCAAACATCGAATTCACAGTGGGACGACCTTGGGGCAATACATCGTTAATTGCGGGATATTCCGCTCGGGACCTGTTGTTTCACCCTCTTGTGCAGGAGTATTTCAACACCTCTTCGTACGTCGGTTTGCAACGGAAGTTCGGGGATCGGCTGACAGTCGCGGCTCTGGCTGAGGATCTACGGTCCTGGCGTGTGGAAAACGTTAATTACGCCATCGCCCAGGCGCTGGTGCCAGGCGGACGCTTCGATTTTCGCGCGACTACACACTGGACCGTCCAGGGCTCGTTCATTTTGTCCCGGGGCATGGGATACCACAATTATGACAATGCCCAGACTCAGTTCCTCGTGTCGTATGTAAGGTCGTTCCGTGGAAGCGTGCGGGACGGCTCTGGTGAGATCCCAGTCGCCTATCCGATGCGCTTTTCGGTTGGACTTCAGCAACAAACGTTCTATGACTTTCCGGGATCCACTCGAACTGCAGTGCTTCCCATTGTGCATTTCACTTTGTTCTAGGCTGTTCTTTCCATCGAATGAGCTTGATTGGGAAAATTCGTTTACAAAATTCTTCGACTGTCCTTCCTCTAACGGCCCGTGCAACAAAGGCGAAGGCTCTCCGCCAGAAACTGCTGGGGGGGAGCCTCACACTTCTGGCTGGATCAGGGTTGGTGGGCGTTACCAACCTGGTTTATAACGTCCTCACCGCCCGCCTGCTTGGACCTACCGGCTTCGCCCATGCCACCTCCGTATACACCCTGCTAATGCTGATCTCGGCGATCACGCTTTCATTTCAGGTCGTGTGCGCGAAGTACGTGGCCAGTCATGACAGCAGCAGTGAAAAAGCGGCGATCTTCGCGGGCTTGCACATGCGAGGCTGGGCGGCTGGCATCAGTATCGGTGTACTTCTATTTCTCTTCAACCACGTCCTTACGAGCTACCTGAACCTTCCCGACCCGCTATTGATCTCACTGCTTGCCCTGGGAACCGCTTTCTATATTCCGTTAGGTGTACGCCGCGGCTACGTGCAAGGCGTTCATGCCTTCAGAGCCCTCGCGATCAATTTCCTGCTCGAGGGCCTAGTACGCCTGGGAGGAGCGTACTTGCTCATCGAACTCGGGTTGGGAGTAAAGGGGGCGGTACTCGCCAGCGTAGCGGCTGTAATCGCGTCCTATTTTCTGGCATTTCCCAGTCCAGGGCTGGAGTCGCTTGGCGCGCGCCGCGTCCTGATTTCCTTCGGAGAGGGATTGCAGGCGATCGTATTTTTCTCGGGCCAGGTCATCATCAACAACTTCGATATTGTTCTGGTAAAGCACTTCTTTGCGTCGGATCAGGCCGGGATCTACGCGGCAGTCTCGCTGGTAGGACGCCTTATCAATATGTGTGCGTGGTCGGTCGTGAACACGATGTTTCCGGTGTCGGCAGCCGCACGTCAGAGCGACCGAGAAGCCCGTCCCGTGCTGTTTATGTCGTTGCTCATGGTGTTCTTTATTTTGTCCATACTGATCCTTGGATTATGGGCGATTCCAGATTTCCTGTGGCGAACCCTGTTCGGGACCCATTTTGAGCTCGGCAACTACGGCGGATTGGCTGCTCTGCTGATTCTGTACGCCATCACAACGGGGATCTATTCGCTGAGTTCGGTGATGATCACATACGAGATGTCTCGCAAGATCGCCAATACCAGTTGGGTTCAACTGGCGTTCAGCGGTGCATTCGTCCTGGGCATTTGCGCTTTTCATCAGAGCTTGCGGCAGGTCATCTTCGTGCAGCTTGTGCTCATGATCATCCTGCTCGCCACGGTTGCATTTCCTTTGCTACGCCGCGAAATCTCGAACACCGAAGAAGGCCGGACGTACACAAGCCTTTCACTGATGCGAAGTCTTAGCGAGCATGAGGTGATAGCGGAGTTTTTGCGCAGCGAGTTTCATCATCCCGAATTTGAAGACTACCGCTCGGAGTTCGAGCATCTCGTCAGCAAACCTGACCTCGCCAGTCACCGCGAGAATTCGTTGCGCAGGGCATTGCTATTCTTGCGCCGCGGCGCGATGTGG
>Ga0209166_10002067_pt1 | contig 15751 bp, 10 predicted proteins | sample Coa_R1_3_FD_187151 | JGI IMG/M metagenome (GOLD analysis project Ga0209166, IMG submission 187151) | Surface soil microbial communities from Centralia Pennsylvania, which are recovering from an underground coalmine fire - Coalmine... | ecosystem: Environmental > Terrestrial > Soil >... | reverse complement strand
TATGGCGGAATGCGCGATTTCTGCGTCGGCATTCAGTTCATTACCGGCGAAGGTAAGCTGGCCAAGGGCGGCGGGCGCGTGGTGAAAAACGTTGCCGGCTACGACCTGATGAAGCTGATGATCGGCAGCTACGGTTCGCTGGGCGTGATTGTGGAAGCGAATTTCAAAGTGTTTCCCCGCCAGGTGCGCGGCAACCGTGTGCGAACGTTTGTCCTGGAATTTACCTCGCTTTCGGGGGCGGTCCATTTCCGGAATTTCATGCGCAGTTCGCATCTCACTCCCATGTGCCTGGAACTGGTATCGCCTCGCGCCCAGGAATATTTGACGAAAGAGGCTCCTGCGCCGCGCGATCCCGATGACTATGCACCCGCAGCGCCAGGAGGACCACCCTCGGCACGCTGGCGCATTCTGCTGCGCGCTGCCGGAAGCGAAACGGTCCTGGGGCGCTATCGCAAAGAAATGGGAATCAATCTGAGCGCAGAGCTGAGCGGCGAGGAAGAAGCAAATACCTGGAAATACGTCAGCAATTTCGAGGCGGCCATTCTGGAACGCCATCGCAACGCCATGTTTGCGCGCATGAATGTAAGCCCGGCGGAGGTAGAAGCCGCTATCGGCGCCGCCGAGCAGGCGGGAGTGGATAACAACCTGCTGGTCGCTGTGGTGGGGCGCGCCGGATTAGGCGCGCTGGTGCTGGCTTTTATTCCGCTGTCAGTGGATCCGCCGTCGGCCATGCAGTACGCCAACACCATTTCGGCGTTGCGCTCGGCGCTGTCCCAGGATTCGGCTGTGGTCGTGACCCGTTGCCCGCAGGAAGCCAAGTGGCACTTCAACGTTTGGGGATCGACGCCAACGGATCTGGAATCCATGCGGGCTGTGAAGCGCGCCCTCGATCCTAAAGGCATACTCAATCGGGGAAGATTCTTGGTGTGAAGAATCTATTCACCACGGAGGCACGGAGACACGGAGAATTGAATCATCGAGTCATTGTCTCATTGTGGAATTGTGGTAATTCATATCGAAATAAATTACGCAATTACTAAATTCCCCCGTGCTTCCGTGGTGAAATCAATCGTAGCGAATAAATTGACGACAGCAATCAAACCCGAAGCGGCTGACCGCCCCACCTGGGAGCTTTATTCAACGTGCATCCAGTGCGGGCTGTGCCTGAACGCGTGCCCCACCTACCGCGTTCTGGGCACAGAGATGGATTCGCCCCGCGGCCGCATCTACCAGGTGCTGCAGGTCGATAGCGGCAGGCTGCCGGTTGCCGAGTCGTTTGTCACACACATTGACCGCTGCCTCGATTGCCGGGGATGCGAGACTGCTTGCCCCTCCGGCGTGCAATACGGACGCATCGTGGAACGCGCCCGCACCCTCATCGAGCATGAGTATCGCCGTCCCTGGCTGGAGCGCAAACTGCGCAATTATTTTTATAACTCCGTGTTGCCTGACCGGCGCAAGCTGGAGCGCTGGGCGAGGCGACTTCGCTTTCTGCAAAACTCGGGATTGCAGAAGCTTGCCCGGGGCACCGGCATTTTGAAATTGCTGGGATTGGCCAAAGTGGAAAAGCTTGCGCCGAAGTTCGATGAGCATTTTTATTTTGAGGAATTCGGACAGGCTTTTCCAGCGATCGGCGAAACCCGGGGAAGAGTTGCCTTTCTTGCCGGATGCGTCGCCAGCGTCGCCTTCGCCGAACTGAATCGCGCTACGGTGCGCGTGTTGCAGAACAACGGTGTGGACGTGTTCGTTCCCCGCGAGCAGGGCTGCTGCGGGGCGCTGCATGCCCACGCCGGCTTCCGCGATCAGGCCCGCGAGCTGGCGCGCAACAACATACGGGTGATGCTCGACGGGAAGTTCGACGCCATTGTGACCAATGCCGCCGGATGCGGCTCTACGATGAAAGAATACGGCGACCTGCTGGAAAACGATCCTGAATTTTCCGGACGTGCCCGCGACTTTGCCGCCAAGGTCAAAGATGTGACCGAATACCTGGCGAAATTGGGAATCAAAGCGCCAAAACAGAAGGTCACTGGCCGCATTACTTATCAGGACCCGTGCCACCTCATCCACGGACAGCGCGTGCGCAGCGCGCCCCGTCAAATCTTGAAACTGCTGGGCGCCGACCTGGTGGAGATGCAGCATGCCGACATCTGCTGCGGCTCGGCCGGAACATACAACGTCACCCAGAACGAGCTCGCCATGCAGATCCTCGATCAGAAGATGAACAGCATCAAAGGAGTGGATCCTGACACTATCGTGACCGCCAATGTGGGCTGCGTGCTGCAGCTTCGCGCCGGCGTCGTTCGCCGCGGGCTGAAGGCTGAAGTGAAGCATGTAATAGAGCTGCTGGATGAAGCTTATTAAAAAAGCATTCAGCTCTCAGCAATCAGCCCTGCAATTGAATTTTTTCCTTAATTACCACGGTGGCGGTGAGTAGCGCCGGCATCCTGCCGGCAGTCCTGAGGGCGTCTCGCCCTCAGCCCGGCGGGCGGGGACGCCCGCCGGACAGCCGCCGGGACGGCGGCGCTACTCTCAGGAGCGGCATATTTGAACGATTCTGTTGAACGAACACTTTGGTAAAAAAAAGAGCCCACCTCGCCGGCGGGCTCCTGGCAAACTTGACTGCCAATCTTCAGTTATCTCAGTAGTTATCTCAGTCTTTCGCCGCCGCCACCTCCTGTCTTGGTGGAAGCTGGAGCCATCTCCATCTCCATGGCGGGAGCGGCTGGTTTGGCTGGGACGTCAACCGTATCCGTGGCAGCAACCGCCGCTTTGTGTATGTTCGCGTGGGCCGGGGAGCCCTTCCGGGCAACTCGGCTTGCGGGATACGACATGGGACTTGCTGCGTCCTTATTGATTGCGCTGTTGAGACTCGGCAAGTCCTTGAACGTAATCACCATCGGACGCATCATGTCATTGTCTTCGTGATCGAGAATATGGCAGTGCCATACGTAACCCGGCCCAGCTGTCGGGTCAAACGGGAACGTGTTTTGTCCCGGTTTCAGATTTGCGTCGTTCACGAACTGCGGAGCCAGGCGGACCAGCAGTCGCGTGACCGTGTACGGCGGGGCAAGGACGACGTCCTTCCATCCGTTCTCGCCGGGAAATTGGCTGGCGGGTATCGCCGTACTAGGCGTGCCTGGCTCGACAAAATTGTCTGTAGTACCCAGGGCGCCGTTCTGCGTGTCGAACTGGAAGTCACGGGCACCAAGCACACAGGTCGGGTCGCTCGGATCGGTAGGCGTACCATCTGGATTGTTGGGATTGGCCGGATCACAGAATTGCACCGGATTCTCTATATTGATTCTGACCGGTGGATGATCGAGCGGGAGAGCCGAGTTCGGCCCATTCAGTTTCTCAAAGTAGGCCAGCATGCGATTGGCGTCGATAGCCTGCCGGTCTTCCAACTGAAACTCGACCAGGTGAATGTGGATGGGATGGGCATCTTGCGTCAGGTTCTGGATGTACCACTCTTCCGTTGTGCCCGCTCTGGGGATCTCAGTGACCGGGTCATCGAAATGCCGTCCGTCGATGAGCACATGAAGGGGATTGCCGGGGTTGAGAGCGGTGTCAGGGCTTTCCTTCTCGTTCAGGGTGAAGAGCTTTGGATTCCCGATGTTCGGGGTCGGCGTGAGGGTGGGAACCGTGATCAGGGTGGCGGGCAGGGGGTTGGGATGCACGGCTGGCGTGTCCTGCACCGTGAATTGCATGACCACACCCGTGTTCGCATCGGGCAGATCGCCGCCTGGGTTGGGCGCAGGGGCATTGTTCATCATGACGATCTTCGTTCCGGCTGGCAGGTTGGAGAAGTCGACGAGGATGTCAATTCGCTCACAAATGGCCACAAGCTTTTCATTCACTGTGGCGGGCGCAGGCAAGTAGCTGCCGTCGCCGCCGATGATTGTGAAGGGCACGCGGGACTGGTCTTTCTGATTCACCAAGAACAAGTTGTAGAAGCGTGCGTTGGAACCATCGACGATGCGGAAGCGGTACTGGTGGCGTTCCACATTCAGGTTCGGCCACACCTTGCCGTTGACCATGATCTCGTCGCCAAAGTACTCGGGGTCCCAATACGGGTCAACGTCAGGGTTGTCACCCACGGTGGTGAAATGGATCGAGCCATCGCTATTGAACGCCCTGTCCGTCAGCATGAGCGGCCACTCGAATTTGCCCGAGGGAAGCAGCGGTGCAACGGTATCGTTCCTTGGATCGCGGATGATGAACATGCCCTCCAAGCCAGCGGCCAGATTGAGGCGCGTCATTCCCAGGGCGTGGTCGTGATACCAGAGCATGGTCGGCAACTGCCCGTTGAAGTATTCGAAGGTTGTGCCTTTGAATGTCGGACCTGTCCTCTTTAGATCCTCGGAGAACCAGGAATCAGGAAAGCCGTCCGATTCAGAGGGCGTCACGCCTCCGTGCAGGTGCGGCACGGTGATGACTGGATCCTGAAACTGCGGGTAGCCCGGAGGGAAGGGTACGAGCAGGTTACCTTTGGCGTCAACGAACGGAGGCTGGGGTATCGGTGCGTTATTGGGGTTGGCCGCCATGATCGTAGGATCGACGGGGAACATATGAGGGCCTTCGATCTCATTGCGATAGTGAACGAAGATGCGGTGGTTGCTCCTCGCCTCGAAGGTCGGTCCCGGCGTTGAGAATGAGATCTGAAGGTTCGGCGGCTGGCCGGGCCCGGCGGTGTTCACTATGCCGCCGTAAGCGTAGATCTTCGTTTTGGGGAATCCCGGCGGTAGAATCTGCTGGTACGTGTTTTTTTCCGTGACATCGTAAAGTGGGACGAATTTGCCCAGCGACTGGTCGAATTTCGCTCCCACAGGAACGAAGACGGGAGGCCTGGTCAACTGATTTACGAACTTCGGAACCGTGTTGGGATCCAGAGGCGTCACAGTGGAGTCGGCGCTTCCGGTCGGCTGCACCATCCAGTTTTTCACGTGCATACTCATACCGTGCCGGTGGTGTTGGGAGTGTTGTGGGGGCTGGCTTTGCGCCGAAACAACCGTGGTGAACCGCGGCGAGGTGAGAGCCGCGGTGAACAAGAGCAGGCTGAAAATCTTTACGACCATTTTTTTCTTCATTGTTTTTCTCCAGAATTGGGCGTGAACACCACGGCAAACATGAGAAGCCGTCATTCCCAATATGGGAAATAACAGCTTGCACAGGGATGGCGAGAGCCAGCCTGCGATCAGGTTCTGTGAGTGTTCAGCCGCGACGTTTCCGTTACCGGATTGCCGACTGCTTCACCGGTTTTGGGGCCGGGAAACACCGGCAGAGAGAGAAATCCGGGTCACTGAAACGTGTTAATAGTGGATGACATGCAGAGACCTAAGCGCCTTCGACCTAACTTGATACTGTGCTTCGACCTCGCCAGGAAAAAGAACGCGGTCGCATCCCGGCACGTCCACCGTAGTTTTTGTCTAAGAGACTTCGCCGTGGCCGCGGTGGAAGCTCGTTCGGATGTTTAGAGGATCGTTACATCCATTTGCAAAATGGTGCCTATTAAAGAACACCTTGTGGACTCTGTCAATAGGCTAATACAAATATTTTCCTGGGATGGGTATTGCACTGGAATTTTGCTTTTATAAGACGAGGATTCAAAGGGCGAAGCTTTGACCATGGATTGGCCTCAGGGGCTGAAGTCCATCGCATTCTGAACGGCTTACGGCACGAGTAAACTCGTGCCCTGATACATGTCTTCATACTCGACGGTTTTCCGCAAGCTCTTCAGTCACAGTCACGTCCTTCAGAAAATGCCTCGATGCAGCATAGGAGCCCGCGACGTTATCGGGGTCCTTCGACTCGGGCGTTCGCCGTCCCACCCCATCAAGCCAAAACCGGGCTTGATGGGGGCCCCGCCCTGGATGACACTATTAACTGTAGCCGAGTACACGCCGCAAGATTTTTCTCTACGCCTCCGCGGTTAGATTATTGTTATTTCTTCTCCGCCAGGATTTCGTCTTCCTCTTTTCCCTGCTGGGTCAGCTTTAAGATGACGTTGTAATCTTCCAGGGTCGAGGTATCGCCCACGACTTTGTCGGCGCTCACGACCTCGCGCAGCAGCCGGCGCATGATCTTGCCGCTGCGGGTCTTGGGTAACCCGGCGACGAACAGGATTTTCTCGGGACGAGCGATGCTGCCAATCTCCTTCGCCACCCACTCCTTCAACTCATTGGCCAGCGCCGGATTCTCTTTGGCAGTGGCCCTCAATGTGACAAAGGCATGAATGCCCTCGCCTTTGATCTCGTGCGGCGCAGCCACCACAGCCGCTTCGGCAACATCTTTGTGCCGCACCAGCGCCGACTCGACTTCCATGCTGCTGAGGCGGTGGCCAGAGACTTTAATTACGTCGTCGTTGCGTCCCAGGACCCAGATGTAACCATCTTCGTCGCGCGTGGCGGTATCGCCGGTGAAATATTTGCCGGGAAAGCGCGACCAGTAATTCTGTTTGAAGCGCTCGGGATCGCCATGCAGAGTGCGCAGCATGGAAGGCCAGGGACGCGTGAGCACAAGATAGCCTTTGCCTACCGGGATGGAATTCCCGTTTTCATCCAGGATGTCTGGCGCAGCCCCCGGCAACGGACGGGTGGCAGAGGCCGGCTTAAGTGGCGTCGCTCCCGGAACCGGAGAAATCATGATGCCGCCGGTTTCGGTCTGCCACCAGGTATCCACGATGGGAAGTTTTTCTTTGCCGATCACGCGGTGATACCACTTCCACGCCGCCGGATTGATGGGCTCGCCCACCGACCCCAGCAGGCGCAGTGAAGACAGATCATGCGCATTGGGAAAGTCATCGCCCTGGCGAATGAACGAACGGATCGCCGTCGGCGAAGTATAGAAGACGCTGACGCGATATTTTTCAATGATGCGCCAGAAGCGGTCAGGCTTGGGCCAGTCGGGCGCGCCTTCGTACATCAGCGCGGTCGCCCCGGCCGCCAGCGGACCATAAACAACGTAAGAGTGTCCTGTCACCCAGCCCACGTCGGCGGTGCACCAGTAAATATCTTCGTCTTTAATATCGAAGACCCAATTCATCGTGCCCAGCACCTGCGTCAGGTATCCGCCGGTGGTGTGCACCACGCCTTTGGGTTTGCCGGTGGTGCCCGAGGTATAGAGAACGTATAAAGGATGCTCGCTGTCGAGCGGCTCCGCCGGGCATTGCTCGCTGATGCCATCGGTCAGCTCGTGCCACCAATGGTCGCGTCCGGATTTCATCTCGATCTTTGTGCCCAGCCGCCGGAAGACGACCTGGTGCTTTACGGTCGGACACTCCGGCAGGGTTTCATCCACGTTAGGCTTGAGCGGAATTTCTTTGCCGCGCCGCAATCCGGCGTCGGCGGTGATGACGAGCGATGCAGAAAGATCCTGAATGCGGGCCTTGAGCGCCTCTGCCGAGAAGCCACCAAAGACGACCGAATGCGTGATGCCCAGCCGCGCACAGGCCAGCATGGCAATCGCGGCCTCGGGGATCATGGGCATATAGATGATGCCGCGGTCGCCGCTCTTCAGACCAAGCTTCTTGAGCGCGTTGGCTAATTTGGCGACGCGCCGGTGCAGTTCCTGGTAGGTGAGGATGCGCTGCTCGAAGTTCTCTCCCTCCCAGATGATGGCGGCTTTGTTGCGCCGGGCGGAAGAGAGATGGCGGTCAATGCAGTTGTAAGCCACATTGGTCTTGCCGCCAACAAACCATTTGGCGAATGGCGGGTTCGACCAGTCGAGCACCTGTTTCCACGGCGCAAACCAGTGCAGGTTTTTTGCCTGCTCGGCCCAGAATTTTTCCGGGTCGGCGACGGAAGCTTTGTATAAAGCCTCGTACTGCTCCATGGAACTGATGTGGGCTTTCTCGCTGAAATGTTTTGGAGGGGGGAAGATTTCTTGTTGATTCATAAGTGAATGCTGGAAGGGATTTTACAGGATAAAAGGCGCCAGTAACAAAGCAAGAAAACACAGAAGACTTTTATGTCCCTCGATTTGACTTAGTTAAAAGTTAGTCCATCATATTCGATATGGAAGTCAACATTCACGACGCCAAGACCAACCTCTCCAAGCTGCTGCGGCGAGTTGCTTTGGGGGAAGAGATCACGATCGCCAAAGCAGGTGTTCCTGTAGCCCGTTTAGTTGCAATTCGGCCGGTCAATCCGAAGCGCGAGCTTGGAGTGGATCGGGAGCGCATTCGTGTGGCTGACGATTTTGACGCGCCTTTACCAGCGGACATTTTAGATGCTTCTGAGGGCCGCCGCAGGCGGAAAACATGAGTTTCACGATCATGCTTTCATTGTCATTCCGAGGAGCAACGCGACGAGGAATCCCTATGAGCTTTCAGGGTTCATGGGCGGCCCCATGATCCTCGACACAATAGGGATTCCTCTCCCGCTTTGCGGGATCGGAATGACAAGAAATTGAGTTTTTCCGCAACCCCTGAAGTCGTGCCCCTTCAAAGATGGCTTTTATACTTACGTAAGTATCTTCCGCAATTCTTCCACAGTACTGACCGGCGGTTTGCAGGAAGATTCCGAACACACGACCGCGACGGTTTTTTTCTCTTTGACTGCCGGCAGGTTGGGGATTGTTTCTGCCAGCGCGGAGGGGAGGTTTTCAGGCGCGACCTGGCCTTCTGCGATACGCAACACGGACTTATTGAAGGAGAAAGATTCAATTGCGGCGTCATAAAGCTGGCCGGCGGCTGCGCTATCACTATTTTTTTCGAGGATGACTGCCTGTGTGTGCGGAGTGGAGAACATGGCAGCGGCGATGCCGTAAGTGCCGGCGAACATTCCGTATTGTTCGGCCAATCCGGCGAAGACCTCAAGGGTCTGCTCTGCCTTTTCGCGATAGCCGGAGTCGTTCGTGTAGGCATGCAGGCGCAGCAGGGCAATGGTTGCCGATGGATCGGCGGCAGGAGTGGGCGCGTCTTGAAAGGGCTTGCGCCGGGCGGCGAGGGCGCCGAGATGATTCTGGCCGCTAATTTCAGTATCAAAGAAGCCGCCGGAGGCCGGATCGTAAAAGCGCGCGATCATGGCATCGCCAATTTCGAGGGCGACTTTGAAGTAGCGCAGGTCTGAGGTGGCCTCGTAGGCGTCGAGACAGGCGGAGACCATGTAGGCATAATCGTCGAGCATCCCGGGCACGTGCCGAACTTCGGCTTTCGGATCGGAGTAGGCGATCACGTGCCCCATTCCCTTTTTGGGATCCCATGCCCGCGACAGTATGCGGTCGAGCGACTTCAGGGCAAAATCGCGGGCAGCTCCCATCTTGAGCGCCTGGGCCGCGCTCAAATATGCGGAGATGCAGAGCGCATTCCAGTTCACATAAACCGTCTTATCAATATAAGGAGTGGGCCGCTCGAGGCGTGCGGCATACATCTTCTTCCTGGCGGAGGCCAGCAGCGCATTTACTTTTTCCTGAGGGAATCCGAGGCGGCGTGAAATTTCACCCACGGGAGCGCGCACATAGAGCACGTTCTTCTCGTGGTTGTGATGCATTTCACCGACTTCGCCAATGTCGTAGTGAAGACTGGCGACCTTGAATTCGTCTTCGCTCAGGCAGGCGGCCGCTTCGGCGACGGTCCAGGTGAAGTAGTCGCCGTCGTCATCGAGGTTGATATCCGCATCCTGCGAGCCGTAGAAGCCGCCGCGCTCGCGGTCGCTGAGCCACTCATCCATCCAGCGGATGATGTCGCGCGCGACTTCTGCAAAAAATTCATTCTTGGTCGCCTGGTATCCGTGGACGTAGTTCAGCAGTAACCCGGCATTGTCGTATGACATTTTTTCGAAGTGGGGTACGATCCAGCGCTCATCCACTGAATAGCGGTGAAAGCCCCCGGCAAGCTGGTCATAGACGCCGCCCTGGGCCATTTTTTCCAGCGTGGTGCTGATGATGGTCCCCAGAAAATCGGCGCGGGTGCGCGCGTAGCGGTCTATCAGTAAATCCATGATTGCCGGATGGGGAAATTTGGGTTCGCTGCCAAAGCCGCCGTGCTGCACATCGAAAAGCTTGGCCGCGGAGCCGACAATCTTTCCGACCAGCTCGGGTGAAAACTCGGCGCTGCGCCCGGCAAAGGCCTCCGCGTGGGAGATGGCGCTCATCACGCTGTTGGCCGATTCGACCACGTCGCCGTGTTTCTCGCGATAGGCTTGCGCAATGGAGAGCAGCACGCGCTTGAATCCGGGACGTCCATAGTGATCTTCAGGAGGGAAATAAGTTCCACCATAAAACGGCTTGCCTTCGGGGGTAAGGAAGGCCGTCAACGGCCAGCCGCCCTGTCCGCTGATCGCCGAAACCGCGGCCTGGTAGCGGCTGTCCACGTCGGGACGCTCGTCGCGGTCAACTTTTACCGCAATGAAGTGTTCATTGATGATCTGCGCGACCTCGGGGTTCTCGTAGGATTCCCGGTCCATCACGTGACACCAGTGGCACCACACGGCGCCAATATCGAGCAGCACGGGCTTGTTCTGCTGCTGGGCCGTGGCAAAGGCGGCCTCGCCCCACTCATGCCAGTGGATCGGCTGGTGCATGGCAGAGCGCAGATAAGAAGAAGACGCTTGCGCCAGGGAATTCAGAGACTCGCTTGTCTGCGTGGTATTTTCCGTAGCCATATCACTTCAGTCTACGCCATTCATATGCACTCCTGTGGCTCTCCGTCGATCCACGCGCAATTGCAAAATGAAGTCAACCGCAAGCCACGAATACGAGCGATTGAACGGCTAGACTATGCCGGTTTTGAATGGTATCAGCGCATACCGGAAAGAGAGCTGGGCAAAGAGGCCGCTTTCAGCAGTTGAAATCTCACTGCCGCGCCACACCTGGAGCAAGCAGGAAAGGTCTCGGATTGCATCAGGATCACATCATGCGGGGCACGGTGTTTGTGATGAAAGACCCTGTACACTCCGCTCTTTAGAACCTCGGTGCCGGGCGAGGGCCTGTCAAGCGCCAGCGGCTTCTTAATCTGCCGGCGGATGTTCGTTGCGGCCACTTTCTTTTCCAGCCTATGTTGTATGTCGATTCGAGAAAGAACTGTGTACAGAATGTAAGCATTCACACTGCGCCGGGATTGCCTGGCCGCCAGGCGGATCAAGGCGGCCTCCACGGGAGTGCAACGCAGCAATAAGCTGGTCTTTTTTTCTTTCATAAATGCCTATGCTATCACATTGCTAACAATGCTATCACTGCGATAGCGTTTACCTTATTGACAGGATTTTCAGAATAGTGGACTATCTAATTTTCAGCGCTCATTCCTGGAGTGATTTTTCATGGCGGTCGAGAGAGTATCCGGCGGTTCCAGCCTGATTGATGTGCTTGATCGGGTGCTGGATAAAGGAATCGTTATCGATGCCTGGGTCCGGATTTCGCTGGTCGGCATTGATCTCATCACCGTGGAAGCGCGCGTGGTTGTCGCCTCGATTGACACTTATTTGAAATATGCGGATGCCGTAGGCCTGACAGGGCTGGTCTCAAGGCCGCAGTTGGAGGAAGAAGAGCCGCCTCCTCCACCTCCAAGCCGACGCATGACCCGCAGAGGCCCTCCACGCACCCGTTAGAGATAAGCTATGGCGACCCCGCAAATCAGAATCTCTCCCATGGGAGAAGCTTTTTCCAAGCCCCTGCAAGACCGGCCGGCCCTGCGGCTGTTGAGCGCGGAACAAAGCGATGAAATTTTCCCCATTCTGATTGAAGAACTCGTGGGTCTGGGTTTTTCCAGGGCCCTGGCCGTGCTGGTTGACTTTGAAGCCGGCATCGCACGGCCGGTTGCCGCTCTTAATTGCTCCAAGAGCATTAAAGAGCACTTCACGGCGCCGCTGTGGGCGGCTGAAAAGCCGCTCATCGCCGCCATGCGGAACGGGCAGCCGGCGGTGATCGATGGTCCGCGCAACGAGCGGTTTTTCTGCTGTCCCATCATTTATTCCAATGAGCGGTTGTGCTGGGAGGCAGACCGCGAGCACCGCGCCGATTGCCTGGCCATCATGAATTCGCGCCAGGCGAGGAGCCTCGATTTACAGCAACAGGTCTGCGCGGTCTGCAACATGCGCGCCTATTCTGCCGCGGTCCTGGTGGCAGTTGAAAGAAATAAAGTGGATTCCCGAATTGGGAAAGCGGCCGCGCTGACCCTACTCGCCAACCGCTATCTTTCGCGGCTGTTCAAGGTCGAGCACTATTACAACCGTATGCGCGACATGGAAATCAACATAGCGCAACGCGATACGGTCATGATGAGCATGGCCGATCCGGTGATTCTGACGGATGCTCAACTGAGGGTCATCACCCAGAACCGGGCCGCCGAACGTTTTTTCAAACTCCCTTCCGAGCAGGAGAGCGCCACGCAAGGCGCGATTCGCGCCGTGGAATTAAACAACCTGCTCTTTTCCGCAACCCTCTCTTCTCTTTCTGTCGCCGGACGTGAGGACAATTCCCGCGACATTACATTGGTGGACGTAGAAGAGGGCCGCGAGGTATTGTTCGAGGCAGTTTGCGCCCCAACCATTGATACTGATGGCTTGCGCTCCGGCCTGGTTACGGTGATGCGCAACGTCACAGACCTGCGCCGGGCTGACGTCGAGGTCAGGACGAACCTGGAGAAGCTGCGCAATGCCGAGGAGGTGCTTCGCCAGGACCGCGACCGTCTCGACCTGGTCATCAGGAACGTGGGCGACCCAATCATCGTTGCCGATCACTCCGCGAAGATGGTGCTGCTTGATCCTCTGGCGCAGGAATTGCTGGGCAAAAGGACCGACGAAAACAGCTCGGCCGCCCTCGCCGCCGAACCCAAGATCATCAAGAACCAGGCCAAGATTGACGCCTATCTGCAGGGCTTCATTTTTTTCTCCACCACGCGTAATGAAACCCGCTCCATCACACTTTACAATCCGTCGGTTTCGGCCGAAGTGGAATATGAGGTCAGGTCGGGAAAAATACTCGACAGCCGCGGGCAGGTTTCCTACTGTGTGACCGTGTTGCGCGACTTCAGCGCCTGGAAGAAGCTGGAGCAACTGAAAACAGAACGCCACATGCTGGAGATAGAAAAGTTTTCGGCCACCGGGCGGCTGGCAGGTACGATCGCGCATGAGGTCAACAACCCCATGGAAGCCATTAAGAACGCCATCCATCTGCTCGACCGGCATGTGGATTCGGAGGGGAAGCCTCTCTATGACATCCTGCTCAAAGAAACTCAGCGCGTGGCCAGCATCGTGCGCCAGATGCTGGGACTCTATCGCCACGGAGAAAACGTCGTCAGCTTCGAATTAAATGCCGTAATCGAAGACACCCTGGCCCTGTTCAACCGGCAGCTCAGCACGCGGGGTGTGACCATCAAGCGGCAGTTGCAAAATATTCCCGCCGTGCTCGGTTCGGCGGACCAGATGCGCCAGGTGGTATCGAACCTGGTGGTAAATGCCAGCGACAGTATGGATCAGGGCGGCATGCTCGTCATCCGCACCCGCTACTATCTCTCGAGCGACGGCCTGCATGGATGGGTGAGGATTTCCATTGCCGACACCGGGTGCGGCATCAATCCTCAAATAGAGACCAGTATCTTCGATCCTTTCGTTACCACCAAGGGTGAGAAAGGCACCGGGCTGGGGTTGTGGATCGTAAAGGGCATCATTGAAACCCATCGCGGAAAAATAAGAGTCAAGAGCAAGCTGGGCAGGGGCACGGTCTTCAGGATTGATTTGCCAGTTATTCGTTGATTATGGATGTCGAAAAACAAAACCGCACTGTACTGGTAGTGGACGACGAACCTTCGGTCTTATTTACCTATAAACTCCTGGTCGAAAGGGAAGGTTACAAGGCCATCGCGGTGGAGACTTCCAAAAAGGCGATGGATGTCTTGCATAGCGCGCAACGGCTGGACTTGCTGTTATGCGATCTCTCTCTGGAAGAAAAACATAACGGTTTCGAAGTGATCGAGTTTGCCCTGTCACGCTTCAAGCAGTTGCCCTGCGTGCTGTTGAGCGGCTATGCAACCAATCACATTGTGGAGCGGGCCAAGGGCCTCAACGTACCGGTGCTGCACAAGCCGATTGATATCGAAGAATTCTTAAAGACGGTTACAACCATCCTAGGAGCCGACGATGGCGACAAAGCTCAAACCAAAGAACACTAAGGCCGGCAAGCTCAAAGAAGTGAAGCATTCGAACGTGCAGAAACTCGCGCAGGAATATGACGAACTGCACATGGATTTACCCGCGGCCACACGCAGGCCGACGGCCGCGGGCCCGGAAGCATTGCCGCAGGACGGCGCGGTCTACGTGTATGGCGTCATCGCAGGCGAGGAAGCGAGGAACTTTGGCAAAACCGGGATTGGCGGCGAAGGGGCCGACGTTTTTACCGTCTATTACCGCGACCTGGCGGCCGTGGTCAGCAAGGTCAAGGCGCTGATTTTCGATCCCACACGTGAAAATGCCCTTGCCCACGAGCACGTTGTGGAAGCCGTCATGCGGACTCATACCATCATCCCCATGAGCTTTGGCACGATTTTTCGCTCGGGAGACGACATCCGCGAGGTATTGAAAAGCATTTACCCGTCGCTGCAGGACGTGCTGCAAAAGATGGAAGGGAAAATCGAATTCGGGCTCAAGGTGACCTGGGACCGCGACAAAGTCATTGAAGAACTGAAGCGCGACGATGAAGAGATCCACAAGTTCAATGCGGAATTGGCGCGCAAGCACCTGCAATCAACCTATTTCGCGCGCATGCAACTGGGGCGGATGATCGATAGGGCGCTGATCGACCGCAGCGCAGAGATCGTGAGCCAGATTTACACCGATTTGCGGCCGGTCTGCGTCGCCTCGCGTGACAACAAACCCATTGGCGACAGAATGATCATGAACGCCGCCTTCCTGCTGGAGCGCAAACGCGAAGAGGAATTCGACCACACGGTGAACAAAATCTCCCAAAAATTCGGAGACCTGCTGAGCTTCAAATACACAGGCCCGTGGCCGCCCTATAATTTTGTCAACGTGCGTTTGAAGCTGGAGAAAGGCGCGAGCTCTTAGAACGTCTTTTAAACGCTTTATCGAATCTGCGGATGGTGAATTGAAAAAGAAAAAAACCGCGGCCCAAGCCGGCAAGCCATCGCGGCGTGCAAAACAGGATTGGAGCAAACGGCGGACTGCGAAAACAAAGCGAGTCACGCGTCCGGAGCCGCAAACCACGCAATGGGTGGCACGCGAACCTCTGAGACGACCGGCGATTGCGAAACCACCCACGCTGGCAGTTCCCAGAGTGGCAGTGCCCAAGCCGTTGAAGCTCTCAGTCGCGAAACTAACCCGGCCCAAGCCATTGAAGCTCTCGGTTCCCAAACTAACGCCACCCAAAAGGCCCAAGCCGATTATTTCGAGGCTGGCTCCGCGCAAGCCGGCGAAGCTACCCTTTCCCAAGCCGCCCAAGAGAGGCAGGCTCTGGGTCGCTCCCGACCTGCATGTGCTCTTGCGAGGGCCGCAAGGAAATCGCGGTATCCCCCTGCCCGGCATCGAGGGCCATCTGGAATTGGCTGAACGCATGTTGAAAGAAGGCCCTGCGGTCAGGAAAACATTCGAGGACATTCCATGAGTGTTAGCCCATTTTAAGGACTACTGTATCTCGCAGTTAGTGTCGCCCCTCAGGGGCTCGAACTTTGTTTTCCAGCTTCCCAGCGCTTCCGCGCTGGGCTAAAGCATTTTTATAGTTAGCGTAGACCATATCCACACCCGGCAAAACAACCGGCAGTGTTCTCGGCTGTGACGGCATTCAAGGCATCCCCTACCGC
>Ga0209166_10002066_pt1 | contig 15754 bp, 14 predicted proteins | sample Coa_R1_3_FD_187151 | JGI IMG/M metagenome (GOLD analysis project Ga0209166, IMG submission 187151) | Surface soil microbial communities from Centralia Pennsylvania, which are recovering from an underground coalmine fire - Coalmine... | ecosystem: Environmental > Terrestrial > Soil >... | reverse complement strand
GCGCGTCGTCGCCGCCGGCGGCGGCGGACCCACGTCGGTGAGGTCCTCGTCCGCGCGCATGAACCACGAGATCGCGGCGCCGCCCAGTGAAATGAGCCCGGCCAGCCCCCACATCAGACGGTAGCCAAGCATCTGCACCTCGGCCGGAAGCGACGTGACGGCCTGGGAGAGTCCGGTGTCGCCGCCGCTGTCCGCACTGTCGTCGGGGACGTCGAGGATGGTGTCGTCGGCGGTATTGGTGTCGATGGTGGTCGTCCCTGGGGCGGCGGACGTGGTGCTGATCGGCAGCCCGGCGCCGCCAGCGACGCCCGGAATGGGTGGTTGCCCGGGCCGGACGGCTGGCGCATACGGCTGAATCACCGACGGCGGCCGCGCCACCCCGGCGGGGACGACCAGAGCGGCCGCGGGCGGAGTCGGTTGCGCCTGTACCGCCTGAGCCGCGTCCGGGACCGCCACGTGGATCCCGGCGACCGCGGCGCTGGCGAGGACGATGGCCGTGAACATGGTCACCACCCCCGTTTCGCCGATTGACTCGCCCAACTGACGCGGCAGGTGCTGGTAGCCGCCGGCCTGGCCCAGCTTGTCGCGCGGGACCGACCCGAACAGCGCGCGGTGGTTGGGGGACCGGAACAGGCCGACGCCGACACCCACCACCACTAACTCCGGCACCAGCCAATCCGGGTTCATGTGCAGCGGGATGAAGACCAGGCTCAACAGACCCACGCCCTCCAGCAGGAGTCCCGCCGAAGCCACCGGGCGCGAGCCGATCCGGTCCGCCAGACGCCCGCTGAATGGCTGCGTCACGGCAATGGCGATGGTGGTCGTGATGAACACCAGCCCGGTCTCACTGACCGCCAGCCCCTGCACATTCTCCATGTAGAACGGCAAGAGATGGTTGACCGGGGCCAGCGCCAGAAAGCTGATGAACGCCGCGGCGACCGATACGGAGAAGTTCCGGATCCGGTACAGCCGTAGATCGATGGTCGGATCGGCAACGTGCGTCGAGACCCAGAAGAAGGCCGCCCCGAACACGCCGCAGCCGCCGGCGAGCGCGAGCACTGGCGGGCTGGTCCACCCCAGCGACGGCCCCTGGTTGATGATGACCAGAAAGCACCCCATCGCCGCCACGAACAGCAGCGCTCCCCAGACATCGAACGAGCGGCCCGGGACGCGGCGGGACGTCGGCACGACGCTCGACCCGATGATCACGAACGTAATGCCGATGGCCACATTGATCAGAAAGGCGGACCGCCAGCCAAAGTTGTCGGTGAGCACGCCGCCGACGACGGGGCCGAACTTCAAGCCCAGCGCAACCGCGGTACCGATGATGCCCAGCACCTGGCCGCGCTGATTCCACGGGAATACCGACACCGCCAGCACGCCGCCATTGGCCGAGATACAAGCCGCGCCAACCCCTTCGATGACGCGCGCGACGAACATCGTTTCGAAGGTCGGCATGAGCGTCAGGAGGCCCGAGCCGCCACCGAACAGGATCATGCCGGTGAAGAAAACGTTCTTGCGCCCCAGGCGATCGCCAAGGTGGCCGGCGGGCAGAAGCATGCCAATGAGCGGGATCGCGTACGACAGCTCGATCCAGTACTCGGTGTACAGGTTGAGGTGAAACTGGGCGGTGAAGACCGGATTGAGGACGTCGATGATGCCGGTGTCGAGCGTCGTCATGAAGACACCGACACAGACGATGGTGAGCACCACGTAGCGGTTGAGCCGCGACAGCTCGTGCGCCGCGGCCTCGGCCGCCTGGCGCGCCGCCGGGCGGGAGGACAGCGTCGACGAGATGCCGGTGGTAGGCGTGCCCATCCTTAACGAAGGATAGTGCCGGGCGGGCGCCCGATCCCGGCAAGTGAGACGTAGTTCACAGATTCCTGGGGCCGAGGCGTGTAGATTCGGTTGGTGAGGGCGACGAAACCCCAATTTGTGCGGCACGCGAGTTTATTGCGCTAAGGACCATGACTCAGCTCACAACCTCTCTGCGATTTGCGGACCTGCCAGACGTGGTGGCGTTGTTGACCAGTGTTGGCTGCACCGGTCGGCTGCAGTTGACGCAAGACCAGTGGACCGGCAACCTCGTCTTCCGTGGTGGCCAGATCGTCGCCGCCAGCCTGGGGACGGGCAACCTCGTCTTCCGGGGGGGCCTCGTCGTCGCCACCAGCCCGGGGACGGAAACCGGTCAGGCGGCGCTTGAAGGCATCGCGATCGGCATTCTGGAAGGCGACCTGACCTACGTCGACGCACACGTGAGCGACGACATCGAGCCGCTGCTGAGCCAGGATCAATCCAGCCAGCGTCTCGATGAGCTGCATGCTGAAGGACGGCGCCTGCTCAAGCTTGTCCCCTCGTTGCGGCTCGTCCCACGTCTGGTCGACGTGACAGATTTGCGAGTGACCGTGAGCGCGGCAGAGCTGCAACTGATCCCGGTGCTGGTGGCGGGGGGCTCCCTCGACCAGATCGCGCAGCAGCAAGGCCTGGTGCGGACGGTGCGCGGGGTGGCGCGGCTCGTGGAGGCCGGTCTGGTCAGGTTGGACAACCCGCCCACGCCAGCGGTGGCAGCACCGGCTCGGCCGGCGAGTTGGCCGGCGCGGGCGCACGTCCCGGCGGCACAGGCAGTCCGGACACCAGAAGCGCCGCCCGTGAGCACCCCGACGCCGGTGCAGCGGCACGGGCCAACCGAGCATCTTGCACGGCTGTGGCAGCGCGGGCGCCTCGAGAGTGCCTCGCCGCCACGGGCGCGCGTGGCGCCGCCACAGCCGCCGGTGGCGGTCCGACGCGCGCCGTCGCCGGCTGCGCCGCTGCCTGAAGCCGCGCCCACGGAGCGGCCGCGCCCGGCCGTCCAGCTGACGGCGGCGAGCCCGCTCGCTGCGGCCACCGCGGCAGCGCCCGAGGCGCCTGAGCCGGCCACGCCCGAAACGGCTGGCTTGCGCGGCGCCATCCTGCGCTTCTTCGGGTTTGACGAAACCCCGAATTCGCCACCCGAGCGGCTCGACGGCGTCGCCTGACGCGGTTACGCCGCGGCTGGGCGCGGTTGGCCAGCTACTGGCGGTTGGCTAACGCCGGCGCGAGGAACGCCTCCAGTGCGGGGCCGAGGACCGATGGGTCGATGTCGTGGGTCTGGTCCTCCAGGATGCGCGCCTGGCCGTTGGGCATCGCGGTCGCCAGAGCGTGCGCGGCGGCGCGCATGAATGGGCTGGCGCCACCGGCGACAACCAGCGTGGGTACCGTGACGGTGGCTGCCACCTCGGTTGGTAGCGCACCGCCAGCCACGATCGCCGCGTCGTAGACCAGGGTGGGGGCGATCGCCTCGAGGGCTGGCCGGAACGGCGCATGGCGGATCTGGGCGACGACCGCCTCCGGAATGCCGACCAGTTGTGTCTGGAAGTATTCGACGGCGTCGCCACGCCGACCCGATGCGATCATTTCGGCGAGGATCGCCGCATGATCGACACGCTGATTCGGCCCCGCGGCAACGGTATAGGGCGGGTCGTACAGGGCCAGCCTGGTGATGGCCAGCCCGCGGGCCGCCGCCTCGAACGCGAGAATGGCGCCAGACGAGTAGCCGAATACCGCGGCCGCGCCGCCCGCTTCGGCGATCAGCGCGGCGATGTCGTCTACTTCGCGGTCGACGGCATACGGCGCCGTGTCCCCGCTTGCGCCCCGCCCGCGGCGGTCATAGTTGAACACGGTGAAGTGCTGCGCCAGGAACGTTGCGAGCGGCGCACCCGTCGCCCGGTCGTTGAACGCGCCAACGACCAGGATGACGGGCGGCCCGTCGCCGACCCGATCGAACGCGATAGCGGTGCCGTCGGTTGAGACTACGTGTGGCATATGTTTTCTCCTACATCCACTCAGACCCCGTTGGCCGAAAAACTCATCGGTCCAAGTCGGGGCTTGACCCGGGTTTCACGCGGCATTAGCGTGGGGCGAACGGCAGCGTGGGAGGTGGGACCCAGTGGCACCATTGGACGGCCGCGTGCAGTCGACGGGAGTGTTTAAAAGCCCGGTGTTCAGCCGGCGCCGCTTGCTTGGAGCGATCGCCGGCGGGAGTGGCGGCGTGGCGCTGGCATCGCTGCTGGCCGCCTGCAGCTCAGCCGCGCCGGCCGGGGGGACGCAGCCGGCCGCGCCGACCGCGGCGGCCAACACCGCGGGGCAACCCGCCCAGGCGGGACCCGGCGGGTTCGCGAACGTGGGGACCCTCAAGGTCCTGATGTCGTCGCATTTCGTCCCGGCCTACGACACCTGGTTCGACCAGTGGGCCAGTGATTGGGGGAAAAAGAACAAGGTCGAAGTCCAGGCCGACCACATTCTCTCCAGCGACCTGGCGGCGAAGAATGCCGCCGAAGTCGCCGCCCGGTCCGGCCACGACATCTACAAGTTCACGCGTAACGGCGAGCCAGTTCTGTACCACACGCAGATGACTGACGTGAGCGATCTGACCAAGCAGATCGGCGAGGCGCACGGCGGTTGGATCCCGTTCGGCGAGACCCTGGGGCTGGTCGACGGCGTCTGGTACGCCGTTCCTGAGTACTTCATCGATTTTCCGGCGCTGTACCGCAAGGACATCTTCGATGCCAACGGGCTGGCGCCAGTCGATACCTGGGACGATCTGCTGAAGACGGGAACCGTGCTCAAGAGCAAAGGCAACCCCATTGGCATCGCCATCAACCAGAAGTCAAACGATGCCAACAACACCTGGACTGGCGTGCTCTGGTCGCACGGCGGGTCGGTCGTGGCCCAGGACGGCAAGACGGTCGCGCTGAATTCGCAAGCGACCCGCGACATGTTGACGTACGCCATCGAGCTGTACAACAAGACGATGACCAACGAGGTGTTGTCGTGGGACGACACGGGCAACAACCTCCTGCTGGCCAGCGGGCGCGGATCGTGGATCCAGAACCCGATCAGTGCCTTGCGCACGATGGAGCACGACACGCCGGACCTGGCGGCGAAAGTGTTCATCTCGAACACGCCAGCGGGTCCCAAGGGTCGGATGACGTCGGTCACGGGCAACTCGTGGGCGATCGCGAACTGGGCCGGCAGTGTTCCCGCGGCCAAAGCCTTCCTGCTCGACTATTACCAGGTGCTGCCGGACGGGATCAAGGCCAGCACTGGCTACAACCAGCCGGTGCTGAAAGACTTGCGCAAGAAGCCGATGCCGATCCTGGGCGAGGAGCCAAAACTCACGGTCCTCCAGGACTTTGACCAGGTCATCCACTCGGTGGGCTACCCTGGCCCGCCGACGCAGGCAGCGGGTGAAGTCGAGTCCAACTGGATCATCCCGCTCATGGTCGGCCGCGCCGTCAACGACGGCGACATCAACGGCGCCGTCGAGTGGGCCACGCAGAAGGTTGAAGCGATCTACGCCAAGTACTAAGGGCTGAGATCGGGATACGCGGCCAGAATCTCGGCCGCAACCCCGATACCCTGGTCGAGGGCGGCTTTGACGAACGCGCGATGCGGTTCGTTCAGGGTCGCCTCTTCGTCCTGCGAGACGAGCAGCACGTACCCCTCGGGCGGCCCCCATTCGACATCCAGCCGCAGCTCCGTGCCGGTCCGCAGGTACGAGCGCTTCAATCCCAGCGATCGCTGGGGCGGAGGTTGACGCAATCGCGTCAGCCGCTCGGCGTCCGGAGTCCAGACGGCCACGATGCGCAGGGCCGCCGACGCGTTGAATTCCGCCGCGGACATCTCCCACGGCGCCTTGCCAGCGGCGCGTTCGAGGTCGCCCAGGCTGGTCACCTCGGGGAGCGGCTCGGGCGGCTTGGCCATGCTGGCTGACAGGCGCGCGACGCTGGCGTCCAACGCGCGGTCGCTCCCGCCGGCGCACTCTGCACACAGACAGCTTCGATTGTGTCGGTACGAGTACACGGCTTCCATCAGAGTATGCCTCATGCTCGCTCGCGGGGTGGTCGATGATTCCTCAGACCCAATGCAGCCGCACAGCCGTGACGAGACGCTGCCGAAGCCGAGCCTGCGTTCGCTGGCCGCCGGCCAGTTGCTGTGCCAGTTTGGCGATCCGCCCGGACCGATGTACGTCATTCTGGCGGGCAAACTGATCGTCTACCGACCCAATCCGAGACGGCCGTACGAGAATATGGAGCTGGCCCAACTTGGTCCCGGCGCGGTCGTTGGCGAGGTTGCGCCCATCCTGGGTCAACTGCGCTCCGCGTCGGTGCGGGCCGTTGAAGCCAGCCAGCTGCTCGTGGTCCCGGTCAACCAGCTCAGTGTCCTGGGCAAACTGCAGGCGCCGTTTGTGCGGGTTGTCGTGCGCGCGCTGCACGAACGGGCCGGGCTCTCGGCGACCGAGCTGACCGCGCTCGCCGACACCTGGGGAGTCGAGGTCCCGGATCTGACCGTCCTGCTCGCCGCGGATGAGGACAGCCCCAGACCAGCCGAGGCAGCCCCCGCGCCAGGTACGACGGCCGTGTACGCCAAGATGGTCACGTGCCCGATCTGCCAGACCGACTTTTCGACCCAGGTCGTCCGGCTGAACAAAGACCAGCCACAAAAACAGGAATCCGACTTCCACCAGACCTACGACAAAGCATTCAACCCGTACGACTACGAGCCCTGGGTGTGTCCCATCGACCTGTACGCCGCGCTACCCGCCGACTTTGCGCCGCTTACGGAGGATCAGCGCGAGCACGTAGCGGAGGCAATCGCCGAATTCGTGGACCGCGACTGGGCCGGGGAACGCCCGGACTTCGGTGGCCCGCGGACGCTGGCGCTGCGCGAACGGGCCTTGCAGATCGCGCAGGTGGTCTGCCAGGTGCGGGCGGCCATGCCGCTGCGGACCGCTGCCGTGCAGCATCGGCTCGCGTGGTGCGCCCGCGAGCGGCAGGACGACGGCGCCGAACAACTCTGGCTGGCCGAGGCGCTGGAGTCATACACCACGGCACACGACCAGGGCGCAGGTGCGTCGGCCAAGGATGAGATTCGGATCGAGTATTTGTGTGGTGAGCTGGCACTGCGCCTGGGCGACCGAGCCCGCGCCCAGAGCTGGTTCACACAGGCACTGCTTCACCCGGGCCTGAAGGCCCACCCGATGTGGGCCCGGATGATTCGCGCGCAGATTTCCGAAGCTCGCGCACCCGCGAGCTGAGCTGAGCTGAGCTGAGCTGAGAAGAGAAGCTACGCGGCGCGCGCCATGACCTGGTCTACCTTCTGGTAGAAACCAGGGCCAACCACCTGCAGACCAAGCGGCGTGGGTTGCATGATGGCCTCGGTGGCGCCAATGAACAGCAGCCCCCCCGGTCGGAGCGCGTCCACGAAGCCGGCGTAGATCCGGTCCTTGGCTGCCTCGGTGAAGTAGATCACGACGTTCCGGCAGCAGACCAGGTCGAATGGAGCACCCAGTGGCGCGCGATCCTTCAGCAGGTCGTGCTGCTTAAAGGAAACCAGCGCCCGCGGCGCGGGTTTGAGTGTGTGGCGGCCGTTGCCGTCGAGCGTGAACCAGCGCTCCATACGCTCCTTGCCAACGTTGCGGATGTCGGCCGGCAAATAGTCAGACGCCGACCGGGCACGTGCCAGGATGGTCTCATCAATGTCGGTGGCCACAATCGAGTGCGGGCGACCGGGCGCCATCTCCAGCAGCATGATGGCGAGTGAGTACGGCTCGGCGCCGATCGAACAGCCCGCGCTCCAGGCCTTCAGGGCGCCCCCCGGCCCCATCAGTCCCTGGAGTCGTTTCTCGAGATCGCCGAACCGGTCACCGTCACGAAAAAACTCCGAGACGTTGATGGTGACGAAATCGCGGAATTCCTGCCGCCGCTGCGGATCCTGCGCGATCAACTTCGCGTACTCGGCGAAATTTCGCACCCCGACCTTCGTCAACAGCACGCTCAGCCGGCGGTGCATCTGCGGCACCTTGTAGCTGGTCAGGTCGAGTCCGGAAAGTTTGTAGGCTTCGCGGCGGAACGCCTCAAAATCGGGCGTGGATTCAGGTGGGGGGGTTGGGACGAAATCGAGCATGGGAGTGGTGGGTACTCACGCTAACTGGAGGGTCGTATGGTGCGATAATCGACTGGCAACCGCCTCCGCAATAGCAGTTGAGACGTTTTCGAGAGGTACGATGCGATTGGCCGCCCCACGCTCGGCGACCGCCCGCGGCATACCCCACACGACACACGTCGCCTCATCTTCGGCGATGACGAAGCCACCTTTCGCCCGGACCGCGATGGCGCCATCTGCTCCGTCAACGCCCATACCCGTCAGAATCGCGCACACCACCCGGGCGCCATAGTGCTGCGCGACGGACTCGAGCATCACGTCCACCGATGGCCGTACGCCATGCACGCGGGGTCCCTGGAAGAGTTGCACCGTGCCGTGCGCGGACAACTGGAGGTGGAAGTCGCCCGGCGCGACGAGGACTGTTCCGGCGACCAGGTGATCACCCTGCTCGGCCTCGCGCACGTGCAGACTACTGGTCGAGTCGAGCCGTTCGGCCAGCGAGCGGGTGAACCCCGCGGGCATGTGCTGGACAATGAGATAGGCGGTTCGGCCGTCGTCGACCAGGCCGGGCACCACCGTGGAGAGGGCCCGCGGACCTCCGGTCGAGGTGCCGATTGCCACCAGGCTGTCGAATGCCGCGGTGCCGTGCGACGCCGCCGGTCGCCGCGGGCTGGGGACGCACGGGGCGGCGGCGGCGGCAGGCTCCGGGGGCGCGACCGCGGCTGGCCGAACGATGGGCGCATGGATACGCGCCCGCGCCGCGGTGCGGATCTTCTGGATCAGCTCGTCGCGGACGCGATGGAAATCGAGCGAGATGGAGCCGGAGGGCTTGGCCACGAAATCGACGGCCCCAATGGTCAGCGCCCGAATGGTGGTCACGGCACCGGCCTGGGTCAGACTCGACAACATGATGACGGGGCGTGGATAGCGGGCCATCAGATGGCGCAGGGCCGCGAGGCCATCCATCTCGGGCATCTCGACGTCGAGCGTCACGACGTCGGGCTGCGTCTGCTCGACCTTGAGCAGCGCATCGAGCCCGTTGATCGCCTGGCCAGCGACTTCCATGTCGGGCTCGGCGGTGATCGCTTCGCTGATGATCCGGCGCATGAACGCGGAATCGTCGACGACAAGTACACGTATAGGCATCCGACCCTCCCTGCCCGACTACGCCAGGATCTTCGCGAGTGCGGCAAGGACCCGATCGGGCTGCATGGGCTTGAGGACGAAGTCCCTGGCGCCATACTTGAGCGCTTGCATCACGATCGCCTGCTGGCCCATCGCCGTAACCATCGCAATCCGCGCCTGCGGATCCAGCTTCCTGATCTCCTTCAACGCGGTCAGCCCGTCCATCTCGGGCATGGTGATATCCATGAGCACCGCGTCGGGTTTCCATGCCACATATTTCTTGATGGCTTCAATGCCGTTTTCAGCCTATTCGACTTCATGGCCGTTGTCGACGAGCACCTTACAGGCGCGCACACGCATGAAGGCCGCGTCGTCGACGACTAATATCCGTGCCATTAGCTTCCTTTCTTCACAAACAACGCTCAGCGCTGCCGACGGTGCGGACCCGAATCTGTCCGCCTTCGCCCGGGTTGAACCAGACGCTGCGGCCTTTGGAGCCACCCAGGTCGGCGCCTTTCAGCGCAATCCCGTTCGACTTCAGCGCCTCCTGAACGGCGAGCGCATTCTGATCGCCGATCCGCGGCAAGGTCCCCGACCCGCCGAGTCTCAGGATCTGGGCGCCACCCGCCAGACGGGCCACGTAGCGGCGTGGATCGCCGGCCCCTTCGGACTGCATCCGGGCGATCATGGCCGGGAGCGCCGACCGTGCGTACTTCCCGTTTGGCGCGCCGGACGGGTCGGCCCCTGGCAACACCACGTGGGCCATCCCCGCCACGTGTGAGCCGGCATCGAACAGGCAGATCGCCACGCACGATCCGAGCCCGTACGCCACCAACGTCTCGTCCGGTAGCGTCGTGCCGTTGATCACGCGTACCTCGCCCAGGCCAACCATCGTCGGGTTCCCCGCGGGGCTCGCCAGCGTCGATGGCCCGGTAGAGACAACTACGGCCATCGGGGCTATTCCCCCCGAGCCTTGCTGCCGAGCGCGTCCAACAACGCGGTCAAGGTGTCGGGGGTCGGGATCACCAACAGGCGCAGTTGCAGCAGCCCGTCGCGGCCAGTTAAAGCCGACTCTGGCCCAAGCTCAGTCGTGATCAACAGCGCGTCGTCGCCCAGTTGCGCAATATCCGCGATGGCCACATCCAGGATTGCGCCGCGCATATCGCCGACCACCACGGGGGGCATCGCCAGCAGCTCGAGGCCGGTGGCGTCGCCCACCTCATTCATGAACGACGAGCACGCCACATTGCCGGCCTCCGCCAGCGCCGAGGCAGGTAACTCGTCGTCGAAGGAAATCGACGTGGGTTCTTCACCCAGCATCAGCGCCGCCAACTGGACCGCCATCGATTCGTCCATCAACAGCAGCACGTAGCCAAAGCCGTCACCTTCCATCCCGACGTAGATGCCGATGGCCGGATCACCCGGATTGCCAACGGCTGTCGGAACGTCGCCTAGCCCGACCATGTCGATTGCCGCCGACGTGAAGGCGATCCGAACGCCCGACAATTCCGACAGCGTCTCCGCCGACCGCGCCAGGGCCCGGTCCACCGGCTCGTGGAGCAGCCTCAACTGGTCCTTGGACAGCCTATGCGGCGGTAGGACGGTGTGCATGACTGCTCCTGTTCTTCTTCTGACCTGGCGATTCCGCGTCACCAACGGTCGTCCCGTCACGCACGGACTGGTTGATGAGTGAGCTCACATCCATGATGAGCGCGACGCTGCCGTCGCCCAGGATCGCTGCTCCGGATACACCCGGCACATCGCCCACCAGGTTGCCCAGGGGCTTGATGACAATCTCTTGCTCGCCAATCAGGCCGTCGACGATCAGGCCAATCTGACGCCCGCCAGGCGCGTGGACCGCCACCACCAGCCGCGCTGAGGTCCCGATGTCCGGACTCTCCGAATCATGGATCCCGAACACGCGACGGAGTGCGACCAGGGGGAGCACGGTGCCGCGCAGCTGCATCGCGTCACGGCGGTTGATGCGGTGGATCTGGTCCGGCTCCACGCGCAGCGTCTCGGTGACGGCATGGATAGGCAGGGCGTAGATTCCGCCGGCGACCCGGACCAGGAGCGCCTGGATGATCGCCAGGGTGAGCGGCAGTCGGATGGTAAAGGTGGTGCCGCCGCCGCGCCGCGTACTGACCTCGACGCTGCCGTTGATCTTCTCGACGTTCGCGCGGACGATGTCCATACCCACGCCGCGGCCTGAAACATCACTGAGTTCCTTGGCCGTCGACAGGCCAGCTTCGAAGATCAACTGGACCGCCTCGGCGTCGGTCATCCGGTCGGCTTGTTCAGAGGTGATCGCGCCGCGTTCGGCGGCCTTGCGCTTCAGCGCGTCCAGCGGCAGGCCGCGGCCGTCGTCGTCGAGGGTGATGACGATGTGGCTGTCGGCGTGGTGCGCGCTCAGGCGCAACTTGCCAACGGGCGCCTTGCCGGCGGCGATGCGCTCCTCGGGCGGCTCGAGGCCATGGTCCACCGAGTTTCGAATGAGATGGAGGAGTGGATCGCCAATCTCCTCGATCACCGACCGGTCGAGCTCCGTATCTTTGCCTTCGATGATGAAGTCCACCTGCTTGCCTTGCTTGGCGGAGATGTCGCGGACCACCCGCGGCAAGCGACTGAAGACGCTCTCGATCGGCAGCATGCGCGACTTCATCACCTGCTCCTGGAGCTCATCGGTGATTCGCCCGATGTGGAGCGCGGTCTGCTGGAGATCGCCGATGACCCGATGATCGCCGAAGCGCTCGGCGACGTTATTGCCGAGCTGCACCAGCCGGGTCCGATCGATGACCAGCTCGCCAACCAGATTCAACAGGGCGTCGAGGCGGGCCACGTCGATGCGAATGGTCTTGGATGAAGCGGGCGTGGCGGACGTGGCGCCCTTTTCCACCGGGCCGGCCGATCGGCCCGCGTCGTTGGCCTGACTCTCCGTGACAACGGGCGCGGGAAGTGTCTCCACAACCACCGATCCCAGCTCAGGTACCCGATTCAGGGCCTCGTGTAGCGCGCTCTCCGGCTGAACGGTGAGCAGATCGACCACGATGACGTCGCCGATTTGCGCGTCCTCGGTTTCGATCTCGGACTGGGGCGGGTCCGAAGAGATCACCTTGCCGATTTCGCCCAGCGCCAGCAATACCTGCAGCGCACGTACGGCCGTCCACTTGCTTGCCTCCAGCGCAACGGTAATCCGATGCGTCGCGGTGGCCGCGGCGGCGGTAGTCTTCCTGCCCGACTTCTTCTTCGTCGCCTCAGCCGGCAGTGGGTCGCGCAATCCAGCGCGGCGTTCGACGGCAGCCGCGTAGGCCTCCACGTCGACATCGGCCGCGCGGTGCGTTTCGACCTCGTCGCGCAACAGCTTGAGCACGTCGACGGCTTTGAGCAGCGCTTCAATCAATTCTGGCGTGACCGGGGCGACACCTTTTCGAACGTCGTCGAGGCGTGTCTCCATGGCATGCGTGAGCGCCGCCATGCGAGTGTGGCCGATCGTGGAGGAGTTGCCCTTGATGGTGTGGGCCGAGCGGAAGATCTCTTGTAGCAACTCCTCGCTGTCAGGGGCGCTCTCCAGATCGACGAGCGCTTCTTCGAAACGCTGCAGAATCTCGTCGATTTCAGCCAGGAAGAGCGCTTGGTCGTCGCCCGACAGATCGAAGTACAACTCGCCTGATGGATCTTGCGGAGAGCTAGGGGGTTTCACAAATATGGACCTTCGCTGGGCAAAATTGAGCACGCCACTCTAGCGGCATTTGGAGAGAGGATCGACCAGTCCGCGGCCCAGCGATAGCACCCGTTGGTACTGCAGGCACGCTGCGCTCCAGCCGGGCGACACCGCCCGTCGCCTCTGCGTTGGATGACCACCACGTCGAGGCGCTCTTTCGCGAGGCTGAGTACCACGCCGATCTAGCGGTGGCCGGGTATCGCCAACCCACTCTCGTACGCGAAGACCACCAGCTGGGCGCGGTCGCGAGCATCAAGCTTGGAGCACTCGTACTTGATGCAGCTTCGGATCGCCCACGATCTGCCGAGTCGCCTGCAGCCCGTCGAGCACGGGCATGCGGATATCCATCAGCACCACATCCGGCCGCCGTGCGGCCATGAGCGCCACAGCCTGCTCACCATTGGCCGCTTCGCCGACGACCTCGAACTCGCCGGCAGTCTCGAGCAGCACTCGGAACCCGGCCCGCACCAGCGCCTGGTCGGCACAATGCGGCGCACGAGTTGATTCACCTGCTGTCGGCGGCCACACGTGATTGATACAAGATCACTGCCATGCCAGAAACTCCAGAACCCAACTTTTCAGACCAGGCTCGAGCGCCCATGGACGCGAATCCACCACTGCTGCTCACTCAACTGGTGCGGAGCGATGTCCTCGGTCCGTCTGGTGAGCGCCTTGGTCGCGTCGACGACCTCATCGTTCGACTCGACGCCGGCGGCTACCCGCGCGTCACCGGTCTGCGGGCCCGCATCGGCGATCGCACCGTCTTCGTGCCAGCCGAGCTCGTTGCCCAGCTCGGCCCTGGGCTTGCCCAGCTGACCAGTAGAAGCCTGGACCTCGGGCAGTTCGAACGCCGGCCCGGCGAAGTGCTGCTGCGCCACGACGTGCTCGATCGGCCCATTATCGACGTCGTCGCCGGCAAGCTCGTCACTGCCAACGACCTGCTGATCGGTCACGTCGACCACGGCTGGCAGCTGGTTGGCGTCGACCCGAGTCCGCGGGGTGTGTTGCGTCGGCTCCTACCGGGGGCGTTGCGCCGCAGCGAGACGCTCCCACCAGCAACGTACCTGGACTGGAGCACGATCCAGCCATTCGTCGGCCATGTGCCTGAGTCCGGGCTGATCATGCCGCTGCGCGCGGTTGCGCGCCTGCACCCGGCGCAAATCGCCGATCTCATCGAGCGGGCCTCGCACGAGCAGGGCGAAGAGATCATCGGGGCGATGCGGGCTGACCCAGAGCTGACCGCCGACGTCTTCGAAGAGCTGGAGCCGGAGGAGCAGGTGGAGTTCCTCGAATCACGATCCAACGCCGACGTGGCGGCGGTGCTGGGCAGGATGGCGCCAGATGACGCCGTCGACCTGTTGGGCGAGCTCGACCAGGCGCGCCGCGCGCCGGTGCTGGACCTGGTGCCGCAGCCGCAGGCGCTGAAGCTCCGCTCCCTCCTGCAGTACCACCCTGGCACCGCCGGCGGCATGATGAGCCCGGACTTCATTGCCGTCCAGCAGGGCACCAGCCGTGAAGACGTGCTCGAGCGCATCCGGACCGACGACAAAGTGCCTGCGCAACTGCTTGGCTCGGTGTTCGTCGTCGATGATGCTGGTCGGCTGATCGGCACGCTGAGCGCTGTCGACGTCATGCGGGGCCAGGTCGGGCAACCCATCGAGTCGCTACCTGGACTGTTGCGCCGGGGCGTCTCACTCGATGCCGACCTGCAGGACGTCGCCATGCTGATGACCGACTTCAACCTGGTCGCCGTCGCCGTCACCGATCGCGTCGGCCAGCTGGTGGGCGCGATCTCGGTCGACGATCTGCTCGAGACGCTTCTGCCGCCTGATTGGCGCCGCAGGGCCGAGGCAGACTCCAATGGCTGACCGCGAACGGACCCCGTCCGACGGAAGCGCCGCGGCCTTCGAGAAAGGCGGTCCGGTCGAGAATCCGGGGGCGGCCGTACCACCTCCCAACGCAACCGTGCCCTCCGGAGTGGGTGCCCCGGCAGTGATCGAGACAAGCGGTCCTAAGGAGAATTCGGCTAGCGCTGAACCCGTGCAGTCCAACTGGGCCGTGCTCGACGACGCACACGTCGGCGACATTCACGGAGCACTTGGCACCATCCGCCTTGGCGACGTCGCGCGGCGGCGCACCTGGAAACAGCAGCTGCTCACCTTCCTGGCGATTGTGGGCCCAGGGCTGATCGTGACCATTGGGGACAACGACGCTGGCGGCGTAGCGACGTACGCCTCCGCCGGCCAGAACTACGGCGACAGTCTGCTCTGGGTCCTGTTGCTGCTGATGCCCGTGTTGATCGTCAACCAGGAGATGGTCCTCCGTCTGGGGGCAGTCACTGGCGTCGGCCACGCGCGTCTGATCAACGAGCGCTTCGGCAAATTCTGGGGCTGGTTCTCCGTCGGCGACCTGTTCATTTTGAACTTCCTGACGATCGTTACGGAGTTCATCGGTGTTCGCCTGGCGATGAGCTTCTTTGGTGTGAATCCGCTCGTGTCCGTTCCGGTCGCGGCCATCCTGCTGATTGCCACCACGGTGACCGGCAGCTTCCGCCGCTGGGAGCGGTTCATGTTCGTGTTTCTGATCTTCAACTTCACGGCCGTGCCACTGGTGTGGATGGTGCACCCCGAATGGGGGTCGGTCGTGCGAAGCACCTTCGTGCCATCCATCCAGGGTGGACCGTCGTCCGACGCGATCTTGCTCATCATCGCCATCGTCGGAACCACCGTGGCGCCCTGGCAGTTGTTCTTCCAGCAATCGAACGTGATCGACAAGCGGATTACACCGCGCTGGATCAATTACGAGCGCGCTGACACCGTGCTCGGCTCGCTACTCACCGGCACCGGCGCGGCCGCGCTCATGGTTGCCGCGGCTTTCGGGTTCCGAGGGACAGCCCTCGCCGGTCAGTTCACGGATGCCGGCGACGTGGCGGCCGGTCTTGCCCAG
>Ga0209166_10002065_pt1 | contig 15754 bp, 22 predicted proteins | sample Coa_R1_3_FD_187151 | JGI IMG/M metagenome (GOLD analysis project Ga0209166, IMG submission 187151) | Surface soil microbial communities from Centralia Pennsylvania, which are recovering from an underground coalmine fire - Coalmine... | ecosystem: Environmental > Terrestrial > Soil >... | reverse complement strand
CCGCCGCGACCACCACCAGGGCCACCCCGGCCGCCGCCGGGACCGCCGCGACCACCAGCGCCACCAGGACCGCCGCGACCACCACCAGAGCCACCTCGGCCTCCGGGGCCACCACGGCCGCCGCCGGAACCGCGCTCTTCACGGTCCTGCCGCTCAGGTGGGACGTAGGCGGCGGCTTCGGCGGTCGCGGCGGCGATGCGGCCGGCATGCTTGGCGCCCACGAGGTCAGCAACGGTGCGCCCACGGCGCGCGGCCTCGGATTCGAACGAGCGCAGCTCACGCAGGCACTCGATGGCGGCCAGCACCGTGTTCAGCGAGTTCGAGCTGCCCAGCGACTTCGTGAGGATGTCACGAATGCCGGCCGCCTCGACGACGGCGCGCACAGCGCCGCCCGCGATGACGCCGGTGCCGGGGGATGCCGGCTTCAGCAGCACCTCCGAGGCAGAGAAGCTCCGCTTGACGAGAAACGGGATCGTCGTACCGACAAGAGGCACCTCGATCAGCCGCTTCTTGGCGTCCTCGACGCCCTTTTTGATGGCATCCGGCACTTCGCCGGCTTTGCCCAGGCCGACGCCCACGTGTCCGGCACGGTCGCCTACGACCACCAGAGCGCGATAGCTGAAGCGCCGACCGCCTTTGACTACTTTGGAGACGCGGGCGACCTGGACGACCGTTTCCTCCAGGTTCAACCTGTTTGCGTCAATCTTCGGCATATTTTTCCCTCGCGCCCTAGAAGTCCAGGCCGCCCTTGCGAGCGCCCTCCGCCAGCGCCGCGACGCGCCCGTGATAGATGTAGCCGCCACGGTCAAAGACGACCTTCTCAATGCCCTGCGCTTTGGCGCGCTGGGCGATGAGCTGGCCCACGACCAGCGCCTGTTGCACGCGCCGGTTCTGCTCGATGCCCTTGACAGCCGCTGGCGCTTCGCCGTCGAACGTGACGGCGGTCTTGGCCAGCGCGGCGAAGTCGGCATCGCGCGAGGAGGCGGCGGCGAGCGTGCGCCCCTGGCTGTCGTCAATCACCTGGGCGTAGATCTGCGTGGCGCTGCGGAAGACGCAGAGACGAGGCCGTTGCGTCGTTCCGGCGACCTTCTTGCGCACGCGCAGGTGGCGGCGCAGGCGCGACTGGTTTGCGTATTGCTTCTTAATCATTTCTTCTTGCCGCCGACCTTACCGGCCTTACCGGCCTTCATGCGCACCACCTCGCCCGAATAGCGGATGCCCTTACCTTTGTATGGCTCCGGCTTGCGGATGAAGCGGATATTCGCCGCCACCTGCCCGACAAGCTGCTTGTCAATGCCACTGACACTCAACCGGACGGGAGTTTCAACATTGAATGAGATGCCGGAGGGCGGATTTACCTGGACGGGATGGGAAAAGCCGACCTGGAAGACCAGGTTCTCGCCCACCTTCGCGACACGATAGCCGACGCCTTGAATCTCCAGTCTCTTGGTGAAGCCCGCGCTCACGCCCTGCACCATGTTGGCGAGCAGCGTGCGCGAGAGACCATGCAGAGACCTGTGGGTTTTGGAATCGTCGGGCCGGGAGACGCTGAGCGTGCCGTTCTCCTGCTCGATGGTCATGCTCTCCGGGAAGGTGCGGGTGAGCGTGCCCATCGGACCTTTGACGGTCACGACATTGCCGGCGGCCACATCCACCTTCACGCCGGAGGGCACCGCAATGGGTACGCGTCCGATACGCGACATGCTAACACCTCCTACCAGACGTAGCAGACCACTTCGCCGCCCAGCCCAAGCTGGTACGCCTTGCGGCCCGACATAATGCCCTGCGGCGTTGAGATAATCGCCGTGCCCAGCCCCCCACGGACGCGGGGGATGCTATCGCGGCGAGTGTAGACGCGCAGGCCCGGCTTGCTGATGCGCTTGAGCTGCTGGAGCACCGGGCGCCGGTCTACATAGCGCAGACTGATGCGCAGGGTGCCCTGCGGCGAGTCCTTAATCACCTCGTAGTCGCGGATGTAGCCTTCTTCCTTGAGGATACGCGCGATGGCGACCTTCATATTGGAGGAAGGCATCATCACGCGCGTATGGCGCGCCATGACGCCGTTGCGGATGCGTGTCAGCATATCCGCGATGGGATCGGTCATATTCATCGCAATGAAGCTCCTCGCTGCCCTTACCAGCTTGACTTGGTGACGCCAGGCAGGTTGCCCTTGACGGCCTGCTCACGGAAGCAAATGCGGCAGAGGCCGAACTTGCGGATGTAGCCACGGGGCCGGCCACAGAGCTGGCAGCGGTTGTGCTGCTGCGTGCTGAACTTGGGCTTGCGCCGGGACTTGACGATCATAGATGTCTTAGCCATCGTTGCCCCCTCCAGGGCGAGGAACCGGGCTTCGGCGCGATGCGCCGGTTTCCGGGCCTTTGTCCCGCTCACGCGGACATAAAGAATACATGGCGGCCATACATGGCCGTTCCACACGGTTGGGCAGCCCGAGAGGGCCGAAACCCTCTTGCCGTGCGCCCTGGCGCTCACGCGTCGGGGGCGCGGGCCTCCGCCCGAACGCCACTATTACTTGGCGCTCTTGAACGGCATACCCAGCAGCTTGAGCAGCCGCCGGCCTTCTTCGTCGGTATGGGCGGAGGTCACGATGGTGATCTCCATGCCACGCACCTTGTCTACCTTGTCGTAGTCAATCTCAGGGAAGACGAGCTGCTCGCGGATGCCGAGCGTATAGTTGCCGCGTCCGTCGAAGGCGTCCGCTGAGACGCCCTGGAAGTCGCGCAGGCGGGGCAGCGCGACGTTTATCAGCTTATCCAGGAAATCGTACATGTGCTGGCCACGGAGCGTGACCATGCAGCCAATGGACATTCCCTGGCGCAGCTTGAACGTCGCGACGGAGCGTTTGGCCTTCGTGACGACGGGACGCTGGCCGGTGATCTGGCCGAGGTCGCGGACGGCGTTATCCATCCGCTTGGCATCCGCGATAGCCTCGCCCATGCCAATGTTAATGACCACTTTCGCCAGGGTCGGCACCTGCATGATATTGGTGTAGCCGAACTCTTTTTGCAGGGCCGGCACCACCTCGGTCTTATATTTTTCTTGGAGACGCGGTGTTGTCGCCACTGCTTAATCCCTCGTGTGCTCTTGAATGGGCTTGCCGCACTGCTTGCAGACACGGCGCGTGCGCAGCTTCTGATCCGCGCCCATCTCCACCCGCTCATGCGCGATGCGCGTGGGGAGGCCACATTCGGTACATTTCACCATGACATTGGACACATGCAGCGGCATCGCCTTTTCGATGATGCCTGCCTGCACTCCCCCACGACCTGCCCGCACATGCTTCTTGGCGATATTGATGCCCTCGACGATGACCTTGTCTTCGCGGGGGAATGTGCGCAGCACCGTACCCTCTTTGCCGCGGTCCTTGCCCGCGAGCACGAGAACGGTGTCGCCTTTATGCACGTGCAGCTTGGCCAGGTGCAGGGGCTTGCGCTCTTTCACTTTTATTGCCATCTCGGTCTGACTTCTTTCCCTTGCCCTTTGGCCTCACGGTATGTCGCGGCAGCATGCGCCGCGACCACCTCCATCCGCGTGACGACTCGCTTATAGCACCTCAGGCGCAAGTGAGACGATGCGCATGAAATTGCGGTCACGCAACTCGCGGGCAACCGGCCCAAAGATACGGGTGCCGCGCGGGTTATTGCCGGCGGAGATGATGACGGCGGCGTTGTCGTCGAAGCGGATGTAGCTGCCATCCGCCCGGCCCATCTCTTTGGCCTGTCGCACGATCACCGCCGTCACGACTTCGCCTTTCTTGACGGCGCCGTTTGGCGCGGCTTGTTTCACCGACGCCTTGATAAGATCACCAATCTCCGCATATTTCTTGCGGGAGCCGCCCAGGATGCGAATGCACATGATTTCCTTGGCGCCCGTGTTGTCGGCTACCTTGAGCCGGGTTTGCGGCTGAATCATGGCCTAACGCTCCTCGGTGTTCTGCTCTGGCTCAAGCTCGGCGACGACTTCTTCCACCGATTTCACCTGAACCGCGCGATTCAAGATCTCGACCAGCCGCCAGCGTTTCTCTTTGCTGAGAGGCCGGGTCTCCTCGATGCGCACCATATCGCCGATACGGGCGGTATTCTCCGCGTCGTGAGCCTTGAACTTGGTGGTGTACTTATATGTCCGCTTGTAGATGCGGTCGCGCTTCAGAGACTCGACGGCGACGACGATAGTCTTCTGCATCTTGTCGCTGACGACGCGGCCGACCTTCTGCTGGCGACGTTGCTCCGAGTGCCGCTGCTCGGCAGATGTCCCGGTCAATGTCTCGTTGCTCATGTGTTGCCCTCGTCAGTCGTCATCAAAGCGCCTTCGGCTTCGACCTCCGCGGCGTGCTGAAGCTCACCGATGTGATGCAGCAGCCGCGCGACATCTTTCTTGGTCTGCGGGAACTGGCGATTATCCTTGACCTCGCCGCGCTGGTGCTGGAGGCGAAGCCGGAAGAGCTTATCCCGCATGGTTTTCAGCTCTTCATAGGCCGTGGCCAGGTCCATCGCCTGCACGTCGCGGCGGCGGTCCCTAAGCTTCGACACCTTCAGCCTCCTGTTTCACGAGAAATTTCGTCGCGATGGGCAGCTTGTTCGCGGCCAGGCGCATCGCCTCTTTGGCGACTTCCTCGCGCACGCCACCCAGCTCGAAGATGATGCGCCCCGGCTTGACGACAGCCACCCAGTGATCGGGGGCGCCTTTACCGGAACCCATGCGCGTCTCGGCGGGCTTGGCCGAAACGGGCTTATCCGGGAAGACGCGAATCCATACCTTGCCGCCACGTTTGATGTAGCGGTTCATGGCGATACGGGCAGCCTCGATCTGGCGCGCCTCCAGCCAGATCGGCTCCATCGCCTGCAAGGCGAAATCGCCGAAGGCGATGGTGTTGCCGCGATGCGCGGCTCCCCGCATGCGCCCACGGTGCTGCTTGCGATGCTTGCTTCTATTCGGTGCCAGCAACATGGCAATCGCTCCAATCGGCCGGTCGCTGCCGTCTCACTCCCGTCGCGGCTTCTCCCAGAAGCGCACACGCTGGTTTGAGGGCGGCCCAAGACCCGCCGCACTGTTGCGCGGATTCGGCCCGCAAACGAACCGGACCCGCACGTACCCGCCCTACTCCTCAGTGGTCTCGGGCTTCGTCTCCGCCGGAGCCGTCTGCTCCGGCGTCGTCTGTTCCACACTCGCCGTGGGAGTGTGGGATTCGGGCGCGGCGGACGCCGACGTCACCGGATCGCTCGCGGGCACATTCGCCCCCTCACTCGGCGAGATCTCGCCGCTCGGCTGGGCCTCGAGCGCCCTCGGCGGGCGCGCCTGGGTCCGCGGGCCAGTGCCAGCCGCACCGGCTGGGCGCGGCGTCCGCGGCGGGCGCTCGCTCACGGGAGCGCCGGTCGTGCCTGCGCCGCCGGAGGGCCGTGGCGCGCGCGGACCGCGATCACCACCGGGGCCGCCTGGACCGCCTGGACCACGGCGCGGACCACGATCACCACCAGGGCCACCAGGGCCACGGCGCGGACCGCGATCACGATCGCCGCCGCGATCACCGCGCGGGCCACGATCGCCACCACCGGGGGCCACCGGCTCGGCGTCAGTGGCATGCAATCCCTCGGCTCGCTGGCGCTGAGGCAGCACCTGGCCGTGGTACACCCATACCTTGATGCCGATGACACCATAGGTAGTGTGTGCCTCGCCCAGCGCGTAGTCAATGTTCGCGCGCAGCGTTTGCAGCGGCACGCTTCCATCAACTTCCTTTTCCGTACGGGCAATTTCGGCGCCGCCCAAGCGGCCGCCGACGATCACCTTGACACCTTTGGCGCCGGCACGCATGGCCTTCTGCACAGCCTGTTTCATGGCGCGCCGGAAGGAGACGCGCTTCTCAAGCTGCTCGGCTATGCTGCGCGCGATGAGCGTCGCATCCACCTCGGGATTGCGTATCTCCAGAATGGAGAGCCGCACCTTCTTCTTGGTGGCATCCTCCAGCGCCTGGCGCAGTCGCTCCACACTCTCGCCGCTTTTGCCGATGACAATACCCGGCTTGGCGGTGTGAATAGCGATGCTGATCTGCGTGCCGGCGACGCGCTCGATCTCGATGCGCGCCACGCCAGCGTTGGCCAGACGCTTGTTGATGAGCGTGCGAATCTTAAAGTCTTCGCCAACCAGGTCTTTGTAGTTGCGGTTCGCGTACCACCGCGACTCCCAGCCACGAATCACTCCGAGCCGGAAGCCAATTGGATTCACCTTATGTCCCAAGCAAGTACCTCCTGAGCCTCCGACTAACGGACGCTGCGCGGCAGGTCGGCTGGATCGTCCGACACGTAGACCGTGATATGCGTCGAGCGCCGATTGATGCGTGAAGCCCGGCCATGCGGGCGAGCGCGGAAGCGCTTGAGGGTCACGCCCTCATCGGCGATGGCGTTGATGACCCATAGCTCGTTCGGGTCCACGCTGTAGTTGTTTTCCGCATTGGCCGCCGCCGACGCGACGACATCATAGACTGCCTTCGCCGGCGTATTCGGCAGAAAGCGCAGGATCGCCAACGCCTCGTTGACGCTGCGTCCCTTGATCGCATCTGTCACCCGCCGCACTTTGCGAGGCGGGTGGCCGACGTTCTTGGCAATTGCCCGTGTCTGCATGCTCTTCCCCGCTATCGGACGGATGTGGTGCGCTCGCTCCTGCCGCCCGCGTGGCCGCGGAAGTGGCGTGTCGGTGCGAACTCGCCCAGCTTGTGACCGACCATGTTCTCGGTGACATAGATCGGCACATGCTGCTTGCCGTTATGAACGCCGATGGTGAGTCCCACCATCTGCGGAATGATGGTCGAGGCGCGCGACCAGGTCTTGATCACGCGTTTCTCGCCGCCCCGCGTCATCCCCTGCACCTTTTTGAGCAGCGAGGGATGAATGAAGGGGCCTTTTTTGGTCGAACGCGACATACTGTCAGCTCCTTATGCCGGCTACCGGCCCCTACCGGCGTTACGACGGCGAACGATAAACTTATCCGTGCGCTTGTTGCGGCGTGTGCGGTACCCCAGCGCGGGCTTGCCCCAGGGTGTCTGCGGCTGCCCGCCGATTGGCGCCCGGCCCTCGCCACCGCCATGTGGGTGATCCACCGGGTTCATCACCGAGCCGCGCACGTGCGGACGGCGACCCAGATAGCGCGACCTGCCGGCCTTGCCGATGCGAATATTCTCGTGGTCGAGGTTGCCGACCTGGCCGATTGTCGCGATGCAGTTGATGTGTACCAGCCGCTGCTCACCGGAGGGCAGGCGCACCTGCGCGTAGTCGCCTTCCTTCGCCATCAGCTGTGCCGAGCCGCCCGCGCTGCGGACGAGCTGGCCACCGCGCCCCGGCTGGAGCTCCAGGTTGTGGATGACAGTGCCGGTCGGGATGTTGCGCAACGGCAGGGCGTTGCCGACGCGGATCTCCGCTTCGGGGCCGCTCATCACGCGGTCGCCGACCTTGAGGCCATTGGGGGCGATGATGTAGCGCTTCTCGCCGTCCACGTAGTGCAGCAGCGCGATACGTGCCGAACGGTTCGGGTCGTACTCAATGGAGAAGACCTTTGCGGGCACGCCGAATTTGTTGCGCTTGAAATCTATGATACGGTAGCGTCGCTTGACGCCGCCGCCACGGTGCCGTGCCGTGATGCGTCCCTGGTTGTTCCGCCCAGCCTTCGACGTCTTCTTCTCGATGAGAGAGCGCTCGGGCTTCGAGCGGGTGATCTCCTCGAATGTGGAGACCGACATGCCGCGCCGTCCAGGGGACGTCGGCCGGTATATGCGAATAGGCATTCTCGCGTTTCCTCCCGGCCCAGGCCTACGCCTGCAACTCGTTGATCGTCTGGCCGTCGGCCAGCGTCACAATCGCCTTTTTCCACGGTCGCGCGTCGGCGACGAAAAAGCCGCGGCGCGTGCGCGTCGTCTTCGATTTACCCGGCATGCGCATGGTGTTCACTTTGACCACCTTCACGCCGGGAAACATCGTCTCGACGGCTTGCTTGATCTCATATTTGTTGGCTTCGAGCGCGACTCTGAAGGTGTAGCGCGGCACGATGGTTCCCGCATTGACGCCATGCTCTCGGCGGGTGTTTTGGAGGTCCACGCTTTTTTCAGTGATAATGCCGTGCCGGATGACCTCGGTAATCTCCATGATCTATTCCTCCTGGCTCCGGCTCCGGCGCCGCTTCGCACCGCCGTCTTCGCTCTTCGCCTCGGATGTCGTCTCCGTCGCTTCAGCCGTCGCAGTCTTGCCGCGCTTCGCCGGAGTCTCCGCCGCTGCCGCCGTCTTCGCCGCCAGCTCGGCGCGGCGCTGCTGGCGTCGCGCCACAACGTTCGGATGGCGCTTCATCTGAAGCCGGTCATCCGCCTCCGCACCAAAGGCATCCACGATCTTGCCGACGGAAGCCACTGGCAGGAGCAGATGATCATATTTCAGCAGCTCGACCACGTTGATCGAGGCTACGTTGCCCAGCTTCACGCGGTGGATGTTGCGAGACGAGAGAATGACATTCTCGTCGCGCTCCGGCAGCAGCAGCAGCACATGCCGCTCCAGTGGTAGCCCGGCCAGCAGCTCTTCCATCAGCCGCGTGCGCGGCTCCTCGAAGGTCAGCGCATCCATCAGCAGGATGCGCCCATTCGCGGCCTTGTCCGAGAGCGCCGCGCGGATGGCGATGCGCTTCATCTTGCGCGGGATGGCCCGCTCATAGGCATGCGACTGCGGGCCAAAGACCGTGCCGCCGCCGCGATAGTGCGGTGCGCGCGTCGAGCCTTGACGGGCGTGGCCGGTGCCTTTCTGGCGATACGGCTTCTTGTTGCCGCCGCTCACCTCGGAGCGCGTCTTCGTATTGGCCGTTCCCTGCCGGCGGTTCACAAGCTGCGCTGTGACCACCTGATGCAGCAGAGCCGTGTTGACGGGCGCCCCAAAGACGTAGGAGTCCAGCTCTTCTTCACGGACGACTTTGCCGTCCATATCATATACATTCGCGGAGGGCATCGTTATCTCCTCACACTCCCGCTACGGCACGCTCGAGATGCTCCACGCTTTCGAGGCCGCGCCGTGCGACGAGCTCCAGCGTTTCGGCGCCCTTGCGAATCATCACGAGTCCGCCGTTGGGTCCGGGTATGGAGCCGTTCACGACGAGCAGGTTGCGCTCAGGGTCAGCCTGGAGGATCTCCAGCGCCTTGATGGTCACCCGATCGTTGCCCATTCGGCCCGCCATGCGTGTACCCTTGAGCACACGCCCTGGCGTCGTGCCAGGGCCAATCGAGCCGGGAGCGCGGGCGCGGTCGGACTGGCCGTGCGTGCGCGGGCCGCCACGGAAGCCGTGGCGCTTCATCACCCCCGCGAAGCCCTTGCCCTTAGAGGTGCCGATCACGTCAACACGCTCGCCCACGAGAAACATCGCGGCATCCACGGTGTCGCCGACGGCGGGCGGCGCACCGCCAACTACCTTCACCTCGCGAAGCACCGCGAACGGACCGAGAGAACGACCCGCACCGCGACGGCGCCGGGTGCGGGCGACCTTATCACCCTTACCGGACGCCTCCGCCTCATCGGCTTCGGTCTCCGTGGCTTCGCCGCTCTGCGCCGTCGCCTTCGAGCGCGCCTTCTGACGCGCCTTCGCGGACTCCTGCTGCGCCTTGCGGCGCTGGCGTGGCGTCTGCGGCAGCGAATGGCCGAGATGTCCGAGGATCGGGCGCGGCGTATTCTTCTCTTTGGCGGTACCAAATCCCAGCTGCACGGCTTCATAGCCGTCGGTGATGGCTGTCTTTACCTGCGTCACTGTGCAGGGGCCAGCCTCGATCACCGTCACCGGAATCGACGCGCCATTGGGGCCGAAGATTTGGGTCATGCCCACCTTGCGGCCCAGCATTGCACTCAACATGCTGAGTTCTCTCCCGCGGCGCGCGTCACAAGGCGCCAGCAGCTCGTTACTTTCGGTGATCCTGGCGGCCTCGCAAGGCCAGCCCACGGTTGGGTGACCCAGAAGAGCTTGCGCCCCTCGCCGCATGCTCCGGCACTGATGTGCCGGGAGCCGAATCACGCGCATTGAGACGTATCCACGTTACGCAATGGAACCGCAGATACGCGGCATAGCAAGCTATGCCAATTCGAGCTGACTCGCCCCTCGTGCCGACGCCGCTCGTCGGCATTCGGACGGTCTCAACGACCTACAACTTGATCTCGATGTCCACGCCCGCCGGCAGATTCAGCCGCGTCAGCGCCTCCACCGTCTTTGTCGTCGGCTCCACGATGTCAATCAGCCGCTTGTGCGTGCGGATCTCGAACTGCTCGCGGGAGTCTTTGTCAATGAACGGCGACCGCAGCACCGTGTACTTTGCGATCTCCGTCGGCAGCGGCACCGGACCCGAGACCCGTGCGCCGGTGTTCTGCGCGGTGTCCACGATCTGGGCCGCGGACTGATCCAGTATCCGGTGGTCGTAGGCCTTGAGCCGGATGCGGATCCGCTGTTTGGTGATGGTAGCCATCTCGCCCTTTTCTGCAAACTCCCGGCACGCAAGGCGCCGGAGTACGCGGCACGGGTTAAGGCCCAGTGGGACCGTTCACGCCGTGTGGCGGCCTTGAAAGACCACCAGTGTTTACTGCCCGCTGTATACGGGCTTTTGCTACAACGATTGGCCCCGCTCCAGAAGGAACGAGGCCAATCCAAATACCTACAACTCCACCTTGGTGACGACGCCGGCGCCGACGGTGCGGCCGCCCTCCCGGATGGCGAAGCGGCTGCCCTCTTCGAGGGCCACCTGCGTGATCAGCTCCACCTCCATCGTCACGTTGTCCCCCGGCATGATCATCTCTACCCCTTCGGGCAGCTTGATCGCCCCCGTCACATCCGTCGTGCGAATGTAGAACTGCGGCCGGTAGCCATTGAAGAACGGCGTGTGCCGCCCTCCCTCCTCCTTCGACAGCACGTACACCTCCGCCAGGATGCGCGAGTGCGGCTTGATCGAGCCCGGCTTGGCCAGCACCTGCCCGCGCTCGATCTCGCTGCGCTCGACCCCACGCAAGAGACAGCCCACGTTGTCGCCCGCTTCCCCCTGGTCCAGCGTCTTCTGAAACATCTCGACCCCCGTGCAGGTCACCGTGCGCGCCTGCTCGGTGAAGCCGACGATCTCGACGTTCTCGCCCACCTTGACCGTGCCGCGCTCGATGCGCCCGGTCACCACCGTGCCGCGTCCCTTGATGGAGAAGACGTCCTCGATCGGCATCAGAAACGGCTTGTCCACCGGCCGCGGCGGCGTGGGAATGTAGGCGTCCACCGCGTCCATCAACGCCCAGATCGGCGCCGCGCTGGCGTCGTCGCGTGAGAGGTCGCCGGTGCTCTCCAGCGCCTTGAGCGCCGAGCCGCGCACGATGGGCACGTCGTCGCCGGGGAACTGGTTCTTGCTCAACAGCTCGCGCACCTCCAGCTCCACCAGCTCCAAGAGCTCCTCGTCGTCGAGCATGTCCACTTTGTTGAGGAAGACCACCATCGCCGGCACTTCCACCTGCCGCGCCAGCAGGATGTGCTCGCGCGTCTGCGGCATGGGGCCGTCGGGCGCCGAGACCACCAGGATGGCGCCGTCCATCTGCGCCGCCCCGGTGATCATGTTCTTGATGTAGTCGGCGTGCCCCGGACAGTCCACGTGCGCGTAGTGGCGCTTGGCCGTCTCGTACTCGACGTGGGCGATGGCGATGGTGATGCCGCGCTCGCGCTCCTCGGGGGCGTTGTCGATCTGGTCAAAGGCTTTGTACTTGTTGTTGGGGTTGATCGTCGCCAGCACCTTGGTGATCGCCGCCGTCAGCGTCGTCTTGCCGTGGTCAATGTGCCCGATCGTCCCCACATTCACATGCGGCTTGCTCCGCACAAATTTCTGCTTCGCCATTGAATGCGTCTCCTTTTCCGGAGCTGAAAGAAATGTCTCTACTGGTATCGGTCTTCGCCACCGTTTCGGCGGAGAGGCGAGAGCGCCCCGCCGCCTGAGATAGATGGCTACATGCCTGACCGCGGCTTGTTGCCGGAGGACTTCGCCTTCACCTCGTCGGCGATACTGCGTGGCACCTCGGCATAGTGGGAGAATTCCATCGAGTACGAAGCGCGACCACTGGTCATCGAGCGCAGATCGTTCACGTAGCCGAACATCTCGGCCAGTGGCACATGCGCCCGGATCACCTGTGAGCCGCCGCGCTCCTCGGACCCCTGGATCATGCCGCGCCGGCGGTTGATATCTCCCAGCACATCGCCGAAGAAGTCCGGCGATGTAGTCACCTCCACCAGCATGATCGGCTCAAGCAGTGTCGGATGCGCTTTTTGCACCGCCGCGCGGAAGCCCATCGAGCCAGCCGTCTTGAATGCCATCTCCGACGAGTCCACCTCGTGGTAGGAGCCGTCGTAGAGCGTGGCGCGAATATCCACCATCGGATAGCCCGCGAAGACGCCGCTCTCTGACGCCTCGCGCACGCCTTCCTCGGTCGGCTTGATGTACTCGCGCGGCACGACACCGCCGATAATGCCGTTCACGAACTCGAAGCCCTGGCCGCGCTCCAATGGCTCGACGCGGATGTACACGTCGCCATACTGGCCGCGACCACCAGACTGCCGTACGAAGCGGCCTTCCGCCTGCGCCTGCTGGGTGATCGTCTCGCGGTAGGCTACCTGCGGGCGGCCCACGTTCGCCGCCACCTTGAACTCGCGGAACATGCGATCCACGATGACCTCAAGGTGTAGCTCACCCATGCCCTCGATGATGGTCTGGCCCGACTCCTCATCCGTATGGACGCGGAACGTCGGATCTTCTTCAGCCAGGCGGTTGAGCGCGATACCCATCTTATCCTGGTCGGCCTGCGTCTTTGGCTCGATGGAGATGGCAATGACCGGCGTTGGGAAGACAATGGCCTCCAGCAGCACGGGATCGTCCTGGTCGCAGAGTGTATCGCCGGTGAAAGTGTTCTTCAAGCCAACGGCGGCACAGATGTCGCCCGCATAGATGCGGTCAATATCTTCGCGATGGTTGGCGTGCATCTGCAAGAGACGCCCGAAACGCTCCTTCTGGCCCTTCGTCGCGTTAAATGCGTACGAGCCGGAGGAGAGGGTCCCGGAATAGACGCGGAAATACGTCAGGCGCCCCACGAACGGATCGGCGACCACTTTAAAGGCCAGCGCGGCAAACGGCGCGTCATCGGAGACAGTGAGCTGCTCCTGCTCATCTGTTTTGAGCGATATCGCGTCGGGCGCGGGGATTTCCAGCGGCGACGGCAGATAGTAGATCACGGAGTCGAGCATGGCCTGCACGCCCTTGTTCTTGAGGGCTGTACCGCAGAGTACCGGCACGAGCTTGCCGGCAATCGTCGCGGCGCGCAGGGCGCGGCGCAGATCCTCCACGCTGATCTCTTCGCCTTCGAGATAGCGCAGGGTTAACTCTTCGTCCGTCTCGGCGATCAGCTCGACCATCTTCTCGCGGTGCTTGTGCGCATCCTCCGCCAGGTCCGCCGGAATCTCCGCCGACTCGGATTTCGTGCCGAGGTCATCAATGAAGATGACGGCTTTCTGCTCGATCAGGTCAATGTGGCCCTTGTAGTTGCTCTCAGCACCGATGGGAAGCTGGATAGTCACCGGCCGGGCATTCAGGCGATCCGTGATCATCTCCACGGTGCGCCAGAAATTCGCGCCGGTGCGATCCATTTTGTTGACGAAGCAGATGCGGGGCACGTGATACTTGTCGGCCTGGCGCCAGACTGTCTCGGACTGCGGCTCGACGCCGGCTACGGCGTCGAAGACCACGACGCCGCCGTCTAGCACACGCAGAGAACGCTCGACCTCGACGGTAAAGTCCACGTGACCGGGGGTGTCAATAATATTGATTCGATGACCGAGCCAGAAGCATGTAGTCGCGGCAGCGGTAATCGTGATGCCGCGCTCCTGCTCCTGGGGCATCCAGTCCATGGTCGCGGCGCCCTCATGCACCTCACCGATCTTGTGGATCTTCTTGGTGTAGAAGAGGATACGCTCGGTTGTCGTCGTCTTCCCCGCGTCGATATGAGCAATGATGCCGATATTCCGTGTTTTTTCGAGGGGGTATTCTCTGGTGGCCATTGACTCCTCTATATCGCTGCTCTACCAGCGATAGTGGGCGAACGCCTTGTTAGACTCCGCCATCTTATGGGTTTCATCACGTTTACGAATAGTGGCGCCCTGGCCAGCCGCGGCATCCAGCAGCTCCGCCGCCAGCTTTTCGGCCATCGAATGCCCCGAGCGATTGCGAGCCGACGCGATGAGCCAGCGCATTGCTAGCGCCATCTTGCGATCGCCCCGGATCTCCACTGGCACCTGATACGTGGAGCCGCCGACACGTCGTGGCTTGACCTCTAGCACGGGGGTCGCCGCGCGGAGCGCCTGCTCGAAGATCTCGATGGGGTTGCGCTTGGAGCGCTCCTCCACGATGTTCAACGCGTCATAAATGATGCGCTCGGCCACGCTGCGTTTGCCGTCCCACATCAGACGACCGACGAGACGGGTTACATTCCGATTGTTAAACTTGGGGTCCGGCAGCACAATGCGATGCGGGACCGTCCCTCGTCGCGGCATACGCTCTCAATCTCCTCTGTCGCCAGACAGCGCGACGGGGCGCCGGGACACAACGCCCCGGCACCCCACACGTCGGAAGTCTGTCCCATCCACCAGAGCACGCCAGGCGTGCTCGCGCCGGTCGGAGGCAAAGCGGGCTTCGCCCATCAACCCAGGGGATCGGAGAACATCCGACAACGCTGGCGCGGACCATAGTGCCCGCACTCAGCCGTGGTATCACGCCGACCTGGCTATTCGTGAGGTTGCTGGCAGGGCGCTCAAATGAACACCGCTGCGATCACGAATACGAATAACCGGTTTCGGCCCATCAGGCGCGGCACGCACGAGCCCGCCACACCATTCGCGAATGTATAGAGAGAATTACTTGCTGCGTCCCGCCGCGCCGGCCTTGGGCCGCTTGGCGCCGTACTTCGAGCGCCCCTGGCGCCGCTTCTGCACGCCTTCGCTATCGAGCGTGCCGCGCACGATATGATAGCGCACGCCCGGCAAATCGCGAACACGCCCACCGCGAATCAGCACCATCGAGTGCTCCTGCAGGTTGTGGCCCTCGCCAGGAATGTAGGCATTGACCTCATACCCGTTGGAGAGCCGGACGCGGGCCATCTTGCGGAGCGCCGAATTCGGCTTCTTGGGCGTCATGGTGCGGACCTGCGTGCATACACCGCGCTTCTGCGGAGCGCCACGCAGCCGCTGCGTGCGGTTCTTGAGCGCGTTGAACGAGAACTGCAACGCGGGCGCCTTGGTCTTCTTGGCCTTCTTCGTCCGGCCTTTGCGCACGAGCTGGTTGATCGTCGGCAACTTCTTTTCCTCATCCGGCCTCAGGCCGACAACGCCTGTCCGGCTAGACGCCACGAACGCTCACGAGCGCCACAGATAGCACTCGTGAGCATACTGACGCACAATGTTGAATAATATCACTCCCCAGGGTAACTGTCAACTACCGGTAACTCCTCGTAGCCGTTGTCGCTCTCCGGCGCGACCAGCCCGTTGCCGAGCGTTCCCCCAAGGCCAAACGCGGCGAGATTCGAGGTGGCCATTGCCGCCGCGAGGCGGTCCTGCCGCTGCTTCTCTTTGATCTGGCGCCGCTGCTCCACGCCCGTTCCGGCGGGGATGAGCTTGCCGATAATCACGTTCTCCTTCAGACCCACCAGGTGGTCCGTCGCGCCCGTGATCG
>Ga0209166_10002064_pt1 | contig 15764 bp, 17 predicted proteins | sample Coa_R1_3_FD_187151 | JGI IMG/M metagenome (GOLD analysis project Ga0209166, IMG submission 187151) | Surface soil microbial communities from Centralia Pennsylvania, which are recovering from an underground coalmine fire - Coalmine... | ecosystem: Environmental > Terrestrial > Soil >... | reverse complement strand
CAAATCTTCACAGAGCAAAGCGCAAAGAGTTCAGAATCCCTTGAACGACCTGCTGGACGAGGCGCAGGCGGCGCTCGACAAAAATAATTTCGAAGCGGCCATTGCGCCGCTGCAGAAATTTCTGGCCGAAAAACCGGACGTGGCGTTTGCCCATTTCCAGCTTGCGTACGCCTACACGGGGCTGAATCGCGCGGACGAAGCTCGCGCCGAGTATGAACGCTGCATCGTGCTGGACCCAAAAATGGCGGAGGCGCAGCTCAATCTCGGGATTTTGTTGCTGGAGAAAGATCCCGCCGCGGCCGTGGCGCCTCTGCGCAGGGCCGTTGATCTGATGCCCAGCCAGAGCCGGCCGCGTTTTCTTTTGGGCGTTGCGCTGGAGCGCTCGGGAGATCTGGCGGGAGCGGCCGAGTCGTTCGAGTCTGCTTCGCATTTGAATGCTGGCGATACGGAAGCTCTGACTCATCTGGGCGGAGTGTACCTGCAGCTGAAGAAACCGGCGGAAGCTGAAAAAAAGTTCCGGACGGCGCTCGAAAGACAGCCAAAGTCTCCAAGTGCGTTGCGAGGCTTGGCCCTGAGCCTCGACGCGCAGGGCAAGCCAGGGTCGGTCGAGGCATACCGAAACTATCTTGCCGCCGAACCACAGGACTCCGCGGCGCGGGCTCGATTCGTGCAAGTTCTGGTCGCGAACAAGCAGTTTGACGAGGCGCTGGCGGAAACGGAGAAGTCGGGAAACGGCCAGGCGATATCGCTTGATGCGCTTCGCCTGCGGGCCGACATCCTGATCGGACAAAACAAACTCGATGAGGCCATCTCCACATTGAAGCAGGCCCTTGCGCTTGCGCCGCAGGATGCGCAACTCCACGGCGGATTGGGGCGCTTGTATCTGCAAAAGCGGGAGTTTGCGGATGCCGAACGGGAATTGAAGATTGCGGTTCAACTGGACAAGGGCAACGTCGTTTACTGGAAAGATCTGACCGCGACTTTTTACCAGGCAGGCAATTACGCGGCGGCGCTGGCGGGTTATGACGTTGTGGACAAGATGGAAAAACCGGGCGCCGGCGTGTGGTTTCTTCGCGCGCTTTGTTACGATAAACTCAGTCAGGTTCAACCCGCCCTGGACGCTTATCGGAAATTTCTGGACCTGGACCAGAACCAGCATGCGGACCAAGTCTGGCAGGCGAACCAGCGGATTCATGTCCTCGAAAAACGGGCGGAGAAGAAGAAATGACCGGCATCCCCGATGGGGCCGCTGGCCGGTTGTACTGCTGGCATCGGCGGCGCTTTCGTGCGCCAGTGCGTTTGCAGCGGCGGACAGGCTAAAAGAGTTGCAAACTCATTTCGATCGGGAAAATCACTCCGGCGCAAAAATTAAGGACTTGCAGAAGCTTGGCGCGGCGGAATTTGACGCGGCCACGCAAGCGAGCAAGGTGGGCGATTACCTTGCGGTGGGGCTGATCTTCGAAAAGTACCGGGACAACGTGCGGCAGGCCTTTGAGCTTCTGAGGAAACAGGAGCCGGACGCGGACCGGCATCCGCGTGGCTACCGGCAGTTGGAACTGGAAGTGCGACAAGGCATCCGCGAGGTGGAGGATACGTTGCTTGTCACTCCCGACGACGTCCGGCCGCCACTGGAAATCGTGCGGAAGGACTTGATTGAGACGGATGACGTATTGATTCATCTGCTGTTTCCGCGGCGCACTAAGGATCCGGTGAAAGCGCCTCCAGCGGCTGAGGCGAAACCATGAAGGCTAGATTTGTGACGCTGACGGCAATTATGTTCGCGGTGTTTGGCGTTTGCACTGTGATTCCGACGAGCGTATTGGCGCAGCGTGCCGACAAGGACTATCTTTCCTCGGTCGAGGCGGGCAAAATCCGCGATGCGGAGACGGCGAATGACCGCATCAAATTGTTCCTGACCTTTGCCGAAGACCGCCTGATAAAATTCCAGTACGAGCTTGATCATCCGTCCTCGAACAAACACACCGAAATGCTCAACTATCTGATGAATTCGTACATCGGTTGCGTGGACGACGCGGCGGATCTGATTCAACTTGGTTTGGAGAAGCAGGACAACATCCGGCAGGGAATTGACCTGATGGCGGCGAAGTCCAAGGACTTCCTGGAAATTTTGAAGAAATATTCCAGCGGCGGCCCCGAGCTGGAGGTTTATAAGGACAACCTTGAGGACGCGCTGGAGGGCACCGAGGACGCGCTGCGAGAAGCGGAAAAAGCGAGGAAGAAGGCGGCGCCGCCACCGATCCGGAGAAAGAATTGAGGCGTAAGCATTGAGTCCGTGCGGCAAAGTTGGGTCCCACGTTTCAGGCGGAGAAGCGCTGTTTCAGCGAATGTTTACAAGGATCGGCTGCGAAGGGCGGCCGCCGCATTTTCATGTGGAGTTTTACGCGTACAGCAGCCTGGTGATTACGTTGCGGCGCCGGGGCGACGTGTATTACGTGCGCTTCTCGGATCTATTGCGGCGGGCGCCCCAGGCGGTGCTGGAGGGAGCCGCGGCGCTTTTGCTGGCGCGGGTGTTTCGCCGGCGGGCGTCGCAGGCGCTGGTGCGGCCGTATCTGGAGTATGCGCGGTCTGACCGGACGCGCGGCCGGATCAATCATTTGCGGCGGCGGCGGGTGCGCCCGGCGGAAATTTCGCCGCAAGGCGAGCATCACGACCTGGCGGAGATTTTCGAGCAACTGAACGAGAAGTATTTTTCGCGGCGCCTGGAGCGGCCGCACATCGCGTGGAGCAGCCGAACGTGGCGGCGGCAATTTGGTTGTTACGATCCCGGGCCAAACCAGATTGTGCTGAACCGACGGATGGACCGGCCGGGTGTGCCGCAATTTGTGGTGGAGTATGTGCTTTATCACGAGATGCTGCATGTGAAGCACCCGACGCGGCGGTCGGGGTGCAGCTTGATCTCGCATTCACCGGAGTTTCGGGCGGAGGAGAAGAGGTACGAGCATTTTCGCGCGGCGAGGAAGTTTCTGGATCAGTTGGCGCAGTGAAATTTAATGGGTTGGCCACCTGAAGTTGGCCGCTGCGCGCGGGCCGCTATAATTTTGTTTTTTCCTTATCGATCTCTTTGTTTAGCTTTTCGATTTTTTTGCGGATTTTGTCGCCATCCTCGGCGCGGGGATACAGGTCGAGGTAGCGCTGGTAGGCTTTCACCGCGGGCTTCTTCTTGCCTTTCTTTTCGTAGGCTTCGCCCAGGTAGAGGAAGGGAATGGCGTAGCCCGGCTTGGCGGTCGTGGCGTCTTCGAAGCGGTCGATGGCGGCGTCCACGTCGCCTATTTTCATGTAGTACTTGCCCACCTGGAGGTCTTTTTCAGCGCGCAGGGGATCCCACTGCGGCTGGTCGGGAGCCGAGTTCACGGCTGAATCTTTATTTTTCTTTTGCTTTGGTTGGGGCTGGGTGGGTGGTGGCGGCGCGCCAGCGGGAGGATCCTGCGGGCGCAGGGGCGGGGCAAACAGGAAAACAACGCAGATCGTCAAGGTGCCCAGATTTCTCGTGGATCGCGTGCGAATCAACCGGAGTACCCCCCTTATCCGATTCAGTTTATTCCAGGTTGAGTTGCCAGGCCAATCCCAACCTGCGGGCTGTCCCCAGCAAAGCGCAGCGACAAGGGGGGAAGGCGTTTCTCTTTCCGATTGAATTCACCGTAAGATGAAAGAAGCGGCTGGGTGGCACGGCCGCACCGCTTCAATCCCATGGAACCCCGCGAAAAAGCAGCGTTGCTCCCCGAGTCGCCCGGGGTGTACCTGTTCAAGGATGCGGCGGGCAAGGTGGTGTATGTCGGGAAGGCGCGCTCGCTGCGGAATCGGGTGCGCTCGTACTTTCTGGAATCACGCTGGGTGGATGCGAAAACGGGTTCGCTGGCTCGAGAGATCGCCGACCTGGAAACGATACTGGTGGAAAACGAGCGCGAGGCGTTGGCGCTCGAAAACAATCTGATCAAGCAGTACAAGCCGAAGTTCAACGTCATGCTGCGGGACGACAAAACGTACCCGTACATCAAGCTGACGCTTTATGAAAAATATCCGCGGGTTTATTTTACCCGGCGCGTGAAGAAGGATGGCTCTCTTTATTTTGGTCCTTATTTTCCGGCGAGCCTGGCGCGGCGCATTCTGCACTTTATTCACAAGCGGTTTCTGGTGCCTTCGTGTTATGTGGACTTGACGAAGGTTCATCCGCGGCCCTGTCTGCAATTTTATATTCATCGCTGCCTGGGACCGTGCGCGGAGGGATTGACCACGGATGCGCGCTACGCGGAGGCGGTACGGGACACGCGGATGTTCCTGGAAGGCCGGCGTCAGGACCTGATGAAGAGCATTGAGGAGCGGATGCTGGCGGCGGCGGAGGGCGAGCGGTTTGAAGAGGCGGCATCGTATCGAGATTTATTGCGCACGCTGGATGATATCGAGGAGCGGCAGCGAATTGCTTCGGCGCAGGGCGATGATACGGACGTGCTGGCTTATTACGCCGAGCCGCCGCTGGTAGCGGCGAATCTGTTTCACCTGCGGGCGGGGCGCGTGGTGGACCGCCGCGAATTTTACTGGGAAGAGCTGGAAGAGTTCGATCCGCACGAATTCGTGCCATCGCTCTTGAAGCAGCTTTATCTGGAGGCCGAATACCTGCCGAAGATGATTCATGTACCCATCGATTTCGAGGATCACGCCGTGCTGGGAGAGTTGCTGAGCGAGCGCGCGGGGCACAAGGTGGAGATATTTACGCCGCAGCGCGGGAGTAAGCGCGCGTTTCTGGACCTTGCGGAAACTAACGCCCAGCATATTTTCTTGCAGCGATTCCGCATTCTGAAGCCCACCTCGAAGGCGATCGGGGAAGCGCTGCAGTCCGCTTTGAATCTGCCCGAGGAAGCGAAGCGGGTTGAGAGCTTCGACATTTCGCATATTCAGGGGACGGACACGGTGGCTTCCATGGTGGTCTGGGAAAACGGGCGGATGAAAAAATCCGACTACCGGAAATTCATCATTCGCGGCGATGAGGCGCCCGGAGGCCGGGAGCGCGCGCAGAACGACGATTTTGCCAGCATGTATGAGGCGGTGGTGCGGCGGTACCGGCGATTGCAGGAAGAGAAGAAGGCCATGCCTGGACTGATCCTGATTGATGGCGGGTTGGGGCAATTGCATGCCGCGGCGCAGGCGCTGGAGTCGTTGCAAATCATCAATCAGCCGATGGCGAGCATCGCGAAGAAGGAAGAAATATTGTACGTCCTGGGGCAGGAAGACGAGCCAGTGATTTTGGAGCGGCACTCGCCGGTGCTGCACCTGATTCAGCAGATTCGCGACGAGACGCACCGCTTTGCGGTGGGCTTTCACCGGCAACGCAGGGAGGCGCGCCAGACGCATACCGCACTGCTGGATATTCCGGGGATTGGGCCGCGAACGTCGCAGCGGCTACTGCAGCGGTATGGAAGCGTGGCGAATCTGAAGAAGGCGAGCGCCGATGAGTTGAGCCGGATGCTGCCGCGGAAAATGGCAGAAAGAATTGTGCAACATTTGACGCTGCATCAAGATACGACATAACCTGTATTAGGCAAGGAAAGGGGTTATGCTGTATTGCGGCGTTCACAAGCGTATGCTACGTTCATTGCGTGGAGGCGATTATGGCTGACAACGTTGGAAGCAAGGTGAGTTACTTTCTGGTGGGACTTGGAGTAGGCGCTTTGATGGGCGTCCTGTTTGCGCCGAAGTCCGGGGAAGACACGCGCGAGTACCTGGCGAAGCGCGCGGATGACGGGCGGGAATTTGCCCAGAAGAAGGCAAAGGAGTTGCGGGAACGCGCCGACGAATTGATTGAGCGCGGCAAGGACGTGGCTTCGCGCAAGCGGGAATCGCTGTCCGCGGCAGTGGATGCGGGACGCGAGGCGTTTCTTCGCGAATCGAAGTCGTGAGGGTTTGTTGAGGCGGCTTGGGTTTCTCCGCTGAGGTTGCGGGAAGGGTCGGGTGTGTATGCAAATAACGATGCAGGTTTTTATTCTTGCGGCGGCGATCGCGCTGCTGGTACAGACGACCATCCTGATCGTGCTGTTTCTGCAACTGAAGAAGACCACCGAATCGGTGAACAGAATGGTGGGAGACATGCACTCGCGCGTCGGGCCGATCCTGACGCGCACGCAGATTCTGCTGGACGACACGCAGCCGAAGATTTCCGCGCTGGTAGAAGACGCGGCGCACATCGTTTACCTGACGCGGTCGCAGGCGCAGAAGTTCGACAAGATTGCCACCGAGGCTTCGGACCGGTTGCGCGGACAACTGGTTGCCGTGGATCGCATTTTGACCGGCACGTTGGAGGCCGTGGAAGATGCGGGTTCGCAAGTGCGGCGGAGTTTTTGGGCGCCAGTGCAGAAGGCGTCCGCGATTGTTCAGGGAATCAAGATTGGGCTCGACGTGCTGCGGTCGCGGCGGGCTGCCTCTCCGGCGAGAGACACCTTGGTGGAGCAGGAAGACGAGTTGTTTATCTGAAGTGCGGATGTTTACGCGGAATCGCTTGGGCTCGAGTGAATTGAGCATCCTTCCATGAGCGGTCCGCGCGCCCTCGTTGTTTTTGCAAAAACTCCCAAACCAAGAAAAGTGAAGACGCGGTTGCTGGCTGCGGTGTCTGCAGAGGTTGCGGCTGCGCTGCATGCGGCGTGCATTGTGGACACGCTTCGGATGGTGCAGAGGGTGCGGGGCTGCGATGTGTTTGTGTTTGCGGCGGGCGAAACAAGTTATTTTCACAAGCTGGTGAAGAAGCGAGGAAGCGCTGCCCGGGTGAGAGTTTTGCCTCAACGAGGGGCGGATCTTGGGGCGCGGATGGAGAAAGCGTTTCGGAAGTGCTTTGCGATGAGGTATCGCGAGGTGGTGGTGATTGGGACCGATACTCCGTGGATGGGAGTGGAGCGGGTGCGGCGGGCGTTTGCTGAATTGAAAGTGAATGATGCGGCGATCGGACCGGCGGAGGACGGCGGATATTATTTGTTGGGGATTCGGAGGATGGTGCCAGAAATTTTTCGAAAGATACCGTGGAGCACGGAGCGGGTGCTGAAGTTGACGTTGAAAGTGATTGCAAGTGCGAAGCTGCGGGGGAAATTGTTGCGGCGGGATTTTGATCTGGACCGGCCGGGGGATTTGCGGAGGGCGGCGGGGATGCTTAAGAGAAAACCGCGACTGGCGCCGGAGTTGGCGAGGGCGATTGGGAAAGTGGAAGGCGCACGCTCAGCTTAATGAAGCAACTCAAGAGCACAGCCAGGAATGGCTGTGCCACCAAATGCGCCCGGCTCAATTGGCGGCCGCCAGGAAAAATACCTCGTCCATTAATTCACGAAAATATTCCAGGCTGAGGTTCTTCGGGCATCCTTGTCGGAGGCCCGAAGAATGACAAGCGCTCCTTTTTTCGCGACGGTGGAGCTGCGAAGCCTTGAAAGAAATCTAGAAGCGGGGGGCTACTTGATCCAGCCGCCTGCCAGGACGGTGTCGTTGTTGTAGAAGACGGCGGCCTGGCCTGGGGTGATGGCGCGCTGCGGAAGTTCGAAGGTGATGCGGGCGCGATTTCCCGGGAGCGGTTCGATCGTGGCGGGGGCGGGGTCGTGCTTGTGGCGGATTTTGGCCTGGCCGCGGATGGGCGTGGTTGGCTCCGCAATGGAAATCCAGTTTACTTTTTCGATTTCGAATGTGGCGGTGCGCAGAGCGTCGTCTTCGCCCACGATGATGCGATTGTTTTGCGTGTCGATCGAGAGCACGTAGACGGGCTTGCCGGCAGCGAAGCCGAGGCCCTTGCGCTGGCCGACGGTGTAATTGTGCACGCCGGTGTGGCGGCCGATGGCGGCGCCGTCTTCGGTGACGATGTCGCCTTCCTGATTATTCACGGCGATGCCTTCGGAGCGGGAATAGGCGTGGATGAACTGAACGTAATTGCCGTTGGGCACGAAGCAGAGTTCCATGCTTTCGGGCTTTTCGGCGACGGGAAGATTGGCGTTGCGCGCGACGTTGCGGACTTCCTCTTTGGTGAGTTCGCCGAGCGGAAAATCGCTGCGAGAGAGCTGTTCCTGCGTTAGACCCCACAAGAAATAGGACTGGTCCTTGGAATCATCGCGGGCGCGGAGAAGTTCGAAGCGGCCGCTGGATTCGTTCTTGCGGATGCGGGCGTAGTGGCCGGTGGCGAGGCGCTCGGCGCCGATCTGACGGGCCATGCGGAGGAGCGGTTCGAACTTTACGTCGGTGTTGCAGTTGGTACAGGCGATGGGCGTGCGGCCAGAAAGATACTGCTCAACGAAGGGGCGCACGACGCGGGCTTCAAACTGTTCTTCGAAGTTGACTACGTAATGCGGAAAATTCAGGTGCTGGGCGACGCGCTTGGCGTCGTAGACATCGTCGAGGGAGCAGCAGCGGTGCTGCGCGGGGCCGTCACCCTGGAGTTCGGGGAGGCGGCGCTGATTCCAGAGTTGCATGGTGAGTCCGACGATGGGGCGGTTTTGCTGGAGCAGAACGGCGGCGACGGTTGAGGAGTCGACGCCACCCGACATGGCTACCGCGACTAGACCGGGAGTGGTCTCGGTGACCGGCGTCGCCGGAAGAGGGTCGAGTTGGAGCTGCGCGGACATGCTGATTCTATTTTAGCGTGAATGGGGAAATGGTGCTTGGAGTTATAAGTGAGCGACGGATTCTTTTTTGTAAGTGGGGGAGAGTTTGCGGAGGTGGGAGACGGCGGCGGGGACGATTTCGAGGGCGGCGGCGATTTCGGATTCGGTGGTGTGGCGGCCGAGGCTGAAACGAATGCTGGCGCGGGCTTCGGAGGCGGGGAGGCCGATGGCGGTGAGAACGTGAGAGGGCTCGACGGCCCCGGAGGAGCAGGCGGCTCCGGTGGAGCAGGCGAGACCCTTGAGGTCGAGTGCGATGATGAGGGCTTCGCCCTCGAGGCCGGGGAAAAGGAGGTTGCTGGTGTTGGGCGTGCGTGGGGCGTTGGCGGAGTTGACGCGGGAATCGGGGACGCGGGCCAGGATTCCTTGTTCGAGAGTGTCGCGCAGGCGGGAGATGCGCGCGGCGTCATTTTCGAGCGACAGGCGGGCGATTTCGGCGGCTTTGCCGAGGCCGACGATGCCGGCGACATTTTCGGTGCCAGGGCGGAAGCCGCGCTGGTGATGGCCGCCGTAGAGAAGTTGGCGGAGGCGCGTGCCGCTCTTGATGAAAAGAGCGCCGATGCCCTTGGGCGCGTAGAACTTGTGGCCGGAGATGGAAAGGAGATCGAGTTGAAGCGCTTTGATGTTGATGGGGATTTTCCCGGCGGATTGTACGGCATCGGTGTGGAAGTAGACGTCGGCTTCGGCGGCGATACGGCCGATTTCGGCGAGCGGCTGAATGGTGCCGAGTTCGTTGTTGGCGTGCATCACGGTGACGAGAACGGTTTCGGGGCGAAGGGCGCGGCGGAGATCGTCGAGGTTGATGAGACCTTCGCGATTGACGGGAAGATAGGTGACGGCGACGCCTTGTTTTTCGAGAGCCTGACAGGCGTTGAGAACGGCTTCGTGTTCAATGGTAGTGGCGATGACATGAGGGGAGGTTGAGGAGGTAGAGGAGGTTAGTGAAGTTAAGGAATGAAGAGCCACGCCGAAGATGGCGTGGTTGTCGGATTCGGTGCCGCCACTAGTGAAGACAATTTCCTGGGGACGAGCGTTGAGGAGCGCGGCGACCTGCTCCCGAGCCGTTTCAACGGCGGCGCGGGCGCGCTGCCCGAACGTGTGGATGGAAGAGGCGTTGCCGAATTCGGCGGAGAAAAAGGGGAGCATGGCGTCGAGGATGGTAGGGTCGACGGCGGTGGTGGCGTTGTGATCGAGATAGATCCGGTTCATAAGGCTATGAACAGGATACTACCAGCGGGGAATCGTGAGGAGTGACGGCTGACTATTGATCTTGTTTCTTGGGACGCCAGTTGATGAGATTGGTGGTGTACAGGGCGATGCAAAGAAGATTGGCCGGTACGAAACCGAATTGGGCAGTGCGGACGCCGATCACGCAGACGACGGCGCTGTTAAGCGCGGCCACAACCCAGCCTTGCCAGAGCTTCTTGCCGAGGAGGACAGTGCCCAAGACGGTCAAAACGCAGGAGAGATAATCGAGTCGAATCATGTGGAGCATATTGAGCATGTTGGGCTGATGAGCCTTGCCGCTGCCCGGCGAAACAATCCACTGGCGCGCTTGGGTTCCAGTTCTCCTTCTTACGGAATCATTTCTGTATCCGGATAGAAACGGTCTGTTTCCGGAGGTTGGGAAGTGTCGCACGGAAGACACACGAAAAACCGACTCCCATCCGGGAGAAGAGAGGTGCAAGTATGAGGCCACTTGCGGCGGTGCCAGGGCAGGCGCCTGGATTTGATTGCGCAAGTGGAACGTTGCAAAGCAGATCTTCAAGAAATAACGAAATTCGTTCCAAACCCAAGCGACGACCAGTAAGCAGAATTTATGCTCAGTCTGAGACGGTTTGTGTCACATCGAAACGTTTGTGTACTGAGAACGAGACGGTCGGCGGAGTCAGCAGTGCCGGGGAATTCAGAGAGCCTTCAGTCCTCAGTCTTGGTTGAGGGGTTTTTGCGCGCATGAGCTTGGGCGTGGTAGTGTGACGCGAAGCTGGCCGATTTAGAGATCGGTCACTACATTCGTTTTAGCGGCGTTTCATTGGGTGGACTGGAAATGTCGGAGGGCCGGACGAGCCAGGCCCCTACAAAGCACTCGGAGACATTTGAGAATTTTGGAGGAGTGAAGTGGGATACGCGGACTTGCGGGAGTTTGTGAAGCGGCTGGAGAGGGAGGGCCAGTTGCGCCGGGTGAAGGCGGAAGTGGATCCGGTGCTGGAAGTGACGGAGGTGGTGCAGCGGGCGCAAGCAATGCCAGGGCCGAACGGGATGCCGGGCGGCATGGCGCTGTTGTTCGAGAGGCCGAAGGGCTCACGGTTTCCGCTGCTGATCAATGCGTTCGGAAGCGTGCGGCGGATGGAGTTGGCGTTTGAGGTGGAAGAATTGGATGAGGTGGCGGGCCGGATTCGTGGATTCCTGGAAATGCAGACGCCCCAGGGGCTCTTCGACAAACTGAAAATGTTGCCGAAGCTGGCGGAGTTGGGCTCGTTCATGCCCAAGAATGTGAAGGATGGGTCGTGCAAAGAAGTGGTGCACCAGGGCAACGACGTCAATTTAATCGATTTTCCGATATTGAAGTGCTGGCCGCAGGATGGCGGAAGGTTTATTACGTTCCCACTGGTGTTCACACGAAATCCGGAAACAGGTAAGCGAAATGTGGGGATGTACCGGATGCAGATTTATGATGAGCGCACGACCGGGATGCATTGGCAGACGCAGAAGCATGGCGCGGAACATTTCCGGCGAGCGCGGGCAAAGAACCCCGAAGGTCGCATTCCGGTGAGCGTGGCGATTGGGGCGGATCCGGCAACAACACTGGGAGGAATCCTGCCGATTCCGCCGGACCTGGACGAAATGATGTTCAGTGGATTTTTGCGCCGCGAGCCGGTGGAATTGGTGAAGTGCGAGACAAACGACCTGGAAGTGCCGGCGAATGCGGAGATCGTGCTGGAAGGGTATGTAAACCTGAACGAGATGCGGACGGAAGGCCCGTTTGGAGACCACACCGGATTTTATTCGTTGGAAGGGGAGTATCCGGTGTTCCACGTGGAGTGCGTGACGCACCGGAAGGACCCGATTTATCTGGCGACAGTGGTGGGACGTCCGCCGCAGGAAGATTTTTATATGGGCTATGCGATTGAGCGGGTGTTTTTGCCGTTGATGAAGCTGACCCACGCGGAAATTGTGGATGTCTCGATGCCGGCGGAAGGCATTGTGCACAACCTGATGATTGTGTCGATCCGGAAGTCGTTTCCGGGACACGCGCGAAAGGTGATGAACGCGATCTGGTCGCTGGGGCAAGCGATGTTTACGAAGGTGATCGTGGTGGTGGATCACGATGTGAACGTGCACGATTATCGCGAGGTGGTTTGGAAGGCGCTTTGCGCGATTGATCCGGAGCGCGACGTTCAGTATACGTTGGGGCCGGTGGATACGCTGGATCACGCGGCGCGAATGCAGGATTTTGGATCGAAGATGGGAATTGATGCGACACGCAAATGGGCGAGCGAGGGATTTGCGCGGCCGTGGCCGGATGAGATGCTGGTGGATGAAAAGACGAAGGCGCGAGTGGAAGCGATTTGGAAGAGTTTGGGGATTTGAAATGCGGACTCAGAGAAAAGGGGACTGAACGCAGAGTACGCTGAGTTAAGAGCGCAGAGTTCGCACAGAAGAGTGAGGAAAACCCAATAGCACAGCTAGGAATGGCTGTGCCACAAGAGGCGGAGAGGGCCGGAAGCGCACAAGTATAAGAGAACGTTGAGATAGCGCGAAGGTTGCGAACAAAGAATTACCGTCCGTGCGGACAGGCGCGCGGGCGAGCAAAAGCACAATGGGTAGTGGTGGTCGCCGCGATGCTGTGCAATTAGTAGTCCTACCTGCCTAGAATAACAGGACAATTGCCTAAGATTACCTGCATTCTTAGGACAACTACAGAAGAGAATCGCTTGACGCTCTGCCAGCGCGAATGACATAACGTACTCACGAGCGGCACCCGGGGAATCTGTGTCCTGCAACAACAGCGAGAAATTGGGTGCGGCAAAGTATGCAAGAAGGGCGAGTGGAAGACAAGGTGGGCGTTCCTCGTGAGCGAATCGCGCGAAGTGATGAACGTACGGCAGGCGTCACAGTATCTGGGAATCAGCCCGGATACACTGTACCGGTACATCACAGAGGGCGAAATACCTGCATTCAAGTTAGGAAATCGTTGGAAACTTAGAAAGACGATCCTAGACAGGTGGATGGAACGCAAGATGAGCCAAGTGGTGGCGAAGCGCCGCTAGACTTGTCAGAGCAAGAGGGAAAGAGGCCGCGATATGTGGTTACTAGGGGGAGCAAAGAGCAGGCAGTTGGTGGGGCTGGACATTGGATCCAGTTCGATCAAGGCTGTCGAGCTGAAATCGACGAAGGCTGGGTATGAACTGGTCAGCTTCGGCATGGAAGCCCTGGCGCAGGATACCGTGGTGGACGGCGCGATCATGGATGCGCCGCAAGTGGCCAACGCGATCACCAAGATTTTCGAAACAGAAAAAATCAAGACGAAAAATGTGGGGACATCGGTCTCCGGCCACTCCGTAATCGTGAAGCGGGTGCCGCTGCCGCTGATGACGGAAGAAGAGTTGTACGACCGGATTCCGTCGGAAGCCAGCCAGCACATTCCCTTCGACATCGCCGACGTGAACCTCAGCTACCAACTGCTGGAAGCAATGGACTCGCAGATGGACGTGCTGCTGGTGGCGGTAAAGAAAGACAAGATTCTGAATCACACGAACGTGCTGGCGCAGGCAGGGAAGACGCCGGTGGTAGTTGATATTGACGCGTTCGGTTTGCAGAACTGCTTCGAAGTGAACTATGAGCCGGATGCTGGGCAGACCGTGGCGCTGCTGAACATCGGCGCGAGCGTGATGAATATCAACATCGTTCGGGGCGGCATTCCGTTGTTTACGCGCGACGTCAGCGTGGGCGGGAACCAGTACACGGACGCGCTGCAGAAGGAACTGGACCTGAGCTTTGATGATGCGGAGCGCCTGAAGAAAGGCGACACCCTGCCAACGGTGACCGACGAGCAGAAAGGGCAGATTCTGCGCAGCGTCTCGGACATCCTGACCCTGGAAATCCAGAAGACTTTTGACTTTTTCCGCGCAACGGCGAGCGGCGAAAACATCCAGCGAATCATGGTGGCAGGCGGGACGGCGCGTGTGCCCGGCCTGGTGGACCTGCTGCGCGAGGAATTCGCGATGCCGGTGGAAGAACTGAATCCTTTCCGGAAGGTGCTGATCAATCCCGGGAAGCACAGTGAAGACCAAATCCGGGAATTAGCGCCAAGACTGGTTGTCGCCGTGGGACTGGCCCTGAGGAGCTTCGACTAGCCATGATCCGCATAAACTTACTTGGACAATCTAGGCCGAAAGCATCGCGGCGGCCAGTGGACACCGGGGCGGCCCTGCCGCTGGTATTCATCGGGGCGGGCGTGTTGCTCGGCGGACTCTTTCTCTTCTACTTCTATCATTCGTGGCAGACGCAGTTAAATGACGAGAACAAGCGCATCCAGCAATTGCAGGCGCAAAAGACGGACCTGGAGCAGATCAAGCTGCAGGTGGAAGCTTTCGAAAAGCAAAAGGTAGTGCTGCAGCAGCGGGTAACCACGATCGAACAACTGCAGCGGGACCGCACCGGCGCGCAGGAGCTGCTGGACCAGGTGGCGAACACGGTATCGCGGGCGGAGAACCTGTGGTTGATGTCCATGTCGAAGAAAGGCTCGACAATCACGATGGATGGGGCGGCGGCTTCGCTGAACTCCGTGGCCAATTTCATCACCGCGCTAAAGCGTTCCGGATATTTCCAGAAAGTTGAAATTAAAGAAGCAAAGCAGGACGAGAAGACCCAGAACGTGCAGACCTTCCTGTTTTCGATTAATGCGGAAATCGCGCCGAATGGACCGGCAGCGCCGAGCATGCCGGCGGCTAAACCCGCCAGCACGCCCGGCGGCACGGGTTCGAGCGCGCCGGCGAAGAAAGGATAGGGGGATACCATGGCCAATCCTTTCCGAGACATGTCCGTAATCATGCAGGGCCTGGTGGCGTTGGCAATCGCGGTGATTCTGGTGCTGGCGGGGCTGTACGTGCCGGGTTCACCGGTTGCGCAGGAGCGCACCGAGTACGACACAGCGGTGCAGGAGCGGACGAAATTAAACCAGGAAGTAACGCAACTGCAGGTTTATAAGCAGCGCTATGGAGAGTTGAAGCAGCAGATGGACGCGCTGAATAAGCAACTGGACACGTTGAAAACGATCGTGCCGGAAGAGAAAGAAGTGGATGAGTTTATCCGGCAGGTGCAGGGAGCGGCGGCTTCGTCGAACGTGCAAGTGCGGAAGCTGACGTCGCAAAACATCGTGCCGAAGGAGTATCACTACGAGATGCCGTTTGAGGTGCAAGCAGACGGGCCGTATTTCAACATGTTGGACTTTTTCTCGAGATTGAGCCGGTTGTCGCGCATCATCAACGTCGGAGATCTGCAGTTCGATGATCCGGGCACCGGGGCGAAGGGAACGAAATATCCGATCCGGCCGGGAACGACAGTGACCGGAGTTTTTACAGTCACGACATTCTTCACGAAGCCAGCTGATTCAACGCCAGCAGGTGGGGCCAAAGGTGCGGTTCAGCCGGTGAAAAAACCGTGAGCAGGGATGAGCGAGCCATGCGTCTAGCCATAACAGTGATGACGGGGATTTTGCTGGCGGCGGCCGGGAGCACCTTGCATGCCCAGTCGGCGCCCGCCGGACCTCCGAAAGCAGCGACGAAGCCTGCGGCGCAAGCGGCTGCGCCAGCGGCAAAACCGGCCGGCCAAGCGACGCCAGCGTCCGCCAAGCCGGCAGCAAAGCCTGCGACGCCGCCAGCCACGGCTCAGAAACCGGTGGCTAAGCCCTCCGCGCAAGCGGCAGCGCCAAAGGCGTCCGCCAAGCCGACAACAGCTCCGAAACCGGCGACGGCGACTGCCAAGCCCGTAAAGAAACCGGTGGTGAGGAAGACGGCGGGCACAACGCCTGCGGGAACCGCTGAGCCATCCGAAGCAAAGGTATCGCGTCGCGATCCGTTCGAATCCCTGACGAGCCGGCAGGAAGCCGCCGCGCGGGCCGGAGCG
>Ga0209166_10002062_pt1 | contig 15767 bp, 9 predicted proteins | sample Coa_R1_3_FD_187151 | JGI IMG/M metagenome (GOLD analysis project Ga0209166, IMG submission 187151) | Surface soil microbial communities from Centralia Pennsylvania, which are recovering from an underground coalmine fire - Coalmine... | ecosystem: Environmental > Terrestrial > Soil > Unclassified... | reverse complement strand
GTTGGCGGCAGCCCGTGCGCGCGGGAACGCATCTGCTGGCGGCACGTAACTGTACCAGCCGAGTACGATATGGAAATCGGCCAGGCCTCCATACGCCGCGGCATAAGTGGGATCGAGGGCAATTGCCTCCTCAAAAAACTGTGCGCCTCTGCGGAGTTCCCCTTCTGCGCGCTTGTTCCAGTAATACCGGCCTTTCAAATATGCCTCGTAGGCCGCGGGTTTCGGCATGTGTGTGCGGCGGCGCGATGCGGCAGATTTCCCGCCTAAAGTGCTCCCCAGTTGCTGCTTCACTTGCGCCGCAATGTCGTCCTGAATCGCGAAGATGTCGCTGTTCGGGCGGCTGTACCGTTCACCCCAGAGCCGCAAGCCAGTGGATGTGTCCACCATCTCGACAGCGATGGTCAAGGTGTCTCCGCGCCGGCTGACTCGTCCTGTAATCACCGCGCCGACATTCAATTCGCTCCCCGCAATTTTAGGATCGAGTTGTCTCTCCTTGTAACGGAATACCGTGCTCCGGGCGGCAACGCTTATCTTCGGAATCCGCGACAATTCATCGATAATGCTTTCCGTCAGTCCATCTCCCAGGTAATCGTAGGATGCATCGCCGCCTGCGTTTTCAAAGGGCAGCACGGCAATCGAGCTGATTGCCCGTTTCCGTGTGCCACGGGTTGCAGCGCTGCCCGCCTTAGCAGGCAATGCGGCGCTCTGGAAATCCCGCCGCAGCCGTTTAAGGTCCGCGCCAATCTCCAGCGCCGATTGGTAACGCACCTCCCAATCTTTTTCCATAGCCTTGGCGATAATGCGTTCCAGTTCCTGTCCCGCCTTGGACCGGTCATGGTGGATACGCGGCGGGTTCTCATGCAGAACCGAGTTGAAGACCGCGCCCGAGGTGCCGCCCTGGAACGCCCGTTTGCCACTTGCCATCTCGTACAGCACCGCTCCAAACGAAAAGACGTCGGTGCGCGCGTCGAGATCCTTTCCTAAGACCTGCTCCGGCGACATGTACGCGACCGTGCCCAGCGCAGTTCCTGGGCTGGTCAGGACCTCTTGTGTAGCAGCATCGCCTTCTGTCTTGTGCATTTCCTGTAGGCATTTGGCCAGGCCGAAATCGAGAATTTTGACTTGTCCGTCGTTGGTGATGAATAGGTTCTCAGGTTTGATGTCGCGGTGAATAATTCCTTTGGCGTGAGCGGCAGCCAGGCCTTCCGCGATCTGGATCGATAACTCAAGAATTTTCTCCATCGCGAATGGAGTTCCTAACGATTCCCGCAAAGCCTTCCCCTGCAACAGTTCCATCGCGATGAAGGGCCGCCCGTTACACTCATCGATGTCGTGGATGGTGCATATGTTCGGGTGATTTAGGGCCGACGCTGATCGCGCCTCGCGCCGGAAGCGCTCGACTGCCTGCGCCTCTCTCGCCACCTCATCAGGCAGGAACTTCAAGGCTACGTGGCGGCCGAGCTTGATATCTTCAGCCTCATACACGATGCCCATACCGCCAGCGCCAATTTTCCGCAGGATGAGGTAATGCGACAGCGTTTGCCCGACAGGTTGAAATGGGCTGCCCATTGGAGAGAATGGTAAAGTCCACTCCGCCGATGGGTCAACGGGCATGGTTGGATCACAGCCAGTTGCGCAACGCTCCTATTCTGACGCAGAAGCCCTTTAAAAACAGTGACTTGCTCGAGAGCCTCTTTTTACGCAGTTTTTGCCCACCGCGCGTTTTTGGCTCATCTTTTTCCGCCGCGCTAACTCCAGGCAAGCATTGCCTTTAGCTGATGATTTGCGAATTTGTATGTACATTTATGTACTGAAAGTGTTCCTGCAGGAACACTTCTGCAAAAACGGAGATGTGTTCCTTCAGGAACACTTCCGCGTAAGTCCTTTAGTAAAATTATCGCTGTCTGCCAGATTGGGCCTTGAGGTCGTTAGCGCCCCTTGGCGCCGTCATCCTCCGCCTTGCGCAGCGTCGATTCGTCCGGCGGGTACTGGATCGATCCTTTAAAGGAAGAAATTTCATCCTGATGGAAGTCAGGGAAGGGCAGCTGCTTGCCATCGCGCAGCTCGGCAATCTTCTTCACCGCCTTGTCGGCTTTCTCTCTTTCGACTCCGGTGTCGCGGCTTAAATAGAGCGTCTGCGATGGAAGCGCCAGCCCGCCGCCTGTAGTTTCCATCACGTCCATCATTCGCAGCAGCAGGTCTTCGCGTATCGCGGCGTACTCGTTGAAATCTCGCGTCAAGATGTAGGCGAAGACTCCAATGCTTAAAGAACTCCCCGCGATATCGGTGAGCCGTACCCGCACTGTCTGCGTCTCCACTTTGGGATGGCTGTAGAGCAGCTTGCGGATTTCTGCGAGCACGAAGCGCATGTGGTCCGCTTTGGTTTCAGGACGCAAGCCGAGCGTGGTCTTGAAAAGAATCTTGTCGCGGCGGCTGAGATTTTCCAGGTTGATGGTGGCCACCGTGCCGTTCGGAATCGCAACCAGCGTCCGCTCGTCGGTGCGAATGCGCGTCGATCGCAAGCCGATGTCCTCGACGACCCCTGTGCGATCGCCGAAGCGGCAAACGTCGCCCACGCGGAACACCTCATCGCCCAGCACGGAAACGCCGCCGAAAAGATTCTCGATGGTTTTTTGCGCGCCGAAACCGATCGCCAGTCCCCCAATGCCCAGGCCGGCGAGCGCCGTGCTCATGTTGAATCCCAGGTTGCCCAGCACGGCCAAGACGCCAAGCACAAAGATGATCGCTTTAAGAATGCGCTCGCCTAACAGCATGAGCGATCCCGTGCCGGCATGCCCGCGAGCCAGAGCGCGCATGCGCACCCGCCGCAGCGACCAGCGAATGCTGCGCCACACGATCCAGGTGGCGCTCATGATCAGTGCAATGGACGTGACCTGGAAGTAATAGTGCTTCGGCAGCAATGGCAGGCGAAGGTAAACCACGAAGACTTGATGGATGAGAGTGCCAGCCATCAACCACGCGGGACCTGAGACCGTACGCCAGTTGGCCACCTCGATCTGCCCGCGCCGCCGCGCCCACCAGCGTAGGGGCACTTCGAGCAGAGCCAGGATCAGCCAGCCTAGCCCTGCGGCAATCGGTGCGGCTACCAGCAACGCGATCCACTGCCACAAAGGCATCCCTGCAAACTGGTGTTTGACCAGCACTTGGGGAAGCTTGCTCTCGACCTGCCGCGCCTTAACCTGATCGTGAAGTTCCGGTACCTTGGCCAGCGTTTCAGCGGAGATCAGCCAGATCTTGCCCGCGCTCGGGTCGGAGACGCGCACCAGGTCGAGATCATCTTCTACGTCGCCCGCCGTCATGGTGCCGAGCTTTTGACGGCCGAGAGGCACGCCTTCCTGCGGAGTTCCTTCGGGCTGGTTATAGCGGCTGAGATTGCCGGTGAAGGCGTGATCCAGCACAAATTTCAATTTCGTTGCCATCTGCTCGCCGTCACTCTGGCGGCGCGCGGCACTCATCTGCAGATATTGCGCGGCGATGCTGTAGTCGCCCGACTGCGCGGCCCTGAGGAATCCGAGCACAGAATTCGAAGGAGTGGTGCGCCCTAAGGGATCGGTCGGGCCATTCGTGTTGGCCGGCGCAGCGGGCTGCAGGCCCGTGATCTGTGCTGGGAGTAATACGGCGGCAGCAAGAATTACCACAAACAATAGAACGGATTTGGAGATAGAGAGCATGTTCGCTTCGCTCAATGAATGCGGGTGCGCGATCAATGGCGGCGCAGCCAACGAGTGATCATTGTATCGGACCGACGTGCCCACAGCAGCGCAGCTTGGCTGCGCAAGATTATCCTCGCTTGGGCCGGTAGATGTGCGTGCTGGTCCCGAAGAAGACCTCGGCGGATTCCATCACCGTCTCTGACAGCGTGGGATGCGGATGAATGGTCAGAGCCACGTCGCTGGCCAGCGCCGCCATCTCAATGGCAAGCACGCCTTCGGCGATCATCTCGCCGGCGCCGGCGCCCACAATCGCAGCGCCCAACACGCGCTCGCTCTGGGGATCGAAAATGAGTTTGGTCATGCCCTCAGGACGGTCGATCGTGATGGCGCGTCCGGAAGCCGCCCAGGGAAACTTCGCAACCTTGATCTCGCGATTCTCTTTTTGCGCCTGCGTCTCAGTCAGGCCGCACCACGCGACTTCGGGATCGGTAAAGACGACCGCTGGAATTGCGTTCGGTTCGAAGGCGACCTTGTGTCCGGCAATCGCTTCGACGGCAACGCGGCCCTCATGCGATGCCTTGTGCGCGAGCATGGGCTCGCCCACCACATCGCCGATGGCGTAGATGGACGGGTCGTCCGTCTGCAACTGCTTGTTCACTTGAATGAATCCGCGCTGGCCGACTTGCACTCGCGTCTTCTCCAGGCCGGAAATTTCGGAGTTGGGCTTGCGGCCTACTGAGACCAGAACGCGATCGAAAACTTTTTCCTGCTCACTGCCGTCTTGCGCCTTCAGTTTCGCGCGGATGCCGTTGCCTTCGTCTTTGACCGAGGCGACGGTCGTGTTCAGCAAGATCGCTTCGAACATCTTCTCCAGGCGCTTGTGCAGCGGCAGGACGAGGTCTCGGTCCGCGCCCGGAAGCAGCCCGGGAAGCATTTCGACGACAGTCACGCGGGTGCCGAGCGCAGCGTACACGGAGCCGAGTTCCAGGCCAATGTATCCGCCGCCAACAACCAGCAGGCTGCCGGGAATGTCTTCGAGATTGAGCGCGCCCGTGGAATCCATCATGCGCGGGCTGTCGAGTTTCAGCGTAGGAACGATTGCGGGACGCGAACCGGTCGCGATGATGATGCGATCGAAGCTGAGCGTCTCTTGCGAGCCGTCATTCATCGTAACGTTCAGCGTCGTAGAATTTTCAAATGCGGCGCGCCCTTGTACGTAACGAACTTTGCGCTGCTTCGAGAGCACGCCGAGCCCGCCGGTGAGCTTCGTGACCACATTCTCTTTCCACGAGCGCAGCCGAGCCAGGTCAATCTTGGGCGCGGCGAATTCAATGCCCCAATTTTTGGCCTGATGCGATTCCTCCAGCAGTTTGGCCACGTGCAGCAGCGCCTTCGACGGAATGCAGCCGCGATAGAGGCACACCCCACCGGGATTCAGTTCCGGATCGATGAGAGTGACGGTCATGCCGAGATCGGCAGCAAGAAATGCGGCGGCATATCCGCCAGGACCGCCGCCCACGACTGCAATATTCAGATTGGGTTCAGACATAAGGCGTTCAACCACAAAGGACACGAAGGTACACGAAGGAAATCCGATTCAGGTGCGTTACTGATTTCCTTCGTGAAACTTCGTGACCTTCGTGGTTCATTTTTTATCCCTGCACCGACAGCAGGAATGGTTGTTCAAATGCTTCCGCGATCCAGCGCAGGAAGCGGGCCGCATCCGCGCCATCGATCAAGCGATGGTCGTAGGAAAGCGACAGCGGCAGTATCAGGCGCGGCTCAAACTTGCCGTTGATCCACTCCGGCTCCATACGAGACCGCGATAAACCCAGGATCGCGACTTCGGGATAGTTCACGATCGGCGTGAAACCGATGCCGCCAATGCCACCCAGATTCGTGATCGTAAACGTGCCGCCTTCCATGTCTGCGGGAGCAAGTTTCTTGTCCCGCGCCTTCTTCGACAGCTGCGACAATGCGACCGCCAGTTCGACAATGTTCTGTTTATCTACATCGCGAATTACAGGTACAAGCAGGCCACGGTCGGTATCAGTCGCGACCCCGATGTTGATGTACTGCTTATAGACAATCTCTTCTTTTTCTATGTCAATACTTGCATTGAACTGGGGAAAGACTTTCAGGGCCGCCGCGCAAACTTTCAGAGCAATGGCGGTGACGGTCATCTTGCCGCCGGCTTCTTCAGCTTTCGGAGCAAAGCGGGCGCGCAGGTGCTCGAGTTCGGTGATGTCGGCGCGGTCGTGCTGCGTGACATGCGGAATCGTGTTCCACGCCTCCGCCAAATGCTCGGCGGTCTTGCGGCGGACCCCGCGCATCGAGACGCGCTCGATCTTGCCCCATTTCGCAAAATCCGGAAGCTGGGGCTGCTTGAAGTGCCCGGCACGCGGAGCAGTCTGTACAGCCGCCGCCGATAGCAACGCTTTGGCGTACCCCTTGACGTCATCTTCGCTGATGCGTCCGCCGGGTCCGGTGCCTTTCACTTCATAGATGTCTACGCCGACTTCCCTCGCCAGCCGCCGGACATGCGGGGCCGCTGGGACCGGCTGGCGGTGCTCGGTACCCGCAACTTTTCCCAGCTGTTCGGGCATGCTGAAACTGGGGACACCAGGCTGCGGCTGGTCGGGCGGTAAAGCCTGCTCTTCGGTTTTGCCCTCGGCACGAATCGCTGCCTGAAACGCGAGTCGCGCGCCATGCTGCCCGGAAACGTGCTCGACAGGAGCGCTGCGTGGGCGAGGCACGGGCGCAGCAGCTGCACCTCCCTCGAGCGTAAAGATCACTTGCCCAACCTTAATCTTCTCGCCTTCTTTAACCTTGATCTCTTTCACCACGCCGCTGACTGAGGAGGGAACTTCGACGACCGCTTTGTCGGTCTCCAACTCCATCACCGGCTGGCCTTCCGAAACTTTCGTTCCGGGCGAAATCATCAGCCGCACCAAGTCGCCTTGCGAAATGTTTTCGCCGAGTTCGGGAAGCTTGAATTCGGTCGCACCGGAGGCCTGAGTGGGAGAAGTGGAAGCGGAAGCCGCAGGCGCTGGCTGCGGAGGCTTCGCCTCTTGTGTGGTAGCAGGGATGGATGATTTGGATGGAGCTTGTGGCTGCGCGGTGGAAGGTGCAGCGGCGGCAGATTTAGCTGGGGAAGCTTTTGCTTCGGCGCCATCGACCGTGAAAATCACCTGGCCGACTTTGATCTTGTCGCCTTCTTTGACGCGAATCTCCTGCACGGTTCCGCTGACTGAGGAAGGCACCTCCACGACTGCCTTGTCGGTCTCAAGTTCCATGACCGACTGGCCTGCGCTCACCGTGGCGCCCGGCGCAACCATCAGGCGAACCAAGTCGCCCTGTTCAATATTTTCTCCCAGCTCGGGAAGTTTGAATTCAAGCAATTGAGTCATTGTGTGATTTAGTCATTGAGCGATTGAAGATGACGCCTTGCCAAAGAGTGCAATCGCTCAATTACCCGATCACTCAAAGGCCCGATTTTCTAGCTTACCGCGGGATTTGCTTTTTCTGGATTGATCCCCAGTTCCTGAATCGCGCGCTTCACCACGTCAGTGCCAATCTTTTTCTCGCGGGCCAGCGCACCCAGAGCAGCCAGAACAATATGCTTTGCATCGACCTCGAAGAAATCGCGCAGCGCCACCCGGTTTTCGCTGCGCCCGAAACCGTCCGTGCCCAGCGATACCAGTTGTCCCGGCACCCACTTGCCCAGGCTCTCGGGTAAGACCTTCATGTAGTCAGAAGCCGCAATAAACGGGCCTTGCGCGTCTTTCAGAGTACCGGTTACGTACGGCACCTTTGCCGGTTCGGCCGGGTGCAGCATGTTCCAGCGCTCGCAGTCGTTGGCGTCGCGATAGAGTTCTTTATAACTAGTGACGCTCCACACGTCGGCAGCGACTCCATATTTTTCGTCCAGAATCTTTTGGGCCTTTAGCACTTCGAACATGATGGTGCCGCTTCCCAGAAGCTGCGCGCGCAACTTGGCATCGGTCTTGGGCGAAGTATTGAAGCGGTACAGGCCCTTCAGCACGCCCTGGCGGACATTTTCACCCGCCGGAATTTCCGGCATCGGAAGCGGCTCGTTGGTGACGGTCAGATAGTAGAAGATCGACTCCTGATCGATGTACATCCGCCTGATGCCATCCTGAATGATGATCGCAATTTCATAGGCGAACGCCGGATCGTAGGCATGGAGATTGGGGACCGGCAGTGCGAGCACGTGGCTGTGGCCGTCCTGGTGCTGCAGGCCTTCACCCGCGAGCGTGGTGCGTCCAGCCGTGCCGCCGACCAGAAATCCGCGGCAGCGCATATCGGCTGCAGCCCAGATCAGATCGCCGATCCTCTGGAATCCGAACATCGAGTAATAAATGAAGAAGGGGATCGTGGGAATGCCGTGGTTGGCATAGGCCGTGCCGGCAGCGATGAACGAGCACATCGACCCCGACTCGGTAATTCCTTCCTCGAGAATCTGACCGTTTTTCGCTTCCTTGTAATAGAGCAGCGTGTCCATATCGACCGGCTCGTAGTTCTGGCCGACGCTGGAATAAATTCCCACCTGCCGGAACAGCGCTTCCATGCCGAAGGTGCGCGCCTCGTCGGGAACAATCGGGACGATGTATTTTCCTAGCTCTGGATCGCGCAGCAGCTTGGCCAGCAAGCGCACGAAAACCATGGTGGTGGAAACTTCGCGGCCTTCGGTGCCTTTGTGGAATTCCTCAAAATGCGCGGCGGGGAACGGCTTCAGCGCGGTGGCACGCACCTTGCGCTGCGGCATGTATCCGCCGAGCTGCTCGCGGCGCGCCTGCATGTATTTCAGCTCGGAGCTGTCGTCCGATGGCCGGTAGAATGGCGCATCGTGAAGTTCGTCGTCGGGAATGGGAATGCCGAAGCGCGACCGGAACAACTCCAGCTCGTCTTCGTTCAGCTTTTTCTGCTGGTGCGTGATGTTCTTGCCTTCACCCGCCTCGCCCAACCCGTAGCCTTTAATCGTTTTGGCCAGGATGATGCTGGGAGAGCCGGTATGATCCACCGCCGCTCGATACGCTGCGTGCACTTTGATGGGATCGTGTCCGCCCAGGCGCATGCGCGCCAACTGGTCGTCGGACAGATGCTCGACCATCTTGAGCAAGCGTGGATCGCTGCCGAACAGGTTCTGCCGGAAGTAGGCTCCGCTCTCGACGAAGTATTTCTGATATTGCCCGTCGCTGATCTCGCCCAAGCGCCGCACCAGCAGGCCATCGCGGTCATTCTGAATAAGCGTGTCCCAATCGGAACCCCAGATGCACTTGATGACGTTCCAGCCCGCGCCGCGGAAGATGGCTTCCAGTTCCTGAATGATCTTGCCGTTGCCGCGCACCGGACCGTCGAGCCGCTGCAGGTTGCAGTTCACGACGAAGATGAGGTTGTCGAGTCTTTCGCGCGAGGCGAGTGTGATCGAGCCCAGCGATTCGGGCTCATCCATCTCACCGTCGCCGAGGAATGCCCAGACTTTTCCGCCGGTTGATTGCTTGAGCCCGCGATTTTCCAGGTACTTGATGAAGCGCGCGTGGTAGATCGCCTGGATCGGTCCCAATCCCATCGAGACCGTGGGGAATTCCCAGAAATCGGGCATGAGCCACGGGTGAGGATACGAACTCAAGCCTCCGCCCGGCTTCAGTTCACGGCGGAAGTTTTGCAGCTTCTCTTTCGAGATGCGCCCTTCAAGATAGGCGCGCGCATACATTCCAGGAGCGGCATGGCCCTGGAAATAAACAATGTCGCGATCGCCGTTTTCGGTTTGCGCGCGGAAAAAGTGGTTGAACGCGACTTCATACAGCGTGGCGGCCGAGGCAAAGGTCGAGATGTGCCCGCCGATGCCTTCCTGAATCTTATTGGCGCGTACCACCATGGCGAGCGCGTTCCAGCGGACCAGGCTCTTGATGCGGCGTTCCATCTCCTGGCTCCCGGGGAACGGCGGCTGCTGGCGCACAGGAATGGTGTTCTGATAGGGAGTGGTGGCGGTGAAAGGCAGGTTAATGCCAGCTTCGCGCCGGGCGTGCAACGCCAGTTGCTGCAGCAAACGGCCGGCCCGATTGGGACCGCCGTGAGAAAGCACATAATCCAGTGAATCGACCCATTCCCTGGTTTCCAACACTTCAAGGCCATCAGTTTCCGTCTGAGCCACGTCTGGTTTCTCCGTCGAAGAATGCGCAATACTCCATCATAATTCAAGCGCGCGGATTCTTGCTGGCAGGGCACAAACCACGAAGGACACGAAGGTCACAAAGGAGGCTCCGGTGCCTTCGCGTCGTTTGTGGTTTATGCTTGGGTGGTTCGAATGGCAGTGGCGGTGGGGAGATTCCATGCTGCGGATAATCCTGCTGGTGTTGGTCTTAATCGCTGCGGTGCTCCTGGTGCCGCGCGTGCTATCGCGATCGGCACAACCTTCCGAGGGAAGCATGGCTCCGGAGTTTACCTTGCCCTCACAAGACGGCACTCGCGTGAGCTTGAAGGACTACCGGGGCAAGTGGGTCGTGCTGTATTTCTATCCGAAAGATCAGACTCCAGGTTGAACGCGCGAAGCCCACCAGTTTCAGGTGGACCAGCCCAAGTACGCCGAGCACAACGCGGTGGTGATGGGAGTGAGCCTTGACAGCGTCGAGTCTCATAAGACGTTCTGCGCCAAGGAAGGCTTCGACTTCAAGCTGCTGGCCGATACGGACCACAAAGTCAGCGCGGCCTATGGATCGCTCACCAACCTGGGCGTGGTGAAGTTTGCGGCGCGGCATACGTTTCTGATTGATCCTTCGGGGAAAATTGCGAAGGTGTTTACCAGCGTTGATCCGGCGAAGCATAGCGGGGAAGTGCTGGCGGAGCTGGACCAGTTGCAGAAGGCGAACGCGGCGCGGTAGGGCGATTTTCGTCGTGGAAATAGTGGGAGTTCTTTCTTTGGTCGGGGTGCGCGGGCAAGATGCCCGCGCGACAGCCGGCGGGACGCCGGCGCTACGGCCCGCGGTACACTGGATGGATGGCAACTGCGGCCCGAAATGATTTGCGTGAACCTGCTCCGGGCCGTGGCGAATACCGCTTCCCGCCGGGCTTTGAGCGCAATCTGCTGTGGTTTGCGTGGCGCAGGTTCCGGCCGGCGAATCCTATCTTCCTGTTCCAGCATCTTGCCCGCGAATACGGCGACATCGCGCACTACAAGATCGGATGGAATCACATTGTCTTTCTGAATCATCCCGACTACATCCGCGAAGTGCTGGTGGTGCAGAACGACAATTTCATCAAGGAACGTACCGTCCGCCGAACGAAGATGCTGTTGGGCGAAGGGCTGATTACCGCGGAGGGAGCGCAGCATCGCTTGCAGAGGCAGGTGGCGCAGCCGGCGTTCCACCGGCAGCGCGTCCCGGAATACGCGCGCACGATGGTGGATGAAGGCGTGCGCACGCGCGACAGTTGGCGGGACGGCGAGCAGCGCGACATCGCCATCGACATGATGCACCTCACGCTGAACGTCGTGGCGAAAACATTGTTTGCCACGGACCTTGGCGATGAGGTCAGGGAACTGGCGGACGCGATCAACCGCATCATGCGGCTTTACAATTTTCTGGTGATGTTGCCGGCGGCGGAGTGGCTGGTGCACATGCGGCCTCCGGGGCTGGCGGCGTTCGTGCGCGCGCGGAAGCGAATTGATGCGGTGGTGTACCGCATGATTGAGGCGCACCGGCGCGAGCACGTGAACAGCGGAAGCCTTCTCGACCTGATGCTGGCCGCTTCGCCGGACCGGAGCGCAGCGTCGGAGCAGTCATTGCGGGACCAGGTCATCACGATATTTCTGGCGGGCTACGAAACCGTGGCCAATGCGCTGTCGTGGACGTGGTATTTGCTGTCGCAAAATCCGGATTGCGAACGGTGCTTTCATAACGAAATCGATCGGGAACTGCACAGACGGCAACCGACATTCGAAGACGTGCCGCGGCTGCGTTATGTGGAGATGGTGCTGGCCGAGTCGATGCGGCTCTTTCCTCCCGCGTGGGCGATGGGCCGCTATGCTTTGAACGATTTTCAGCTTGGCGAATTTTTCTTGCCGGCGAAGACGACCTTGCTGATGAGCCAGTTCATCACGCATCGCGATCCGCGATTCTTTCCCGATCCTCTGCGTTTTGATCCCGAGCGTTTCACTCCTGAGGCAAAGGCGCGGCGCACAAAGTTCACGTACTTTCCGTTTGGAGCGGGATTCCGGCAGTGTATCGGCGAATCGTTTGCCTGGATGGAGGGCGTGCTGCTGCTGGCGACCATCGCGCAAGAATGGAAGTTGAAATTATTACCGGGGCACCCGGTAGAACCCGAGCCGCTGATCACGCTGCGTCCGAAGTATGGAATGCGCATGACGGTTGAGCGCCGCAGGGAATCCGCCCGAACCGTCACTTAGCTATTTCTGCGCCAGATACATTTCGGCAACGTGCTGCGTGATCTTGCCGGGCTGCGCGCCGGCCAGATTGGTGAGCGCGATGACGGTCAGGTGATCGTCGACGTAACGATCAATCGCAGTCTCGAATCCCTGCCACGAGCCATCGTGGTGAATGCAGCGGTGGCCATTGCGCACGTCGATGAACCAGCCGAAACCATAATGGCCCTTGTTGGGCTGGCCATTCTTTAACTTCGCTACGGTCCACATCTGATCGAGGCTGGATTGCTTGAGCAGTCTCTCGGTGTAGAGCGCCGCATCCCACTTGGCCAGATCGAGCGTGGTGAAATAGAGGCTGCCATCGGCTGTGGTGTTCATGGCGGGCGCGACCCACTCCTGATTCTTCAACTCGCCTTTCACGAGGCGGTATCCGGCGGCGCGATTGGGAACGATATCGGACTCGCTGATGATGCGGGTGGCAGTCATGCCGAGGGGCTGGAAAATTCGTTGCTGCAGAAAATCCCCGTAGAATTCTCCGGTGACGCGGTGAATCAGAACGCCTAACGTCAGAAATCCGAGATTGCTGTACTTCCAGTTCGTTCCCGGCGGATAAGCCAGAGGCATGCCTTCGACGAGCTTCAACAGTTCGTCCTCAGTCCAGTCTTTGCGGAAATTGAATTTTTCGGGATAGTCGCCGAAGCCCGCAGTGTGACTGAGAAGTTCGCGAACGGTTACCTGTTTCCAACTGGCGGGAGCGTCTTTGAAATATTTCGCGAGGGGATCATCGAGGCAGACCTTGCCCGCTTCCACCAGCATCATGACGGCGGTCGCGGTGAACTGCTTGCCCACGGATCCGGATTGGAAGACGGTCTCGGGCTTCACGGGGACTTGCAGTTCCACGTTGGCCAGACCGAATCCCTCGGACTGCACGATGTTGCCGTTCTTCGCCACCAGCAGCGAAAGCCCGGGGATGTGCTGGCGCTGCATCTCGGACTTTACGTAGTCATCGACGGCATTGGTGGTGTCAGCGGTCTGGGCTTGGGAAAAGATGGTCCCGAAGACGATCAGGCAAGAGATTTGGGCGGTGAGAGAGAGTCGGCGCAGGATCATGGATGGTTGCGAAGCACTCCTTGACGGGGATGAGTCTACAGTTCGGAATGGTTCGCAACAAGACAGGCCTTGCGTAATTGGTATGCGGGCTATTCCTCAGTTGGGGGCGAGGGCGAGACGCCCTCGCGACAGCCGGCGAGGACGCCGGCGCTACGGTTCACGGAGTGGCGGCTAGTTGTTTGCCGGAATATTGCACAACTTTGTCCGGTTCGTCCGCGGCGTTGATTCCGATGCCATGGTTTTCGCGGACCAGGACGATGCGGAACGTCCGGTTCTCGAGCATGCCTGGGAACTGGCCTTTACGAGAGCCGATTGTGAGCGTGTGCGCTGCATCGTCCCAGTGGAGGGGAATCGTGGCATAGACGCCCTTCTCGTAGTTATAGGTGTCGTTCTCGTCTTCGTAGAGCGTGAAGTCGCCATTGGCGCCGGGATAAATTCGAAGCTCGATGGGATCCTCGGGTTTTTCCGTGGACCACTGTTCGTCAGGTCCGAGGGGCAGAATCGATCCTGCGCGCACGTACAAAGGAAGCCGGTCGAGCGGCGTAATGGCGTTGATCATTCGTGCGCCTGCGACTTGGGATCCTGTCCAGAAGTCGTACCACTTCGCGTCGGGAAGATAGACCGGCCGCGTGGTTGCCGCCGGTTCGGTCACCGGATTTACCAGAAAGGCCGGGCCGAACATGAATTGGTCTCCGATGTTCTGGGCACGCGAGTCGGTGCGGAAATCCATGACCAGAGGTCGCATCGGCGTGTAGCTTTCGTTGGTTGTCTTCCAGGCGACTGAGTAAATGTAGGGCAGCAGGCGGTAGCGCAGGCGATCGAAGTTAACCAGAATCGCTTGCGCTTCCGGCCCGTAGGACCATAGCTCGTTTTCATCCGGATTGCGCGTGCCGTGCACGCGCAAGATCGGGCTGAATGTGCCGTACTGGAACCAGCGAATGAAAAGCTCGCGGAATGCAGGATCGCTCGGGTTGGCTAAGACAAATCCGCCGATGTCGGTCGTCCAGTAAGGAATGCCGGAGAGAGAGAAGTTGAGGCCAGCGGGAATTTGGCGGCGAAAACTGAACCAGTCGGAGTTGATATCGCCCGACCAGGCGGTGACGGCATTGCGTTGCGACCCGGCAAATGCGGAGCGCGACAAGATAAAGACGCGCTTCTTGTCGGAGACGCCGCGCTGTCCCTGATATACCGCCTGAGTATCGAGAAGAGGATAGACATTCACAAAACGATTGCCGCTGCCGGCCGCCAGCTTGTGATTCAGCAGAATATTTTCTTCCTGGCCTTCGGTCTCGGGTTCAGTCGTATCCATCCACCAGGCGTCGGCGCCGATGCTGAACAATCCTTTATTCACCTCGTCCCAGTAATACTTACGTGCCTCGGGGTTCGTGGCGTCAAAAACCGCCATCGCATTGGTGTGATACGGCGGCTTCGCATATTTGAATTTGTCGACGAACCAGCCTTTGCCGTCCATGTAGTCGTAATTCGTGGAGCCCGGCTCAAAGAACGGCCAAATCGAAATCATCAAGTGGAAATTTTCGTTGTGCAACTGGCCGATCATCGCCTTGGGATCGGGGTAATTCTTGTTGAAAGCAAACTCGCCCTTGCGATTCCACCAGAACCAGTCCTGCACGATATTGTCGACGGGAATGTGCAGGTCGCGATATTTTTTCGCGACCCCCAGAATTTCATCCTGGGACTTGTAACGGTTCTTGCACTGCCAGAATCCGTACGCCCACTTGCCAAACAGCGGAGCTTGCCCGGTCAGGTCGCGATATTCCGCGACGATGTTGTCGAACTCCGGCCCGTAGAGGAAGTAGTAGTCGATGACGTCAGCGACTTCCGAACTGATGTAGAGGTAATTCGCAAACCGGTTATTGAAGCGGCTGCGCGAGGTGTTATTCCAAAAGATGCCATAGCCCTTGCTCGAAAGCATGAGCGGCACAGCGATGTTGCTGTTGTCCTGCGAGATGTCCACCGACTCACCGCGATAATTCCATACGCCGGCCTGATGCTGTCCTAAACCATAGAGAGCTTCATGAGAGCCGTAAATGTTGATGAAAGATTCAGCGCGGTAGGTGTCTTCGCCATTCACTTTCTCTGGAGACAGGCGGCGCGACGCCTCGGTGACGAGAGCTTCCCCCTTCGCATCGGCGTAACTGATCGCTCCGTCCTTGCGCGTGATCGTAACTTTCAGAAGCGAGGTGCTGAGGGTGACCGCGTCATCGGTGGACTGCATCGTCCATTTTGTGGCGGGCCAGGTTTCTTTGATAACGACGTAATTCGTCCGCTTGGGAAAAGCGGCTGTCGGCGAATAAAACACGTGAATCAGGGACTCGGAGCAAACCTGCACTTTCAAAGTACCGGTGCCCATCGAGAAGACGACGCCGTCCGCCTCCTGTTGCGCCTTGCGCACCGGGTTCATGGGAGTCCATTGGGCATGGGCGGCGGTGACGAATAAGACGGCCGCCAGCAACAGAGCAATCGAGTGCCAATTGAGTCGAACATTCATAAGAGGTCTCATTCACGGGCCCACAAGATCTAGCGTCTGCGCGGGCGGGACGCCCCCGCGACAGCCGGCG
>Ga0209166_10002061_pt1 | contig 15771 bp, 13 predicted proteins | sample Coa_R1_3_FD_187151 | JGI IMG/M metagenome (GOLD analysis project Ga0209166, IMG submission 187151) | Surface soil microbial communities from Centralia Pennsylvania, which are recovering from an underground coalmine fire - Coalmine... | ecosystem: Environmental > Terrestrial > Soil >... | reverse complement strand
CAGGCCCGGGGCCGGGTGCCGGCTTGAGGGTGCCCAGCGTGCTCAGTGCGGCGAGCTTCAGCCTGGGCGTGCCGCCGGACCCGGTACCGCCGGCGGTGGCGCCGCCGGAGGTCACCGCGAGCGTGATGCCGATGGCCGCGGCGACGGCGATCACGGCCGCGCCGGCCCCGGCCAGCCAGCGCCGCTGCCGGCGGCGCCGCGTCTCGGCGGCCCTGGCCTTCGCGATCTTCTCGCGCGCCTGCTGCTGCCTGTTCCTGCTGCCTTTGGACACGGTCCGTTCCCCTGGTCGGGCCACCTGCCGGTGGGCCGGGCGCCGCGCGGCCGCGAGCCCGGCGCCCACTTTCTACTGTCTACGTACGTAGACAGTAGCATGGTCTCTGAAGTACCGAAGGACGGCGGCCGGCGCCCAGGCTAGCCGCTGCGGCGGGGCAGGCGCGCGGGAGGTGGGATGCGCGGGTTCGGCGACCTCGAGTCGGTGATCATGCACATGGTGTGGGATCACGGCGGCCCGGTGACCGTGCGCGAACTGCTCGGCGAACTGCAGCGGGAGCGGTCCATCGCCTACACCACGGTGATGAGCACCATGGACAACCTGCACCGGAAGGGCTGGCTCGCCCGGGTCAAGGACGGCAGGGCCTACCGGTACACCGCGACCGCCAGCCGCGAGGAGTACAGCGCCCGGCTGATGCGCGAGGCGCTGACCGGCGGCGGCGACACCGAGGCGGTGCTCAGCCATTTCGTCGCCCAGATGGGCGGCGAGGAGTCCGCGGTGCTGCGCACCGTCGTGCGCCGGCTGACCCGCGGGAGACCCGGGTGAGTGCCGCACTGGTCGTATTTGGGTACGCGCTGGCGGTGACAGCGGCGCGTACGGTTGTGAAGTTGAACGGCGCTGCAGCCGGTCCGGCCGTAGCTGCGCAGTGGAGGGCAGAACGGTGGATGTGCTGCTGGCGGACGCGGACATCGTCACGATGGCGGCAGGCAGCGAGCCGGCCCGGTCGATGCTGGTCCGGGATGACCGGATCGCGGCGGTCGGGCCTGCCGAGCGGGTGCGCGCGGCGGCGCCCGGTGCGCGGGTGGTGCCGCTGGCGGGGGCGGCCGTCATTCCGGGCCTGATCGACGCGCATTGCCACCTCTGCGACGTTGGCTACCTGGCGTCGGGCGCGGACTGCAGCCAGCCGGCGGCGCCGGACATCCCGGCGATCGTGGCGCGGTTGCGGGACGCCGCCGCCCGGACGCCGGACGGGTCGTGGGTGACCGGCAGCGGGTACGTGGAGTACAAGCTCCGCGAGGGCCGCCACCCCACCCGCGGCGACCTCGACGCGGCCGTGCCGGGCCGGCCGGCGATCCTGTTCCACACCTCGCTGCACGCCTGCGTGCTGAACACGCCCGCGCTCCGGGAGGCCGGGTTCGGCGACCGGCAGCCGGACCCGCCGGGCGGCCGGTTCGGGCGGGACGGCGAGGGGCTGCTGAACGGGGTGATCCACGAGGGGCCGACCTTCACCCTGCTATGGGGTGGCCTGCGGCGGGACATGGCGCGGATGGGTGCCGCTGTGCGGGCCGGTCTCGTGGCCCGGGCGGTGCGGCATTTCGCGGCGCTGGGCGTCACGGCGGCGTGCGATGCGGACACCCGGCGCGACTCGCTGACCGCCTACGCGGAGGCCGACGAGCGGGGCCTGCTCGGCGTGCGGATCCGCGGGCTGGTGGTACACGACGAGGCGGGCTGGCTGCTTGGGTCCGGGCTGCGGGGGCGCCGCTCAGCGCGGCTGGCCGCTGAATCGGTGAAGATCTGGGCAGACGGGGGGATGAGCAGCCGCACCGCGGCTATCCACGGCAGCTACCCGGTCCCGCCGTACGGCTCGGGGATCATGTACTTCGCGCCCGATGAGCTGACCGCGATGGTGCGCGAGTTCGACGGCCACGGGCTGCAGGTGTGCATCCATGCGCAGGGGGACCGGGCGATCGAGACCGTGCTGGACGCCTACGCCGCGGTCCTTGGCGACCGCGGGAACCCGCTGCGGCACCGGATCGAGCATGGCGGCTCGCTGTTCGCGCCGCTCGCGGCCCGGGCCGCGTCACTCGGGATCGTGGTGGCGGCCCAGCCCGGGATGCTGTCCATCCTCGGTGACGGGTTCGCCGAGGCGCTGCCGGAGCGCAGCGATGAGCTGTACGCATACGCGTCGTGGCGGCGAGCCGGGATCCGTGTCGCGGGGTCTTCCGACGCGCCGGTGATCACCGCTGACCCGCTGGTGGGGATCCGGGACGCTGCGCTGCGCCGGACGGGCAAAGGGCGCGTGCTGGGGCCGGGTGAGCGGCTGGCCGTGCGGGACGCGCTCGCCCTGTATACGACGGAAGCCGCGTTCGCCATGCACCGGGAGCGCGACCTCGGGTCGCTGGAGCCGGGCAAGCTTGCCGACTTCGTGGTCCTGGACCGCAGCCCGCTGGACACCGGCCCCGAGCAGATCACAGACATCCGGGTGCTGGCGACGGTCGTTGGCGGGGAGCCCGTCTTCCAGGCTGACGACTCACCCTTGTGATGACAGCCCTTGTGATGACAGCCCGAGCGCCGGTGCGAGCGCAGCGTAACCGGGCAGCGGGTCGGCGCCCTCCTCGGTGACGAGCTGCAGGCACACGTGGTCGGCGCCGGCATCGAGGTGGCGCCCGAGCTGCGCGGCGACGCCGGCCGGGCTGCCGTGCGCCACCAGTGCGTCGATCAGCGCGTCGCTGCCACCGCCGGCCAGGTCTGCGTCGCCCCAGCCGAGGCGGCGCAGGTTGCTGGTGTAGTTGACCATCCCGAGGTAGGGGCGCTGCACCCGGGTCCGGCCGAGCGCGCGGGCCCGCGCCGGGTCGGTGTCCAGCACCACCTTCTGCTCGGGTGCGAGCAGCGGCCCGGGGCCGAGCAGGGCGCGCGCCTGCGCGGTGTGCTCCGGCGGCACCAGGTAGGGGATGGCGCCCGCGGTCCGCTCCCCGGCCAGGCGGAGCACCCGGGGGCCCAGGGCGGCCAGCACCAGACGGTCCTTCGGGACGCCGCCCTCGAGGAGCACGTCCACGTAGCGGGCCAGGGTCTCGTACGGCCTGTCGTATTGCTGCGTGGCCTCGCGGTGGCCCGCGCCCACGCCCAGCACGAACCGGCCGGGGTGACGCTCCTGCACCCGGGCGAATGCCTTCGCCACGTCCGGCGCCTGGTCCCTCCACATGTTGACGATGCTGGTGGCCAGGGTGAGCGCGGCCGTCGCGTCCAGCAGGCTCTCCACATGGACCAGGTCACCGTCCCCGGCGACCCGCCCAGCCATAGCGTGCCGTAGCCGAGCCGCTCGATGCCGGCCGCGAGTTCCGGCGTGACCAGGCTGGCGGTGCGCCAGATCCCGTACCGTCCCAGTTCCGTGCGTCCCGTCATGCGGCCATGGTAGTGACGGTGCCGTTGGTGACCGCGCGGCGGGCGCTCGTGCCAGCGCGCGGCGGGCGCCGAAGCTTCGGCGCGGCAACCCCGCCCGCCGCGCAGTGACGCCGGCGTCATCGCCGCGCATCATCTGCGCCCGCGGCCGGGATTATGGCACCGTGGTCGGGCAGGAAGCGGGGGCGCCGCGGCGGTGCGCCAGGGAAGGCACGGCTGGTGAACGAGCTTCAAGTCAGCTGCGAGGGGCGGCGGTACAGCTTCGAGCAGGGGCAGACCGTCAGGATCGGGCGCAGCATGGACAATGACGTCGTGGTCAGCGACCCGGCGGTGTCCCGGCAGCACGCCCGGCTGGCCTGGGGCCCGGGCGGGTGGATGTTCGAGGGCCTGGGCCGGGCCGGCACGTTCCTGCGCGGCAGCGCGGTCAGCACGCTGCTGGTGGCCGGGCCGGTGGACCTGGCCCTGGCCTCGCCGCACGGCCCGGTGGTCCGGCTGGAACCGCTCCGGCCGGCCGGAGCGCCGGTCACCGTGGAAGAAGGCGGCCCGGCGGCGCCGGCGGGCGCGGACGGGCCTGCTGGCGCTGCCGCGGGCCAAGTTCCCTCCGCTACGCCGCGGCCCGGTGCCCCGGTCCCGCCCCCGGCCGGATCCCCCGGTGCCCCGTCCCCGGCTGGCGCCGGGCCGGCCAGGCCGGTGCCCCCGGCGGGCTGGGGCGCTGGCGCGCCACCGCCCGGCGCGGCGGGTCCCTCCCACACCATGGCGATGCCGCGCAGCCCGGTGCCGCCCCGGCTCGGCGCGGCAGCCGAGGCGCGGGACGAGCTGGCCTCGGCCTTCCAGATCCTGGTCCCGGTGCGCAGCTGGCTGACCGACCCCGGATGGCGCCAGGGCTGGCGGCTGCTGGTCATCCCGTACGCGCTGCTGCCCCTGGTCTTCCTGGCACTGTTCGCCTCGTCGGGGAACCTGACCACGCCCGGCTGGGCGTACAGCCTGTATATCGCGCCACTATGGGGCGTCGCGTTCTGGCTGCTGATCCGGCCACCGGCGCCCAACGGCCGGCGGGAGCTGCTGATCGGCATCGGGATCGTCATCTGGGTGATGCTCTGGATGAGCATCGTCACGGTGAGCGTCAACTCCGCGCTGAACCCGAAGAGCCTGACCGGAGCGCTGCTGGTCGGGTTCAACGAGGAGATCACCAAGGCGCTGCCGATCCTGGTCGCCGCGCTGGCACTGCTGAAGCTGCGCTCGGTGAAGCTGGACGTGCGGATGTGGATGTTCCTCGGCACCATCGCCGGGCTCACCTTCGGCGTCCGGGAGGCGTCCCAGTACACCACTCTCGCCATCGAGCGCATCGCCGCGGGGGCCCTGCACCACTCCGCCAACGCGGCGGTCACCGGCGCGCTGAGCTTCGCCTACCGGGTGTTCGTGGACGGGTTCCAGCACGCCATCTGGGCCGGGGTCGCCGCGTTCTTCATCGGCATCGCGGTCAACTACCCGCGGCGGCGGGTCCAGCTGATCTTGTTCGGCGTGACCGTCGCCGCAGTGCTGCACGCGCTGAACGACTGGTACCTGTCCAACTTCAACTCGCCGTGGCCGTGGATCCTGCTCCAGGCGCTGTCGCTGCTGCTGTTCCTCGGCTACACGATGTCGGCCGCCTCGATCGAGCGGCAGGTGCGGCGCACACCGCTGTTCCGCGGCGACTCCATGATCATGGACCGGTTCACCGACACCGGCGAGCGGCCCCGGGCCTGAACTGAAGGACACCACCCGGGTATGACAAGTTCGTCAGGGACGAGCGTGTCGAACCGTAATCTCAGGGAACCTTAAACTGTTAGTAGTGGCTTGATGACTAATTGTATCTAGAGAGATGACGAAGGCCTGTCACGCACCGGGGGAAGCATGGCATGGCGAGCTAGCCTGCGCAGACGGGTAACCGTCGCGGCGGCATGCGCACTGATAGTCACGGCCGCGGTGCTGGCCATCGCGCTCGGTACCGCCGGCGGAGCCCGGGCGGCCGGGCGTGAGCTGTCGCAGCGGCTGGTGCCCGCGGCGGCGGCCGCGGGCGCCCTGCTCAAGGAGTACCAGGCCCAGCAGGGGGCACTGCGCGACTACGTGACCAGCGGCCACGCCGCCCAGCTGAGGCCGTACCGCGCGGCGGCCGCGGCCGTGCCCGGGCTGGAGGCACGGCTTGCCCGGCTGGTCCGCCCCTACCCGCACATGCCGGCCGAACTTGCCGACGCCGAGGCCGCCCAGCGGGCCTGGCTGGCCCGGGTCGCGGGGCCGCAGCTGGCCGCCGTGGCACACGGCCACCTGGCCCGGGCCCGCTCCCTGCAGGCCGACATCCCGTTCAGCCGGCCGTTCACGACTGCGGTGCGGACCAAGATGGCGGCCCTCCAGCAGATGATCATCAGCCAGCAGGCCAGGGTCACCAGCCGGCTGCTCGGCTCCCAGAGCGTGCTGATCAGCGCCCTGGTGGCGATGTGCGTGCTGGTCGCCGGGATCACCGCCGGTATGGTGCTGGTGGTCCGCCACTGGCTGCTGCGGCCGTTCACCGCGCTGCGCCGGGCGGCCGAGGATGTCGCGGCGGGCAACTACGACAACCCGATCCCGGCGCAGGGGCCGCTGGAGTTCGCTGACCTGGCCCGCAGCACCGAACACATGCGCACCCGGCTGGTGAGCGCTCTGGCCGAGCGGGAACGTGCCGAGCAGGGGTTCCGCCGGCTGTTCGAGGCGGCACCCGACGCGACCCTGGCCATCGCCACGGACCAGACCGTGGCCATCGCCAACACACAGGCCGAGACAATGTTCGGCTACCCGCCCGGCGAGCTGGCCGGCCAGCGGATCGAGGCCATCGTCCCGGCCGCGGCCCCGACGATCGAGGCGGCGCAGCGGGACGGCTTCTTCGCCGACCCCGAGCCGCGCCCGATGGGCGCCGACCTGGAACTGCCGGCCGTCCGCTCGGACGGCACCGAGTTCCCCGCGGAGATCAGCCTCAGCGGCCTGGCCACCGACGGCCAGCCGCTCATCATCGCCACCGTCCGCGACATCACCGAGCGCCTCGCCGTACAGGCCGAGCGGGAGCGGCTCCGCGCCGAGGCCGAGGAGCAGCGCACCCAGCGGCGCATGCAACAGGCCCAGAAGCTGGAAAGCCTCGGCCAGCTCGTCGGGGGCGTCGCGCACGACTTCAACAACCTGATCAACGTCATCACCGGGTACATCAGCCTGACCGGCGACCAGCTCACCCCGCTGGCACAACAAGACCATCGGCTGAAGCCGGTGCTGTCCGACATCAACCAGATCCGCGAGGCCGCCGAGCAGGCCGCCCGGCTCACCCGGCAGCTCCTCACGTTCGCCCGCCACGACCTGGTCAAACCGGAGGCGCTCAGCCTCAACAGCATCGTCGAGGGAGCCGGCCAGCTACTGCGCCGCACGCTCGGCGAGCACATCGACCTGGAGATCAGGAGTGATCCGGGGCTGTGGCCTGTCCAGGCCGACCGGGGCCAGCTCGAACAGGTCCTGGTCAACCTGGCCATCAACGCCCGCGATGCCATGGCGCGCGGCGGGAAGCTCACCATTGAGACCGACAACCTGGAGGCCGACTCCACCTACGCCGCAGCCAGGCCCGGGCTGCGGCCCGGCCGGTACGCGCGGCTGCGGGTCTCCGACACCGGCACCGGCATGGACCAGGCCACCATCGACCGCGTCTTCGAGCCCTTCTACACCACCAAGCCCAAGGGCCACGGCACTGGCCTCGGGCTGTCCACCGTCTACGGCATCGTCACCGGGTCCGGCGGGACCGTGCAGATCTACTCCGAGCCCGGCCTCGGCACCACGTTCACCGTGCTGCTCCCGGCCAGCCGCGACAGCGCCACGCTGGCGGCCCGGGTGCCCGCCCCGGCGGCCGCGGACAAGCAGGGCAACGGGGAGTACATCCTGCTGGTCGAGGACGAGGAGAGCCTCCGCCAGCTCGCGCACCGGATCCTCACCGGCCACGGCTACCGGGTGCACCAGGCCACCACCGGCCCGGCCGCGGTCGAGTACGCCGCCGACCCGGCCCATCCCATCGACCTGCTGCTAACCGACGTGGTCATGCCGGAGATGCTTGGCACCGATGTCGCCGACGCCGTCCACCGGCACCGGCCGGCCCTGCCGACCGTTTTCATGTCGGGCTATGCCCAGCCGATCCTGGCCAGCCATGGTGCGGCGGCGGAGATGAACATACTCGAGAAGCCGTTTACCCAGGTCACCCTGCTTGACCGGGTGCACGAGGCGCTGCACCAGGCGCAGCACGCGGCGGGCTGACCCGCGCGGCCAGCCCGGCCAGCGCCGTGGCAGGGCTACCGCCGTGAGCCAAGCGCCCGCGAGGGAGGCCAAGGGATGAGTTCAGGCGGTGGCGGGGGCGGCCGCCAGGCGGGGCAGGGTGATCACGAAACTGGTGTGGCCCGGGCGGCTGGTGACGGTCACGCCCCCGCCGTGCGCGGTCGTGACCGCTTGGACGATGGCCAGGCCCAGCCCGGTGCTGGTGCCGGCGTGGGAGCGGGCGGTGTCCCCGCGCACGAAGCGCTCGAACAGTGTGGGCTGCAGGTCCTCGGGGATACCCGGGCCGCTGTCGGTCACGCTCACCCGCACGGTGCCCGGCGGTTTGCCCGCGGTCATCGCGACCGTGACGGTGGTCCCCTCCGGGGTGTGTTTCGCCGCGTTGCTCATCAAGTTGGCGAGCACCTGGTGCAGCCGGTACTCGTCCCCCTCCACCAGCACCGGCTCGTCCGGCAGCTCCAGCACCCAGCGGTGGTCCCGGCTGGCCGCCCGGGCGTCGCTGGTGGCGTCGATGGCCAGCCGGGTCAGGTCCACCGGCTCCTTGGCCAGCGGCCGCCCCGCGTCCAGCTGGGCGAGCAGCAAAAGCTCGTCGACCAGCACGCTCATCCGCGCCGATTCGGACTCCACCCGGGCCAGCGCGTGCGCGATGTCCCCGGGGACCGGCCCGGGATGCCGCCGCGCGAGCTCCGCGTAGCCGCGGATGGCGGCCAGCGGGGTGCGCAGCTCGTGGCTGGCGTCCGCGGCGAACCGGCGCAGCCGGGCCTCGCTGGCCGCGCGGCGGGCCAGCGCCGCCTCGACGTGGCCGAGCATCCGGTTGAACGCCGAGCCGACCTGCCCGACCTCGGTGCGCGGGTCGGCGTCCGGCACCCGCTCCGGCAGGGTGACCTCGCCGCTGGCTAGCGGCAGCTCCGTCACCCGGGTGGCGGTGGCGGCGACCCGGCGCAGCGGCCGCAGAGACAGCCGCACGAATCCCGTGCCCAGCACTCCGGTGAGCAGCAGGGCAGCGGCGAACACCGCCAGCTCGACGATCTCGAGCTGGCGGAGGGTGGAGTTCACCTGGGTCATCGGCAGGCCGCTGATATAGCTAACGCCGGGCCGCGGCCCCGGCACCGCCAGCAGCCGGTAGTCGCCCAGGCTGGACAGCTCGGTGGTGTACGGCTGGCGGCTGGCCGGCAGGGCCGTGAGCACCGCCTTGTCCGCAGCGGATAGGTTGCAGTCCCCGTTCGCGACGTAGGGGTAGGCGAGCACGCCGTGTCTGACCTGGGCGCTGAACGTCTGCTGTTCCTGCTGCTGGGCGCAGTCCTCCGGGGTGTTCAGCGGCGGATGGCCCGGCTCGTTGTCGCCGTCGTGGCCCGGCGGCGGATGGCCCAGGCATGCCTGGTACCGCCCGCTGGCCTGGACGAGCTGCTGATCGAGCTGGCCCAGCAGGTACCCGTGCAGCGACACATAGGTGGCGAGGCCGACGGCGGCGCAGGCCACCGCCAGCAGCGCCAGCAGGCCCGCGATCAGCCGCCCCCGCAACGTCCGGCGGGCGAGCCAGTGCGCGGGCCGGTGACGGCGGCTGTCACCGGCCCCCGCCTTCGGGCCGGCCGCGTCCGCCGTGCTCATGGGGTCAGCTCGCGGGCTTGAGGACGTAGCCAACGCCGCGGACCGTGTGGATCAAAGGCTCCCGGCCGGAGTCGATCTTCTTGCGCAGGTAGCTGATGTACAGCTCCACCACGTGCGCCTGGCCGCCGAAGTCGTAGTTCCACACCCGGTCCAGGATCTGCGCCTTGGACAGCACCCGGCGCGGGTTGCGCATCAGGAACCGGAGCAGCTCGAACTCGGTGGCGGTGAGCTCGATCAGCTCGCCGCCGCGGCGCACCTCCCGCGCCTCCTCGTCCATGGCCAGGTCGCCGACCGCCAGCTCGGTCTCGCCGCGCGCCCGGGTGATGCCGGCCCGGCGCAGCAGCCCGCGCAACCGGGCCAGCACCTCCTCCAGGCTGAACGGCTTGGTCACGTAGTCGTCGCCGCCCGCGGTGATGCCGGCGACCCGGTCCTCGACCGCGTCCCGCGCGGTCAGGAACAGCACGCACACGTGTGGCAGCTCGGCCCGGAGCCGGCGGAGCACCTCCAGGCCGTCGAAGTCGGGCAGCATGATGTCCAGCACCACGGCGTCCGGCCGGAACTCGCGGGCCGCCCGGACCGCGCCGCTGCCGTCGCCGGCGGTCCGGATCTCCCAGCCCTCGTAGCGGAGCACGCTGGCCAGCAGCTCGGCCAGGCTGGGCTCGTCGTCGACGACAAGCACCCGGATAGGGGTGCCGTCGGCGCGCTGCAGGGACGCGGCCTGTGCCCCGGACGCCGCCACTGCCGGCTGTTGCCCGGCCATCTCGGTCACCTCAGCAGTCCATGCCACTTCCGCCGTCATCGGTGCACCTCACGCTACCCGGCGCAGGGCCAGCGCAAGGGCCGGGCAGGCGGCCACGGCGCGCCGCGCCTCGCGCTGCAGCCCGCGCGGCACCGGCTGTCCCGCCACGATCGGGTAGCCCCATTCGTCGGGCATGACGAGCTCCGGCAGGAGCTCGGCGCACGCTCCGTGCCCGGCGCAGGCCACCGGGTCCACTCGCAACTGTTTCTTCATATCAGCTCCAGTCCTCCTCGCTCGCTGGCGCGCTGGCAGGCACCGGCAGGAACGGGCGCGTATCGGTGCCGGCGCAGCGGCCCTGCTCGTGCAGCGCGGCCTCGGCCGCGAAGACCCGCAGGGCGCTGCGGATGAACCGCACGCTGCCGTCCGGGTGGTGACAGGCGCCGCGGCCGGTGACCAGGCCGGCCCAGCGCTCCAGATCGGCCCGGGCGCTGCGGTCCGGGCGCGGCCCGGCCAGGCGCTCCAGGGCCACCGCGATGCGCGGCAGGCCGTTGAAGCACGGGCCGCACTGGCCGGCCGATTCCAGCGCCAGGTACCGGGCCACCCGCGCGGTCTCGGCGAGCCCGCAGCGGCCCGCGGGCAGCGCGGCCAGCACCCCGGCGCCGACCGCCGCGCCGAGCGGGTGCAGCGCGGCGTTGGCCAGCGGCAGGCGCGCCGCCTCGGCGGCGGGCAGCCATGCGCCGTGGTAGCCGCCGACGAGCACGGCCTGCACCGGGCCGGCGGTGCTGGGGATGACCGCGTTGGCTGGACCCGCACCGGCTGGCGCCGCCCCGGCCGGGCCAGCCATGGCCGGGCGTGCGCGGCCCGGATCCAGGCCGAGCAGGTCCGCCATGCTCACGCCGAGCGGCACCTCGGCCACGCTGGCCCGGCCGTCCGCCAGGTGCAGCGTGACCAGCATGCTGCCCGGCTCGGCCGCGGTGCCCGCCGTGCGGAACCAGGCCGCGCCGTAGCGCGCGATCAGGGCCAAGTGCGCCAGCGTCTCCACGTTCTGCACGAGGGCAGCCCGGCCGGGGGCCAGCCGGGGCAGTCCGCGGGCGGGCCGGTAGGCAGGCAATGCGGGCCTGCCGGCGAGGCGGCCGGCCAGCGCGGACTCCTCGCCGGCCAGGAACCGGTCCGGGGCCGGCACCAGCTCGACGCTGGCGGCGTCGATCCCGGCGGCGGCCCGCTCTGCGATGGCCCCGGCCAGCCGGGCATGCAGCCGCTCGTTGCGCTGCACGTAGAGCACGGTGGCGCGGGAACCGGCCAGCTGGGCGGCGAGCTGGAGCCCGTCCAGCACCAGGTGCGGGGAGATCCACAGCAGCGACCTGTCCTTGCGGCTGGCCGGCTCGCCCTCGGCGCCGTTCCCCACCACGACCGGGGCCGCCCTGGCCTTGGCCGCCGCGGCGAGCTTGCGGGCCACCGGGAAGGCGGCGCCGCCCCGGCCGGTCAGCCCGGCGGCCTCGGCCTCGCGGAGCAGATCCTCCCGGCCGCGGGCGAAACGGAACGCGCAGTGCCCGGCCAGGTGCGAGGCCAGGTCCACCGGCACGGCCCCCGACTCGGGCAGCAGCCGGGGCATGCCTCCGGGGCCCGGGGTGCCGGGCGGCGGGCCGCCGTGTGCCAGCGGGGGATATGGGAGCGTGAGGCTGCCGGTCATCTCATTGCCTCCCTCGCGGGCGCTTCGCGGAGGGCGGCTGCGGCGCGGCCGGCCCGGGGAACCTGGCGGGCGGCGTGGGACAGCCGCCAGGTCAGCCCGGCCGCGGTGGCCAGCACGCAGCCGGCCAGCACGCTGAGCTCCAGGCCGCTGCGCGCGCCGGTGCTGCTGCCGAGGCTGTGCAGGATCGCGAGCGGCCAGGCCGCGTAGGCCAGCCAGTGGATGCCCCGCCAGGCGCGGCGGCCGATCCGGGCGCGGGCCAGGCTGGTCAGGATCAGCGCGGCGATCAGGTCCAGCGAGATCGCCCCCAGGCCCAGCCAGAACGGCTTGTACGCGGAGGCGAACGGGAGCGCGGCCGCGGCGAGTCCGATCGTCACGAAGGGGTCCACGATCGCGGTCACCACGTGGATCACCAGGAACGCCACCGCCAGCAGCGACACGTTCCGGTGCAGGCCGGTGACCGCGAAGGCGGGCAGTCCGGGGAGCCGGCCCTGGCGGTTGACCAGGATGCCGAGGACCACCACGGCGGTCAGCAGCAGCATCGTCACCACGCCGGTCGCCCGGCTGGCGTACCAGAGCGCGGTGGTGTGCGTGATCCCGGTCATGGCCGGCGGCCCGGTCGCTGAGCGTCCATGGCCTCAGCATCACCAACCGCGCGCAGCGCTCTCTCTTGACCGCCTCTGAATCGCCTCTGAGAGCGGCGTGACAGAATGCGCCCGTCGGCGCAGTGAGGACGGAGGTTCACATGTCTGCCCGCATCGGGCGCGTCCGGCGCGCCGTGGGCAGGGCGTTGGTGGACACCTCGCTACTGCGCCGCCACGCCGGTTACCGGCGGCTCTGGACCGGCCAGCTCATCGCGTCGGTGGGCACACAGCTCACCGTGGTGGCGGTGGGCTACCAGACCTACCGGCTGACCGGGTCGACGCCGATGGTGGGCCTGGTCAGCCTGGGGCAGCTCGTCCCGCTGCTCGCCGGGTCGCTGCTCGGCGGGCCACTGGTGGACGCGTGGGACCGGCGCAACGTCCTGATGGCCACCCAGTTGCTGCTCGCCGCCGGGGTAACCGGCCTGGCCGTCAACTCGATGCTGCCGCACCCGCTGCTGTGGCCGATGTTCGCCTGCACCGCCGAGTCGGCGGCGTTCCAGGGGGTGGACTGGGCCGCCCGCCGTGCTTGCCTGCGGCAGCTTGTGGCTCCGGCCGACATGGCCGCCGCGCTGTCTTTGCAGTCGGCGGCGTTCCAGGTGACGCTGGTGGTGGGCCCGGCTGCGGCCGGGCTGCTCATCGCGCACGCCGGGTTCAGCCTCGTGTACTGGCTCAACGTGGCCGCCTTCGGGATGGCGCTCGTCATGGTGGTGCGGCTGCCATCGCTGCGGCCGGCCGGCGGCGGGCAGCCCGCCGGGATTTCCTCGCTGGCCGGCGGAGTCCGGTACCTGAGGTCGAGCCCGCCACTGGCCGGGGCCTTCCTGATCGACCTGGGCGCGATGGTATTCGGCATGCCCCGGGCGGTGTTCCCGGCCCTGGCGGTCACCCTGTACGGCGGGGGAGCCGCCACGGTGGGCTACCTCAACGCGGCACCGGGGCTGGGCGCGACCGTGGGGTCGCTGCTGACCGGGCATGCCTGGCGGGTGCGCTGGGCCGGGCGGTGGGTGGCGGTGTGCGTCGCGATCTGGGGGCTGGCCATCACGGCGTTCGGCTTCGTGCCGTGGCTGCCCGTAGCGCTGGGCCTGCTCGTGATCGCGGGCACCGCCGACGTGGTGTCCGCGGTGTTCCGGGCGATGATCGTGCAGCAGGTCACCCCGGACGCCCTCCAGGGCCGGGTCAACAGCCTGATCTTCGTGGGGCTGCAGGGCGGACCGAGGCTCGGCGACGCGGAGGCGGGGGCCGCGGCGGCGGTGGCCGGCCCGCAGTTCGCCGCCTGGTCCGGCGGCCTGCTCAGCGTGGTCGCCGCCGTGGCGACCTGCTGGGCGATTCCACAGTTCTGGCGGTATCGCTACGACACCGGCCGGGTGCACGGCCCCGGGGAGGACGCGGGACCCCCGGCAGGCTGACGAGGGCACCGGGCGCAGCCGGGCGGGCCGGGCTGGTCATGCGGCGGAGGGCTGCTCCGGCGGCCAGCCGCCGAGGGTGACCACGGCGCCGGACTCGGTCACCAGCCTTGCTGCCAGGCCGAGACCCGCCAGCCAGGGCAGGGCGGCCTCGCCGCGGATGATCGCCGTGGTGCTCGCGGTGTTCGCGTCGGCACAGGTCGCCGCCGCGACGGTCGCGGTCCGCCACACCGGCGCGGCCGGCAGGCCGGAGCGCGGGTCGAGGATGTGGTGCAGCACGTCGCCGCCGCGCCGCCAGCGCCGCGCCGCCGTGCTGGAGGTGGCCAGCCCGCCGGAGCCGATCGCGATCACCGCGGACGGGCCGTCCGGCGGGTCCTCGGGCCGCCCGGTGACGTCCTGGACCCGGATCCGCCAGCCGCCGCGCGGCGCGGGGCCGGCCACCGCGATGTCCCCGCCGAGGTTGACCAGGGTGCCGCAGCCGAGTCCGGCGGCGATCCGCGCCGCGGCCCGGTCGGCCGCCCACGCCTTCGCGGTGGCGCCCAGGTCCAGGCGCGTGCCCGTGGGCAAGGACACCACCCCTGCCGCCTCGTCCAGTCCGATCTCCCGCCAGCCGGGCACGCTGCGGACCCGCAGCCGCACCGCCGGGCCGTCCCGCTGGACAAGGGCGAAGTCGCGGTCATAACCGGCCGCGTTCATCGCGCCGCCCACGGTCGGGTCCACATCCCCGTCGGTCAGCCGGGCCGCGCGAAGTGCCATGGCCAGCGCGCCGGCCAGCAGCGGGCTGATCCGCACCGGGCCGGTCCGCCCGCGCCCGTCGCGGGGTGCGCGATCGAGCGCCACGATCTCGGAGTCTGCGCGGAACCTGCTGCACGCCGCGTCCAGGGCGGCGAGGTCCCCGGTGAGCATCCGCCGCGCGGGCGCCAGTGCCCGCAGGTCGGTGACCAGCAGGTGCACGCTGGTGCCGAGCGCGTGCCAGGTCGCGGTCGCCTCCTGGCCGCCGGGGCCGGCGGTGGGCGCGGGGCGCATCAGGATGCCCCGGATGTGGTCTGGCCGCCGCCCTGCGCGGAGGAGACCCCGGAGCCGCTGGACGTGCTCCCGGTTGACGTGGTCCCACTTGCCGTGCTGGTGTGCGACGAGCCGGGCAGGGCATAGGCGACCACGCCCGCCATGGCGAGGCCGGCGGCCCCGATCATGGCCGTAACCGTGCGCAGCCGCGCGCGTCCCCGGTTCCGCGCGGCGGCGGCCGCCACAACGGGGTTTGGCTGGCGAGAGTTCATGGGTTCCTCCGTCGCTGTCTCCCGCAGTCTGCGCGGCGGGGGTAGTGGAACCCTCGGAACTGCCTCTGACACTCCTCTGAACGTGCGCCCGGTTCTTAACCCCGGCGAGGGTGCGCTCAGCGGTCCCGGCCTGGCCGGCCGGCGGTGCTGAGCAGCAGGGCGAGCTTGGAGGCGGCCGGGGAGGGCTGGGCACCGGCTTCGAGCAGGAGCCGCCCGGCGTCGTCGAGAAGCCCGGCCGGCCCGCTGCCCAGTTCGATCTCCACCTCCCGCCACGACGTCGCCATTTGCCAGGTGACCTGGGCTGCGGGGCCGTCCGTAGCGCAGGTGTCCTGATCGGGGAGGGAACCCGTCACCTCGTCGTCGGCGACCTCGGCCAGCACCTCCCCGGCGGCATCGGTGAGGTGGCGCACAGTGCGGGTGGTCTGCAGCCGGGCGATCGGGCGCAGGGGCTGGCCACGGGTCCGGCCGGCCACCAGGCCGGCGAGCCGGTCCGGGACCGGCTCCGTGCCGGGCCCAAGCGGGGCGTGCACCTCGCGGCGGGCGCCTTCCCCGGCGGGCAGCTTGAGGTGCCAGCCGTCGTCCGCGCCGCCGCTGCGGCGCCGCAGCGTGACGTGCGCCGCCGCCAGGTCCATCCCGGGAGTGTCCAGGTAGACGGCGGTGAGGTGATAGGTGCGCGGGGCGGTGACGGCCGCCACGCCGGGCACCGCGGACAGG
>Ga0209166_10002060_pt1 | contig 15774 bp, 12 predicted proteins | sample Coa_R1_3_FD_187151 | JGI IMG/M metagenome (GOLD analysis project Ga0209166, IMG submission 187151) | Surface soil microbial communities from Centralia Pennsylvania, which are recovering from an underground coalmine fire - Coalmine... | ecosystem: Environmental > Terrestrial > Soil >... | reverse complement strand
AGCCCGCCGCCACCTCGCGCGCCCCTGCGGCCCCTGGCGCCCCTGGCGCCCCTGCCGCGCCGCCGCCTGCCGCGCCGCCGCCTGCCGGACCGTTTGCCGCACCGCCCGCGGCGGCGACCAGGCGGGCGACAGCCCGTTCCACCAGCAGTTCCTCGTCCCCGGTGACCACGCTGAGCCGCGGGGTTCCGGAGACGGTCGCGGCGGCACCCTTGGCTTCACGCACCGGCATGCCAGCAGCATCCCATGAAGCGCGGCGGAGGTGTTCCGGCTTAAGCGAGGACGGGCTCGCCGCCGCGCCACACGCGCAGCGGGCGCAACCCGTAGGACCAGGCGAACGCGCCCTCGTGGTCGGCGTCCCAGGCCACTATGTCGGCGTACCGGCCTGGGGCCATGGTGCCCAGTTCCGGGCTGCGCAGCGCCTGGGCACCACCCAGGGTCGCCGCGCGCAGCGCCTCGCCCACGCTCATGCCGAAGTGCGTGATCGCGAGGGAGACGACCAGCGACATGTTGGTGATGCCGTTGACGCCGGGCGAATGGTCCGAGCCCAGCGCGACCGCAACTCCCTTGTCGAGCAGCGACCGGACCGGTGGCACCTTGCCGACCTGGAGCGCCGTGCCTGGGCAGAGCACGGCGGCGACGCCCGCCGTGGCCAGTACGATCACGTCCTCCTCGCAGGCCTCGTGCAGCAGGTCCGCGGACGCGCAGCCGAGTTCCGCGGCCAGGGTGGCCGCGCCGGTGCGGGACTGCCCGCACGCGTGTAGCCGGGGCAGCAGACCGGCCGCGCGGCCCGCGCCGAGCACCCAGCGGGCCTCGCGCTCGGTGAACCGGCCCTCTTCGCAGTACACATCCACGCTATCGGCCCCGGCGGCGGCCGCATCCGCGCACCAGGAGCCGACCGCGTCCACGTAGTCGTGGCGGCGGCCGAAGAACTCCGGTGGCACCGCGTGGGCGGCCAGGAAGGTGACGTGCACCCGGGGCATCCCGGGCTCGTTCTCCAGCGACCGGAGCATGCGCACGTCGGCGAGCTCGCCGTCGCGGGTGAGGTGGTACCCGGTCTTCGCCTCGATGGTGGTGGTGCCGGACAGCAGCCACTCCCGCAGCCGGTTCCGCACGCCGTGGCACAGGGTCCAGGGGTCGGTGCCGCGGGTGACGGTGACGGTCGAGGCCATGCCGCCGCCGGCCGCGGCGATCTCGTTGGCCGAGGAGCCGCCGGTGCGCATCGCGATCTCGGCCCACCGGTTGCCCGCGTAGACCGGGTGGGTGTGCGCGTCGATCAGGCCGGGGGTGACCAGGCCACCGTTGAGGTTCTGCACGTCATCCACGTCGACGATGTCGTCGATGACGCCGGGCAGGCTGCGGGGCAGCTCAGATGCTGGGCCGACCCAGGCGATCCGGTCCCCATGGGTGAGCAGCGCCGCGTTGCTCCATACCTCGGAGCCGGTCCACAGCCGGCCGATGTTGGTGAGCAGGCGCACGTTCGCGGTCACCATGGCGCACGCTCCCACGCGGGTACACCCCAGATGTGGGTTCCCTGCGTCGTCAAGCGGTCACCTGCCATGGCTCGTGCCGTGTGGTGGAGCACCACCGCGCACCCGGGACCGTGAATTGCAAGCCGAGCCGCGCGGGTGCTGGGGAAGATGCGGCAACCAACAATATCGGTTCAGTCACGGTATTGCACGAGAGGTTGCGTGTACAGGCCGAATCGGCAGAAGGTCGGCCAGATTCGCTGCCGTTCGGCGAACCGGCTCACGCGGGCGCCTTTCGCGCGCACCTGTCCGCCGACGGCGTGTCCCGGGCAACATGACCATAGCAGGCGCTATTAGCCCAGGCAGTGGGCGCGGGGCAGGAATTCAGGGGCGCTCACCGTTATGCCCTGATCTCCGCAAATGGTGCGTTTCCCCAGCAGATCCGGCACTCGCGCCAGGCCCGCTCACGCCAGGGCGGCCCGGCACGCTGGCACCCGGCGCGCTGGCGCCCGCGCCCGGCACACTGACGCCGGCCAGCTGCGCGGCGAGATCTGGCGGCACCCGTGCGGTGAGCTCGGTGCCGCCCTCGCGGTGCGCGACCGCAAGCACCTCACCCTCCTGGTGCGCCCGGGCCACCAGGTCGCCGCGGCCGTAGGGCACCAGCGCGCTGACCTCGGTGTCCCGCCCGGGCAGCGCGGCCCCGACGGCGGCGAGCAGTTCCGGCAGCCCCCGCCCGGTCTTGGCGGACACCACCACGGCGCCGCGCTCGGCCAGGCACAGGCCCTTGATTTCGAGGGGGTCGGCCGCGTCGGCCTTGTTCACCACCACGAGCTCGGGCACCTTGCTGGCGCCGATCTCGCCGAGCACCTCGCGCACGGCGCTGATCTGGGCCCGTGGGTCGGCGTCGCTGCCGTCCACTACGTGCAGGATCAGGTCGGCGTCGGCGACCTCCTCCAGCGTGGACCGGAACGCCTCGACCAGCTGGTGCGGCAGGTGCCGGACGAACCCAACCGTGTCGGTCAGGGTGAACCATCGGCCGGACGGGGTGCGCGCCCGCCGCACCGCCGGGTCCAGCGTGGCGAACAGCGAGTCGTCGACGAGCACGCCGGCTCCGGTCAGGGCGTTCAGCAATGTCGATTTGCCGGCGTTGGTGTACCCGGCTATGGCCACCGACGGGATGTTCCGGCGGCGGCGGCTCCGGCGCTGCACCTCGCGGCCCGCGGAGATGCCGGCGATCTCCCGGCGCAGCTTGGCGGCCCGCGCCCGGATCCGGCGCCGGTCCGTCTCGATCTTGGTCTCGCCGGGCCCGCGGCCGCCGATGCCGCCGCCGGCGGCGACCCGGCCACCGGCCTGGCGGGTCAGCGACTCGCCCCAGCCGCGCAGCCGGGGCAGCAGGTACTCCAGCTGGGCCAGTTCCACCTGGGCCTTGCCGGCCTTGGTGCGCGCATGCTGGGCGAAGATGTCCAGGATCAGTGCGGTGCGGTCGATGACCTTGACCCGGACGACGCCCTCCAGGCTGCGCAGCTGGCCGGGGGTGAGCTCACCGTCGCAGATCACCGTGTCCGCGCCGGTCTCGGTTACCACGTCGGCCAGTTCACGCGCCTTGCCGGCGCCGATGTAGGTCGCCGGATCCGGCTTGCCCCTTCGCTGCACCAGGCCGGCCAGGATAACCGAGCCGGCCGTCTCGGCAAGCCGGGACAGCTCCCGCAGCGAGTTCTCGGCGCTCGCCAGCGTGCCCTCGGTCCACACGCCGACCAGCACGACCCGCTCCAGCCGCAGGGCCCGGTACTCGACCTCGGTGACGTCGGTGAGCTCGGTGGACAGGCCGGCCACGCGGCGCAGCGCGTGCCGGTCGGCGAGGTCCAGGTCCCCGGGGCGGGCCCCCGGCGCCACGGGAGCGTCCCCCGGCGCCACGGGGCTCATCTCGCTGGCGAAATCCCTGTCAACCTCGGGTGAAGAAGTCATCGCTGCCTTGGGTCGGTCTCCACCCGGCGCGCCCCGGCCTGCTGATCAGGCAGAAGCACCGCCGGGCCTGGTTGGTCAATGCTGCCATGCCGGCGTAACCAGGTCATTCCAATAACGCTGCCGAGCCGCCGGTTGTGCCCCGGTTACCGACGAGTAGGTTCTCCGCGACCCCGGCTTTGACCGCCGTCACGGCCGCGGGCTAGCGTCAATTCCACATTCCGGCGCAGAAGACCGGCACATGCGCAGAAGACCGGCGCAGAAGAGGAGCGCGACATGGCGGCTGGTGATGGCATTGAGGTTCTTGGTCCGCCCGGAGATCGTTTTGAGGAAATCCTCACCCGGGACGCACTGGAACTGATCGCGGTCCTGCACCGGGAGTTCGCCGGCCGGCGCGAGAACCTGCTCGGCGCCCGCGCACTCCGCCAGGAGGACCTGTCCGCCGGTGGGACGCTGGACTTCCTGCCCGCCACGGCCGCGATCAGGGATGACAGGTCGTGGCGGGTGGCACCGCTTGCGCCGGGCCTGGTGGACCGCCGGGTGGAGATCACCGGGCCCACCGACCGGAAGATGACCATCAACGCGCTCAACTCGGGCGCGAACGTCTGGCTCGCTGACTTCGAGGACGCGAACACCCCGCTGTGGGAGAACATGGTCACCGGCCAGCTCAACCTGTGCGACGCGCTGGACCGCACCATCGACTTCACCAGTCCCGATGGCAAGGACTACCGGCTGCGGCCGGATGAAGAACTGGCCACGATCGTGGCCCGGCCCCGCGGCTGGCACCTGGACGAAAAGCATGTGCTGGTGGACGGCGAGCGGGTGTCCGGCAGCCTGTTCGACTTCGCGCTGTACTTCTTCCACTGCGCCCGGCGCCAGCTCGACAAGGGCAAGGGCCCCTACTTCTACCTGCCCAAGATGGAGAGCCACCTGGAGGCGCGGCTCTGGAACGACGTCTTCAACCTGGCCCAGGACGCGCTCGGCATCCCTCGCGGCACGATCCGGGCCACCGTGCTCATCGAGACCATCCCTGCGGCCTTCGAGATGGAGGAGATCCTCTACGAGCTGCGCGACCACAGCGCGGGGCTGAACGCGGGCCGGTGGGACTACCTGTTCAGCATCATCAAGAAGTTCCGCTCCAGGGGCCGCGAGTTCGTGCTGCCCGAGCGCAACTCGGTCACGATGACGGCGCCGTTCATGCGTGCCTACACCGAACTGCTGGTGAAGACCTGCCATGGCCGCGGCGCGCATGCCATGGGCGGGATGGCCGCGTTCATCCCGAGCCGCCGGGACCCCGAGGTGAACGCCACCGCGCTGGCGAAGGTGCGCGACGACAAGACCCGTGAGTCGGCCGACGGTTTCGACGGCTCGTGGGTGGCCCACCCGGACCTGGTCCCGCTGTGCAAGGAAGTCTTCGACGCGGCGCTGGGCGACCGGCCCAACCAGCTGGACCGGCTACGCGAGGAGGTCAGCGTGACCGCCCAGGAGCTCCTCGCGGTGGCCAAGACGCCGGGCCAGATCACCGAGGCCGGGCTGCGCAACAACGTAAGCGTGGCGCTGCAGTACCTGGCCAGCTGGCTCGGCGGCAGCGGGGCCGTGGCGATCTTCAACCTGATGGAGGACGCGGCCACCGCGGAGATCTCCCGCTCGCAGGTCTGGCAGTGGGTACACAACGGCATCACCCTGGACGACGGCCCGCAGGTGACCCGCACCCTGGTCGAGCAAATCATCGGCGAGGAGCTGGGCACGATCTCCTCGGGGCTGGGCAGCGCGTTCGACGCCGGCCGCTTCGACCAGGCGGCCGCCCTGTTCACCGAGGTCGCGCTGGCCGACGACTACGCCGAGTTCCTCACCCTGCCGGCCTACGAGCGGATGCCCTGACCGCACGGGGCGCCCATAACAGGGGCGGCCCGGCGTTGCGGGCAGCCCGCCGCGGAGGCACCCTTGAGGGAGCGATGCCGCATCCCGAGGGGAGACGATGATCAAGCAGCTCATCCCCCGGATGACCGAGATCTGCGGGCCCGACGGCGTGATCACCGATCCCGCCGAGTTGCGCACCTACGAGTGCGACGGCCTCACGTCACACCGGGTCACCCCGGCGCTGGTCGTCCTGCCCCGGGCCGCGGCGGAGGTGGCCGCGGTGGTGGCGGAGTGCGCCGCGGCGAAGGTGCCGTTCGTGGCCAGGGGCTCTGGCACGGGCCTGTCCGGCGGGGCGCTGCCACATGCCGAGGGCGTGCTGATCGTCACCTCGAAGATGCGCCGCATCATCGCCATCGACCCGGCGAGCCAGCGCGCTATCGTGGAACCCGGGGTCACCAACCTGTCGGTGAGCGAAGCGGCCCGGCCGTTCGGCTACTTCTACGCCCCGGACCCGTCCAGCCAGGTGGTCTGCTCGGTGGGCGGCAACGTGGCGGAGAACTCCGGTGGGGCGCACTGCCTCAAGCACGGGTTCACCGTGCACCACATCACCGGGCTGGAGATCGTCACCCCCGCCGGTGAGCTGACCTGGCTCGGTGACGGCACCGGGGCGGCACCGGGCTACGACCTGCTCGGCGCGTTCACCGGCTCGGAGGGCACGCTGGGCATCGTCACCAAGATCGTGGTCAAGCTGACGAAGATCCCGCAGCAGGTCAAGTGCCTGCTCGCGGCGTTCGAGACCACGGGCGCGGGCGGCAACGCGGTGTCGGCGATCATCGGGGCCGGCATTGTGCCCGCGGCGATCGAGATGATGGACGCGCTCGCGATCGAGGCGGCCGAGGCCGCGGTGAGCTGCCGTTACCCCGAGGGTGCGGGCGCGGTGCTGATCGTTGAACTGGACGGCCCGCGGTGCGAGGTGGAGCGGGAGTGCGCCGCCGTCCGCGCGCTGTGCCAGCAGGCCGGCGCGACCGAGATCAGGGAGGCGGACGACCCGGCCGAGCGGGCCGCGATCTGGGTGGGCCGCAGGTCCGCGTTCGCGGCGGTCGGCCGGATCGCGCCGGCCTACATCGTCCAGGACGGGGTGGTGCCGCGCACCGCACTCGGCCCGGTGCTCAACCAGATCGCCAAGCTCTCGGCGGAATCCGGCATCCGGGTGGCCAACGTGTTCCACGCGGGCGACGGGAACCTGCACCCGCTGGTGCTCTACGACGACAGCGTGCCCGGCGCGGCCGAGACCGCCGAGACCGTGTCCGGGGCGATCCTGGACCTGTGCATCACGCACGGCGGGTCGATCACCGGCGAGCACGGCGTGGGCGTGGACAAGTCGCGTTACCTGCCGAAGATGTTCGGCGCCGACGATCTGGACACGATGCAGCTGCTGCGCTGCGCGTTCGACCCGGCCGGCCTGTGCAACCCCGGCAAGGTGTTCCCGACACCCCGGCTGTGCGGGGAGGTGCCCGGGGCGCGGCGTGCCCCGCACCCTCTGGTGACCTCGGGGCAGGTGGATCAGTTTTGACCAGCTATACGCCACTGCCTTCCTGCCCGCTGCCTTACCAGCCGGCCGCCGTCCGTGGCTGGCCGCACCTAACCGGCACCCCGCGGGCGCACCGTGGCCACTGACCCGGTCCTGGGCGCCTTGGCCGGGGCCTGCCCATCCGCCCGGCCGGCGCAGCCGGGGGACGCCGTCGCCGGGGTGATGCCGCGGTTCGCCGCCGCGCCGGCCAGCGTGGCAGAAGCGAGCGAACTGCTGCGCGCGGCCGCCGCGCACGACCTGGCCGTGGTGCCGCGCGGCGGCGGCAGCAAACTTGGCTGGGGTGCCCCGCCGCGCCGGTGTGATCTCGTGGTGGACACCACGGCGCTGGACCAGGTGATCGAGCACGCCGCCGGCGACCTGGTGGCCCGCGTCCAGGCTGGGGTGAGCCTGGCCCGGCTCGGCGAGGTGCTGGCCGGGGCCGGTCAGCAGCTCTCCCTGGATCCGCCGCCGTGCCCGGTACCGCCCTCCCCCGCCGGGGGCCCGGAGCCGTCGGCGTGGCTGGGCGCCACGGTCGGCGGGACCCTGGCGACCGGAGCGGCGGGCCCGCGCCGGCTGCGCTACGGAACGCCGCGGGACCTGCTGATCGGGATCACCGTGGTCCGCGCCGACGGGGCGGTGGCCTCCTCCGGCGGGAAGGTGGTCAAGAACGTCGCGGGCTACGACCTGGGCAAGCTGTACACCGGCTCATTCGGGACGCTCGGGCTGATCGTGGAGGCGGTGTTCCGGCTGCATCCCAGGCCCGCCTCGGCCGCCTACATCACAGTGGACTGCGCCGGCCCGGACGAGGCGTACCGGGCGGTCGCTGCGGGGGCGGGCAGCGAACTGGCGCTGTCGGCCATCGAGATCGACCGGCCGGCCCGGGACCAGCCGGTGGGGGTAGCCGTGCTGGTGGAGGGCGACCCGGACGGCACGGCTGAGCGGGCCGGCCTGATGTCCGCGCTGCTCGGTGCCGGGGCGCGCACGCGGCCGTCCCCGCCGGGCTGGTGGGGATGGCCCCCGGCCGGGCGTGGCGGTTCCGGCGGAAACGGCGCGGCGGGCGGCGGGACGGGCGGCGGGACGGGCGGCACGCTGGTCCGGATCGGCTTCTGGGCCGCGGGGCTGCCACGCGTGCTGCGGGTGATCGATGGCGCGGCCCTCGCCGCCGGGCTGGATCCCGCGGTCGGCGGGTCCGCCGCGGCCGGGGTAATCTACGCGGCGCTCGGGCCGGACGCGGATCCGGCGGCGGTCGCGGCGTTCGTGTCCGGGCTGCGCGCCGCGCTGGCCCGCGGCGACTGTGACGCAAGGCCGGCGGCCGCGCCCGTGCCTGACAGCCCGCCAGCGCTGGCCAGCGCTGTCGTCGTGCATTCCCCGCCCGGGGCACGGGACCTGATGGACCCGTGGGGCCCGGTGCCGTCGCTGCCGCTGATGCGCGCGGTCAAGGACCAGTTCGACCCGGGGCACCGGATGGCGCCGGGCCGGTTCGCGGGAGGGATCTGATGGACGAACACGCCGGTGCCCTCGACCCCGGGGGGCACCTGGCCGCCGCGGCGGCCGACTGCGTCCACTGCGGTTTCTGCCTGCCGGTCTGCCCGACCTACCAGCTCTGGGGCGAGGAGATGGACTCGCCGCGCGGGCGGATCCACCTGATCTCGCAGGTGCTGGACGGGGCCCCGGTCACCGGGAAGGTGACCACGCACCTGGACCGGTGCCTGGGCTGCATGGCCTGCGTGCCCGCGTGCCCGTCCGGGGTGCGCTACAACGAGCTGATCGAGGGAGCCAGGGCCTGGCAGGAGGAGGCGGGCGCGGTGGCCGGCCCGAAGCCCGAGCAGCCGGCCGCGGCCCGCTCGCTTCGCGACCGGGCCGTGCGCGCCGCGATCTTCGCGACGTTCCCCTACCCCCGGCGGCTCCGCGCGCTGACCGGGCCGCTGCGCGTGGCGCAGCGCGCCGGGCTGGACCGCCTGGCCCAGCGCCGCCCCGTGGCCCGCTACGCCCCCGAGTTGGCCGGCTCGCTGCGGCTGGCCCCGGCCTCCCCGTCCCGCCGGGGCAAGCTGCCCGCCCGGATCCCGGCCCGGGGGCCGCGCCGGGCCGTTGTCGGCATGCTCACCGGCTGTGTCCAGCAGGTCTTCTTCGGCGATGTCAACGCTGCCACCGCGCGCGTGCTCGCCGCCGAGGGCTGCGACGTCATCGTTCCGCCCGGCCAGGGCTGCTGCGGGGCACTGTCGCTGCACTCGGGCCGGGCGGCCGAGGCGGCACGGTTCGCCGAGCGGACGATCGCCGAGTTCGAGCGCGCGGGCGTGGATGCGATCGTGGTCAACGCCGCGGGCTGCGGTTCGGCGATGAAAGAGTACGGCGCATTCTTCGCCCGCACGGCCGGGGACGGGAACGGCACGCCAGCCAGGGACGGGAACGGCACGCCTTCCGGGAGCGAAAACGGATCGCTGGCCGGCCGCGCGGCGGCGTTCAGCGGCCGGGTGCGTGACTTCAGCGAGTTCCTCGCCGAGCTGTACCGGGACCACGGTGGTCCCCGCGCGGCCCGGCAGGAGCTGAAGGTGATCGCCGCCTACCACGACGCCTGCCATCTCGCACACGCGCAGCGGATCCGGCAGCAGCCCCGGGACTTGCTGCGCGGCATCCCCGCCCTGGACCTGGCCGAGGTCGGCGACATGACCTGCTGCGGGTCGGCGGGCGTCTACAACCTGCTGCAGCCACAGGCGGCGGCCGAACTCGGGGCCCGCAAGGCGGCGGCAATCCGGGCCACCGGGGCGCGGCTGGTCGTGTCCGCCAACCCGGGCTGCAGCCTCCAGATCGCCGCCGCGCTGGCCGCCGGCGGCGGCGAACCGGTGGCGGTGGCGCACATCGCCGAGGTGCTCGACGCCTCCCTCCGCGGCGCGCCCGCTTCGGAGCTGGGTGTCCGGCAGGCCTAGTAACCTTCCGCTGCCTGCTCACGCCAAAAGCGGCCAGGACGGGAACCCGTGATGCGGAAGATCGTGTTCATGATGTCGGTGTCTCTCGACGGCTACTTCGAGGGGCCGGACCACGACCTTGGCTGGCAGCTGATCAGCGAGGAACTGCATCAGCACTTGAACGACTGGCTCGCCACGACGGGCGCGTTTCTGGACGGGCGGGTCACCTACGATCTGATGGCGGGGTACTGGCCGACGGCCGACCAGGACCCCGCGGCCTCCGCGCCAGTGGCCGAGTTTGCCCGCATCTGGCGGGACAAGCCGAAGCTGGTGTTCTCCACGACCCTGGAGCAGGCCCGCTGGAACACCACGATCGTCCGGAAACTGGTCCCGGAGCGGATCGAGGACCTCAAGGCGCAGCCCGGCGGGGACCTGGTGATCGGCGGAGCCGGCCTGGCCAGGGCCTTCCTGGCCCACGACCTGATCGACGAGTTCCGCCTGTACGTCCAGCCGGTGCTCCTCGGCCGCGGCCGGCTGCTGTTCCAGCCGTCGGATGCCACGGTGCCGCTGCGGCTGGCCGAGACGCGGACCTTCGCCAACGGCGTCGTCCTGCTCCGCTACGAGCGCGCCCGCTAACGAACGCCCTAACCTCCCGCGAGCCAACCCGGCCACCTGCGGCGCGGTTCCCCTGAAGTGTGGACACTCTGATCGGGCTGATCTTGTTTGGTCCCGCTTCCTGCTAGAGCCTGTCCGGTGGATCATTTGGGGTCGCGCAGCCTGACCCGCTCGGTCCCCCGTGGAGCTCCATTAACGTGTGGTGCCTGCTGGCCACCACCGTTCCCGGGCTGGCCGGGTCTGGTTGGATGCCGGTGACCACACCTGCCACTTTGGGAGGGCCAGTCCTGAACGCTGCCCCCGCCGAAGCTGTGTCTGTCGCCGTCCTGGTGGTGGTTCTGGCGTGGGCGGTAGCGCGGCCGCGGGGATGGCCGGAAGCGGTCGCTGCGGTCCCCGGCGCGGTCGTGGTCGTCGCGGCTGGCGCGATTTCTGGGCACGCTGCGCTGACTGAGGCGCGGCGCCTGGGCCCGGTCATCGGTTTCCTAGCGGCCGTGCTGGTGCTCGCCCAGATGTGCGATGACGAGGAACTGTTCCGCTGGTGCGGGGCGTGGATGGCCCGGTTGTCCAGCGGGCGCCCGCGGCGGCTGCTGGCGCTGGTGTTCGCCGTGGCGGCGGTGACAACGGCGGTGCTCAGCCTGGACGCCACGGTGGTGCTGCTTACGCCGGTGGTGTTCGCCACCGCCGCGCGGGTGGGTGCCCGCCCGAGGCCGCATGTCTATGCGTGCACTCACCTGGCGAACTCGGCATCGCTGCTGCTGCCGGTCTCCAACCTGACCAACCTGCTCGCCTTCGCCGCCAGTGGGCTGGCGTTCCCCCGGTTCGCGGCGCTGATGGTGCTGCCGTGGGCAGCCGCGATCGGCACCGAGTATGTGGTCTTCGGCCGGTTCTTCGGTGCTGACCTGGACGCGGGCGCCCAAGCCCTGCCCGCCGCGCCGCCGCCGGGCGCGCCGGTCTTTGTGCTGGTAGTGGTCGCGGGCACGCTCGCCGGGTTCGCAGCCACCTCCGCGGCGGGGGTTGACCCTGCCTGGGCGGCGTTCGCGGGCGCGGCGGTGCTGTCGGGGCGTGCCCTGGCTCAGCGGCGCACCACGCCCGCCGGTCTCGGCCGGGCGGCGGCTGTGCCGTTCCTGGCGTTCGTGCTGGGCCTGGGCATCGTGGTGGCCGCCGTAGTCGGCAACGGGCTCGCCAGCGCGCTCGGCCCGCTGCTCCCGGGCGGCACGTCGCTTCCTGCCCTGCTGGCCGCGGCGGCGGTCGCCGCCGTGCTCGCGAACCTCATCAACAACCTGCCGGCCGTGCTGGTGCTGCTGCCGCTGGCCGCGCCGTCTGGCGCCGGCGCGGTGCTGGCGGTGCTGCTCGGGGTGAACATCGGGCCGAACCTTACCTATGCCGGGTCGCTGGCCACCCTGTTGTGGCGCCGGGTCTGGCACCAGCACGGGGCCGGCCCATCGCTGGGGGAATTCACCAGGCTCGGGCTGCTCACCGTGCCCGCCGGGCTCATCCTGGCAGTGCTTGGGCTGTGGGCCGCACTGCACGCGATCGGAGGCTGATCACCGTGACCGATTCCCCCGGCACCAAGGCCCGGCCCGCCGGGCCGCCCGTAATCGTCTGGGTCGCCGAAGGCACCTGGCAAGCCAGCATCGACGCCGCCCGCCAGCTGGCCCCCGCTGGCGCCGAGATTGTGCTGCTGCACGTCACCCCGCAGGAGGTCCCGGGCGCGGCCCACGGAGCTTACGCGGGGCTGCTCGGCCGGGGCCACCCCGAACGGGACCCAGGAAGCCGGGTGGAGGAACTCGCCACCGCCTCTGCCGCCGAACTGCTCAACGCCGCCGCACGCCGCCTGGCGCGGCCCTGCACCCGGACGCAGCGCCACGGGCGGGCCGAACGGGAGGTCACTGCCGCCGCCGAAGGCGCGGGCCTGCTCATCGTGGCCCGCGACGGCGATCGGACCCGCGGGGGGCCCAAGAGCCTCGGCCCGGCCAGCCGCTTTGTCATCGACCACGCCCCGTGCCCAGTCCTGCTGGTATGGCCAGGACCCCCGCCCGCCGGAGGCCTCCCGCCCGCTCCACCGCGTCCGCCACGGCACCAGCCCGGCCGCAGATGAACCCGCGAAACCCGCCTCGGCCCTGGTCGGTGGGGCCGGAGTTTTCGGATTTATCACCCCCACCGGGCCCCAGCAGCTAATACATGATCACACAGGCTTTGGATGGCCAGCCACGGCCTTGGGCGCCAGCCACGGGCGGGGTTAGCGCCGGGGGCCCGGGTCGGCGCCGGCCAGGCGCCCGGCGGCCAGCCAGGACGGGTCGAGTTCGCCTTCGGCGACGATGACGGCCGGGCCGGTCAGCCACGCGCTGCCCGCTTCCAGGGTGACCGTGAGGTCGCCGCCCGGCACCCGGACATTCCAGGTGCCGTCGCCCACCACACCCGGCGCCGTGGCACCCCTCGCCGTGGCACCCCTCGCCGTGGCAGCCAGCGCCGCGGCACCCCTCGCCGTGGCACCCCTCGCCGTGGCAGCCAGCGCCGCGGCACCCCTCGCCGTGGCACCGGGTGCCGTGGTACCCGCCGCCGCGGCGGCTGCGGCCGCTGCCACGGCGCCGGTGCCGCATGAGCGGGTCTCGCCGGAGCCGCGCTCGTGCACCCGCATGGCCACGCTCCGGGGGCCGGTCCGCTGGACCAGTTCCACGTTGGCGCCCCCGGGGAACAGCCCCGGATCCAGTTGCGGCACGCGGGACAGGTCCAGCCCGGCGAGGGGGGCGTCGACCAGGCAGGCCAGGTGCGGGTTCCCCACCGACACCCGCAGGCCCTGGTACGTTCGCCCGGCGACCACCGCGCTCCCGGGGCCGAGCACGGCCACGGCGCCCATGTCCACCGTGACGTCCCCGTCCGCGCCGATCCGGACCCGGCGCGGCCCGGACCGGGTGGCCACGGTGAACTCCGGGCCCGCAGCCAGGCCGTGCTGGACCAGGTAGCGCGCGAACACCCGGATCCCGTTGCCGCACATCTCCGCGAGGCTGCCGTCGGCGTTGCGGTAGTCCATGAACCACTCCGGCGCCACCCCGGCCCCGGCCACTCCGGCCCCGGCCACTCCGGCCCCGGCCACTCCGGGGCCGTCCACAGGGGCCACGGCGGCCCGCACCACCCGGAGCACGCCGTCGGCACCGATCCCGGCCCGGCGGTCACACAGCCGGACCGCGAGATCGGCAGTGAGCCCGCCGGAGCCCTCGGGGTCGGGCAGGATCACGAAGTCGTTCTCGGTGCCGTGCCCCTTCGCGAACCGCATGGCCCGATCGTAGCCAGCGCACGCGCCAGCAGGTCACCGGCGTCCGCGGCGCCGGCCGGCAGCCAGGTGACCCGGGGGTCACGGCGGAACCACGACTCCTGCCGCCGGACGAACCGCCGGGTCGCCAGGATGGTCTGCGCGAGCGCCTCCGCCTCGCCGTAGTCCCCGGTGAGGAACCGCAGCACCTGGGCGTAACCCAGCGCGCGGCTGGCCGTTTTCCCCTCGCGCAGCCCCGCCCGTTCCAGCCGCCGGACCTCCTCGACCAGGCCAGCGGCGAACATCCGCCCGGTCCGGTCCGCGATCCGGGCGTCGAGTTCGGCGCGGTCCACGGCCAGCCCGAGCTGGACCGCTGGATACACCGACTCATACCGGGGCAGCGTCGCGCTGAACGGCCGGCCGGACACCTCGATCACCTCAAGCGCGCGGACGATGCGGCGCCCGTTGGACGGCAGGATGGCGGCCGCCGCGGCCGGGTCAGCGATGCTGAGCCGGGCATGCAGCGCGGCCGGACCGGCCTCGGCCAGTTCCGCCTCCAACCGGGCCCGCAGCGCCGGGTCGGTGCCGGGGAACTCCAGCGGGTCCAGTGCCGCGCGCACGTAGAGCCCCGAGCCGCCGGTCAGCACCGGCACCAGGCCGCGCCGCTGGATATCGCCGATCACATCCCGGGCCAGGCGCTGGTATTCGGCGACACTCGCGGTCTGCCGGACGTCCCAGATGTCCAGCAGGTGGTGCGGCACCCCCCGGCGCTCCGCCACGGTGAGCTTGGCCGTGCCGATGTCCATGCCGGCGTACAGCTGCATCGAGTCTGCGTTCACCACCTCGCCGCCGACAGCGCGGGCGATCCGGAGGGCAAGCTCGGACTTCCCGGCCGCGGTCGGCCCGACGACGGCGATCACTGGTTCGGGCATGGCGTCAGTCCGTCCCGGATTCCTCCCAGGAGGCGACCAGGTAGGTGACCCCGTACGGCGCCAACATGCATAGCAGCCGGCCGTCCATCCGGCGTCCTCTGGCCGCTCCCGCCAGCACCTGCCATGCGGCTCGACCGGCGACCACGAGTTTCTCGTCCAGCGCGGGGTCCAGCCGGGCCAGCCAGCGGGCGTCCGCGGCGGCGAGCGCCTCCGCGACCTCCTCGTCGTAGTCCTGCGCCGCCGGGTCGGGCACACCGGGCGCCTCCCGGGCCGGGCGGGCGCACGAGTCGCCCATGGCGAGCAGCGCGACCCGGACAGCGCGGTCGGCGAGGATCCTGCCGAGCTTGAGACACTCGCCGGCGGCGGCATGCCGGGCCACCTCCTGGAACAGCACCGGCGGGCCGCCCGGCGGGACACCGCTGGAATCCAGGATCCCGGCGCGCTCCAGCAGCCAGCGGCCCACGGTCAGGGACAGCGGCAGGACCGGCTCACCCGCGCCGACCGTCACTCCCACCCCGAACGCGTGCAGGCCGCCGGAGGCGTCCGCGCCGTACTCGCGTTCCGCGCTGCCGCCGCCGACCACGACGATCAGGTCGGGCTGCTTGCCGGCGAGGCTCAGGACAGCGCGGTCAGCGGCGTCGGCCACCTTGCGCAACTCGTCCGGGGGGTCGCTGGCGGCCGAGCCGAGTGCGGCCGGGATCAGCAGGGGCGGGTGCGGGCAGACGGCCCCGGCGATCAGCATGGCGCCAGTTTGCCGCAGCTTTGGCAACGCCGGCAGGCCAAGGGCCGGGCGGCCGGGTCGGCAGTCCCGCTCCGGCCGAGCCGTCAGGAGGCGGGGCGGCCGACGGCGGGCATGCCCAGCAGCACCGGCGGCCCGCTGCCGCCCCCGGCGTCCGGGGCGGCCAGGCCGTCCTTGCGGGCCTGCCACGCGTCCCCGCCCCGGGTCCGCCGCACGGCCAGCGGCGGCGCGTCCGCGATCAGGTAGTGCGGCGCCGCATGGGTCACCACCGTGGTGACCACGTCGCCGGGGCGGGGGCCGGTGCCTGAGGGAGCGAAGTGAACCAGCCGGTTATCCCGCGCCCGCCCGCTGGCCCGGTGCGTGGCGCCGTCCTTGCGCCCCTCCCCCTCGGCGACGAGCACCTCCACCTCACGGCCGACGAGCGCCTCGTTCTCCGCACCCGCGATCTCCGCGACCAGTGCGGTGAGCCGCCCGTAC
>Ga0209166_10002057_pt1 | contig 15780 bp, 16 predicted proteins | sample Coa_R1_3_FD_187151 | JGI IMG/M metagenome (GOLD analysis project Ga0209166, IMG submission 187151) | Surface soil microbial communities from Centralia Pennsylvania, which are recovering from an underground coalmine fire - Coalmine... | ecosystem: Environmental > Terrestrial > Soil >... | reverse complement strand
GAACCAACAGGAAGCCACAGACGCGGCGGAAGAGCTCACCAAGCTCCAGGCCTTGCAGCAGGCTTACCAGAAAGAAGCGAAGACCTTCACTGCGGACGCGCTCTCCGCACGCCAAAACCGCCTGCGCCTGGCGAGCAAGCTGGAGTACTACGTGGTTCGCTCCCAGGCCGAAGATTCGCTCGAGCAAGGGCGCAAAGCGCTTGCCGCAGTGGAACACCTTTCCGCCAGTCCCGAGGTTGAAAACCAACTCCAGGGTTCGGAATCAACCACGAGATCGGATGCTGAATTGGAACAGATGCGGGACTGCATTCAAAATTCAAGCGATGTAAAAGCTTGTCGCCAAGCCATGCACGGGGAGTAAACTATGCGCACTACTCGATCAAAAATAAATGTTGGCTCTGCACTTGCCGGGAATCCATTCAAGATCAGCGCTGCCGCCGTGCTGCTGATATCGCTCGTTCCCATGGCGCGCGCGCAGAGCGTGAACTTTGAGCCCGCGGCGCTGGCCAAACAGCGGACGGAAATATGTCTGAAGGCCACCCACACACCAATCGCTGATTTGGAGAACGAGGTGAATCATCTTGCCGTGCTGTCAGAGACGTGCCGGGCCGAGTATGGCGCCAAAGCTTGCGGGGTGCCGGACAAACCACTCGAGTCCAATGACCTGAAAGATCGCTATGCCTATTACGTCAGGAAGCCGGTGGAAAAACATTTCACTGTGGGGCAGGCGAAAATCGACAAACACAATTGGGAAGCGACGAAAGCGGCTGCTTCCCGATGAAGTAGCAGGAGCGACTTCTTACCCCAACACAAAAAGGGAATGACTCCCGTGAGGACCATCTCAAAATATGTCTATCTGATCTTTTCAGGTGCAGGATTAATTTTACTGCCGTCCGCCGCGCTGCGTTGCGCGGCCCAGGAGGGAGCGCCGCCCACCTTAAGCCGCAGGCCCGGATACTCGGCAAAGCTTGCGGGCAAACCGAGGTCCGCGGATGCGGAAACCAGTTCCATCGAGATTCCGCCGCCACCGCCCAATCCTTCGCGCGCGATGGCGCCGATTCTTGGAACTCAGGAAAGACGGACCCGGCGGGTGGCAGCAAATCACGCACTCGCGCGACCCGACCGGGCGGAAAACTTTGCCGTGAATCGTATTTCTCCGGCCGTCAACCAGCCCTTGCGGCGAGGGAACAGCGAGCCGGCTGAAGTTTCTGAAACACCTGATCCCGAAGCCCAGCGGATCGTGGAGGATCTCAAGCGCCTGCACGATGACAGAGAGGCTCGCCAGGCTTTTTACGACGATCTTCGCCGCACCGTGCGGGAAGTTCGCGCTGATGTGAGGAGTTCTGATTCACCGGAGGATAACGCCGACTCATCAGCGCCGCAGAATGTGCGGCCGTTCCGACCGGAGGAAAAGTTGCTCCCGCAAACTCGCCTGCCGGATTCTTTCTCGCATCCATCAAAAGAGAATCGTGAATCGCGCCAGCCTGATTCCTACTCGCATCCATCGGTGGAGGATCACGAATCACCCCAACCTGATTCCACAGCTCCGGACAATCCACAAGCGTCGTTGACCACGGGCCGCGGCGGCATCAATGGCGAAACCTACCTGATGGTTGTGCGTTGGGCAAAAGCGAATGGAACTCCCGTGCCCCTGGCTCTTGGGGTTGCGTGGATGGAGTCGCACATGAATCCTTATCCGGCGCGCGGGGCGGCGGGCGAAGTGGGGATGTTTCAAATTATGCCGACGCGTTGCGCCCTGGAAGGCTGGCCCGCCCGCCGCCTGAGTGAGCCGCAGTTCAACGCCTGGATGGGCACGATGCTTCTGGCGCGCTACTACCAGGAAGAAGGAAGCATGGCGCGCGCCGCGGCGAAATATGTGGCGGGTCCTGGAGTTTTTAATAAGAAATATTCCAAGGACGTTTGGGCCTACATCAATTGGTACGCGAGTACCGTGGACAGCTATGCCAGCTACTTTTCCCGCTATCAAACCTGAGAACTGGGCGGATGCTATTATCCTTCGGCCAACGGGTGAATCAGATGCCGAGGGCGGTGTCGCGCCTCGCTTTACCCTGCTTGAAACGCGGTGGCCTGATCCGTGGGCGCTTGCTCTCTCCGTACTTTTCTTAAGCACCCTGATTTCTCTGTCAATTATTGTCGCGCAATATCAGAAATTTATCCGCGATACGCGCATAGATACCATCGCCGTGCTCCAAGCGCCGCCGCAACCGCGAGCCACGGCGGATATTTCTACGCCCAATAATTCCAACGAGATCGCGACGCCTCTTCCCCAGGCGGCCGAACCGGTCACGGCCGAACCACCCTCGCCGGAGCTGCCGGGGTTTGGGCCCCCGTCAGCTCCGGTCCAGCCTCTCCGCCCTGAGCCGCTAAGGCCCACGCCGCTGCAGGCTGACTCCACCACGCCCGATCCGTTTGCGGGCCAGCCGATTCCGCGCGAACTTATGGAGAACCCGCCACCCATTCCTGTTCAACCGCAACCTGCCATCGCCAAAACAGTCTCCTCTGCAGTGCCGGCACAAGTGGCAGCGCCCAGGGCGAGTTCCACAAATGTCCCGCCGAACTCAGCCAAGCCAGCGCGGGACGCTGCAAGTTCACTCCCAGTTGCAACTATGGCTGCTCCCCGGCGCGCACCGGAATCGCTGGGCGCGTTGCCGTTGGCAGACTTGATTGATAATGAGGCCGGCCTCGCCGCCGGTCTTGCCGCGTTGCCATCGGCGCAGCGCGTCAACTTGCCGCAAGTCTCGATTCGCGTGAACTCGGATTGGTTTCAGGCGCTGCCCCAAACCAAGGAGCGCCTCTACTTTTCCATCACCACCCCGGAGGCGGATGGCGAGGTTCTTGCCTACGTTCCTGACACTCAAAGTTTTAATCTGGAGCGGGCCGAACGGCCGCTGTGGCAAATCCGCGATGGCGGGCGGGTACCAACTCTTGCGGCATTGCGCGTTGCTGCCGGACGCTGGCTTGGTGTTTCTCCTGAACTTGTGGGGATTTACACCTGGCACCCCCCTGTCCTGGAAAAGGCGCTGAAGATGTTTGTGATGGAGCGAATGCAGGATTTGCACGTGCAGTTGGGTCCGCGCGATATGGTTACGGTGCGGCTCTCTTCAGGATCCGGGGGCGCTGTGATGAATCTGGAGCCGATTCGCGCCAGGGATTGATCCAGCGAACGAACTTTACTTTTTTGGCAACCGCTTCGCGATATCCGGACCGGGCCGACGCGAACTAGGATGATTCAATACCCGGGGTCAAATCTTAAAATCAAACATCACGTGTAGCGGAGCCAGCGCAGTATCTCCACCAGCGAAGGGCGCTTGCCGTACATCAAGACGCCAACGCGGTAAATTCGAGCGGAAAAATAGACCACGCCCAAAGTGGTAATCAGAAGCAGGAGAATGGATAGCGCGATTTGCCAGAGAGGTGGCGTTTGCACCGAAATCCTGAGCAGCATCAAGATGGGCGAAAAGAAAGGAATTTCCGAGAGCACGACGGACAGGGTTGAGCTCGGATCGCGTAATATGACGTTGAACATAATGAAACTCATTACGATGGGCAGCGTGGCGGGCAATTGCATTTGCTGGGCGTCCTGCTCATTGGAGGCTGCTGCGCCCACGGCGGCGTAAATCGAGGCGTAGAGGAAGTAACCCAGCAGGAAATAGACCAGCAGGGAAACCAGAACAAGAGGCGGGACGCGGATGATGGGGATTGACGCCCCGGGCCTGTAGGCCGCCGCCAGGGCCCCGCCGTAAGCGCCGAGGAGAGACGCGGTGCCAATCCAGATGAGGTATTGGGTGAAAGCGACGGCGGCCACACCCACGATTTTTCCCGCCAGCAATTGAAACGGCGTGACGGCGGAAATCAGAACTTCGACGATGCGCGTGGTTTTTTCCTCGAGCACGGAGCGCATGGTGACAATGCCATACATGATCAATGTCATGTAGAGGAGCATGGCCAAAACGATGGCCGTGATAAAAGTCTGGCCTTTTTCCTCGGTCTCGCCCTGCCGGGTGACTTTGACCATTTTGATTTCGACGTTGTGAATCACATCACGAAGATTTTCCACGCGGATGCCGCGATCGCTTAAGCGCCGGGTGATGACGGCGTCACTGACCGCGTGGCCGATGGTTCCCTCCAGTGTAAAATCGCCGGTGTTCCTGGTGTGGAACTCCGCCGCCTTGGCCTCAGTGATGTTTTTGGGCAGAACCAGAAAGCCGTCCAAACTTCCGGCGTTCACCTGGGCCAGTAATTCCTTGCGTGCAGCCTCTTCAGACGACGGCCGGTCAATCGTTTGGACCACCCGGAAAGCGGGGAGGCCATTGGGCAGCGTGTTGCTCAAACTCTTTGAGATGGCGCTGGCAAAGCCGCCGGTATTATCCAGGATGGCAATATTCATTGTCCGGTTATTCTGGCGCGTCGCCAGGAAAATTGAAAACGCAAAAAGGCCGGTGGAGAGAACCGGAATGAGGATGGTGGCGAAGATGAAACCTTTGGTATGCACCCGGGTCACATATTCTCGTTTAACAATAAGCCAGAATTTACGCACGGGCGCCTCCGACCTTTTCGATGAAGATGTCGTTCAGCGGGGGTTCCACCAGCTCAAATCGGTTGATGCGAACGCCCTGTTGGACGGCGGCCTTCAGGATTTCCTGCGGATCAGCTCCGGGCATAAGCCTGGCTTCAATGACCTCGCCGTAATGATTCACCTTCTCGATCAGCGCGGGCTGGTTCATGAAATTTCCGTCACCGGAACATTCAATGCGCAGCGTGTTTTTACCGTAGGACTTTTTAATTTCACGCAGGTCGCCATGGAGCACGTTTCGACCCTGATGGATGAGGCAGATGGAATCGCACATCATCTCCACCTGCTCCATGCGGTGCGTGGAGAGGATGATGGTGGCGCCCTGGGCGCGCAATTCCAGCATGATGTCTTTTACCAGGATGGCGTTGACGGGATCGAGGCCGGTGAAAGGTTCGTCCAGAATCAAGAGCGGGGGCTGGTGAATCACGGCGGCGATGAACTGAACTTTTTGCTGCATGCCCTTGGAGAGGTCAATCAATTTCTTTTTTGCCCAGGCCGTGAGTTCAAATCGCTCCAGCCATTGGCCGGTTCGCCGACCGGCCTCCGTCTCGGTTAATCCTTTCAGAGCGCCGAGGAACACCAGAATCTTGCCGATTTCCATGCGCTGATAGAGCCCGCGCTCTTCAGGAAGATACCCGATGAGGTCCTGAGTCCTGCCAGTCAGCGGCTCGTCTAGAATGCGGATGCTCCCCGTATCAGGAACGAGAATCCGCATCATCATCCGCAGCGTAGTGGTTTTTCCGGCGCCATTGGGCCCCAGTAATCCGAACACCGCCCCCTGCTTGATGGCAAAGCTCAGATCGTTGACCGCGGTCACCCCGTCGTAACTCTTGGTGACGTGATCGATGAGGACTGCATCCATGGGGTAGCCTTTGCCGTGCTCTATCCTATCACGTCACAGTCCGCCGGAGCACTTATGGCGCGGCGCGCGGCCACATTTGATTTGCTCGATCGTGTGTGCCCTGAAACGTATGGGCATTCGGCGCATCAAATTCACAGATGACGCAAGGCGGAAATGAAGCGAGGCGAGCAATCTTGCGGTGCGCGACGGCGGGCGAAAATTGACGATGCGAAATGAAGCTCCAATAGTTGCCGTCCGGGAAATGTGTTGTAGGAAGTTTTGGGCTTCAAGTAACATAGTTGGCCGCTTGCGTCGTTGGAAACTTCAGGGAAGGTGACGAATATGCGTGATGTGGTGATTATCGGTTCCGGATGCGCTGGGCTGACCGCGGCCATTTATTCTGGGCGCGCCAATTTGAAGCCCCTGGTGATACGCGGGCACGAGGCGGGCGGGCAGTTGAGCCTGACCACGCTGGTTGAGAATTATCCCGGATTTCCCAAGGGCGTGCAGGGGCCCGAGCTCATCGAGATGATGCAAAAACAGGCGGCAGAGTTTGGAGCGGAATTCCTGGAGGGCAATGTGACTCGCGTGGACCTCTCGCGCCGCCCGTTTACCCTGGAGATGGGGGCCAAACGGCTGGAGACGCGCACCCTCATCATCGCCAGCGGCGCCACGGCCAAAATGCTGGGCCTTGATTCGGAGCGAAAACTTTTGGGGCACGGAGTTTCCACCTGTGCCACGTGTGACGGATATTTCTTTCGTGGCAAGCCGGTGGTGGTGGTGGGCGGGGGCGATACGGCGGCGGAGGAAGCGATATTCCTCACGCGTTACGCTACGGAAGTTACTCTGGTGCATCGACGCGATCAATTACGAGCGTCCAAGATCATGCAGGACCGGATTCTGCGCAATGAGAAAATCAAACCCGTCTGGAATTCTGTGGTGGCGGATGTCCTGGATGTTGAGCAAGGCCATGTGACGAGTGTGATACTTAAAGACACCCGGACGGGCGAGGAAATTGTTTATCCCACCCATGGACTTTTTATCGGCATCGGGCACTCGCCCAACACGGAATTGTTCAAGGGGCAGCTTGAGATGAACGAAGTGGGATACCTTAAAACACATGATGGCCCCAAAACAAACGTTCCCGGTGTATTTGCCGCGGGCGATGTTCAGGACAGCGTCTATCGGCAGGCCGTAACCGCCGCGGGATCAGGATGCATGGCCGCCATCGACGCGGAAAGGTTTTTGGAAGCGGAAGGATGAAGGCAGTTATGAAGTATAAATTATGAAGTATGAAGTCAGGAAGTCAGAATGACATGCCGTCTTATCGAAAGTCATTACTTACGTTCAACGACAGAATTAATCTTTTCGGGTAAGGTTCATTATTCTTAATTCAGACTTCATACTTCATAATTCATAATTTTGAATTTATGCTTCGTTCCCTTCTGCTGTATATCTCCGAACGAGAAAACTTGAAACGCCTTCTTACCCAAAGCTCATGGGGACGGCGCATGGCGCTGCGATTTATCGCGGGCGAGAATCTGGAGGACGCCATGCGCGCGGTCCGTCAATTAAACGCTGAAGGGTTTGAAACGACGCTCGACCGCCTGGGCGAAAGTGTGCAAGCCGTCTCCGAAGCTGAAGGCGCGTGCCAGGCTTATTTGGAGATTCTTGACCGCCTCGCGGTGGAAGGGCTGCGTTCGCACATTTCAATAAAGCTCACCCAGCTTGGTCTGGCCATGGATGAAGATTTGGCGGGCCGGTTGCTCGATACCATCGCGCAGCGCGCCGCCCGGCATCACAATTTTGTGCGTATCGACATGGAAAGTTCAGCCTACACGGAAAGCACTTTGCGGGTGTTTTATCAGGCCAGCGCTTCGCGCGATGTGCTGGGCGTGGTGATCCAATCTTATCTTTATCGAAGTGCGAGAGATGTTGAAGGCTTGGTGAAGCAGGGGGCGCGCGTCCGGCTGGTGAAGGGCGCTTATCAGGAGCCGCCCGGAGTGGCGTTTCCGCGCAAGGCGGACGTGGATGGCAACTTTATAAAGCTGATGGAGGCGTTGCTCGTGAGCGGCGGGTACCATGCCATCGCCACCCACGACCCGCGAATGATTGCCGCCACTCAGGCTTACGCGCGATCTCAAGGCTTGACTCCAAACCAATTTGAGTTTCAGATGCTTTACGGCATCCGCCGCCAGTTGCAACGCGACCTGTTGCGCCAGGGCTACCGGGTTCGCATCTACGTCGCTTTTGGAAAAGAATGGTACGCTTACTTCACGCGCCGGCTGGCCGAGCGTCCTGCCAATCTGGTCTTCCTGCTGCGCAATCTATTCCGCGGGTAGACGCTTTCCCAACTCACACTCCTTTATTCGACTTTCCCTGTTGCTTTCGGATGATTTTAGTTACGCGATCTTTTCACAAACCGCCACTCCATCGCGCAGGGGAACGATAGTGGTGAACAATTTTGACGAATGGTAAATCAGACGATTGAATTTCCGGATGGCGCGAGTCTCTGCGTCGGCTTTCGCGGGAGGGCGAGCCACGCGGCCGGACCACAGAACGTTGTCCGTAATAAAAAGGCCACCAATGCGAAGTCGCGGGACAGCGCGGCGGAAAACTTCCGGATATTGGGTCTTCCATACATCATTGAAGATCAAATCAAACTGCCCGGGGGTTGAATTAAATAGTTCCAGGGCATCGCCCAGCAGAATCTTGACCCGGGCGAGAACTCCGGCGCGGCGCAAGTAAGCTTCAGCACGGCGAGCGTTGGCCGGGTCACTGTCCGTGTAAAATACGGTTCCCTTGGGGCCCACGGCGCGCGCCAGCCACACCGTGGAGTAGCCAATGGCTGAGCCCATCTCGAAAACGCGCCGCGCCTTGATGGTCCGCGCCAACTGGTAGAGTAGCCGACCGCAAGCCGCCTCAATGATGGGAACTTTGTGTTTCGCGGCATAGCGTTCCATTTCGCGCAGGACGCCATCTCGCGCCGGGAGCAAAGAAGTAAGATATTGTTCGACTTTTGGTTCAAGAATTCCAAGCATTGTGGTTCTCCTAATATTATTGTCAGATATATGCGCCTACATATCCTGTACGCTGCCCTTCGTGCAATGGGCCGCCTTCAGACAGGCTGTGAAAGGATATCATCCCCATGTCTCAATGGAATAGAGGGACATCAGCCGGCCGCTGAGGAGAAAAGTCGAGAGGTTGATTGTTCTGCGTCAGGTCGTCGAGTCTGCGTGTTACAATGGCGCGCGGCACGGATGTATTCGCGGGTCATTGGAAAAAGACGGTGGGGTAATCCACCAGAGTCCGGGCGCGCCGGATGTTAGAGCGGGCCCTGATTGGAGGAGACGTAATGAAGAAAATTGAGAACCAAACCCTGGTCAAGGAGACTCTGGTTCTGGAAGAACTGTTTTTCGTCAACTGCGTGGTGCGGGAGTGCTCGCTTTTTTATTCGGGCGGCGACTTTGACTGGATCAACACTCGGTTCGAAAATTGTCAATTGCTGTTTCGTGATGGAGCCAAGCGAACGATGTCACTGGTGCAGCAATTCGGAATGCTGAAGAAGGAAGGTGAGCAGCCGACCGTCGGGAGCACGTCCTCGACGCGCGTCCAATAGGAAAGCGATTCGTAATTTTCCTGCTGGAACTTTTTATCTGCAAATTGTAATTTATCTTCGCCTGCAAGGAGAATACGATGGTTTCACGTTGCTTGCTTCGCGTCACGCTGGGAATATTGCTCTGTCTGGCGGTAAGTTCCTCGGGTTTCGCGCAGGTTGTTACCGGCCCCTGCAGCAGTGCCAACAGTTCGTCTACGGGCTGCAACGGCCACACGACGGCGATTGTTCTGGTTACTGCCGGAGTGGCTGTGGTGGTTGCGGTTTTGTACCTGATGCATCATAAACCCCATAAGGACCAGCAAGTCAGCCAGGCCAACATTGTGGGTTGCGTTGACAAAACCGATGCGGGCATCCGATTGAAGGACGAAAAAAGTCATCAGACCTACGGCATTATCGCGGATACGGTGGAGCTGAAGCCGGGAGACAGGGTGGAACTGTCGGGAAATAAATTCAAAGACCGTGACGGCAATATGAACATGGATGTCCAGACTTTGGTTAATGATTACGGACCTTGTACGCCATAATCGCCGGTCAGCGACCCTCCTCAAGCCCCACGGATAATCCGCAAGGAAACGGGACTGTGTGTTTCTTGTTTCCATAGCGAATTATATTTGCAAAGTTGCCGCATGAAACAATCCGCGCCAAACATTCCGACTGGTAGATGAACGTTGTTCGGTTGCCAGTTTGCGAGGTTCCGGCTATTCTGAAGATTCAGATACGATTTCACAACCGACATACATAACCGGATCATCTTCGGGACCATTGCGGAAAGAAAATGCTGAACTTTCGTGTGAAGACAACTTTCGCGCTAGTCGTTGCTGTTCTCCTTGTCTGCATAAAGGCGACGGGAGGCGAGGGGCCATACTTCGTCACCTACGATCATCATATGGAGGAGCCGGGCAGCCTTGAAGTGGGCGCCAATCCGGTGCTCGGCAAGCCGAAAAATGGCAACCCTTTTCTTGCTTCGTGGACGGAAATTGAATATGGGGTCAAGGGCTGGTGGACGACAGAATTTTATCTCGAAGGCCAGACGACTCAGCGCGACAGCACGGTCTTCACCGGTTTCCGGTTGGAAAACCGTTTCCGTCCATTGCTTGAGGAACACTGGATCAACCCTGTGTTGTACGTGGAATTTGAGGACATCAACGCCGCCAGCAAGACCTTACAGGAAGTGGTGGGGTTCGACTCGCAGGCCGACCATGCTGCGCGCAATGCCGAAACTCGCGCCGAAAAGGAACGGGAGATTGAGACAAAATTGATTCTGGGGAGCGAAGTCAAGGGATGGAACATATCGGAGAATCTGATCTTTGAAAAAAATCTGACCAACGCTCCGTGGGAATTCGGTTATGCATTGGGCGTGAACCGGCCTTTGGCTCTCGCAGCCTCGCCTCGCCCTTGTAATTTATGCCGTGAAAATTTCCGAGCCGGCGTCGAATTATACGGCGGCTTGGGCGACTGGCAACGCGTCACAACGGCGGGGACTTCCCAGTACGTCGCGCCGGTTGTTTCTTGGGAGCTTGCGAACGGCACGTCGTTTCGAATTTCGCCCACTTTTGGAATGACGCAAAACAGCCATCGGTTCCTGATTCGTTTTGGAGTTTCTCAAGAGTTTGGGGGATTTGGGCGGCGTGTGCGTCAGATGTTTCGCTAGGTTCCGCCTGAACGCAGAGTATTTTCAAATAGTGTCGATATGAAAAAAGCTCGATGGATTTTGTTGTTGATCCTACTTTTGGATTGCGGAATTACGCTGGGCAGAAAGAAGCCTCCCAAGCCCGAGGAATTGGGAGCAGAGTTGGGCAGGGCTCCGGCCAAAGTTGACTCCTGGAAAAATCCCTATGACGGACAGGCTGATGCATTATTGGCCGGGGAGAAACTATATAAGCGCCACTGCGCCGAATGTCATGGCCCCGACGGACGCGGCCGGCAACGCGCTCCCGACTTGCACTCTCCCATAATTCAAACGAGCTCACCCGGCAGGCTCTTTTGGTTTCTGAAAAATGGGAACCTTAAAGAGGGAATGCCATCGTGGTCGAACTTATCCGAACAGCGGCGATGGCAGCTTGTCACGTATCTGCAATCGTTTCAGCCAACACCCAGTCACCCGTCAAAAGACGGCGAATAGCTCGGCAAGTGACTCATGCCACCAACTTTTTGTGTGGACTGCGTCCTGCGGTCATTACACGGCGCAGTCACCCGCCCATCAAGTTTGAAAATAATGCCGTCGTATGCGACGTGCAGAGCGGCGGATCGAGCTATATCATCGAGATTTCCTTCGCCGGTCTGAAAGGGACGCTCACCCTTTGGGAATTGTGTCGGAAGTCGAAAGATTGGCTGGCTTGAAGGTTTTACGCTTTTTTGACATGCCGATAACATTAATCTACCGAGCGCATATCAAAGTAGTCCTGCAGGCAATGCATCCGGAAATCGCTTCCGGGAGAGGTGCCCAATTCGAGCAATAGGCTGGTTATGAGCACGAGTTCGAGACTAAGTCAGATTCTAAAGAGGAGAACACATTGCGTTCGCGTTATTCGCTTGAGTTAGCGTCGATCCCTGGCGCGCATGCCGATAGAATGCACTGGACTTGTCAAAATGAAGAGATCAAATTGTAGCAGGCCGAGAGTAGAACGTGTCCGGTTTGGCTCCCTTACCTTACTGATAGTATTTGTCGCGCTGCTCAAACCCGGCATGCTGCCAGCGGAACAGGTACCCGTGCGCAACACAGAAGGATTAACCCACGGTTTTCTCGCGTTGCGTACGCTTGGGGGCTCGACCATCGCCTACGGAGACATGTTCGAGGTCGACCACGGCGGGCGGGTGACCCTCCAACTGGTATTCCACTTCAGGGACGGTTCGGTCCACGACGAGACTGCCGTCTTCTCTCAACACGGTAGCTTCCGGCTCTTGAGCGATCACCTCGTGCAGAAAGGCCGGTCCTTCCCTCATCCCATGGAGGTTTCGATCAACTGTTCAACCGGACAGGTCACGGTCCATTATAGCGACGACGGTAAGGAAAAGGTTGAGACTGACCACCTCGAATTGCCTCCGGACTTGGCCAACGGCATCGTGCTGACATTGTTAAAGAACGTCCGATCCAATGCGGTGGGGACTAAGGTGTCCTTTGTGGCAGCCACGCCAAAGCCCCGGCTTGTGAAGCTCGCAATATCTTCTGCAGGCGAGGAGCCGTTCTCGTTTGCCGGCTCCAGGCGCAAGGCCACGCATTACGTGGTGAAGGTGGAGATTGGAGGCATCAGCGGGGCGCTGGCACCGCTGCTGGGAAAGCAGCCCCCAGACACCCACGTCTGGGTTCTCGGCGGTGAGGCTCCGGCCTTCGTCAAATTTGAGGGACCGCTTTACCAGGGCGGTCCCATCTGGCGGATCGAACTGGTGAGTCCGGTATGGCCGCGAGGGCCGGGGACAAATTTGAAGGGTCGTAAACAAGGAGCAAAAAAGCAGTGAGGGTCATCGATTCGAAATTTTTTCGCGGAATGCCGCCCCGGTCCTCCCCGCATTAATCATGGGGAGGCCGCAACCTTCCGGGTTTTGCGCGGACTGCATGTTTTAATGCATCCTCCGGGTGACGCCCAGGCGTCAAAACAAATGAGGCGAATTATTCCCAGCCCTTTCCCAATTATTGGAAGTCCCCCGGGAGCGCTTTTGCACAGCAATCGTTGGTGGTGTCATCTGGAATCAAGGTCCCTTCGAAACCTGTCATCTGACGGGTCATTCCCGCGACGGCGGGGGCCCCAGGTTCTGCAATGGCGGGAATCGAGTTCTTTGGCGGCCTCCTGCCAATGGCTTACTCGATGGATTTCCGCTTGCGCGGGAATGACGGTACCGGGGAGCATCAGCGTCCCGCGCACTTTGGTTTGTTTAATCGGAGCTATCATGCTGGCGGTTGCGTTTGCGGGAGTTTCTTCAGCGCAGGCTCCTGGACTTTACTGCATCGACGCGAAGGCCAGCCATATTGAGATACGCGTGTTCCGCAGTGGCTTTCTCAGCGCCTTCGGAGACAACCACGTGATCGCGCTGAATCATTTTTCGGGCACGGCGAAATCGATTGGGAAGACCTGGGAAGTTGACGTGGTGGGTGAAACCGCATCGTTAGAAGTGAAAGATCCAAAGTCCGCCGCGTCCACGCGCGCCGAAGTGCAGAGCACGATGGTGGGTCCAACCCAGCTTGATGTGACGCGCTACCCGAAGATCGAAGTGCGAGCGTCCTCCCTGGTTCCTGGCCCGACCAGCCAAAGCTGGCGCATGATCGCGGACGTAACTCTGCACGGCGTCACTCGCCGGGTCGAATTTCCACTCGCGTGGAGCCAGGATGGAAATGTGTTGCGCGTACAGGGCAAAAAGAAACTCCTGCTCCGCGATTTCAAGATTGAACCGATTAGCAAAGGTTTCGGAGCGGTCCAAGTCCGCAATGATTTTGATTTGATTTACGATATCGTCCTGCGGCGAAGCTCATGAAGCTGCGGGAGCGGTCCGCAATATTCGGCGCACGCAAACATTTGCAACTGGAAAGGGAGGCTGCCGTGGATCGTCGAGCAGTAGTGACTGGCATAGGGGCGGTAAGCCCCAATGGCATTGGCCGGGAAGCGTTTTGGGCGGCAACCTGGCAGGGAAAGAGTGGTATTCGCCGCATCAAATCCTTTGATCCCGCAGCCCTTCCGGTGCATATCGCGGGCGAAGTATTGGATTTTAATCCTCTGCGTTATATCAGTGAAAAAGACGCCGGCCATGTTAGTCGTGTAGTACCGTTGGCGGTTGCTGCAGCCGAGGAAGCAGTTAAGGATGCCGGGCTGAATCCCCAGAGCATGTCCAAAGACGAGCAGCGCCGGGTGGCGGTGTTGCTGGGGTCGGGTGGCGGCGGCCTGGAATTTATCGAGCGTCAAATGTCACTTTATTATTCCGGACAATTCAGGAACTGCAGCATCTATGTTATTCCTTCCGCCACCATCGGCACGCTGGCCAGTGAAATTTCCATTCACTTTGGATTTCGGGGTTTCAGTCACGTCATCTCCACCGGCTGCACGTCATCGACCGACGCGCTCGGCTACGCGGCGCAGAATATCCGGTGCGGCATGGCGGACACCGTCGTGGTGGGTGGCGCGGACGCGCCGCTTTCTCCCCTGATCATGAAAGGTTTTACCATGATGCGAATTATGACCTGTGCGTGGAATAACGAACCCGAGCGGGGCTCACGTCCGTTTTCCGCTGACCGCGACGGTTTTGTGCTGGGGGAAGGGGCGTGGATGTTTGTGCTGGAGGAATACGAACACGCTCGCGCCCGCGGCGCGCGAATTTATGGTGAGGTCGCCGGCTACGCTTCCACATGCGAAGCGTTCCACCGCGTGCGTTTGGATGATAACGCCGAGGAGCCCGCGCGTGCCATGACCATGGCGATGGATCAGGCGGGAATCGGCCCGGCGCAAGTGGATTACGTGAATTTGCATGGCACATCCACCGTCCTTAATGACCGTATTGAAACGCGCGCCCTCAAGCTTACCCTCGGCGACCGCGCTTACAAGGTGCCGTCCTCAGCGCTGAAGTCAATTATCGGACATCCCCAGGGCGCTTGTGGAGCGGCGGGAGTGGCGGCCACGCTGCTGGCCATGCGCGATCACCGCTTGCCGCCTACATTAAACGTGGACGTTCCCGATCCGGAGTGCGATCTTGACTACATTCCCCACCAGAGCCGCGAGGGCGAGATCGAGCACGCCATCTGTAATTGCATCGCGTTTGGCTCCAAGAATTCCGCACTGGTCCTTTCTCACGTGGCTGCGAATTAAAACCACATGCGCCGAACCACCACGCACGAATTGCTGGACGACGACCTGGGGACTCCGGAGGAAATCAGCACCAGCCTCGACGATCTTTGGCGCATCAACCGCCGGTTGGGCGGAGTGTCAAGCAACTTGCGTATGCTGGAGCATGTTTTTTCCCGCACCGGCGAGCATCCATTGCGCATTCTTGATGTAGGTTCGGGTGATTCGCGTTTGGCCGACCGCCTGAGGACAGAGTTGGCTCAACGAAATATTCGCGCGGAGTTCTTTGTGCTGGACCGCCGCCAGTCCCACCTGGCCAGCGGGCGCCCATTGGCGGCCGGTTTGCGACCTGTAGTGGGCGACGTTTTTGCGCTGCCTTTTCCTGAGCGAAGTTTTGACGTGGTGATGTGTAATTTATTTTTCCATCATTTTTCCGGTGAGGAAGCACAGAGACTTCTATGCAGCCTGGCCAAGGTGGCAAGCCAGGCCGTATTAGTGAATGATCTCGAACGGCATGTGTTACCCTATCTATTCATTAGATTTCTTGGGTTTCCTTTTGCGCATAGCCGCATCACGCGGAACGACGCCCCGGCAAGCGTGCGCCAGGCTTATACGCGCGACGAACTTGAAGCATTGGTTTCGAGCGCGGGTTTCAAAAACTTTGAGGTTAAACGAGTGCCGCCTTTTCGTCTTGGTCTTACGATTTGGAAGTGACGCTGAAGTTGTAGCGGCGGTCGGAGCTTGTCCTGACGGCAGGAGGGGACCGCCGATATTTAATTTTGCAGAACTACCGGCGCTCGCAGAGCGCCGCTACAACCGCGGCACGAGAGACATGGAAGGAAATCTTGATTGATCTGGCCATTATCGGCGGCGGCCCCTCGGGGACGGCGGCGGCGCTGGAAGCGAGGCGCCATGGGATGCGCGTGGCCATCTGGGAGCGCGATCGTTTTCCCCGCGATAA
>Ga0209166_10002056_pt1 | contig 15781 bp, 13 predicted proteins | sample Coa_R1_3_FD_187151 | JGI IMG/M metagenome (GOLD analysis project Ga0209166, IMG submission 187151) | Surface soil microbial communities from Centralia Pennsylvania, which are recovering from an underground coalmine fire - Coalmine... | ecosystem: Environmental > Terrestrial > Soil >... | reverse complement strand
CAGCCAGGCGCTGTAGGCTTCGCGATCGAAATGGCCGTTCCTCGAGCTGTCGGCCAATGCGGAATCGGCGGGAGCATTGCCGTTCGGATGAAGCGCCTGCAGCGGATTGACCAGCACGCAGGCGATGTCGCGCCGCGTCCGCAACACATGCAGCGTCTTCTCCGACATCTCGGCCCACTCTCCTCGCGAGGGCGTCATCGCCGGGGCCCATGAGGCGCGGCGGCTGGGCGCCGATCTGCTGGTCGCCGTCGGCGGCGGTTCGGTGATCGACGCCACCAAGGTAATGCAGCTGGCCCTGTGGGCCGGGATCGACACCCCGGGCGCCCTAAGCCCGTACCGCGCCGGCTCGGGGCCGGACCGGGCGGACGTCGCCGCCTTGACCGTCGGCGCGCGCATGGTGGCGGTCCCCACCACGCTATCGGCGGCGGAATTCACGCCCTTCGCCGGCGTCACCGACGTCGCGCGGCATAGCAAGGAAGGCTACGCCCACTCCCTGCTGGCGCCGCGGGCCGTGATCCTCGACCCGGCCATGACCCTCGCCACGCCGCCCTGGCTGTGGGTCTCCACCGGCATGAAGGCCGTGGACCACGCGGTGGAACAGCTTTGCACCCCCACCCGCTCGCCCTACGCCGACGCGCTGGCTGAAGCGGGCCTCCAGCGGCTGGCGCGGGCCCTCCCCGCCAGCCGCGAGCGGCCCGACGACCTCGACCTTCGCCTCGACTGCCAGATCGGCATGTGGCTGCCGGGACCAGTTCGGGCCGCGGCCCTGGGCGCCAGCCACGCCATCGGCCACACCCTGGGTGGGACCTACGGCGTGCCCCACGGCGTCACCTCCGCCGTCGCCCTGCCGGCCGTGCTGCGGTGGAACGCGGGCGTGACGGCCGACCGCCAGCAGCGCGTCGCCGCCCTCATGGGCCGCCCCGACCTCTCCGCCTCCGACGCGGTGAAGGCCATGGCCCGGGCCCTCGGCCTGCCCACCGACCTGGCGGCGGTCGGCATCCGACCCGACCAGTTCCACGCCATCGCCGAACACACGATGCACGACCGCGGCGTCGGCGCGAACCCCCGCCCGATCACGGGCGCGGACGACATCGTCGAGATCCTGGAACTGGCGCGGGGCTGACGGCGCACAGGCCTGAACCTGCATGAACATGATGATCGAGGAGCGATAGCAATGACCGATTACGTCCTGGTCCACGGCGCGTGGCATGGCAGCTGGTGCTGGGCGCGCGTGCGTCACCTGCTGGCTGCGGGAGGCCACGGGGTGTTCGCACCGACTCTGACGGGTCTTGGAGAGCGGTCCCATCTCTTGAACCGCGACGTCGGCCTCGACACCCATGTCGCCGATGTGGCCAACCTCATCCTTTGGGAGGACCTGCGCGACATCGTCCTGGTCGGACACTCCTACGGCGGTATGGTCATACGCCATGTCGCCGACCGGATGCCGGACAGGATTCGCTCGCTCATCTATCTCGACGCCTTCGTTCCAGAGAACGGCAAAACCCTTTTCGATTATCTACCCGATAACGGCGAGGGCGATCGGAAACTGGCGGTGGCCCATGGCGATGGTTGGAGAGTTCCACCGAGGCCGGCGTCGTTCTTTGCGGTCAATGCGGCAGACGCCTCCTGGGTGGACAGGCAGTGCACGATGCACCCGTTGTCCAGTCTTGAAGCGCCGGCGGAGATCAGCGGCGCCTGCGACGACATCGCAAACATCGGATACATTCGGGCGAGTGGCTATGACGGTCCTTTCGGCCAGTTTTATGCCGAGGCGGGAGAGCGCCACTGGTGGCGGGAGGAGCTTGGGTGCGGGCATGACGTGATGCTCGACATGCCCAACGAGCTCACGGCCCTGCTGCTGCAGCGGACCTAAAGCATCTCCATTCTACCGGTCAAGCAACCTGGGTAACACTTTCCAGAGGACGGCAACATGAGTGCAGAGCCTAAGGTCATTGTGATTACGGGCGCCTCGCAAGGCATTGGCGCCGGCCTGGTCGAGGCGTTCTCAAGCAGAGGCTATCATGTCGTCGCCAATTCAAGGAAGATAGAGCCGAGCGTCCTGCCGGGCGTACTGACTGTCGCCGGTGATGTCGCCGACCCCGAAACGGCCGGCCGTATCGTCGGCGCAGCAATCGACCGATTTGGCCGCGTCGATACGCTGGTGAACAACGCTGGCGCCTTCATCTCGAAGCCGTTCGGCGAATATTCCATGGCCGAATTCCAGACGATGGTCGGGGTGAACCTGGCCGGTTTCTTCCACGTGTCCAAAAGCGTGGCGGCCGTGATGCTGCGACAGCAAAGCGGCCACATCGTTAATATTACCACAAGTCTGGTCAATCAACCCATGGTGGCCGTGCCTGCCGCGCTGGCTGCTCTGACCAAGGGTGGGCTGGACGCGGTCACTCGGTCGCTGGCGCTGGAATATTCGGGCAGGGGCATCCGTGTGAACGCAGTATCACCGGGCGTCATCAAGACTCCGATGCACCCCGCCGAAAGCCACGACTTCCTTTCGACCCTGCACCCCGTGGGCCGTATGGGCGCCGTCAAGGACGTTGTCGAAGCCGTGCTCTACCTCGAGACGGCGGATTTCATCACTGGTGAGACATTGAATGTCGATGGTGGCGCGCACGCCGGGCATTGGTGACCATCGTTGACCCACATAATGGAGAGTCTCCATGGCCATCGACTTTACGCTGACGCCACCGCAGCGTGAGCTCCAGCTTGAATCCCGCCGGTTTGCGGCGGAAGTGCTTGCAGGGGCGAGGGCGGCCGAGTTGCTGCCGACGGCGGAGGAGCGATTCCTGGCGACCAGGCCCGTGTACGAAGCCATGGTGGTCGCGGGCTTTTTGAGGAAATGCATTCCGCATTCTGCGGGCGGCGAGAACGCCGGCCTGATCGATATGGCCATCATGGCCGAGGAATTTTACAGCGTGAATGCGAGCGTCTCCTTGACGATGTTCGGAACGGTGCTTGGTCTTTTGCCGATCTTGCTGGGCGGCACGCCGGAGCAGTGTGGCCGGCTGCTCGCTCCGTTCTTGGGCAAGAGTGGAACGCCGTTGGCCGGCTTCTGCTCCAGCGAACCAGGAGGCAGCGCCAACGCCGCTTCTCCGTCGCCCGGCGAAGGCGTGCGGACTTCCGCCAAGCTTCACGGCGACCGCTGGGTCATCAATGGCCGGAAGAAATGGGTCTCCTCGGCGACCGGGTGGGATCGGAAGGGTGCGGATATCCTGTGCGTGGTGTGCCGGACCGCGCCTGACGCCCCCTCCGACAAAGCGATTTCCGTCATCGCGGTCGAGCGCCCTGCATCCGGTATCGTTTTCGAACGCGCAATCGAGTCCGTGGGTCACCGGGCGCATCTCCTGCCGCAATTCGGTTTCGAGAACGTTTCTGCGCCGCGGCACAATCTTCTCGGGGAGGAAGGCGGCGGCCTCGCCCTGACGGCCGCCAGCTTTACCGGCACCGCGGCGCTGGTCGGTATTTTCGGCGTGGCGTTGATGCGGGCGGCGTTCGACTTCGCTCTGCACTTCGCCCGGACCGAACGGCGCGGCGGCGTCCATCCGATCATCGAGCATCAGGCGGTCGGATACGCTTTGGCCGACGCGAAGACGACCATCGAAGCGGCGCGATACCTGAGCTGGCGCGCCTGCCACGCCGTCGACACACAGTCTCCCGCCGCCGACGAGCTTGCGATACAGGCCAAGATCTACGGCTCGGAGACGGCGGTTCGTGTGATTACCGATCTGATGTTCGTCGTCGGCGTCGACAGCTATGACCATGAAGCCCCGCTCGGACGTCTCTTGCAGGACGCGCTCGCGCTTCCGATCTTCGATGGAGGCAATATTGGTGTCCGACGGCGTCAGCTTCATACCCTGTTGAAGCGACCGGACTACGAGCCACTGCTCGCGAGCGGTGCGGCCTGAAGCGTCGCAGGTGGTCAGGCGGGGCCTACGCGCCCCGGCGCAGCGCCGGTCGGGAACGTTCGATCCATTACGATCGTAGCGCGTTCCGCCCGGATCGAAACAGTCCCGTAGCGGGGCTTGGCCATCCTCCCGGCCATCGCAACCAGGAGGTCTCTCATGGCCAAGGCATCGGGAAAATCGACTGAATTCCAGTCGGCGCGCCACGCGCGGCGTAGCGAAAACAAGATCCGGCGCCTGCATCACCATGCCGCCAGGACAGACGACATGGAGGCGACCCGGCAGTTCTACGAGGGCGTGCTCGGAATGCCGATGGTCGCGGCGCTCAGGCAGGACAGCGGCCCCGCCGGCTCGGCGCCCTTCCTGCACTGCTTCTTTGAGATGGCCGACGGCTCGTCCCTCGCCTTCTTCCAGTTCGCCCCCGGCTCATACGGGCCGGCGACAACCCTGCCGAAAGACGGGTTCGACCATCATGTCGCCGTGTCGGTCGGCGAGTTCGCCGACATCTCGCGCATGAAGGCGCAGCTCGACGAACTGGGCTACCCCAACTGCGGCATCGATCACGGCTTCTGCTACTCGCTGTACGTGCGAGATCCCAACGACATGCTGGTCGAACTCGTCAACGACGCGCCGAACGAACTGGAAATCAACGAAGCCGCGGCCCGCTCGGCGGAGGTGGAGTTCTCCAAGTGGCGCCAGGCGGACTATTCGACCAGCGATCTCGGTCTATCCTCCGATAACTTCCCCCTCCCCACATCGGCGGGCGAGGATATCTATCGCGTGCTTCGGGGCGGCAGAGTCGCCAAGGTGCGCTAGCGACGACCTCAACCGCCTGCGCCCGGTGTCCACGTTGAGACGCCGGGCGCTCGTGGTACGGTTCTCGGCCACACCAGAGGACCCCGCCATGACCCCCGACGAACGCACCCTCCTCCAGCAATTCCTGCAGGACCTCGTGCAGACGCGCGGCGTCGCCAAGGATCCCGAGGCCGCCGCGATGATCGACCAGGCGCTCCGCGCCTCCCCGGACGCCGGCTATGTGCTGGTGCAGCACGCGATCATGTCGGACCAGGCGCTGCACGCGGCGCAGGACCAGATAGCCACCCTCCAGCAACAGGCCGGGGCCGGCGTCCCGGCGGCGCAGCCCGCCTCGTTCCTCCCCGGCGCCCCGGCGGCGTGGTCGCCGCCTCCGGCCGCGCAATATGTCGGTTCGGGACCGTTCTCCAACGGCGGCGGGCTGGGCTCGTTCCTGCGCACGGCCGGGACCATGGCGGCCGGCGTGGCTGGCGGCGACCTTCTGTTCGAAGGCATCTCCAACCTGTTCGGCGGCGGCAACCGCTGGTAGATTAGTTTGCAAAAAGATGGAGTTTCGGGGTTTACGCGGAACGGATCTGGGACCAGGATGGGGCCATGGTCGGATCGATCGACACTCTCTCGGCGGCGAAGGCGCTCAAGGGCGCCGGCTTCGATGACGCCGGGGCGGAGGCCATTGTAGGGATCGTGCGGCAAGCCGCTGAACTCCCCCCGATCGATCACCTTGCTACGAAGGACGACCTGGAAAAGGCGGTGATGAGCCTCAAGCTCTTCGTCGCCTCCACGGTGCTCGGCGGGGCGGCCGTGATCGTGCTGGCCCAGATCGTCTCGAAAGCCCTCGGTATCGCCGGCTGACACGCGCCGGGCCGGCAGCCCACAGGCGGTCTTGCCGTACCTACGTCCCCATTTTGGGCTCTGCCACCCCGATCCGCGATTCACCGCAACCTCAGCGGTAGACGCCCGGATTTCTGTCTGACCCCACTCACGTCCGCGACTTCGTGGCGATGTCGGCGGCGGATTCCGCCGATCATGGCCCCGCGCGCCACTTTTTGCAGCTCCGACGGGCCAGGGACGTTTTTTTATGGTGCGCATATGGGGGTGGGCTCCGGACGGCATCGAACCTTTATCCTGGCCAGCGGTAGGATATTGTCACCAAAACAGGCAGTTTATGCCCAATATGAGCATCTAAAACGATCATTCCGAGGGAAGCGACGCGTGGGCGTCGGGCGGCCGATTGCCGCCTGTCGCCCATTGAGGCGTGCTCCGCCCGCCACCGGCGGGTGAGAGCCGGGGGTCGGGCATTCAGATCAATCGCGCCCCGGGCGCTCCAATGGATGAAGAGGGGATGAGTTGATGTCCGATCACACTCGGGACTTTCGACTGCCTGCCGACAAGGTTTCGAGGCCCGGGCCGTGGCGCCCGGGCGCCAGGGCCGTGCTGATGGCCGGCGCCATGGCCGCGACGCTGTTCGCCGGCGCCGCCGCGTTCGCCCAGCCGGCCGACGCTCCCGACGCTCCGGGACCCGTCGCTTCGGCCCCAATCGCTACCGCCCCAACCGGCCCGGCCCCGATCGTTCTGGCGCAAGCCACCCCGCCTGCCGCGCCGTCGGGGGCCGCGCCGAGCGCAGCCCCGGCGGCAAGCGGGCCGGGATCCACCGGCACGTCCATCATCTATGGCCGCCCCCAGTCGGAATACACGGCAGCGTCGGTCGACAAGGCCATCGGAACCAACATCTTCGCCCGCTTCTTCAACTATTACTTCGCGGAGGAAGGCCAGGCGTCGGCGCCCCCCGATCCGAACGCCCCGCCTGCCATTCGAGCCAATTGGCCGGCGGTTCCACAAAGTGTGCCGCCCATGCCGTTCACCGATTGGCCGTACGGGGGGACGACCCTGCTCGGCGACAACAGGACGGCGTCGGTCGACAGCCCGTTGATGGTGGCGATCGCGCACACCGACGTCGGCAAGTGGCTGTCGAAGGCGGGCATACAGGCCTACGGCTGGGTCGATGTCGGTGGGAATTACAGCAGCAGCGCCGGCAAGGGCTGCGGTAGCTCCCAGGGCGCCCAGGGCGGCTGTAATTTCAACGTCAACGCCCCGTCCGCCTACGCCTACAACGCCAATACCGTGCAGTTGAATCAGGCGGTGATCTACGTCGAGCGAACACCTGACACCGTGCAGACCGATCATGTCGACTGGGGTTTTCGGTTTTCAGCCATTTATGGCACGGACTACCACTACACGACGTCATATGGTCTTGCCAGTTATCAACTGCTCCAGCACAATTATTTGTACGGCTATGATTTCCCGATGGTGTATGCCGAAATCTATATCCCGAAAGTCCTGGATGGACTGATGATTCGCGTGGGGCGGTATATTTCGGTGCCTGACGTCGAGGCGCAACTCGCGCCGAACAACTACATGTACACGCACTCGATGACCTATACGTTCGACAACTATACCAACGAAGGGATCATAGGTTCGTTGGCGGTCACCCCCCACATTATAGTGCAGGCTGGTGTCACGATCGGCACCGAAGCCGGCGCCTGGCATATGGGCAAGCAGGCGCCCAATCCCGTCGTTCTCGCGGGCTTTCCCGACCCGTTGTTCCCCGGCAAGACCTACAAGGTCGATCCCGGCGCCAGGCCGTCGGCGACAGCGTGTATTCGCTTCAACGATTACTTCAACAGCAACCTTAATTTCTGCGCCAACGGCATCAACACAGGCACATGGGGTTACAACAATCTCCAGTGGTACGGCTTCACCTTTTACCATAAGTTCAACAGCCACTTCCACACCTCGTCTGAACTCTACGAAGAGTATCAAACCAACGTTCCCAACTTGAACAACTCGGCCGTTCAGGCTTTGAACGCCCTTGGGCCCATCCTGTTCCCAAACGCCCAGAACGCCGGCGTCGATGTCGGAACGCCATTCGGCGCTCCCAACATCTTGTACAACAATCCCGCCGAGGCGCAGTGCAAGAACCCTAATGCCCTGACCTGCACCGCCAAGGCCTATGGGTTCGTGACCTATTTCAACTATCAGCCGACGCCGCTGGACAACGTCTCGCTTCGCGTCGAGTGGTATGACGACACCGTCGGCCAGCGCACCGGCTTCGCGGCCGTGTACTACGATGTCGGCATCGGCGTGCAGCACTGGCTCAGTCCGCAGGTCGAATTCCGGCCCGAATTCACCGAATACTGGGCGTCGAAGCCGTCGTTCGGCAACGGCCAGAAAAAGACTGAAGCGTTGCTGTCGGGCGACGTCATCATTCACTTCTGATCCTGCCAGGCGACCCTCTCTCCGCTTGGCCGCGGCGATAGGGTCGCCTTCCGCCAAGGTCCGTCGCAGCCCGCCGGCCAACCGCATGGAATGGACCTTTGACTGAAGCTCACACCGAACGGGCCGGGCCGCCCAGGCGAGGACTGCCGCGCAACCGGCAGTTCGCGATCCTGGCGGTCGCCGCCGTGGTGGTGCTGGGGCTGTTCTTCCTCGTTCCCCTGGCAGGCAAACTGTTCGCGCCCAAGCCGCCGCCGCCGGTCGCGGCCCCGCCCCCCGGAACCTTCCGGGCGACGAACGCCGAGTGGGCGGGCCTCGGGTTCGCCACCGTCCAGACCGTGGCGTTCAGCCCCGCCGACCAGACCGAAGGCAAGATCGCGGCCAACGACAACAGGACCACCCTGGTCTACTCGCCGTTCACCGGGCGCGTCACCCGCGTCACCGCCAAGATCGGCGACCGCGTCCGCGCCGGCTCGCCGCTGTTCGCCATCGAGGCGTCGGAGTTCGTCCAGTCGCAGAACGACCTGGTGACCGCCGCCGCCCAGGTCCGCCTGACCAAGGCCGCCGAAGCCCGCCAGGAAGCCCTCTACAAGGAGAACGGCGCCGCCCTGAAGGACCTGGAGCAGAGCCAGGCCGACCTCGCGACAGCCGAGATCAACCTGACGGCCGCCCGCAACCGCCTGCGGGTGCTCGGCAAGAGCGCCGCCGAGGTCGCGGCCGTGGAGCGCGGCGTCGCCGATCGCGGCATGTCCGCAGAGACCGTCGTCGCCGCGCCGATCGGCGGAGTGATCACGCAGAAGTCGGTCGGCGTCGGCCAAAACCTCGCCAGCGTGGCCAACAACGGCGGCTCGACCCCCGCCTATTCGATCAGCGACCTCTCGACGGTGTGGCTGATCGGCAATCTGCGCGAAGGCGACGCGCCGCACGCCCATCTCGGCCAGACGGTGCAGGTCCGGGTGAACGCCTTGCCCGACCGGATGTTCACGGCCCGGCTCAACTACATCGCCTCAACCGTCGATCCGGTCACGCGCCGGGTGACGGTGCGGGCCGAGATTCCCAACCCGGGCGGCGAGCTGCTGCCGGAAATGTTCGCCACCTTCACCCTGATCACCGGCGCGGCGAACACCTCGGTCGCCGTGCCGGAACAGGGCGTCGTCTATGAGGGCGACGAGGCCAGGGTCTGGGTCGCCGGACCCGGCCGCCTGCTGCAGATGCGCCAGATCAGGACCGGCCAGACGACCGACGGCCTGGTGCAGGTGTTGTCGGGACTGTCGGCCGGCGAGCGGGTAGTCACCAACGGCGCCCTGTTCATCGACCGCGCCTCGAAGGGCGACTGATCGCCATGGGGGGTGTCGTCGCTTTCGCGCTCCGCCGGCGAGCGCTGATGATGGTGTTGCTGGCGGCGGTGTTCATCGCCGGCGTGATCGGCTTCATCAAGCTGAACATCGAGGCCTATCCCGACCCGGTGCCGCCGCTGGTGGAGGTGGTGACCCAGAACACCGGCCAGTCGGCCGAGGAGATGGAACGCTACATCACCATCCCCATCGAGATCCAGCTGGCGGGGATACCGCACGTCACCACCGTGCGGACGATCTCGCTGTTCGGCCTGTCGGACGTGAAGGTCCAGTTCACCTACGATTTCACCTATGACGAAGCCGAGCAGCGGGTGATCAACCGCCTGACCCAACTCGGCAATCTGCCCAACGGCGCCCAGCCGCAGATCTCGCCGGAAAGTCCGATCGGCGAGGTCTATCGCTATCGCGTGGTCGGGCCGCCCGGCTATTCGGTCACCGACCTGAAGACGCTGCAGGACTGGGTGCTGCAGCGCCGGTTCAAGGCCGTGCCGGGCGTCATCGACGTTGCCGGATGGGGCGGCAAGACCAAGACCTACGACGTCAATATCGATAAGAGCAAGCTGGTCGCCTATGGCGTGACCTTGCCGCAGGTGCTGACCGTCATCGGCAACAGCAACGTCAATGTCGGCGGCCAGACGGTGAACTTCGGTCCCGAAGCCGCGATCGTCCGGGGCGTCGGCCTGATCCATTCCATGGATCAGCTGCGCGACACCATGATCACCTCGACGGGCGGCGCGCCGGTCAAGCTCAGCGACATCGCCACCATCGAAGTGGGCCATCTGCCGAGACTGGGCATTGCCGGCCAGGACAATGACAACGACATCGTCGAGGGCGTCATCCTGATGCACCGCGGTGAGAAGAGCACGCCGACGATCACCGGCGTCGAACAGGAGGTGAAGAAGATCAACACCACCGGGGTCCTTCCACCCGGCGTGTCGATCAAGAAGATCTACGACCGCAGCGACCTCATCGCGGTGACGACGAACACCGTCCTGCACAACATGGTCGAAGGGATGATCCTGATCTTCGTCATCCAGTGGTTGTTCCTGGGCAACCTGCGCAGCGCGGTCATCGTGGCGACGACCATCCCGTTCGCCCTCTTCTTCGCCATCCTGATCATGACGCTCAGGGGGGAATCCGCCAACCTGCTGTCGGTGGGGGCGATCGATTTCGGGCTGGTGGTCGACGCGACCGTGATCATGGTCGAGAACATCTTCCGGCACCTGGCGGAGCGCCCCGCCTCGGAGGTCGGAGCCAACCCCTACAACATCCTCCTGCGAAAACTGGCCACGATCCGCGAGGCGGCGTCGGAGGTGAACCGGGCGATCTTCTTCTCCGCCGCCATCATCATCGCCAGCTTCCTGCCCCTGTTCACCCTGGTGGGTGTCGAGGGCCACATCTTCGGGCCGATGGCCAAGACCTACGCCTACGCCATCGTGGGGGGCCTGCTGGCCACCTTCACGATCACGCCCGCCCTCAGCGCCCTGATCCTGCCGGCCAAGGTTGAGGAGAAGGACACCTTCATCATGGTGTGGCTGCGCAAGCTCTATCCGCCGATCCTGGAGTTCGCCCTGGCCAACCGCGTGCTGACCCTGGGCGGCGCCCTCCTGATGATCCTCGTCTCCCTGCTGGCCGGGCGGTCGCTGGGCCTGGAGTTCCTGCCTCATCTCGAGGAGGGAAATTTCTGGATCCGCGCCGAGATGCCCACCTCGGTCTCCCTGGAAGCGAGCAACGGCTACGTCGACCAGATCCGCGCCGTGATGAAGAAGTACCCAGAGGTCCAGACGGTCATCTCGCAACACGGCCGCCCCGACGACGGGACCGACACCACCGGCTTCTTCAACGCCGAGTTCTTCGTGCCGCTGAAGCCATTCGACACCTGGCCCAAGGGGATGACCAAGGCCAGGCTGACCAAGATCCTCAGCGATGAACTGACGGCCAGGTTCCCAGGCGTGGATTTCAACTTCTCGCAGAACATCGAGGACAACGTCGAGGAGGCCGCTTCCGGGGTGAAGGGCGAGAACTCGGTCAAGCTGTTCGGGGGCGATCTGCAGACGCTGCAGAGGACCGCCGAGAAGATCAAGGACGTCATGGCCACGGTGCCGGGGATCACCGACCTGGCCGTTTTCAACTCCCTCGGCCAGCCGACGGTGAAGATCGAGGTCGATCGGGCCCGGGCCGCCCGCTACGGCCTCGCGCCCGGCGACATCAACAGCACGGTGGCCACCGCTATCGGCGGCCAGTCGGCGGGCAATCTCTACGAGGAGGGATCGGACCGCAACTTCCCGATCATGGTCCGGCTCGGCCCGCAGTATCGCCAGAGCCTGGACGCCATCCGCCGGATCACCGTCGGCGCCCCCTCGCCCAGCGGCGCCGGCGTCATCCAGGTTCCGCTCACCGACGTCGCCAACATCACCTACGAATCCGGCGCCTCGTTCGTCTACCGCGAGCAGCAGTCGCGCTACATTCCGATCAAGTTCAGCGTCAGGGGCCGCGACCTCGGCGGCGCGGTGCTGGAAGCCCAGGCGAAGGTCGCCCGGGACGTCCGCATGCCGGGCGGCTACCGCCTCGAATGGGTCGGCGAGCTCGGCCAGCTGCAGAGCGCCCTCGGGCGCCTGGGCGTGATGGTGCCGCTCAGCTTCGTCCTGATCGGCCTGCTGCTGTTCCTGAACTTCTCCCTGCTCAGCGACACCCTGCTGGCCGCCAGCGTCATGCCGATGGCCCTGATCGGCGGCATCTTCACCCTCTATCTCACCCACACGCCGCTGAGCATTTCGGCGGTGATCGGCTTCATCGGGCTGTTCGGCGTCTCGGTGATGAACGGCATCCTGGTGGTGGCGTCGTTCAACCACCTCGTCGAGGCGGGACTGCCCCGCGACGGGGCGCTGGCGCGCGCGTGCCGCACCCAGTTGCGGCCGGTGGTCATGACCTGCATGGCCGCCTGCGTCGGGCTGCTGCCGGCCGCGGTGGCGACCGGCATCGGATCGCAGGTGCAGCGGCCCCTCGCCCTGGTCGTGGTCGGCGGCATCCTTCTCGCGCCGATCCTGATCCTGATCGTTCTGCCCGTCCTGCTGGACCTGTTCTCCAAGCGGGTTCCGCCGAGACGGACGCCCGAGCGGCCTGAATACCAGGCCCACATCGCCGAGTAGACGACCATGAAACGTCTCATCCTCGCGGCCATCGGACCCCTCACCCTCTCCGCCCTGGCGCTATCGGCCTGCGCGGTCGGACCCGACTTCCATGCCCCGCCCGCGCCGACCCTGAGCCGCTACACCCCCGAACCTCTCCCCGCGGCCACCGGGGCGGCCGCGACGCGGGGGGGCGCCGACCAGAGCTTCGTTCAGGGGCAGGACGTCTCCGGCCAATGGTGGACCCTGTTCGGATCGCCGGCCCTCGACGCGCTCGTGACCCGGGCGCTGAAGGCCAATCCCGACCTCGCCGCCGCGCGGGAGGCCCTGCGCGCCGCCCACGAAAACTACCTCGCCCAGCGCGGCGCCCTGCTGCCGACCGCCGACGCCGGCTTCAGCGCCTCGCGCCAGCAGGCGTCCGGCACCCCCGCCCCGCCGCTGGCGTCGAACAACAACCTGTTCACCCTCTACACGGCCCAGCTGACGATCGCCTATGTGCCGGACCTGTTCGGCGGCGTCCGGCGCCAGGTCGAGACGACCAGGGCGCAGGCCGACGCCCAGCGCTTCGAGACCGAGGCGGTCTACCTCACCCTCACCACCAACGTCGTGGCGGGGGCGATCCAGGAAGGCTCGCTGGCGGAGCAGATCGAAGCGACCCGCCAGGTGATCAAGGCCGAGACCGAGGCGCTCGGGATCCTGCGCCGCCAGAAGGCCCTGGGCCAGGTCGGTGGCCTCGACGTCGCCGCCCAGGAGTCGGCCCTCGCCCAGGCCGAGGCGACGTTGCCGCCGCTCGAAAAGCAGCTCGCCCAGCAGCGCGACCAGATGGCCTATCTGACCGGCCGCGCGCCCAGCGAGGCCCCCGAGGCGCCGCTCGACCTCGGCGGCCTCACCCTGCCCGCGGCGCTGCCGGTGAGCCTGCCGTCCAGGCTCGTCGAACAGCGCCCCGACGTCAGGGCCGCGGAGGCCAATCTGCACGCCGCCACCGCCCAGGTCGGCGTCGCGATCGCCAACCGGCTGCCCAACGTCACCCTGACGGCGGACGCCGGTGGCGCGTCGACATCGCTCGCCAGCCTGTTCACCCGGGGCAACGGCTTCTGGGGGCTGGCGGCGAATGTCGCCCAGCCGATCTACCAGGGCGGAACCCTGCTGCACCGGCAGAAGGCGGCCGAGGCGGCGCTGGCACAGGCTCGCGAGCAGTACCGCGCCGCGGTGCTGGCCGCCTTCCAGAACGTCGCCGACACCCTGCAGGCCCTGCAGGCCGACAGCCGGGCCCTGGCCGCCGCCGCCAGGGCCGAAAAGAGCGCGGAGGCGACGCTGGCCATCAGCCGTCGGCAACTCGCCCTGGGCCAGGTCAGCGGACCCTCGGTGCTGCTGGCCGAGCAGGCCTATCAGCAGGCGCTGGTGGGCCGTCTCCAGGCTGAAGCCGGCCGCTACGCCGACACGGTGGCGCTCTTCCAGGCCCTCGGGGGCGGATGGTGGAACCGCAAAGATGTCTAGCCCGCAGACGTCTCGTTCCCGAATGGACCGCGAGCAGATCCTCGCCGCCGCGGCCGAGATCGGCGATCACGCCGGCCTGGGCGCGCTCACCACCACCCGGCTGGCCGAACGCTTAAGGATCAAGCCTCCGTCGCTCTATCAGCACTTCGCCAACATCGAGGTGATCAAGGACGCGCTGGCCATGCGCGCCCTGGGCGAACTGATCGATCTCCACAAGGACGTCACGTCCGGCCGCGCCGGCCGCGAAGCGCTCAACGCCCTGGCCCACGCCCAGAGGACCTACGCCCAGGCGCGGCCGGGCCGGTTCCTCGCGGCGATGCAGGCCAGTCCCGGAACCGGGGCGATCGCGACGCTGCGGCAGACCTATGTCCGCCTGGTCGCCACGACGCTCGAGACCTACCTCCTGGAGGCTGACGCGGCGATCGAGGTGTCACGCTCGGTGGTCGCCGCTCTCCAGGGGTTCCTCATCGTCGAGTTGAGCGGTCTCGTCGGCACGCCCTTCGAGACCGATCAGGGCTACCAGAAACTGGTCGACATGCTCGATGCCGGGGCCCGGGCGGCGGCCCGGTCGGCGGCGAACCGCAAGAGGACGCCCGCCGCCCCCGCGCCCGCATCGCCCGAGCGCCATCAGGTTATTCACGCTGGTAATAGCTGACCGACCGCACCAGTTGTCCGACGTCCCTGACGTGGAACCCGAAAATCTCGACCACCTCGTCGCTGGTGATCGTCGAAGCCGGCAGATAGATATTCTTGTCCTTTGGCGAGATGGCCAAGTATCCGCCATCGACCAGCGTCTTGACCTTGCGGCGGACCGTTTCCCTGGGAATGCCGGTCAATTCGCCAATGCTCAGCGCGGTCATGCCGACGGCGTTCAGATCGGCATAGAGCTGTTCGAGGTCGACCTGCTTCGGGTCGAGCGCCACCAGGTGAAAGACGGCCCTGAGGCACACCTCCGCCACGGTCAGGAAGATCGCCACCGCGTCGTAGTCATGGTCGAACAGAGCCCCGAACAGCTTCATTGCCTTGGTGATGTGACGGACCGAAAAATAGAGTTCGAGCCGGGTCAGTATCTCCAGGGACGTAGAATTCTCGTTCATTGGAAATTCGACTTGTCCTCGCGCCGCTCGGCGACAGTACAGGGCCCCACTGTCTCTGGCGGCTCAGGAAACACGCCGTCCGCGGTCCGATTGTCTCAAGGATGGGCCCTTCCTAAATCACCTCGGCTCTGAATCACGAGCCTAGGGCGCCCCGGAAGCGAATGCTACCCGCCCGAATCCGCTTGCCGGCGCGATTGATGCAAAATTGTTACAATCGCCACGCCTTCGCCCAATAAACGATCGCCGCCGCGCGCGCCTGCTCAGCCACGGTACGGGGCATTCCGTTCCGAAGGATGCCCGAATCGTAAAGGCGGCCGACAGTTGCATAGTCACTTTATAAAAATAGGTTATTTAAACCCAAAATGGGTGGATTAGAGTGATAATGGGCTGACAAGGCCTTATATTCCGGGTCCGACATGACACCGGAGTTCGACACATGAAAATCAACTGGACGGCCCCCGCGGCCCTTGCCCTGGCGACGACTGTCGCCGCGTCACCCCTGTTTGCCCAAGGCGCCGCCGCGCCCGGAGAGCCCCGGGTGACGTTCGTGGTGTTCCCCGCGGGCGCTTCCGGTCCGCCGCCGGCGGTGAAGTCCGTGCTGGGGACGGTCAGCGAGCAGGTGTGCCGCCGCCCCTGGGACACAGCGGCCACCGACGCCGAGGCGCTCGCGCCTCTGGAGGCCAAAGCCCGCGCGCTGGGCG